>Ga0316191_10000169_pt1 | contig 37247 bp, 29 predicted proteins | sample Eddworburr2cm_MG_FD_204928 | JGI IMG/M metagenome (GOLD analysis project Ga0316191, IMG submission 204928) | Coastal sediment microbial communities from Maine, United States - Eddy worm burrow 2 cm | ecosystem: Environmental > Aquatic > Marine > Coastal > Sediment | place: USA: Maine...
ATTCCAGTATTTATGTGCTGGGGCTGCCGGTTGATTTCAGCATGGAGGCCACCATGGTCTTCCAGGATATGAAATTCCGGGTGGCGGAAAGTGATTTCATGCTCGGCGCTGCGATCTCTTATATGGATGCGGAAAACAAGTTCGGATTCGGACTTCCGGAGATACCGGAAGATGATCGGTTTTCGAGTGATCTGAAAAATGTTGGGCTCGCTTTAAAAGCCGCTTATGAAACCCGCGACAATACGATGAACCCCCGGACGGGCCAGTTGGTGGAATTGAACTTATGGCGTTATGACGATGCGATTGGTGGGGACTACAACTACTGGTCTGGCAAGTTAAAAGCCCTGTCGTTCCACACTTTCGCTGAAAAATTCACGCTGGGCCTGAGGCTGGATGTGTCTGGTGTGGATGGCAGGGCACCGTTTTTCGCGATTCCATTCGTGAAGCTTCGGGGCGTGCCAGCCCTGCGGTATCAGAACAAAGTTGCCGGCGCGGCGGAAATGGAAGTGCGTTATCTGATCGGGCCCAGGTGGGAGGTGTCCTTGTTCGGGGGGGTTGGCTTTGCCAGCGATGACTATCCCCTCTTTGAAAATCCGGACAGTATCTATAATTTCGGTTTCGGCGGCCGGTTTAATATTTTCGAGGCGCACGACGTGTGGGTCGGGCTGGACATCGCTCGCGGTCCGGAAGACTGGAATTACTACATCCAGGTGGGACACCCCTGGTAGATGGAGTATTCATGAACTCAATTCTTGCGATTTCAGGCAGCCTGAGAAAAGGTTCGTTCAACACGGCACTTTTGAAAACAGCCTCTGAGCTTTTTCCGCGCACACTGGTATTGGCAAACATCGATGACGTGCCTTTGTACAACGGCGACATTGAGTCCGAGGCGGTGCCAGGATCGGTGTTACGACTGAAAACGCTACTTTCCGAGTCGTCGGGTTTGCTGCTGGCCAGCCCTGAGTACAATAACTCCGTTCCGGGCGTATTGAAGAACGCAATTGACTGGCTGTCCCGGCCTTCGGATGGCATCAGAAATGTTTTCAGGGATAAACCGGTTGCCGTAATTGGTGCGTCTCCCGGCGGGTTTGGGACGATTCTGGCGCAAAATGCCTGGTTGCCCGTGTTCAGGGGCCTGGGCGCCCGGCAGTGGACAGGCGGGCGTCTCATGGTGTCTGGCGCGGGCAGGATTTTCGATGAAAACGGGATTCTGCTGGACGATGCCGTGCGGGAACGGCTTGAACAATTTATCAGGGAATTCGGGGCGTTTTGTGAAGCTTGAATTTTATACCTGTGATGTTTTCACCGAACACCGCTTTGGTGGCAATCCACTCGCTGTCATTCCTGATGCCCGGAAATTGAGTTCTCGCCAGATGCAGCAGATTGCCCGGGAATTCAATTATTCAGAAACCACCTTCGTATTGCCCCCAAAAAAAGGCCATGATCGAAAAGTTCGTATCTTCACTCCCACCCGGGAAGTGCCTTTCGCCGGACATCCGAATATCGGTACAGCGTTCGTACTGGCTGTGAACGGATTATTGGGCCAGGTTAATGATGGCAAAGTCATCACGTTTGAGGAAAAGGCTGGCCTGGTCGCGGTTTCCATGGCCATTAATAAATCAGGAGAATTTCGTTGTGAACTCCTGGCGCCGCAAGATCTGAAGATCGGGCCGCTTGTGATGCCGGAACTGGCTGCGCCGGCGCTGTCGCTGGAAGTGGCGGATATCAACCTGAGCGTCCATGCGCCTTGTGTTGCCGGGGTTGGGCTTCCCTTTCTGATCGTCGAGCTGATTAGTCAGGAAGCACTCGAAAGGGCCCGATTCAACAGTGTGGTGATGGAGACACTGGAAAAGGAGGGGATTGCACCGGATATTCTTTTGTACACCAGGAACAAAGGCGTTCAAGATATCCAGGCCCGAATGTTCGCCCCATTTGACGGGGTTCCCGAGGATCCGGCAACGGGAAGCGCCAATTGCGCGTTGGCGGCCCTGCTCACCCATCATGATCAGGCTCTTTCCGGTCAGTACAGCTGGACCATATCCCAGGGCATTGAAATGGGGCGTCCCAGTGTGCTGTATGCCAGCACCGAAAAGTGCGACGGAAAAGTCACTGCAACCCGGATAGCGGGGGACAGTGTCATGGTCAGTCATGGAGAAATTTACGTCGACTGAGATCCTGTCGTTCTTGCAGTTTTGGGTAAGGTCAGCAGCAAACCGAGGAATCATTCATAAGCCTGCTGGATTGTGGGAATATTGGCCATCAGGAGTGTGGAAACGGTAGCGCCAATCAGCAAGTTTTCGCTGGAAGACTTCGGGCTTGTAAATTAACGCATAAAATCAATAGCTTTTTAGGATTTCTTAATAACTATTATTAAGTATAAGTCCGCCTGTGGGTGTCAAGATATCCGATTTGAAGAAAATCGATACACGAAATATAATTCATCTATATACCGTCGTGAGGCTTGATGATGAGCGATTGGACTTTTTTCAGCAACTACGGCCACGTTCTGGTCTGCCTGGGCCGTAACCGGGAAGCGCGATTGCGCGATGTTGCGGCTGAAGTCGGTATCACCGAGCGCGCCGTTCAAAAAATCGTTCGTGACCTTCAGGAGGCGGGTTATCTGGTCGTTTCCAAGCAGGGGCGTTGCAATCGCTACCGAATCAATCGGCGTAAAACCCTGCGACACAGTCTCGAGTCTCACCGCACCGTGGGTCAATTACTCCGGTTAACGGCCAGGCCGGGTAAGCAAGTTGATGCTTCATTGGCTGCTGAGCCAGCCAGTGAACAGGATACAGACCAGGCCACGGTGACTGGTGCTGCAGATCCAGTTAAGGAACCTCCAAAATTGACGTCCGCGAAAGAAAAGACAACCAGTCCACTGGATACCCGGCAACAGGGCAGCCTGTTCTAGGGTCCGAATGAGCTGGTTAATTTATGGCGCCAACGGGTATACCGGGAATCTGACCGCCCGGGAGGCCGTTAATCGTGGAATGAAACCCGTCCTGGCGGGGAGAAACGAGACTGCAATCCGATCGCTCGCGGATGAACTCGGTCTGGATTTCCTGGTGTTCGGCCTGGATGATGCATCTGTTTTGAACGAAGCAATCAGTGATTTTCAACTGGTTCTGCATTGTGCGGGGCCTTTTTCGGTGACCAGCGAGCCGATGATCGCCGCTTGTCTGGAAGGCGGAGCTCACTACCTCGACATCACCGGCGAGATTTCCGTATTTGAGTTCGCTCATGGTAAGGATGAACAGGCCAGGCGCGCTGACGTCGTTTTACTTCCGGGCGCGGGTTTTGATGTGGTTCCGTCTGATTGCCTGGCAGCAAGCCTGGTGCGGGAGTTACCCGCTGCCACTCGGTTGCGGTTGGCATTTGAGGCAGGAGGGGGGCCGAGCCCGGGCACTGCCAAAACGAGCGTGGAAGGCCTTGCGAGGGGGGGCTGTGTCCGCCGGGATGGCAAACTGAAAAAAGTCCCACTGGGCTGGAAAACACGAACCATTCCTTTCGCGCACGCAGAAAGGACTGGAGTAACGATTCCCTGGGGTGACGTCTACACCGCTTTTGTGAGTACGGGCGTTTCCGACATCGACGTGTTTATTTCCGTGCCGCCTTCTGCAATTGCGGGTCTCAGACGGCTTCGCTGGATTCAGCCGTTGTTGGGCCTTGGATTTATTCAGGCGCTTTTGAAACGAAGGATAGATCGAAAAGTGCAGGGTCCGTCTTTACAAACGCGGAAAAGTACCGATGCGCAACTTTGGGGTGAGGTTGTGTCTGCCGACGGACGCAGCCTGCAGGCGACCATGACTACGCCAAATGGCTATGAGCTGACGGTCAGCGCCAGCCTGGGCATCACAGAATTTCTGCTTGAGAATGATGTTGAAGGCGGCTATTACACGCCGTCATTGCTGATGGGCGCTGACTTTGCTTCGACTCTGCCAGGTGTGGAGCTCAGACTGCCGGCCTGATGGTAGCCTCACCGCGGGTCATGTCAGTGAGCCTGGTTTTCAGCTGTTCCAGCCTCGACTTCTCAATTTCTATCCTGATGTGGATACCGTCTTCCTGATGTTGCTCCGATATCCGTTTCGCTTCAAAGGCGTCAAGAGCCGCATAGACCTGTCCCGTCGAGGGAAACCCTGCCTGAACCAGGCATTCGATTCGAGGCTGAATGTCGACGATGCGGGCCTGGTCGATGCATTTTGACGCACTTCCGCCGTAGGCTCTGACCAGTCCACCTACGCCCAGTTTGATGCCGCCGAAATAGCGGGTTACGACAATCATCACATGATCCAGCCCTTTTCCTTCGATGGCGCTCAGGATAGGCTTGCCAGCGGTACTGGCCGGTTCGCCATCGTCGTTGAAACGGTACTGGTGATCCAGTCGCCAGGCCCAACAATTGTGCGTGGCCTGCGGATCGATTACGGATTCGTAAAACTCGAGGGTTTCGGCGAGGTTGTCCACCCGCCCGGCGCGCGCGACAAATCGGCTGCGCTTAATCTCGATTTCCATATGACTGCTGGCTGCCAGGGTAAGCATGGCGCGCTCAGCGACTCAGTTCCGGCGGCAGGGGATAGTCCGGGTAGGTCGCCCGGAACGCAGCGAGTTCCTCAGCCAGCCTCGCGTGCTGATCCGACAACTTCAATTGAAGCATCTGGCCGACCCACTCTTCCGGTGACGCCACGGCATCGGCTTCCTCCTTGATTTGCGCAGGTTCATCTGCGGATTCCCGCACCGCAAAATCGGCAGAAGGTGGGGCGGATGCTGCCATGGGTGCCACGCGACTGATATTCGCTTCATCACGATCTGCTTTTTTCATCAGGGATCGCTTCTGAGCAACCTCCTCGACAGCCCGGGGCGCTGCATCATTTTCCAGGGTGGCGTCGTGCGTTCCACCGTTGGGGAGGGGGCCAGATTCCTGTTCCTGCTGAACGATCAGTCCCAATGCAAGTATCATCACAGAAGCTGTCGCAAAGGCGCCAAGCCAACGCAATGAAAAACGGCGAGACCATGCTTGAGAGTTAGCCGCAAGTTCCCTGCGGGCTGTGTTAAGCACGGCGGTATCAAGAAGATTCGGAGGGTCAGCAGAATCCGGGTCAGCGAGAACAGATCGAATCTCTTCGAGATCGGATTCGAGTGTTCTGTCTGTCGTCTTGTCAGGGAAATCAGCGTTCATTGTCGGTGCTCGTTTCTGCTTCCTTGAGTGATTTTTTCAGCTTGCCCACCGCGTAGCGAAGGCGGCTTTTAGCCGTTTCGCGTTTTATACCGGACACAGCCGCAATTTCTTCGATACTCAACCCGCTTTCCAGTTTAAGCAATAGAACATCCTTTTGCTCGGGGGGCAGTTTTAATATCGCGTTTTTCAGACTCATGGCCCTGGCTTCCTTCTCGGTCTGCTGGTCCGGCCCCGGCACTGTTGATTCCAGCTCATCCGGCTGCACTTGCGCCTCTGGTCTGGCGCGCCTGTAAAAGTCCATGACGTGGTTGTAAGTGATCCGGTACAACCAGGCCCTGAAGGGGGCATCACGCCTGTATTTCCCCCGGGCCCTGATGACCTTTTCCCAGGCGCCCTGGTACAAATCGTTGGCCGTTGAGGGATCACCGACTTTTCGCAGAACATAGCGATAAAGTGCTCCGCGGTGCCGGGCATAGAGTCTTTCAAAGGCCTCCATACTGCCGCCCGCAAAGGCTGTCATCAGGTATTCATCGCTACGCTCACCCATCGCCCGAGACTACCATGGCAATCTGTTCGTGGCATCCCGTGCCTCACCTGTTAAACGCAATATTTGTGATAACGGGGTTAAATAGCAGTTTATCTTTATTCTCTCTATACTTTGTTGAGCAACGTGGGCGTTGATTTCGCGCAACCCGGACCGTATCGTGCGGTTGTTGCCAGGATGAATTCGTCAATGGATCAAATGGAGGAACTGCTTGAGTCTGCTGAGGAATAAGCACGTACTGACTGCCGCCATCGTTATGCCGGTGCTGGCCCTGATCAGTTATTTCGGAGTGGACATGCTTGTGGGCGAGCGTCCTCATGCCGCCATGCAAGGCCAAAGCTACCAGTTGGTTGAAAAGCCGAATTGCCGATACGACAGCGGTCAATGTGGTCTGAAAAACGGTGATTTTGAACTGGGCCTGGTCGTCGAGCAACAAGAGGACGGCCAGCTAATGCTGATTTTGAATTCAGCACATCCGCTGGAAGGAGTGCTGGTAGCTTTCAGCGCAGAGACCCGGGAAGATGCGCGCCCGACAGAAATGAAACCTGATGGCGAAGACGGCAGGAACTGGTCGATCAAGCTCAGTGCGTTCGATCCTGACAACGACCGGCTTCAACTGGCGGCTTCAGCCCAGGATTCTCATTATTTTGGAGACGTGTCCATGAAGTTTGCTACGCGGGACCAATAGGCCGATGTGGCCTCACATCCTATCGTTGCTACCGACATTGCTGCTCCCCCTGTGCGTCGCAGAGGCAGCCCCTTTATTCGATGATGACAAGGTTGTGGACATCGAATTGATCGGGCCTGTGTATTCATTGATCAAGCCAATGGAAAAACGTGAAGAAATGCCTTTTGTGCTTCGGGCCAATGGCGCAGAGCACGAGGTCATGGTCCGGTTGCGCGGTAAAAGCCGGCTCAGGGTTTGTAAGTTTCCACCGCTGAGATTGCGGTTCAACACTGAAGACACTGATCCGGGCTTATTTACAGGGCAGGATAAACTTCGCCTTGTCACGCACTGCAAGAACAACGACAAGGGGGAGATCAACGTCCTTGAGGAATATGCGGCCTATCGCATTTTTGCGCTCCTGTCAGATTATGCGTATCGCGTCAGGCTGTTCCGGATTCGTTATACGGATACCGATCAGAAACTCTCTGAAAAAGCAGCCCTGCGCTATGGTTTTGCTATTGAGCCCATGGAACAACTTGCACAGCGTGCAGGGGGCGAAATGCTGCATGTCCAAAGCCTTTCTGCGTCCCGGTATAACCGGGAACAAGCGGCCCTGGTTTTTGTTTTTCAGTACCTGATTGGAAACACCGACTGGTCGTTTGTCCTGGCCGAAAATGACGATGCCTGTTGCCACAACGGCGATCTGCTGGAGATTGACCGCAGTATTTATTACATTCCATATGATTTCGATCTCGCCGGGATCGTGAACGCAAACTACGCCAAACCGGATCCTGGACTGCGTATGAAGAATGTCCGGCAGCGGCGATACAGGGGCTATTGTATTGACACCGAATCGGTCAGAACGGCGCTTCAATACGTAAAGTCGCAACAAGCCAGCGTGCTGGCGGTCGCAGATGATTTGCCGGGACTGGCAGATGCGGAACGCAAAACCATGAAGGACTATCTTGGACAGTTTTTTGAGAAGGCGGAAAATGAGGAGAAGCTGCTGCAACTTTATGAAAAACGTTGTCTTGGAAAAAAAGCCTGAATGCTGGGCTTGCACCAGAGAACTTGCAAAATGATTGAGACCGAAAAACTGATACTCCGCCGGGTCGATCCGGACCGTGATTTTCCAGCCTGGGCCAATGCAATGGCTGATGCGGACACAGTCCGCTACCTGGGCACACCCCGATGAATGCCAATGATGTCCGGCGTCAGATCTTTTCGTCTCTCGACAGCTTTTCCTCCGCAGCCACTCGCTTGCGCTCACTCTTGAGCGCCGCCTTGTGGGCTGCATGGTGCGACTCCAGCCCGTCCCCCAGGTAATAGACATAGAGTGACGCGTAGCAGAAAAACACGGTTAATACCGCCGCAATTTCAAGTGCCAGAACACCGGCTGCCAAACCGGTGCCAATAGCCACCAGGATGAACAGCGCGTCATAAGTGTCCTGCAAAGCACGCCGGAATTGCACACCTGCAACGATGCCCGCCAGGCTGAAAGCCAGTGCCAGACTGTGCTGTACAACCAGAACAATGGCGGCAACGATGCCGGGAAGAACAAGCGTGGTTTCATCCAGTGAATGATCGTGGGCACTGGCCTTGTGAATACCCTTGTGTACCCAGGAAACAGGGAGCATCAAAAGCCAGACTCCTGCCAGGATGATGGCCAGTTGCCGCGCATAGCCCAGGCTGTCGAATTGGCTGGTGGTGCGAATGAATGTCTGAACGATCTGGATATCTTCGGCCGGCGGTGCGGTTTCATCAATATTGGAAACTCTAAGTTCGCCACTTCCTTCCAGATCCTTGATGCCTCCAATCGGAAGGTGCTCGATGAAACCCGGAAAGACCAGGCCGATGGAAACTGCGAATACCGCCAGGATCATGTGATAAACAAAGATTTTTCGTAACAGGCTAAGACCTTCATTGCGCGGAGGCAGATACAACGACGAATCTACTAGCGAGTTTTTTGATTCTGTTGTGCTTTTTTCTTCAGTCACTGAGTTTTCAACCTGTAGCCCGTGTGCTCCCGATTGTACATGGACATGCCCGAATAGAGTATTCAGGCACTCCCGGTGTCTTTCAGATGCTCTTCAACTACCTGTTCGGGTGTGCCGTCCATGATGAGGCTGCCTTCCCTGATCAGGATCGCCCGGTCACTGATTTGTTTCAGTACATCCATATCATGACTAACAAACAGCACCGTCTTGCCGCTTTTGGCGACATTCCGCATTTTGTCTACGCAGCGGCGTTTGAACCGCTGATCGCCCACGGCCAGTACTTCGTCAATCAGCATGATGTCGGTATTGAGGTGCGCCGCGACACTGAAACCCAGGCGCAGGATCATTCCGGTCGAATAGCGTTTGACCGGTGTATCGATGTATTCCTCCACTTCTGAAAACCCGATGATCTGGTCCATTTTTGCTTCGATTTCGGAACGGCGCATTCCCAATATAGCGCCCGACAGCCGGATATTTTCCCGACCCGTCAGTTCACCATGAAAACTGGTGCCTGCCTCCAGCATGCTGCCAACGCGGCCCTGGAGCGTTGCATGTCCTTCCGTGGGACGGGTGATACGGCTCAGCAGCTTCAGTAAAACGGATTTTCCGGCACCGTTGTGACCCACAATACCAAGCACTTCACCCCGATCGAGACTGAAACTTACATTCCGCAGCGCCCACTTCATGTGTCCTGGAAATTCCGGGTATTGTGAGGTTGTATTTTGGGATGACAGCCACTTGTTGAACATGCGAGCCGGGGATTTCAGGGCACGGTCAATCAGGGCATGCATACCCATGCTGTCAATCAGTTGGTGTCCGCCAACCCAGTAGCTTTTGCCGAGCCCTTCAGCAACAATTGCGTGATTCTCAGACGACATCCGCAAATCGATCCTCTTGCCAGCGGAAAAAATACAGACCGCCAATCAGTGCAACCAGAACCACTGCGACCGAGATCAGACTGTAGATGCCGGGACTCGGCTGATCTTCCAGAAGCGCCCATCGAAAGCCGTTAATGACCGTTGCCATCGGGTTTAGGGCATAAAGCATTTGCCATCTCTCCGGAACGACACTGGACGGATACGCAACCGGCGAGACAAACATCAGCACTTGCGCAAAAAAAGGCAGCGCGTTGTTGACGTCCCGGTACTGAACGTTGATCGCCGAAAGCCACAAGCCCAGCGCCAGCGCGGTCAACATTGAAAAAAGCAAGAACAATGGCAGCAGAAAAATCTTCAGAGTAGGCATTGAACTGTAAAAAAAAAGCATGATTACCAGCAGCGCGAACGCAATGGCAAAATCCACCAGTCCACCGATGACGGCCGAAATGGGCAGCACCAACCGGGGGAAATAGACTCTCGTGATCAGATTCTTATCCAGGACGAGGCACCCTGTCGCCTTGGTGATGGCATGAATAAAGTATGTCCAGGGTACCAGGGCGGCCAGGGAAAATAACGGGTAGGGGCTGTCGTGAGTGGTCACGGTGACAAGTCCGGCGAAAACGGCGGTGAAAACGATCATCGTCAATAGCGGTTGGATAATGGCCCACCCAATACCCGCAAAACTCTGTTTGTAGCGGACCTTGATATCCCTCAGCGCCAGGATCAGGATAATGTCCCGGTTACGCCAGACTTCCGCCAGTTCCAGTTCAGGTAAACCGGATGGCGGGCTGATGTAGCTTGTCACAGGCCTGTTATCGACGTTCTTTGTCAGGCCACGGTTCATTGATCAGATACCCTGCCGGAAACTGCCGATTACCTTCGTTACAGTCGATCTGTACGTCATGAATTAATAGAATCGGAGTTCCAAAAGAATTACACTGCGCTTGCAGCGCACCAGGCCCCTATTGTACTTAATCCAGCGAGAACCACTACGTGAAAAACCAATCTCCGCGTGTCCTTTGCATCGGTGCCGGTCCGGCTGGACTGACAGCAGCCCGGCGGCTCAGCCTCTCCGGGGCGAGCGTAACAGTCCTGGAACGTGACCCGGTCTATGTGGGCGGAATTTCCCGGACAGAGCACTACAAGGGTTTCAGATTCGATGTGGGCGGTCATCGATTCTTTTCCAAGTCGAAAGAAATCGAAGCTTTATGGGATGAAATCCTGGGGGACCAGCTGATTTCCCGGGAGCGCAAGTCCCGAATTCTCTATCGCGGTAAGTTGTTCGACTATCCGCTTCGAGCTTTCGACGCGTTGAAAAAATTGGGGCTGATGGAATCAACACGCTGCATGCTTTCGTATTTCAGAGCCCGCTTGTCTCCCATTCGTGATCCCCGTACTTTTGAAGACTGGGTAACCAATCAGTTTGGCCATCGTTTGTACTCGATTTTCTTCAAGACCTATACCGAGAAAGTCTGGGGAATGAAGTGCCAGGAAATTTCTGCCGACTGGGCGGCGCAGAGAATCAAGGGATTATCACTGGGCACGGCGGTGTGGAAAGCATCGGTTCCTTCCTGGCTCCGAAAAGCCGGGAATACGCCTAAAACGTTGATTGAAACTTTCAAGTATCCGCGACTCGGGCCTGGCCAGATGTGGGAGGCCGCAGCTGAACAGATTCAGGAGGCGGGTGGCGACGTTTTTCTTGGCATGAACGTGCGGGGCCTGGCACGTGATTCAGAATCCGGTGTCTGGACGGTGACCGCTGAAGATCCGGACGGCCAGTCTCACGAATACCAGGCGGATCATGTCATTTCCTCGGCGGCTATCGTCGACCTGGCGGAGTATATTCAGCCAGCCCCGCCTGAAGCCGTGCTTACGGCAGCCCGGGCCCTGCGTTACCGGGATTTTTTAACCGTTGCGCTGATTGTCAGGGATGTGGATTGTTTTGATGATAACTGGATCTACATCCATGATTCATCGGTAAAGGTTGGACGGATTCAGAACTTCAAGTCATGGTCTCCGCACATGGTTCCCGACCCTGAATTGAATTGCCTGGGGCTGGAGTATTTCTGCTTCAAAGGCGACGGTCTGTGGTCTTCAGAGGATGAGGAACTGATTCGATTGGCGGATGAGGAATTGATCCACCTGGGATTGGTAACCCCTGGGCATGTGATCGATGGCAAGGTCATCAGGCAAAGTGGAGCTTATCCGGTTTACGATGAGGATTATGAGGAACGAGTCGATTTGTTCCAGGCCTGGCTGAAAAAGAAGATGCCGGGACTGCACCTGGTCGGCAGAAACGGCATGCATAAATACAACAACCAGGATCATGCCATGATGACTGCATTGCTGACTGCCGAAAACATTCTTTCAGGGGAAGAGCTCTGGGATGTCTGGAAAGTTAACCAGGATGCGGACTATCACGAAGTGGGCGAAGACCGGACGCTGGCGTTTAGCGAGCGAAAAGTTCCCGAAACTTACCGAAAAAGTGAATCATAATTCCCATCGCTGCAGAAAACGCACAACCTGCAAAAAAGATGACTTGCATTGGGACGACGGCAAAAGCAAAAGCCAGGTTGTGTCGTTTGGCCACCAGGACGTAAAAACCGAGCTGAGTCCAGGCAATGATCAGAATCATTGCGAGGGGCAGCACGCTCAGAGGTTGCAGATCGTATATCAGAGCGAAAGAGGCGGGCAGTATAACCAGCAAAAGGGGCAGGAATGAAGGCGTTCTGGGTTTGAATGCCATAGCAACGCAGGATGCGCTTGCTGCCAGGAAGAACACCGATGGAATCAAGGTGTCGGCGTGGCCGGTAAGGGGCAATAAAACGACTGCCAGGGCGAGTAAACCCGCTAGCAGGGTTGCAATTCGGGATTTATAACTGATGTTCAGGTCGTTCGGCAGTTCGTGGCTGGTCAGCAACAGCTTCATCCATGGAATGCCCCGCTGAAATACATCCGTGTAGATGACGTTCCCCAAAGTCCATTGTTTCAGATGCTGGCATTGCATCTCTTTTTCGAGCCGAATTTTATGACCGGATGCCAACAGGCGGCCTCCGAACTCGATGTCTTCGATACTGGGCCGATCGAAAGATTCGTTGAATCCGCCTGCGTCGATAAAAACACTTCGGCGAATCGCTCCGCAACCGGTCCAAAAAGTGCTTGCATCGGTTCGGGCTGTCTGATGAATCCAGTGGTGATAAAGATTCCGGTATTGGGAAATAAAGGAAGCATTTTCAGGAGAAGTGTCGTAGCTGCCAAATACCGCAGCAGTTTCCGGGCTGTTTTGCAGGACGCGAACAGCTTTTTCGATGGTGTCCTCGTGAACCACGACATCCGCATCGACGAAAAAAATAATGTCGCCGGTTGCCTCTTCAACACCCCGGTTCCGGGCCCGTGATGGCCCACGCTGGTTTTTCAGCCAGATCACCCTGGCACCGATAGAATCGGCGGCAATCCCGGTCATTCCGTCATCTGAAGCATCGTCCACAACCACGCATTCGATGCTTCGCCAGGATGAAGCCGCGATCGATTGAAGGCACTTTTTTAGATCTGCACCGCCGTTATACACGGGCACCACTATTGACACGAGTGGCTCATTCATTGTGTTTTACTGGCCATTGTCTGACTTCAGTTTGGTGTTGACTTCGTCGAGTTTTTTTTGAGCAAAAAGAACCTGTGGCTGCATGCGGATGGCCCTCTCCAGGTGGGTTTTGGCCTCAAGCAATTTGGATGTTTGATCAGGATACAGACCAACGAGCATCTCAGCCGCCAGAACTTCTTTCATGAAATTCTGTTTTTCAAATTTTATGGCCATTTCGAATTGTTTTTCTGCCTCGACATACTTATTTTGTGCAAGATAAAGTTGAGCCAGTGAGTAATGAGCGGAAGCTTTTCCTTCGTCGTTGTTCAAGGCGAGCATGAACGCTTTTTCCGCCTTGTTTTCCAGCCCGGATCGTTGATAAATCTGACCGCAAGTGGCTGCCAGATACCAACTGACTGCAAGCTGATCCTGATGTTTGTCGCAAAGTTGCCTGGCCTGTGAATGATTTCCTTCCGCAAAGAGGACGGTTAAGAGCACCTGCAGGTTTTTTTGACTCTGGCGGCCCTTATTATAATCGCTCTCGACAATTTCAAGCGTGCTTGCCCATTCAGCATTTCGCGCCCAGGTCAGCGGTGTGACTACGATCATGAAAGCAACGACCACTGTTGCGACAATTTTGACGGAGAATTTCCGGAATAGCCGGTAAAGAAGGAAGGCCAGTGCGATCGCAATGCCCGTGGCAGGCAGATACAAAGAACGCTCCGTGAGGATCGGGTATGTTGCGGCTTGGCTGACAAGTCCGCTCTCAGGTAGCAGTGCAGTGTAGTAAATCGCAAGTCCCAGAAGAGGGCCAGGGTTTTTACGCAGGAAGGCAGCAACAGAGAGTGCTGCGAGCAGTGCCTGGAAAATAAACGCAAGCCAGATATTACTTCCCGAGGTTCTATGGAACGCCAGCAACGGGTTTGGCCAGATCATCATGCCTAGACCATCAAACCATACCTTGACAGCCGGCAACAGGCTTTGCGCGTTGAATCCCAGCTTGCTCCTGTCCTGCATTGACGTCCCGTTTTGTTCCGTGCTCATCTCGACGGCTTCTTGTTCCGGCGCAGGAACTGGTTCCTCAGAGCTCGGGGCGACGGCGACTTGTTCCAGCGCACCTACTGATTCCCCAGGGCTGAGGGCGAAGGATCGCAAGGTGAGAAAAATGATGAGCGGTAAAAGCATTGTAAAAACCGGCAGGCACTTGCGAATGCGCTGGCTCCAGTTTCCCGGCTTGACGAGCAGCAGGGTGGCGACGGTAATGGCCGGCAGCATGACCGCAGTTTCCTTGCAAAACAGAATCAACAGAAACACCAGATTGAGGCCTGCCCAACTTTTTCCGGGCTGCTGATCCACGCGGGGTAAAAACCACAAAAGGCCAGCAATGACACCCAGGGCCACCCACATACCGGAGCGGTTGAAAATCGAATTTACGACCTCGGTATGAAGCGGGTGAACGGCAAACACAAGTGTTGCAAACAACGCAGCATAGGTGGAAAGCCGGGTCATGTTTCCTGTTGCCAGCAGCAAATACCGGATCAATCCAAACAATGCGATCGTAACCAGGCTGTGTAGCAATACGTTAACGATGTGATGTCCGACATACCAGTCGCCAAAGAACCTGGTTTCCAAAACAACTTCAAGCAGGAAGAGCGGCCGGTACAAGCCGGTTTCTTTGCCTGCAGATGCCCAGGCATCACTGTTAAAGTACTGCGCGATGCTGGTAAGACTCAAATCCCATGTGCGATTGCCGGCTGAAAATGTCACATCGTCGAACGTGAGGCTGTTGTGTAATGAACCCGCGTACGCAATCCACGCCACAACCACCAGGACAATGATGGCGAGCACGTTCAGATCCCGGTCGGAAAATGCTGAACCCGTGGGTTTTTTGCGGGTCACAGAAACTCGCTTTTTCTCGGAACGCTTATGAGGCGCGTTCTTTCTGCGAGTGCGGCTTCGTTTGGACATCGCGCCAGTCTACAAACTACCCCATGGGGCTTCAAGAAGTTCCACTGGGTGCATTATCTGATCTTGTCTACCGTGCAATCCAGTTGTCCGTCACTGACCTGAGCCTTAAGCCGGTCGCCCCGTTTCACCTGGCGCGTTTCATGAATCACTTCGCCTGAATGAGCCAGGGTGAGGATGGAATAGCCCCTGCCGATGGTTTCAAGTGGTGAGACAGCCTGAAGTGTCCGGGCCAGGCCTGCGAGTTGCTCCTTCCTGGAGGAAATGCCTGAGAGCGTGCCCTGTGTCAGCGTCTTTGACAGGGAGTTCAAACGGTCTTTGAAGGACGACACCAGCTGGTCCGGTCGGCAGGCGTACAGCCTGTTTGACAGCGTCTCGACTAACCGTGTCTGATCAGCCAGGTTTCTCTCTGCAACGCTTAAAAGGCGGCCCTGTTGTGACTGCAGACGTTCTGCCTGCCTCTCCAGTTCGCCGGCAGGGTGGCGCTGATGCAGCCGATGCGAGACGTGATCGAGTTTTTGGGTTTCCAGTTGCAACCGGGCTTGTATACGGCTTGCCAGTTGCCGCTGCAGCTTTCCGAACCCGGCTTTCAGAACTGCTATATCCGGTGTCGCGAGTTCCGCGGCGGCGGATGGCGTGGGTGCCCTGAGATCCGCGACGAAATCGGAAATACTGAAATCTGTCTCGTGCCCAACCGCAGAAATGACCGGAATCGCCGACGCAAACACACTTCGGGCGACTGATTCATCATTGAACGCAGCGAGATCTTCGAGTGATCCGCCGCCACGGCCCATGATGAGGAGATCCGCCCAGTCCTGTCGATTGGCTGCATCGAATGCCGCACAGAGTGCTGTCGGTGCTTCCACGCCCTGGACCGGCACCGGATAGACCCGGATGGCGGCAACCGGCCAGCGTCTTTCCAGGACATGCAACAGGTCTCTGATAGCGGCCCCGCTGGCCGAGGTGATGAGGCCAATGCGATACGGATAGGCAGGCAATGATTGTTTATGCGACGGGTCAAAGAGTCCTTCCGCCTCCAGCTTCTTTTTTAATGCTTCGAACTGGCGCTGGAGAATGCCTTCGCCAGCATCCTCCAGGCCATCCACGATGAACTGGTAGTCTCCACGGGGTTCGTACAGGCTGATGCGGCCTCTTGCCAGGACCTGCATGCCATTTTCAACGGTTACTTTCGTCCGGCTGGCAGAAGAACGGAACATGGCGCAGCGTATCTGGGCCTTCTTGTCCTTGAGTGTAAAGTACAGGTGGCCGGAGGCGGGTCGGGCCAGGTTGGAAACCTCTGCTTCGAGCAAGACTCTGGGAAAGCCTATTTCAAGGTGCAGCTTGATTTCCCGGTTCAACTCACTGGGGGTGTAAACATGTTCTGCCGCCTGGTTCATCTGCTGATGATAAACTCCGCGGGTCAAAAACGCATGGAATCCTCGATGAGAAACGCAAAATTGTTGCCAGAGCTGTTTATTATTCTTTCGTTCGGGTTTTTGGTCACGGCCTGCGGAGATCACACGAACGTCGCTGAATCACCCCCGGCGTCAACGGCGGGCAATGAAATCACTCTTATTCTGAATGCCCGGATTCACACGTTTGACCGGAGTAGCACCTCACTCGACTCGGGCGCGATGGCGTTTGGCGCCGACGGAGCGATTGTCGGGATCGGAAAAAGTGAAGGGCTGCAGGCTGAATTTCCAAACGCCACCCGGGTCGATTTGCAGGGGCGCACGGTATTACCGGGCCTGATTGATTCTCACGGGCACCTTCATGGCCTGGCCGTTTCATTCACGCGGGCAAACCTGGTCGGCGCCAACAGCAAGCAAGAGGTCATGGAGCGGTTGCGGGCGTTCGAGGCTGACCTGCCCGAAGGCGAGTGGTTGCTGGGCCAGGGTTGGGATCAGAATGACTGGTCAGAGCAGGTATACCCGGACCGGAAGGATCTGGATGCCGTGTTTCCGGACCGGCCGGTCTGGCTTCGCCGGATTGACGGCCACGCAGCCTGGGCCAACAGCATCGCAATAGCACAGGCTGACGCTGATTTCGGGGGTGACTGGCAAAAGGAGGGTGGTTACATTCACCGGGATGTGGAGGGTGAACCGACTGGCATTTTTATTGATGGCGCCATGCAATACATCGAGAAGGTGGTTCCTGAAACTTCACCTGAACTGATCGATTCGGCGCTCGATATTGCGACGGGCAGACTGATAAGCCTGGGCCTCACGGGTGTCCATGATCCAGGTGTCAACCGGTCGGTCATTGATCGCTACCAAAAGAAAATACGGCAGGGATCGTTTCCACTCAGGGTCTACGCCATGGCTGACGGGATGAACGAGACTACCGAATGGCTCTGCGATTCCGGGCCACTGGTCGACCCTTCCGGACGATTGGTCATGCGATCCGTAAAGCTTTACGCAGACGGTGCGCTGGGCAGTCGCGGTGCGGCCTTGCTGGCGGACTACTCCGATGAGGCGGGCAATCGCGGGCTGATGTTTATCAGCGAAGAACAAATGGCCGAGGCCTTGCGAAAGGTTTTCTCATGCGGATTGCAAACCGGTGTGCATGCGATTGGTGATGCCGCAAACCGCCAGGTGCTTGACGCTTATGAACAGGCGTTGGCGGACTACCCGGATAATCCCGGCCGGCACCGGGTGGAGCACGCCCAGATTCTGAGCCCGGAAGATATTCCCAGGTTCGCTGAAATGAATGTTATCGCCGCGATGCAACCGATCCATGCAACCAGCGATATGTACTGGGCGGATGAACGGCTGGGTGAAGAGCGGCTGAGGGGCGCTTACGCCTGGCAAAGCCTTTTGGAAAGTGGCGCAGTGCTGGCCTTCGGTTCTGATTTTCCCGTGGAAGAAGTCAATCCCATGCTGGGTATTTATGCGGCCGTGACGCGACAGGACCTGGAAGGCTGGCCGCAGGGTGGTTGGCAGGCGCAGGAGCGACTCAGCCGGGAAGCTGCGATTCGGGCTTTTACACTGGATGCGGCTTATGCAGGATTCATGGAGGAGCAGGTCGGATCTCTGGAGACCGGCAAGCAGGCGGATTTCATCGTCCTGGAAGAAGATATCCTGCAAATACCGGCGGAAAAAATTCCCGAAATCCAGGTGATGCAGACCTGGGTAGCGGGTGAGCGTGTTTTTTCCCGGTAATTGAGCCAAAATCTGCCGCGGTGATTTCAATAGGACTCGCCGCACGATATAATTAATCGATTAACTCTTCGACGCCCGGCCCGCTCCGGGCGTTTTGCAACAGGAGATTTTCCAGCATGCAGTTAATCGGTGAAGCCCTTACTTTTGATGACGTATCCCTGGTTCCTGCCTATTCACAGGTATTGCCAGGCGATGTCAACCTGAAAACACGCCTGACCCGGGAACTCGATCTGAATGCGCCACTGGTATCCGCTGCCATGGACACGGTGACGGAAGCAAGACTTGCGATTGCAATGGCGCAGGAAGGCGGAATCGGTGTCGTGCACAAGAACATGACGCTCCAGCAGCAGGCGGAACAGGTTCAGATCGTCAAGAAATTCGAAGCGGGCGTCATCAAGGATCCCATCACCGTCCGGCCTGACACGACCATTCGCGAAGTGCTTGACCTGACGCATCGCCACAACATCTCGGGCGTCCCCGTTGTGGACGGAAATGAACTGGTGGGGATAGTGACCAGCCGGGATATGCGTTTTGAGAAACGACTGGGTGATCCGGTGCGCAACATCATGACGGGAAAGGACAGCCTGATCACCGTGCAGGAAAACGCCAGCCAGGACGAGATACTCAGTCTGCTTCACCGTCACCGGATTGAAAAGGTGCTGGTGGTGAATGATCAATTCGAGTTGCGGGGACTGGTGACTGTCAAGGATATTCAAAAATCAACGGATAACCCTAATGCAGCCAAGGATTCTCAGGAGAGACTGCTGGTTGCCGCCGCAGTCGGTGTTGGCGGAGACACCGAAGAACGCGTGACGGCCCTGGTGGAATCGAACGTGGACGTCATCGTCGTGGATACGGCACATGGTCATACCAAAGGTGTGCTGGAACGGATACGCTGGGTTAAATCCCAGTTTCCGGATGTCCAGATCATCGGTGGTAATGTCACCACGGCCGAAGGCGCCCTGGCGCTGGTCGAGGCCGGGGCGGATGGTGTGAAAGTTGGCCAGGGGCCCGGTTCCATCTGCACCACAAGGATGGTTGCGGGCGTTGGCGTACCACAGGTAACCGCTGTGGCTAATATTGCAGACGCGCTGAAACAGGCAGGCGTGCCGTTGATTGCCGATGGCGGAATTCGCTTTTCAGGTGATTTCGCAAAGGCTGTGGCCGCCGGCGCGTGGACAGTCATGATCGGAGGCCTGTTCGCGGGTACAGAGGAGGCGCCGGGTGAAGTCGAGTTGTTCCAGGGCAGATCCTACAAATCCTATCGTGGCATGGGCTCATTGGGCGCCATGCAGGAAGGCTCCAAGGATCGCTACTTCCAACACGATGTCTCCGCCGAAAAGCTGGTTCCGGAAGGAATAGAGGGCAGGGTGCCTTACAAGGGCACTTTGTCCGGAGTCATACATCAATTGCTGGGTGGTCTGAGGTCATCCATGGGGTACATGGGCTGTGAAAATATCGAGCGGTTCCGCACCGAATCGCGTTTTGTCCGGATCACCAATGCGGGAATCCGGGAGAGCCACGCCCATGATGTTCAGATCACCAAGGAAGCTCCAAATTACAAGCTGTCCTGAACGAGACAAACATGTCAAAGACAAATGATATTCATCTGCACCGGGTTCTGATTCTTGATTTTGGTTCTCAGTACACTCAGCTGATCGCAAGGCGAATTCGGGAGATTGGAGTTTACTGTGAAATCTGGCCCTGGGACTCGTACGATAGCGAAATCGCCCAGTTTGCTCCGAAGGGCATTGTTTTGTCCGGTGGGCCGGAGTCTGTCCACGCCGAGGACGGGCCACAGGCGCCCGCTGTGGTGTTTGATCTCGACGTCCCCGTATTGGGCATCTGTTACGGTTTGCACACCATGGCTGCCCAGTTAGGGGGCAAGGTCGAGCCGTCTTCTTTCAAGGAATTTGGGTATGCGAGAGTTACGGTTGAACAGCCATCCCGATTGCTCCAGGACATAGAGGACCACATTGACCCGCAGGGAAATCAGCAGCTGGATGTCTGGATGAGTCATGGTGACAAAGTGGTGGAACTGCCCGCAGGTTTCGAACTCGTGGCCAGCACCGCTTCTGCGCCGGTGGCTGCAATAGCAGATGACGGCCGGGGTTTTTATGGAATCCAGTTCCACCCTGAGGTGACTCACACGGCCCAGGGAGAGCGAATCCTGGAGCGCTTTGTTCACGATATCTGTGGTTGCGAAGAGGCGTGGACACCGGAAAATATTATCAGGGACAGCATCGACCGTGTGCGGGAGCAGGTAGGGGGCGATCACGTCATACTCGGCCTGTCCGGAGGGGTGGACTCCAGCGTGGTTGCCGCGTTGCTGCACCGGGCCATAGGCGATCAGCTGACCTGTATTTTCGTGGATACGGGGATGCTGAGGTACCGCGAACCGGAACAGGTCATGGCGACTTTCGCGCGGCATATGGGGGTTCACGTGATCAAGGTCGATGCCCGCCATCGGTTTCTGGATGCGCTGAAAGGCGTCGCTGAACCGGAAGAGAAGCGCAAGATAATCGGTGGGATTTTCATCGATGTGTTCGAGGAACAGGCCAGGGCACTGGGAAACGCGAAGTGGCTGGCACAGGGCACCATATACCCTGATGTGATTGAGTCCGCCGGCAGCAAAACGGGGAAGGCGCACGTCATCAAGTCACACCACAACGTGGGCGGTCTGCCTGACTACATGAAAATGGAGTTGGTGGAGCCCTTGCGTGAACTGTTCAAAGACGAGGTTCGCCGGATTGGCATGGAGTTGGGGCTGCCAAGGGAAATGGTATTCCGGCATCCGTTCCCCGGTCCCGGGCTCGGTGTACGGGTGCTGGGCGAAGTCAGGGAGGAATTCGTGGATCTGCTCGCACGGGCAGACCATATTTTTATCGAAGAATTGATGAAGAACGACCTGTACGATAAGACCAGCCAGGCATTTGCCGTGTTTTTGCCGGTCAAGTCGGTTGGGGTTACCGGGGATCAGCGCCGGTATGAATACGTCGTGGCTCTTCGGGCCGTTGAAACAGTGGATTTCATGACTGCGCGGTGGGCTCATTTGCCTTATGAATTTTTAGAACATGTTTCACTTAGAATTATAAATGAAATCAATGGTATATCGCGTGTTGTTTATGATATTTCTGGGAAACCACCTGCCACCATTGAATGGGAATAGCTCATGGGATCTTCGCAGATACAGGGATGGTGAGTTCTTTTACCGAAACCGACCGGCTCTGGATGGAGCGGGCCATATCACTGGCTGATGCTGCGGAACGCGAAGGCGAAGTTCCGGTCGGTGCGCTGGTGGTAAAAGATGGAGTCCTTCTGGGAGACGGATGGAATAAAACCATCTCACTGAATGATCCTTCGGCCCATGCCGAGATTCTAGCTTTACGCCAGGCGGGAGAAACATGTGGTAACTACCGTCTTCCGGGGTGCACGCTGTACGTTACCCTGGAGCCTTGCTGCATGTGTGCCGGCGCCATGATCCACGCCAGGCTGGATCGGGTCGTTTACGGCGCGTCTGATCCGAAGACCGGTGCTGCCGGTGGCGTTTTCCAGGTGTTGAGTGATCCACGACACAACCAGGTGCCGGTCGTGCAGGGCGGATGCCTTGCTGACGAATGCAGTGAACAGCTTAAACTGTTTTTTCGACGCCGCAGGATGGAGAGGGTCTGAACCGTAAAGCGCTTCAGATCAAAACAGCGTATTCACCCACAAGCCGATGTTGCGGCCGGGAGCGTCAATTCCGGAGCCGTGTTCCCGGTAGTTGTTGTCCCCCAGATTTTGCAGCCTGAGCCCGAGTTCCAGGGTGTCGGTTGCCTGCCAACTGGCGAGGAAATTCACCGTGCCCCAGCCGGCAGTGCCGAGTGGATTGATCCGGGGGTCACTTTCATCACGAGGGCTGAGGCGGTCCTGTCGATCGGCGAAGTCAATGAACGGTTCAAAGCGCCACTGTTCTCCATGAAGGAATACGAGGCCGAGGCGGCCGCTCAACGGCGGAATCCGGTCCGCCGGAACGGTCTCACCCTCGTCAGATTCTTCGCCATGGGTATAGTTGACCACAGCATATAGCTCAAGACTGTCCGATGCGAGAAAACGCAGACCGGTTTCCACGCCGTAAAGCTCGACCGAATTCAGGTTATCGCTGCGGACCACCAACCGGCCTTCGGGCGTTACATCACCCGTAAAGCGGGAGCTGATCTTGTCCTGGTAATCCGAATACCAGGCAAAGGCTTCGGCTTGCCAGCGATCGGTTGATGCCTTGATGCCCACATCGTAACTCCATACCGATTCCGGTTTAAGGTTGGGGTTCGGCACGTTGAAACGGTTGCCGGGCCGGGACCCCAGCGTTCCGAGGTCAAAAATGTTGGGCGGACGGAAGCCGCGCCCGACATTGCCCACCAGAGCAATGCCGGGCGTGATCATGTAATTCATGTGGAGATCACCGGTAAAGTCCGAAGGTGTCAACCTGACGGCATCCAGTTCTGCGGTCGCGGGCAGCTTGATATCGAACCAGCTGTATCGCAGCCCGGCATTGAGGGTCAAACGGTCCCAGCGCCAGGTGTTGGATGCATAGATGGCGGCACTGTCCATGCTTGAATCATCCGGAAAGCGTCCACGGGAAGGGCGTGACTCGCCTGTTGATGTATCTGTTCGAAGCCGGCTGCTGGAAACCTCATCCCAGTAGAATTCCATGCCCCAGATCAGTTCACGATCCGGGCCATTGCCGCCGCCCCAGGGTGAATTGAACTGAAGAGTGAGTCCATCCAGCTGGCTTTCATTGTCTTCGTGGATTACCTCGGGATCTTGCCAATCCTGTGTCAACCGGTCATCGGTGATGACCTGTCGGCCCAGGTGCGCCTCGAAGCGGTCAAAAAGGCGCGACTGGCTTTCCAGGCGGTAACGGGCATGAAGAAAACTCCTCCGGTTCGGTTTGAATTCGTACTGTTCAGAACTTGGGTGGGTCTGGCCATAACCCGGAACGAGTTCATCAATCCGTGGCGTAGAGGGTTGCTCCAGGTATTGGGCGGAGAGCATCAGCTCGGAGTGCTCATTCAGATCGAAGCGCCATTTCAGATCGCCCGCCTTGACCTTGTAAGCAGTGGGTTTGATGGTCTCGCCACCACCGATTTCCCGGTCGTCATGGTGTTGATAGCTGATGCCGCCGGACAAAACGTTGCCGGATTTGCCGGTAGCGGCTTCGAGCCGGCCGATCAGACTGTTGTCCACACTGTTGAACGTGCCGTAAAAACGGCCCTTGCCTTGCCAGTCAGAGCCCTGGAATTCAGGTTCAGCAGTGAGGACCTGTAGCACACCGCCCATCGCATCAGCCCCATAGAGCGATGGTGCGGCGCCCCGAATGATTTCGGTCCGGTCCGTGGCATAGGCGTCGACCAGGCCAAAATACTGGTTAGGCGCATTCCGGAAAAAGGCGTTGTTCAGCCGCATCCCGTCTACCAGGTGAAGCACTTGGGAGCCTTTCAGGCCACGAATGATCGGAATGCCCTGGCCGGGTGTGGTTTGCTGAAAAAAGGCACCGGGGACACCACGAAGCATTTCTGCCAGCAGTTCAGGCGCCAGGCGGTTGACTTCGTCTGCACCCACGACGGAAATCGCTTCAGCGACATCCAGAACCGATTCTTCGGTCCGGGTTGCCGTAACGACCACGGATTCCATCACCCGGTTGACTTCAAAGTCCTCTTCGTCGTCATTTGCCATGGCGGGGGAGGAAGCCAGGCCCGGAAACAGCAGGAAGAGAAAGGCAGCTGCGTGCCTCCCTTTAATCAAATGCATGATGATCAGTCCCTGCCTGGCACGCCCCGGCCGGGTGTCCATGGGACACCGGCCTGGTTCAGCTCAGCCTGCAATGCCGGCATATCGGTATCATTGATGCGCTGTATCCGGGTTTTTATGTCGGCGAAATCCCTGCTCGCAAGATTCGCCACCTTGCGGTGCGATTCCGTCGGTCCGTAGGTGGACCGGAAAGTGCCCAGCATGACCACACCAAGACGGCTGCTGACGGATACCGGTCCGGCATCGCCGTACAGGTCTCGCGCTTCGTTTCCTGACAGGCGCTGCTTCAGGCCCAGCAATTCCAGTTCAAGCGCACGGGCGCTTTTGCGGAGGCTATCGGGTGCACCGGAACGCATTAATGTTTCCTTGATAGCGAGGGTTTCCGTGAGCAGTGTCTCTATCGCGGCCCCTGCACCGGCTACTTCCCGGTTCAGATTGTCGATTTGACGTGTAAAGGCGACGACCTCTTCGAGAGGGGCTCCCGGCTGGCCGCGCTCACTGATCGCCGTAACGGTGAACGACTGTGTCTCTCCAAGGGCGCTTATTTGACCGTTCACCCGCCGGGCCATGCTGACCTGGTACTTACCGGGTGCAGCCAGTGGGCCAGGGAACTCGATATAGCTTTCACCGGCGGGTTCTGGCGTCCAGGGAGAAGATGCCGGGTAACGCAGGTCCCAGGCCACGCGGTGGAAGCCGGCTGTGACTGGTCCCTCGATGCGCCGGACGATCTCTCCGGCTTCATCACTGACGGTTAAAACAATGGAAGGCTCTTCTTCGATTTCTTCTTTGCGCAGTGCATCCCAGCCCGGGTAGGGGGTGTCAGCACCGCTCTTCTCGAGTTTTTTCTCCGATTCCCTGCGCTGTTCCTTTGCCGTCCTCAGTCCATCGTTCAGGTAGTAAGTGAAAACCGCTCCAAACGGGGGGTTGGGTGCGACGAAAAAACTGTCCCCCTGGCTCGATTTTCCGTTCTCCTTGAAGTCACCCAGGGGCAGACGGGGAATATACCAGTCGGCTTCCCGGACCGGGAAAAGTACGGCTTCATTTTGCAGTTGATTCTGCGTGATGTTGCGCAAGGGACTGTAGTCATCCAGAATCCAGAATCCCCTGCCGAAAGATGCGGCGACCAGGTCGTCTTCTCGTTGTTGAATGACGAGGTCGCGGAACGATATGGTGGGTGCATTGCCGGCGAGCTTGGTCCACACCTCGCCGCCGTCCACTGTGAAAAATACGCCGAATTCAGTGCCTGCGAACAGCAGTCTCGGGTTGACATGGTCCTGGACAATTCGCCAGACGATGTGCTTTTCGGGGAGCCCTTCCGAGATGTGGGTCCACGTGCCTCCCCGGTTGGTGCTTTTAAGTACATACGGAGCGAAGTCCCCGGACTTGTGATCATCGACCGCTACGTACACCGTATCGGCGTCATAAAGGTCTGCCTTGATGTCATTGACGAAGAAATCATCGGGGACATCGGGCAGGCGTTCGATCACCCTCCAATTACTCCCGCTGTCTTCACTGATATGGATACGGCCATCGTCGGTGCCGGCGTAGAGCAGGCCTTCTGCGACCGGAGATTCCGACAGCGAAGTGATCGTGCCATACATCGACATGGCCATCAGGTCCCAGGAAGCGTCGAAACTCCAGACCCGTCCCATCATGGGTTCCTTCAGACGATCCCGCCCATGGGAAAGGTCGCCGCTAATGGGTGTCCAGCTGTCGCCCCGGTCATCCGAGCGCCAGACGCGCTGACTGGCGAAATACAATCGTGCAGGGTTATGCGGGCTGATCACAATGGGGGCGTCCCAGTTGAAGCGCTCTGCATCTTCTCCATCCGCTGGTTGCGGCTGAATGTAGATCATTTCACCGCTCTTGCGGTCATAGCGCACCAGGTTGCCCTGCTGCCATTCCGAGTACACGATGTTCGGGTCGGTAGGGTCGACGGCGGGTTGATGGCCATCGCCGAACAGCGTGATGAACCAGTCACTGTTGCGGATGCCGTTTACGTTGTCTGTCCGTGAAGGCCCGCCCTGCGTATTGTTATCCTGAGTACCGCCATAGACGTTATAAAAGGGGATGTCGTAGTCAACAGCCACTTTGTAAAACTGGGTGACCGGAAGATTTGCAACGAAGCGGAAAGTCTTACCCAGGTCGAAAGATTCATACAGTCCGCCGTCGGTACCATACATCAGGTAATCCGGATCATTGGAGTCGAATGCCATGGCGTGATGATCACCGTGCTTGTAGCCATGAGGCTGGGGTACAAAGGTCTTGCCGCCGTCTTCGGTGATGTGAAGCGTGGCATCCATCTGGTAAACCCTGTCCAGTTTGTGCGGGCTCGCAAATATCTCCTGGTAGTAATGTGGACCGGTACCGCCTGACAGGTAGTCGCTGCGTTTTTCCCAGCTTTCACCCCCGTCCAGCGAACGCCAGAACCCACCTTTCCGGCCCCCCAGTTCGATCGTGGCGTAAACCACCTCCGGGTCTACCGGCGATATGGCCAGGCCAATTTTACCCATGTCTTCCTCGGGCAATCCCGTCGTCAGTTCCCGCCAGCTATTGCCGCCATCGACCGATTTGAATATGCCGGATTCCGGGCCGCCATTCATCAGTGCGGCAACATTTCTCAGTCGCTGATGTTTGACGGCGAAAAGCACGTTCGGATTGCGGGGGTCCATGTGCACTTCGCTGACCCCGGTGAATTCACCAGCGGACAGAATAAGGCTCCAGTTCGCACCGCCGTCAGTGGTTTTGAAAAGACCGCGATCTCCACCGCCAGACCACAAAGGTCCCTGGGCCGCCACGAAAACCACATCAGAATTTTCAGGGTCAATGGCGATCATTCCGATGTGCTCGGAGTTTCCCAGGCCCATGTTGTTCCATGTGCCGCCTCCATCAAGGCTTTTGTACACACCGTCGCCGAAACCCACATGCCGGCCGCTGACATTTTCACCGGTACCCACCCATACCGTGTTGTGGTTAAGGGGATCAACGGTCACTGCGCCGATGGAGTAGGCGCCCTGGCCGTCAAAGACGGACTTCCAGGTGGTGCCCTGGTTGGTGGTTTTCCAGACGCCGCCACTGCCCACTGCAATGTACCAGGTGCTGCGGTCGGACGGATCAAATGCGATGTCTGCAATTCGGCCGGACATCAGGGCAGGGCCAATTCCGCGCCATTCCAGGCCTTTGAACGTCGTTTCGTTAAAACCGGGCGGGCTGTCTTCGGTGGCCTGAGCCTCGAACGCCAGGCCGAGCAGAAGGATGAATCCTGCTGTTGCCGTGATCAAAGAGTTTCGCATTCTGTTTACTCCGGGGAATCGGGTTGAATTCAGGCAGAAAAATAGCCGCAAATTATGACACACATTATACTGGAACTCATGGCAGACAAACCCAGCACAAATGTACACCCGATCGAGCCCCCGGGCAGGCACATCTCCCGTAACACGGGCATGGATTTCAAACCTGAACTGTTTGGCAGTATCCGGATTAACCGGAGTGCCATCGAAAGGCGGGCTGCCACCATCGGAACGCGCCGCACGGTCAAGAAAAATTACCAGGCCGCCTGGCTGCTGCGGGCACTGACCTGTATCGACCTGACAACGCTGGCCGGTGACGATACGCCAGGAAGAGTGAGGCGCCTGTGCCAGAAAGCCCGTCGGCCGTTGCGGTACGATCTCTTGCGGGCGCTGGGCGTCGAGGACCTGAACATCACGACAGCGGCGGTGTGCGTGTATCATAATTTCATTGAAACCGCTGTGACTGAGCTGGAAGGCAGCGGGATACCGGTCGCTGCGGTTTCGACCGGGTTCCCAGCCGGTCAGATCCCGATGCCGCTCAAGCTGGCCCAGATTCGGGAGTCGGTGGCCGCCGGCGCTTCGGAAATCGATATCGTGATCAGTCGTGAGAAGGCGCTTTGTGGTGATTGGCAAGGTCTGTACGACGAAGTTCGTGACTTTCGGAAAGCCTGCGGTGAGGCGCATCTCAAAACCATCCTGGCGACCGGTGAGTTGGCGACTTTGACCAACGTGGCGAAAGCCAGTTGGGTTTGCATGATGGCAGGGGCCGATTTCATCAAGACCAGCACCGGCAAGGAATCAGTGAACGCCACTTTGCCTTACAGCCTGGTTATGGTGCGGGCCATACGGGATTATTATGCACTGACCGGTTTTCGAATCGGTTACAAACCGGCGGGGGGTATCAGCAAGGCGAAAGAGGCTTTGAATTACCTGATATTAATAAAAGAAGAAGTGGGTAAACAATGGGTTAGGCCGGAATTATTCCGTTTTGGTGCAAGCAGTCTCCTCGGTGATATCGAACGCCAGCTGGAGCACCATGTCACGGGCAGTTACTCCGCGAGCTACCGCCACCCCAACGGCTGAGCCAGGGAAGGATAAAGCATGGAAGTCAGAGATATTTTTGAGACACTCGAGTATGGCCCCGCTCCAGAAGATGCGGGCCCCGCGAATCAGTGGCTGGCCGACAGAAACAGCGTACTGGACCACTTTATCGGGGGCGAATGGGCGACGCCGGAATCAGGCGAATATTTTCCATCGAACAATCCGGCGACCGGTGACCTGCTGGCCATGGTGGCCGATGGCAACGAAGCTGATGTAAATAGAGCGGTTGCCGCTGCCGCAGACGCTCTTGAAGGCTGGGTAGCTATCGGAGGGCATGGCCGGGCGCGTTTCCTGTATGCCATGGCCCGCTGCATTCAGAAGAACAGTCGCCTGTTTACCGTGCTGGAGAGCCTCGACAACGGTAAGCCGGTCCGCGAATCGCGGGATATCGACATTCCCCTGGTGGCCCGTCATTTTTACCATCATGCGGGCTGGGCCCAACTGATGAGCGAAGAGATGGCCGGCTATCGGCCTATTGGTGTGGTTGGGCAAATCATTCCGTGGAATTTCCCACTTCTGATGCTGGCCTGGAAAGTGGCGCCTGCGCTGGCTATGGGAAACACCGTGGTTCTGAAGCCGGCAGAATACACGTCGGCGACGGCGGTTTTGTTTGCCCAGATGTGCCGGGAAATTGGTCTTCCGCGTGGCGTCTTCAATCTGGTCCTTGGTGATCACAAGGCGGGAGAGGCTCTGACCCATCACCTGGAAGTCGGTAAATTGGCATTCACCGGATCCACTGAAGTTGGCAGGATATTGCGCAAGGCCACAGCGGGCACCGGAAAGAAACTGACGCTTGAACTGGGAGGTAAATCGCCCTTTATCGTATTCGAGGATTCCGATCTTGACAGTGTGGTCGAGGGGCTGGTCGATGCGATCTGGTTCAACCAGGGCCAGGTTTGCTGCGCAGGTTCCCGCCTGCTGGTGCAGGAATCTATTGCTGAGTCTCTGCATGAAAAAATAAGGGCCAGAATGTCACGGCTGGTGATGGGCGATTCGCTGGACAAGGGGATCGACATCGGCGCGCTGGTCGATCCGGTACAGCGCGAAACCATATCGCGCCTGGTCGAAAAGGGTGTCGAGGAGGGCGGTCAGCTGTGGCAACCGTCCTGTCAGTTGCCCGAAAAGGGTTGTTATTATCCGCCTACGCTGATCACTGATGTACAGCCTGCAGCACGCCTGGCCCAGGAAGAAATTTTCGGTCCCGTGCTCGTATCGATGACTTTTCGGACACCGGCGGAAGCGGTCTCCCTGGCTAACAACAACCGTTACGGGCTGGCAGCCAGCGTCTGGACTGAGAACATCAACCTCGCGCTCGACATCGCGCCCAAACTCAAGGCCGGCTCGGTATGGGTGAATTGCAGCAACGTATTTGACGCAGCCGCCGGGTTTGGCGGATACCGCGAATCCGGATTTGGCCGCGAAGGCGGTAAAGAAGGCCTCTATGAATACGTCAAGCCGTTTTGGGAGTCTCGTCTCAGCAAGGAGCCGGTTCAACAGTTGCCGCGGTTCACGCCGGTGGACATGGTCCCTGAAAACGAGGCACCTGAAATTGATCGCACACCAAAGCTGTACATTGGCGGGAAGCAGGTAAGACCGGACGGCGGCTATAGCAATGCGGCTTATGATGCGAACGGAAAAGTGATTGCTGAGATCCCTGCGGGTAACCGCAAAGACATCCGTAACGCGGTCGAGGCGGCCCGCGCTGCCGGTAGCTGGAGTGCGACAACAGCACACAACCGGGCGCAGGTGATGTTTTACATCGCTGAGAATCTCAGCGCCCGTTCAGCGGAGTTTATTGGCCGGATACAACGCCTGAGCGGTAAAGACGAACAGGCTGCCAGGGCCGAGTTCGACCTATGCATTCAGCGAATCTGGCATTATGCGGCGCTGTGCGACAAGTACGATGGACGTGTTCACTCCACGCCATTCAGAAACGTGACGCTCGCCATGCGGGAGCCCCTGGGGGTCATCGGTGTTGTGGCGCCCGGGGAAGTCGGCCTGCTTGGTTTCATTTCGACAGTTATGCCGGCCATCGCGATGGGTAACCGTGTTGTGGTCATTCCTTCACAGCATTACGCCCTGCTGGCGACCGACTTCTACCAGGTACTGGATACCTCCGATTTGCCCGGAGGAGTGATCAATATTGTGACCGGTGACCAGGAGGTCCTGGCGGAAGTGCTTGCAAAACATTACGACATTGAAGGCATGTGGTACTGGGGAACGCGGCGCGGCAGTCGCAGGGTGGAAGAAGAAGCGGCAGCGACCATGAAGCGTACCTGGGTAAATTACGGCTTGTACCACGACTGGAATGATGCGGAGCAGGGCCAGGGCGAGACTTTTCTGCGCAAGGCGATCGAAATCAAGAACATCTGGATACCCTACGGAGAGTAGGTAGGCGACGCCGTTATTCGGTGGCGACCCCCAGTTCAATGACGACCCATTCGTTATCGCCGGACTCCACTTTGACTGGCGCTGCCAGCGATATGCGGTTTTCGCTGAATTCACCACCGGCCAGAAAGGCTTCGCGAATGGCTTCAGCCCGCTCCCCGGCCAGTGATTCCAGTTCAGCAGTCGCAATATTTTCGGATGCCAGGAGACGGTCCCGCAAGTCTCCCGCATAAGCGAGATCGTCCAGCCCCGACGATTCTGTGCGGTGTTCGTTCTTCACGGAATCCAGTGGTGTTTGGGGGAATCGTTCTTTGAACAGGTCTTCCAGCACCGAGCGGATTTCATCATCCAGCATTTCGATCTCTTCATCCTCGTCGGCTGCCTGCTGACCGAGGCGATTAAGAACTTCATCCCGAAGCTTGAAATACCGCAATTTGGGAACATCGATCGCCGGGTCGTAGGGACCACTGATTTCCACGCGGAGTTGCGGACGTTGCAGCAGCGCTGTCTGTAATTGCGTGATTTTCTCGAGCTCTGGCGGTGTGAGGTCGGACCGGCCTGCCAGGAACTGGAACTGCCCCAGGTCTTCTGAGTCGATACCGATCAGGCTTCCCAACATGCGAAAAGGTGCGGACACGATCTTGGTGAGCACCGTGGTAATTGCCTGCATCACCACACCACTGATCTTGAATTCCGGTTGGTTGACGTCGCCCGTTACCGGCAGATCTATCCTGATGATCCCGTCAGAATCCTTGAGCAGCGCCACGGCGAGATCCAGCGGCAAACGCGCGGCGTCCGGGCTTTCCACTGCGTCACCCAGCGCCAGGTCACTCAGCACAACCGTGTTTGTCGAATCCAGTTTACCCTGTTTAATCGAGTAGCCAAGGTCAAGATCGAGTTTGCCCTCGTCGATTTCCCGACCGGCAAATTTGACGGTGTAAGGCGACAGGCTGGACATCTGCAGGTTACGGAATTCCACCGAAACGTCCGTGTTTCCAATCGGATCGAATACGGCCATGCTGCCCTCGATTCTGGCCAGGCCAAATTCGTCCACCTGGCCTTCCAGCCGGATATTTGCAGGTTCGACACTGGACGTGTCGATGGTTGAAATCGAGCCATCCATATCAGAGATCTTTGCGGCAAACTGCAGGGGTAGCGACAGGTCGGCGAAATCCAGAATCCCATCTTTGACACTGATACCGCCCACCAGGATGGAAGGCTGATTTTTGTCCTCAGGTTCCTCCACCACAGTTTGCTGCTCACCGGTGTTTAAAAGGCCTGACAGGTTGGTGGAGCGGTCTTCATTGATTCTGAAGCGGCCATAAGGTCCGTCGAAAGATAAAAGAGAAAGCCGCACGTTGTTTTCACCCGCCACCCATTCGAAGCGGTCGATTTCCAGTTGTTGCCAGGCCAACAGGCTTTCATCGGTTCTTGTGTCACTGATTGCCAGTTCAGTGATCACCGTGGACCCACCCAGGCTCAGTGCAGCAGCCTGGTCCAGGCCGATTTCGATTTGCGCTGCCAGTAGTCCACCTTCGACCGACAGGGCCGATCGTTGTTGAAGCCAGGGCTGAGCCATTGCCAGAGGGATGCCCTCCAGACCGGTATTTCCATTAAATGTCACTTTGGGAAGTAAGACGGTATCGCCCTCAATTTCAAAGGACCCGCCCTGGTCCAATTGCCCGGCAAGCCTCAACGGGACATTCCTGCCGGGTTGATTGCTGATGCCATCCGCCGTTAACTGCAAGCCGGTTATCGACACTGAAGCAGGAGGAGAGAGGCCCTGATCGGTCAGGTGAACCGCTCCGTCAGTAAGCTGTAGTCGGCCGATTTCAAGCGACCAGGGCCCGCCTGAACCCTGATCGGCATCGACGCCTTCACTCACTGATGTGTCCGAAGGCCGAAGCTGAACCAGGTTGAGTTGACGATTCGCATCCAGGGATGCCTTGATGGCCGGGTCAGAGATTTCTGCTCCGCTGAAAGTCAGCGTTTTTTCCGGATACCGAAGCTGTCCGCCTGAAAAGCCCAGTGCAGATATGGACAGGAATTCGGACACTGGCGCCAGGCCCGAAACGGATATGCCGGAGAGCTGTACTTGTAAGTTATCCAGCGCAAAATCCAAACTGCCGTCAGGCTGCTCATTGAGTTGGTAGTCCGTACTGATGGCCAGGGCTGCACTCATGGATTCCAGCGGCAGCAGCGCCTTGAGATAGGCCGTTGCAGGCTCCAGTTGCACATTCCTTATCACCAGTGTGCCTTCGGACTGAAACGGGCCGAGGTCCAGGCTGCCCTGCCATTCCAGGCTGGCCTCGCCGGGGAACTGGATAGCCACGGTTTGCTGGCCAAAACGGTCCGGTAAGGTGTTCAGCGCCTCGATGGAAATATTGACCGGGCCGACATCCAGAGCAACAGGGTCTGCGGGTACATGATCTCTCAGTTGTATCTGGCCGTCGCGAAAATGCAAAGCCTGGACCAGTAACCGGGGCAAGCCACCGCTCTCCGTTGTGCCAGGGGTCGATTGCTGGCGGCTGGAACGGATATCTCCCAATAACCGGCTCAAACGGCTGTCACCCGGCTCGAATCGTTCGATCAACAGATCCAGCCCATCCAGGCTGATTTCACGAAAAGTCCATGTCCATTTGAACAGGCTGGACACCTGGAAGTTAAGAAACAGCTGATCAAATCCAGCCAGTGTTTCTCCGTCCGTGTCTTTCAGTTCAAAGCCCTGCGCCTTGAGCGTCAATTGAAACGGGTTAAAATGTATTTTTTGAATGGAAGCTTCTCGTCCCAGGTCTTTTCGGACAGTGTCCACGACCAGCTTGTTAAGCAAAACCGGAACCAGGAAAAAGCCACTCAGGGTGTATAGCAGAATGATGGCGAGCAGCCAGGCCCAGGTGCGGCGCTGACCGAACCGTTTCACTTTCTCGGGGGCGGTATCTGTCGCTTTATTTCGGGTTTCTTTGTTGGACACTTTGGCGTAATAATCTGGTTGGAGAACTCAGCGTACCATGAGTGGTCCAACCCGCGTCAAACAACGCGTGATAGACTCCAGCATCCTGTGATTTTATGAATTTTGTTACTTTGAAAACGATCAAGCCTATTCTCGCCCTTCTGGGCAGTCTGATTCTGGCAGGTTGTGCCACGGCAATTGCGACTGCCGGCAGTGGTCTGGCGGGCAATCTGAACACGGCGATCCTGAATCAGGATGACCCTGCGCTGGTCAGGGATGGCGCACCAGCCTATCTATTGATGCTGGACAGCTTCGTTGAGGGTGCGCCAGAAAACGTTGCAGTATTGAGTGCGGCGGCCGAACTGTATTCAGCCTACGGCGTCGTATTCGTCGATGACCCTGTCAGGGCCAAGAAACTGACCCGTCGGGGCATGTCTTACGGCCAGCGGACACTGTGCTCCGCTGAGAAAAATGCCTGTGAGATCTGGACCCTGAACTATGACGAATACGTCGAACGGTTGAGGGTAGTCAACGAAAAAGAAGTCGAGGCGCTCTTCACATTCGGGCTGAGCTGGATTGCTTACATACAGGCTCACAGTGACGAGTGGTCGGCGCTGGCAAAACTACCCCAGGCAAAAGCCACCTTGTTGCGTGTACAGACACTGTCACCGTCCTACAAACAAGCCGATATCGAGCATTTCCTGGCGGTGCTGGACACCATCCGCCCACCGGCCCTGGGTGGGGATTTCGATTCCGGCCTGGCTCATTTCGAGCGGGCCATGTCACTTTCCGGGGGTTATAACCTGAGCATCATGGTGGATTTCGCAAAGTACTATGCCCGGACATTGTATGACCGCGAGCTGCACGACCAGTTACTGAATGAAGTATTGGCTGAGAATCCCGTTCACCCCGGCTATACACTTTTCAATACGCTGGCCCAGCAAGAGGCGAAGGACTTGCTGGCTAGCGCCGATGACTATTTCTGAAAAAGGACACATTCAAATGAGAACCCAATTGGCAATGCGGCTGCTGGTCGCCCTGATCAGTCTGATGGTGGTGCCTGCAGGCTTCGCACAGACTTTGAAAATTGCAACCATAGCGCCGGAGGGTTCGTCCTGGATGAAGGACATGCGTGCCGGGGCCAAGTCGATCGAGAAACATACCGAAGGACGGGTCAAATTCAAGTTCTATGGCGGTGGCGTGCAGGGCAACGATAAGCAGGTGCAACGAAAAATGCGCACCGGCCAGTTGCACGGCGGTGCTTTTACATCCGGCGCCATGAACAGATTCCAGAAAGACGCAGACCTGTTTTCCATGCCGATGATTTTCGACTCCATCGATGAAGTCCGTCATGTTCGAAAAGTGATGGACGGGGAAATACGTCAGAGGCTGGAAGATGCAGGCTACGTGAATTTCGGTTTTGCCGGCGCAGGCTTTGCCTACATGATGTCCAATCAGCCGTTGGTCACGCTGTCTGATCTCAAAGGCCAGAAAGTCTGGATTCCGGAAGGCGACCCCATCGGTTTTGCCGCCTTGCAAGCCCTGGGCGTGGCTCCGGTGATCATGCCGGTTACAGACGTCATGACCGGTTTACAGACCGATCTGCTGGACAGCGTCACCGTTCCCCCGGTTGGAGCACTGGTTTTCCAGTGGCACACCCGTCTGAAATTCGTCACCGAGCTTCCGATCGCTTACGTCTACGCTGCACTGCTTATTGACGAGCGCGCTTTTTCAAAAATATCCGAAGCGGACCAGAAAATCGTCCGCGAGGTGATGGAGGGAACGTACAGGAAGTTCGATCAAAACGGTGTCCGGGAGAACAGTGACGCTTTGGTAGCACTGCTGGGTAACGGTTTGCAATTGGTGGTGCCGGATACCTCTCAGGTTAACGAGTGGCGCTCCATTGTAAATGATTCCTCCAGAACACAGGCCGGTAACGGGGTCTTCGATATTACGCTTCTGAACCAGATGCAGGGCCTGGTCGACGCTTATCGCAACGGCACGGCAGTTGGCTCCGAATAAGAGTTTGCTTGCCCGCCTTGACCGGGCAGGGCGCTTAGCCGAAGACTCGGTTCTGGTGGTCATTCTGACCGCGATGATTCTGCTGGCTGCCTCGCAGATCTTTATGCGTAATTTTTTGAACATCGGCTTCATCTGGGGCGATGAAATGCTGCGTATGCTGGTGCTTTGGATCGCCGTCGCCGGCGCCATCGCCGCCAGCCGTTCGGACAAACACATCAACATCGCGGTGCTCGACCGGTTTCTTCCGGAAAAAGTGAAGCTGGCAGTCAAGATCCTGGTCCACCTGTTTACGGCCGGCATCTGCAGCGTCGTGGCCTGGTTCAGTGCCCAGTTTGTCCTGACTTCAAGAGAGTTTGGCGACATCCTGATGGGCAGTGTTCCTGCCTGGCTTCCGCAGCTGATATTGCCGGTCGGATTTGGTCTCATCGCCTATCGCTATGCGCTTTTTGTGTTCCGGGAGTTACTGACCCTGGCACGGGGAGGGCGGTCAACGTGATTGTGATCGGGCCGCTGCTGGTGCTCCTGGCCCTGCTGGGCGCACCCCTGTTCGCCGTCATCGCGGCCAGCGCCATGCTGGGATTCACCCGCGAAGGGATCGACTTGCAGGCCATCGCCATCGAGTTCTATGGCATTGCAGAAATGCCCATCCTGCTGGCCATTCCTTTGTTCACTTTTGCCGGGTACCTGTTGAGTGAAAGCGGGGCGCCCCGAAGGCTGGTCCGGCTAACCCAGGCTCTGCTGGGCTGGATGCCGGCTGGCCTCGCTATTGTTTCGCTGGCCGCATGCGCATTCTTCACTGCTTTTACCGGCGCTTCAGGGGTGACCATTATTGCCCTGGGCGCATTGCTGTTTCCGGCGCTTCAGCAAGCAGGCTATCCCGAGAAATTCAGTCTCGGTCTGATCACTTCGGCCGGCAGCCTGGGTCTTTTGTTTGCTCCCTCCCTGCCTCTGATTCTGTACGGAATTGTCGCGGAAATATCGGTTGAAGACCTGTTCCTGGCAGGTGTGCTTCCCGGCTTTCTGATGTTGTTGATGTTGTCCGGTTACAGCGTCTGGAAGAACCGTGCAATCAGACTTCCGCTTTCGGATTTCTCATGGAAAGAGGCCGGTGCGGCCATCCGCGAAGCGGCCTGGGAAATTCCGCTCCCTATTGTCGTACTGGGAGGGATTTACAGCGGCTATTTCGCTATTTCGGAGGCTGCAGCCGTAACGGCGCTGTATGTTTTGATTGTCGATGTCCTGATCCTGCGCGAGATACCGCTGAAAAAGCTACCGGCGGTCATGCGGGAATCCATGGTGCTGGTGGGTGGAATCCTGATTATTCTCGGCATGTCGCTGGCTTCCACCAACTACATGATCGACGCCGGGGTACCCCAGAAGCTGCTTGAATACGTCAGTCAGCTAGTGACCAGCCAGTTCACCTTTCTGTTACTGCTGCTCGCTTTCCTGCTGGTGCTGGGGGCCATCCTGGATATCTTCTCGGCCATTGTGCTGGTGGTGCCGCTGATCCTGCCGGTTGCGATCCAGTTCGGCGTTCATCCGGTTCACCTGGGGATTGTTTTCCTGGCGACGATGCAACTTGGGTACATAACTCCTCCGGTAGGCCTGAACCTCTTTATCGCAAGTTATCGATTCGAGCGGCCGATCATAGAGCTGTACCTGTCAACCCTGCCGTTTTTCGTGATCCTGCTGATTTCTGCGGTACTGATTGCTTTCTGGCCGGGTCTTTCGCTGGCTTTCC
>Ga0316191_10000170_pt1 | contig 37226 bp, 30 predicted proteins | sample Eddworburr2cm_MG_FD_204928 | JGI IMG/M metagenome (GOLD analysis project Ga0316191, IMG submission 204928) | Coastal sediment microbial communities from Maine, United States - Eddy worm burrow 2 cm | ecosystem: Environmental > Aquatic > Marine > Coastal > Sediment | place: USA: Maine...
CGCTACCGTGGGCACTCCATGTCCGATTCCAATGCCTACCGTTCCAAGGATGAAGAACGCATGTGGTCGAACCGCGATCCCATCATCATGTTGCGCGACCGCCTGATTGAAGCGGGCGAGCTGACCCGCGAGGACTACAAGGCAATGGATACCGAAGTTCTGGACGAACTCGAGGACGAAGTCATTGCCTTCGCCGAATCTTCCCCGGAACCGCGCGTCGACGAACTGGAAAAGTACACACTGGCCGAGAATGATCCCTGGGTGTATGGAGGGGGCCGCTGATGGCTGATTTGATGTACTGGGAAGCAATCCGTCGTGCCCACGATGAAGAAATGAGCAACGACCCGCTGGTCATCTGCATGGGTGAGGATATCGGTGTTGCCGGCGGCACCTATAAAGCCACCAATGGTCTGTATGACAAGTACGGGCCGGAGCGTGTGATCGATACGCCGATCTCCGAAAACGGTTATACCGGCCTCGGTATCGGCGCATCCTTCCTCGGTGTACGCCCCATTATCGAGATCATGTCGGTTAACTTTGCCTGGCTGGCCATGGACCAGTTGTTTAACAGTGCAGCCAAGGTGCGTTACATGTCCGGTGGCCAGCTTACGGCACCGGTGGTAGTGCGGTCCGCGGGCGGTACCGCTCATCAACTGGGCGCACAGCATTCGGCACGTATGGAAAAGGTGTTCATGAGTATCGCCGGCCTGCGTGTGGTAACACCGAGCAATCCCCGTCAGGCTTATGGCCTGCTCAAGTCAGCGGTGCGTTGCAACGATCCTGTATACATCAACGAACACGAACTCATGTACAACATGAAGGGCGAAGTGCCGGACGAGGAATACTTCCACCCATTGGAAGGTTCCGAAGTCGTGCGCGAAGGCAGTGATGTCACGCTATTTGGTTATAATATCTCCGTACACTGGTGCATGCAGGCCGCCGAGACGCTGTCAAAGCAATACGGCATAGAAGTCGAAGTCGTTGATCTGTTCGCACTGGCACCACTGGATCGCGCGGGTATTGTTGCCTCGGTGCGCAAGACTCACCGTGCTGTTATCGTTGAGGAAGCCGAGCCGGTGGTCGGCGTCGGTTCTGAAGTGATGGCCATCATCAACGAAGACTGTTTCTTCGAGCTGGATGCTGCGCCAGTGCGTGTCTCGGCGGTCAATGTGCCGATTCCCTACAACCACACGCTGGAAAAGGCGGCCATCCCCAATGCCGGTGACGTCGTTGCGGCCGTGCGGAAGATGCTCGGAAAGTGATTTGAATTGAACTGCCGGGTGTTCCCGGCGGTTAAAGTTTTTTCAGAATCTGGATGGATGCATGGCTGAACCCTATGTAATCAAAATGCCCCAGCTGTCCGACACCATGACGGAAGGCGTGGTAGTAAGCTGGGAAAAAAATATCGGCGACAGGATTGAACGCGGCGATATTGTGGCCACGGTGGAAACCGACAAGGCCATCATGGACGTGGAAGTCTTTCGTGAAGGTTACCTGTCCGCGCCACTGACCCCGGTTGACAGTACAGTACCGGTCGGTGAACCCATTGCGTATCTGGTTGAGAGCGCTGATGGCGTGCAGCAGGATGGCGCAGCTGCCCCTGTTGCTACAGCCAGTGATGCGGGTAACGATGCACCTGCTGTGCAAGAACCTGAGGTGGGTCAGGCCGAAGCCCCAAAACCACAAGCACCGGATGGCGCGTCCTTCACTGTAGCCATGCCCCAGCTGTCCGACACCATGACAGAAGGCGTGCTGGTCAGCTGGGAAAAAGCGGTTGGCGACAAGATTGAGCGTGGCGATATCGTCGCCACGGTGGAAACCGACAAAGCTATTATGGATGTCGAGGTATTCCGCGAAGGTTATTTATCCGGACCGCTGGTGCCGGTGGATGCCACCGTTCCAGTCGGCGCACCGCTGGCATACCTGGTCGCCGAGGGTGGCCAGGTAGTAGACGAAGAAGCAGCGCCGGTTACGGCGGCTGCGAAGCAAGAAGGCGTTACCAGCGATGTGCCTGTGCCGGCCGCTGCCGGGCACGCAGTCGCGCCGGCAGCCGTGACGGGTGGAGCCCCGGCGCCGCGCCCGCAAGGCCGGGGTGCGACGCCCTATGCACGCGCCATCGCCGGCTCGCGCGGTATTGAACTATCGAATCTGGGTGGTACCGGGCCGGGCGGGGTGATTGTTGCCGCTGATGTGCAGGCTGCCCGGTCCACCGCCGCACCAGTTGCGGCGGGATTCCCGCAAGTCGATGTGCCAGGCGATGGTCGTTCCATGAACAAGCTGGAGAAAGCCATCAGCGACTCGATGACCTCCTCGCTGGGTATGCCGACGTTCCACGTGACTACGTACATCAAGCTTGGTGAGCTGATCAAGGCGTCCAAGGCGCAGGGTGCCTCGGTTACAGTAACCATCGCCAAAGCCTGCGCCATGGCCATGCAGCAGTTTCCGAAAATGAACTGGTGTTACCAGCCGCAGGACAAGCTGGTGGAACGCGGTAACGTCGATATCGGTATGGCGGTGTCCGCTGATAGCGGCGGGTTGGTAGTGCCCGTGTTGCGCAACTGCGAGAGCCGTAAACTGGATGAGCTTAACGAGGACTGGAAGGATCTGGTCGAGCGCGCCCGCAAGCGTCGCCTGAAGCCGGAAGAATACAGCGGCTCGACCTTCCAGATTTCCAACATGGGCATGTTCGGTGTCAGCCATTTCGACGCTATCGCCACGCCGGGCATTGCGGCCATCCTCGCCATTTCGGCTAACACCGAACAGGGCAGTCCCTTCACCATTACCGCTGATCACCGCGTCGTGAACGGCGCCGAAGTCGCGCTGTACCTAAAGGGGCTGAAAGAACTTGTCGAGCAGCCTGATGCCTGGATGGGGCCGAGCGGTCCTGCCATTCCGGAAGGCGACTGGGACTACGATGTGGTAGTGGTTGGGGGTGGCCCCGGCGGTGAAGATTGCGCGCGTGACCTGGTCGCACATGGATACAAGGTAGCATTGATCAACGATTCCCCATTTCCCGGCGGCGAATGCCTGTGGCGCGGTTGTATCCCTTCCAAGGCCTGGCGCGCTGCGGCGGATAGAATACGCGACCGTCTGCACGACGGTCACCTTGGCATTACGCCGGGCAAACCAAAATTAAACTGGGATGCGCTGGAAGCGACACGCCGCAACGTGCTGGAAACCCGCGGCGACATGGCGCTGAAGACCGACAAGGGTGTGAAGATCAAGTATATCCAGGGCTTTGGTCGGTTTGTTGATGATCACACCCTGCTTGTCGATACCTCGGGCAACCAGGATAACCCGCATATCCGCGCCGTGCCGGCAGACCAGCCGAACGGCGAGACGGTAACTTTTGGTTGCGCGGTTATCGCAACTGGTGCGCCACCTTTCGTGCCGCCGATACCGGGTGCTGCGGAAGGGCTGGTCAAAGGCGGCGGTGTGTTGACCTCGGATACCGTGTGGCAACTGCAGCAGCAGCCGAAGAAGCTGGTTGTAATTGGCGGCGGTGCTATTGGTCTGGAAATGGCGCAGATCTTCCAGGACTTCGGCTCACAGGTAACGTTGCTGGAAGCGCAAGACCGCATTCTGGCCGAAGTGGAGCCGGAGATTGCGAAACACCTTACCGCCGTACTCAATGATGATCCGCGCCTGAAGGTACACACCTCGGTGCAGATCAGCAAGATCAGTGGCAAGGCCGGCGCGGTCAGCGTCAGGTACAAGGACAGTGACGGCAAGGCGCACACCACCAAGGTTGACTACGTCATCATGGGTACCGGCAAGCGACCGGTGCTGGATGGGCTGGGTCTGGACAAGACGGGTGTTGCCAGCGAAAAAAGTATTATCAAGACCGATGCGCGTTGTAGAACCAGCGTGCCGCATATTTTCGCCATTGGTGATGTGATCGGCGGATTGATGCTCGCGCATACAGCAGCGCAGCAAGGTCGCGTAGCGGCCGCAACCATCCTTGGCGAGGATATGAAGTACGATCAGGATAAGGATTGCGGAGTGATCTTTACCCGACCCGAGGCTGCGTTTGTCGGTCTGTCAGTCGATCAGGCGAAGGCAAAGGGTATCGACGCAGTGGAAGCCAAGGTGCCGATGAGTATCGACGCCAAGGCGATGATCAACAACGAGGTGCACGGTATGATCAAGATCGTGGCGGACAAGAAATCGCAACGTATCATTGGTGTGCACCTGCTGGCGGATCATGCGGATACGTTGATTGGCGAGGCGGTGATGATGGTGTCGGGTAATATGACGCTGGAGCAGGTGGGACATGCTATTCATCCCCATCCTACGCAGACGGAATTGTTTGGCGAGCTGGCGCGGCGGCTGGGGTCGCGTTTGCGGCGTAGCTCCAGGATGAAGGCTAAGGCTTAATCGTTGCTGATGGTGGAAACGGGAGTGTGTGCCCGGATTCGATGCGATGACTTGCCCGCTACGCGGGTTCCCTGCGCTTCTCGTAAAAAGCGGCGCGAACCCAAACTCGCGGTTTCTGCGAAACCGCTCAGACAAGGGTTCGCTTCATCCGCTTTTTACTGCGATGCTCGGCTGCGTCAACGCATCGAATCCGGGCACACACTCCCGTCTCGGGTGGCGGTGAGTCTGGTCAAGCAGTCGCTATGGTTGGGAAGGGGGTTGCCTGTCTGATTTCAAGGCGTTGGCGCAGCCGAGCGCGCAAAACGTCGAGAAGCGCAGGGAACCCGCGTAGCGGGCAAGTCATCGCCTTGAAATCAGACAGGCAACTCCCTTTGCGGGTGGTAAAAAAGGTTTTTACACTATGTCAAAAGTCAATAAAGTCGTTCTCGCTTATTCAGGCGGCCTGGATACTTCTATCATCCTCAAGTGGCTGGAGGACACCTACGGCTGCGAGGTGGTGACCTTTACCGCCGACATTGGTCAGGGTGAGGAAGTTGAGCCGGCGCGTGCCAAGGCGCAGGCGATGGGTGTGAAGGAGATCTACATCGAGGACCTGCGTGAGGATTTTGCGCGTGACTATGTATTCCCGATGTTTCGCGCCAATGCCATCTATGAAGGCGAGTACCTGCTGGGCACCTCGATTGCGCGGCCGTTGATTGCCAAGCGTCTGGTAGAGATTGCCAACGAGACGGGTGCGGATGCGATTTCGCACGGTGCAACCGGTAAGGGTAACGACCAGGTACGTTTTGAACTGGGCGCCTACGCTTTGAAGCCGGATGTGAAAGTGATTGCGCCGTGGCGTGAGTGGGACCTGAGTTCGCGCGAAACACTGATGGCCTACGCTGAGAAACATGATATCCCGGTGGACTTCAATAAGGGCAAGAAGTCACCTTACTCAATGGATGCCAACTCGCTGCACATTTCCTACGAAGGCGGCATTCTGGAAGATCCGTGGGCAGAGCCGGAGGAGAGTATGTGGCGCTGGACGGTGTCGCCTGAGCAAGCGCCGGATACGCCGACCTGTGTGGAGCTGACCTATGAAAAGGGTGACATCGTGGCTATCGATGGCAAGGCAGTAACACCGGCCCAGGTGATGGAGCAACTGAACAAGCTGGGTGGCGAGAACGGTATCGGTCGTGACGACATTGTCGAAAACCGCTACGTGGGCATGAAGTCACGCGGCTGCTACGAAACACCCGCCGGCACCATTATGCTAAAGGCGCACCGCGCCATCGAGTCGCTGACACTGGATCGGGAGGTGGCGCATCTGAAGGATGAGCTGATGCCGCGTTACGCCGAGCTGGTATATAACGGCTACTGGTGGAGCCCGGAGCGGGAGCTGGTGCAGCAAATGATCGACGCCTCACAGGTGACTGTGAACGGCAAGGTGCGTGTCAAGTTGTACAAGGGGAATGTGATTGTGGTGGGACGTATGTCAGAAACCGACTCCCTGTTCGACGAGCGAATTGCCACCTTTGAGGACGACGAGGGTGCCTACAACCAGCAGGACGCTGAAGGCTTCATCAAACTAAATGCGTTACGCTTGCGGATAGCGGCGCGCAAAAAGTTGCAATAAAGGGGCAGGGTTATGCGCATACTTCATACCATGCTACGAGTCGGTGATCTGGACCGTTCCATCAAGTTCTATACCGAATTGCTGGGCATGAAACTGTTGCGGAAGAAAGATTATCCGGACGGCAAGTTTACGCTGGCATTCATCGGTTACGGCGACGAGTCCGAAAGTACCGTCATTGAGCTGACGTATAACTGGGGCACCGATAGCTACGATCTCGGCACCGGCTATGGCCATATTGCGCTGGAAGTGGACGATGTGTACGACGCTGCCGAGGAAATTCGTAAGCGGGGTGGCAAGATCCTGCGCGAGGCTGGCCCCATGAATGCAGGTACAACGATCATTTCTTTTGTGGAGGACCCGGACGGGTACCCGGTAGAATTGATCGGGAAGAAGACCTGAGGTCTTTCCCCCCAAGCTCGATCCTTCGATCTGCAAGGCCGGGCAGTCATGTGTGCCAGTCGCGATTCACTTTGTATTGTTTCCCATGACCAGAGCCTTTATTCTTCAGCCCGGAATTATCCTGGAAGATATATGGAGCCCCGTATGAGCGATGTACTCATGATCTTGCCGGCCAGCCAACCCACCGATATTCGGCTGGTCCGCGTTCCCGATGAATTCGAGCAACATGAGGCTTACCGCCACGTAACCGGTCTCATTGCAAGCATAGAAGAAGAAAATCCAGGCTATACGTGGGAAGAGATAGCCGCGAGCCTGGAAGACCATGGTTTTGAACCAGTAGAGTTCATTCTTGGGCCGGCAGTGGATTGAATTAACAACGGGTAGTGTTGAAAACACTCAGTTTCTGGCACAAGAGGAACATCTTAGCCCCTATAACGAGTTTTAATTTTTAAGATATGAGGGGTATAAGAAACACCTTGGTTTTCGACAGAAATCTTCTCATATCTTCACGCACAACAGCAGTGTGTCGCCGGAATGTCTTATGTGTCCTTCAGTCCGGACTGCGCCTGCAGTTCGGTCAACTCTTCCTCGAAACCGGCGGCGCGGGTTAGTTCGGCAACGTTGTCTTTGGCAAAGAAACCATCGAAATCGCCGAAGCGCTGGACATACTCGATAATCAGGGACGAGTGCTCGGAGGCGCTGGAGAAAATCTGTTTCAGGCCCTGTTCCCTGGAACCGATGACATCCAGCAGGAAATCGCGGCCCTGAGCGGCGATCTGGTCAACCACGTACTCGATATTTTCCTTACCGTGGCGTTCGCCGTCGCATACTGCGAGCGCGATATGGTGCAGCCGCGGTCCGTAATTGCGCACAAAGGTTTCCGTTGGTGACGGCAGTTTTACCAGGTGGTTGACGAACCAGGGCGTATTGTTGGCGGTGAACACCTTGGCCGGGCTGCGCGTCTCGTCGGGCTGGTGGACATTCTTGGTGACATTGGTCGATGAGTTCTGGTCCATGATGTCGTAAGAGCCCCAGTAGTAGTAGCTCGACAATGACAGCCACTCGAGAATCGCGACTTCACGGTTCTGGCTGTAGACGCGCGTGGCGAGGTGGTCGATCGGCAGGATCAGGTCGTCGATCTCCAGTCTTTTCTGCATTTCCTTGGCGGCGAGATAGACCTCCTGCACATCAGTACGGATTTCGCTCATGCCGAGTGCATAGACGCGCAGCTCGTTCTCGGGACGTTCCATGTAGGCCACGATGTTATGCGTGTAGGGTGAAGGCTTGCTGACTGCCATGTTACCGGGCAGTTCAAGCTTGCGGATCTGGTCCTGGGAAAAGAAACGGAAACCGCGTTCCTGCTGACATTCGACAACACCATGCATGTCATTCACGCGCAGGATCTCGCCCATATAGCGGCTGTTTGGCTTGCTTGCGCCGATTGGGTAGACCTCGTTGAGACTGCGGAAGATGCCCCGGGTGTTCGGGTCCTTGACCTCGCGCACGATGAAATCCGGCGAGTTCATATCGACACGCAGGATATGCGTCCAGTGACTCTCGCTTTCCAGGGTGACCAGGTATTGGTAGGGGGTCATCAGGCAGAGTTCACCGACATAACGGATGGACTGCCCCGGATCGACGGTAATCATGATGGCGTCGATAGCGTGGATTCTGTCCGTCAGGCCGGACGCGTCACGCTCTTCGAGCAGGCGCAACAGGTACTCTTCGAAGAAGGCAGAATTCTGCTTGTCTCCGTGGCGTGGAAAGTTCAGCGAAGCGTTCATGGCAGTCATTCCTTGATCGGATCGTAAGACATAACGACCAGGTCAGCAACAATCGCGCCACCGGCGGGGCCGCCCCGGCGTTTGCTGAGTTTCACCTTTTTTCGAAGGGGTTGGCCGATTTGTGTGACCCGGAGCGGGTGCGGCGCTGGGGTCACCCCTGTACGATAACGGTGCATCGAACGGTCGCTGTATCACCGCGTGGATAAAAATGGTGCAAGAGACAGCCAGGTGTATTAGATGAATGGCCGGATTTACAAAGAGTTATTGTCTTTTTGTTGATGGCATAAAGATTGCGCTGCAGGAGTCAGTCAGGGCACTGTTTTGCTGCGTAAACTCCGTAGATAGAGTACGACCGGCTATACCCTCTGTCCTTGCGTAACTCAGCGACGGGAACAGGGTTGGACAAAGATACGAGGCCTTATCGGCATGTCGATTCAATGGAAAGACTACTCAAGCGATGGCAGCTATGATGAGCTGATCACTGCCAGCGGTAACTCACGCGTTGCGGCACGAGGTGTGGTGCGCTATATCAAATCACTAAGCGATCAGGATATGCGCGAGCGGCGCGACGCCGCCGAGTTGGCTATGCAGGTCATGGGCATCACATTTACCGTGTACAGCGAGGGCGAGGAAGGCGGTATAGACCGCACCTGGCCATTCGACATTATTCCGCGCATTATTTCCGCGCGCGAATGGAAGCGTATTGACGCCGGGCTCAAGCAGCGTACACAGGCGCTGAACCTTTTTATCGCTGATATCTACGGCGAGAAGAAGATTGTCAGGGACCACGTTTTTCCGCATGACGTCCTGGCGAAATCGGTCAATTACCGCGAACAGTGCGCGGGCATTCGCCCGGCACTGGATGTCTGGGCTCATATTTGCGGCAGCGACCTGGTGCGCGACAGCGACGGCACCATGTATGTTCTGGAAGACAACCTGCGCGTACCCTCCGGGGTTTCATACATGTTGGAAAACCGCCTGGTCATGAAGCGCGTTTTCCCCGAACTTTTCGAGAATTACAGCATTCTGCCGGTCGACGGCTACCCCACGCGCCTGTTCGACATGCTGGCGTCACTTTCCCCGCGGCCGGCGGACTACCCGACGGTGGTGGTGTTGAGCCCCGGCATCTACAACTCTGCCTATTTCGAGCATTCGTACCTGGCGCAGCAGATGGGTGTGGAATTAGTCATCGGTTCAGACCTGGTGGTCACGGAAGACGATTGTGTCTACCTGCGTACCATCGGCGGGCTGGAAAGAGTCGACGTCATTTATCGTCGAATCGACGACCTGTACCTCGACCCGGAAGCGTTCCTGCCCGACTCGGTAATTGGCGTGCCCGGCCTCATGCGTGCCTGGCGCAAAGGCAACGTGGCGATTGCCAATGCTCCGGGGGCTGGTGTCGCCGATGATAAAGTCGTATACGCTTTTGTGCCAGCCATGATCCGCTATTACCTGGATGAAGAGCCGATATTACCGAATGTACCGACGTATCTTTGTATGTATGCTGCGCAGCGCGAACGTGTACTGGCCAATATGGACAAGCTGGTGGTCAAGCCGGCCAATGAGTCCGGTGGGTACGGAATGATGATTGGCCCCGCCGCTAGTAAGAAGGTACGCCAGAAGTTCGCAGAACTCATCTGTAAGGATCCGCGCAACTATATCGCGCAGCCGGCCTTGTCATTGTCAACGGCGCCGACCTTGTGCGACGGGCACGTTGAACCCAGGCACCTCGATTTGCGTCCCTTTATCCTCTCCGGTGAATCCAGGCATGTCACACGCGGCGGCTTGACACGTGTCGCGTTGAAGAAAGGGTCGTTAGTGGTCAATTCCTCTCAGGGCGGGGGCAGCAAGGACACCTGGATCGTGGAAACGGGAGACAAATAGATGTTGTTATCCAGTGTTGCAGAGCGGGTGTACTGGATGTCGCGCTATATCGAACGGGCTGAAAACACCGCGCGTATCATCCTCGTCAACCACAACCTGTTGCTCGATCTTCCGCGCAACATGGAATTCGGCTGGGAGGCGCTGGTAACCATCACCGGGAGCCTTGAGCTTTTCCAGCAGCATTACGATGAAGCGACAGAGCGCAACGTGCTGCGCTTCCTGGTGGCGGATCAAAGTAATCCCAACTGTATCACCTGTTCGCTGGGCATGGCACGAGAGAACCTGCGCACGACCCGCGCCATCCTGCCGCGGGCCACCTGGGAGACGCTCAACGACCTGTATGCCTATGCCCGCGACAATAAAACCAGCGGCATGTCGCGCCGCGGGCGGTACGCCTACATGCGACGTATTATCGATTATTGTCAACTGCTGGCGGGTAAGCTGTCCAGCACCATGAGCCACGACCAGACCTATGGGTTCATACGCATGGGCCGCAACATGGAGCGCGCCGATATGACCGGGCGCGTGATCGACGTGCGCGCCAGCAACATGCTGCCGTCACTCAGCGAGGACTTGAAACCTTTCGATGACATCCAGTGGAAAAGCGTTCTGGATTCGCTCGCCGGCTACCAGATGTACCGACGGCACGTGCATGTGCGCATTCGCGGGCGGGCGGTGCTGAGTTTCCTGCTGAAGGATAAGCTGTTTCCGCGCACTGTGCACTACTGTCTCGCGGAAGTTGAATATTGCCTGCGCGGGCTGCCGGGTAACGAGCCCTCACTGCGCATACTCGGGCGCGCGCAGCGCCTGGTCCAGGAAGTCGACGTGAACGATATTCTCAGCGCCGGCCTGAACAGCTTTGTTGACGATCTAGAGAAAGTACACGCCCAGTTGCATAGTCAGCTGACTGCCACCTATTTTGCGGCGCCGGAAGAACAAGCCGCGGTGCCTATAGCTGCAACTTCCTAGAAGCGAGCGGCATCGCAGGCGCGCCGCGGCCACTGGACTTATTACTATGAGTGACGCCGTATTTGCTAACAACAACGAAGAAGCCGTTGCTCCACCACGGGCCAAACACCAGCATATCAACCAGAAGTTGGCGGCGCTCGGGCAGTCAACCTGCCGCATCGACAGTGACCATTCCTGCCTGGCTGAGCACGGCGTGGATCAGCGCGTCGAACTTCCCGGGGCAACCTTTATAATTGACGAGCCCGGCTTGACGCGCGATTCGCTATAGGCAGGAAGAATATAATGTGGATCCGGACAACGTGTAATCTTGAGTTTGAAATGGGCGACTCGACCCCTTTGATCCTAATGCTTCGCCCCCGCAGTGGTATACAGCAGTGGGTGGCACGAGAGGCCTATACGCTATCGCCGAGCGTTCCGGTGGAGGAATATACGGACATCTTCGGCAATCTTTGTCAGCGCTTGGTAGCGCCGCCCGGGGAGTTCTCTGTTCATACCTCAGCCGATGTAATGACTGCGGATGTGGTGGATAAAGCCCCAGGCGCTTTGTTCGTTGAAATTCAGAATCTACCGGACGCGGTCCTGTCGTATTTGCTCCCAAGCCGCTATTGTGAATCGGACAGGTTCGGTGATCTCGCGAGAGACATAGTAGATGGGGTACAGTTCGGCTACGATCAGGTGTGCAGAATTAGCGACTGGATCCGAAACTCGATACGGTACACACCCGGATCCAGCGTATTCCCGCTGTCCGCTGTCGAGGTGAACGTACAGGGTGAGGGGGTGTGTCGCGATCTTGCCCATCTTGGTATCGCACTATGCCGCAGCATTAGCATCCCCGCACGCATGGTAGTCGGATTCCTTTACGGGCTTGAGCCTATGGACTTGCATGCATGGTTCGAGGCGTACGTTGGGGGCCGTTGGTACACTTTCGACCCCACAGAGGCCGTTCTGCGTGGTGGGCGGATTGCTGTGGCCTACGGACGCGATGCAGCCGATGTCGCGGTATATCATCAGTTTGGTCCGCCGGCTATTTTCAGCAAACTGGATGTTCGGGTGGAGTCGCTGGATGGTCCTCCTGGCTGAGACAGGCACTTCCAGACCTCGTTTTCATGGGCATAACGATCCGGTTTTTGTGAGCCTGCTTCGACGGCCAGCAGGCAGGATCGCTAGCCCCCGAAACCTGTTATACGCGCACCTGCTTTGTGCGGCGTTCAGTGCCTGTGCACAGTGATCGCACTGCCGGAATTAAGACATTATGTTGTATAAATCGGAATATCACTTTGAAACAATTGCTTGGTGAGTGATTCCATAATGGTACGATTTGTGCATTGCTTCTATGTATTCGCAGGCAATACTGTTCAAGCCACGAGCTGACAAGCATGATCGAATCGCTTAGAAAAACGGTCTATCGGAATCATGTGGCACTTGTCACGTTGTACCATGCGCCGATGCGTGCACTGGCAAGCCGTGCCGTCCGCGTATGGTTTAACCGCGGTCGTCTTGACCAACTGTTCTGCGAAGATATCAAAGACTTTCCCGAATGTGACATGCTCTATGCCATTGACGCCAATGGTATTCAGGTCAGTTCAAACATCTGTGAAGCGTCAATAGATCGTGGTGCGTATGGGCAAGACCTGTCACATCGGCCTTACCATGTCACTATACCGAATCTGAACGACGCAGCGTTTCAGGAAGCCTTCCTGTGTGAAGTCTATATCAGTCGCCTGACACAACGCCCATGTGTGACCGTCTTGCGTGGCGTTACAGTCGGGCCGGTTACGTTGGGGTTTATTGCAGCGGACCTGAATGTCAGTGCCCTGTCGTCGCTTCACATGTGAAGCGACGCGTGGTTTTAACGCCAATCGGCGTATCAACCCTTTGATTGGATGCAGCAGGCGGGCTACTGTAACAAGTCTGTCTAGGTTATAGTTTTCAGGTGATGATTACGAACACACCACCCACGGGTATTCAGGGTTAGTTGCCGAGCGCAGTGAAGTTTTTTTGTTTAGTCGTTTGGTATCATTCTATTTTGCTCACCATGGTCGAACAGGTTGCCGTGGGTTAGGTCATTAATGCTTTTGGTTGTTGTTTTTCAATTGATCACATGAAACCGGAAGAGACATAGATCAAGAGCTTGCCTGTTTTCAGACATGTTATTGCTTATGGAATGTTTTGTGCAGTATTGTCAGGTAGACAGTTTTAAATCCAGGAGCCGGGTATGGCGATACGGGTCGCGATCAATCATAAGACGGAGTACCGGTATGATCGGCTGGTAAACCTTACGCCGCATATCATCCGTCTGCGCCCAGCGGTGCACAGCCGTACGCCGGTGCACAGTTATTCACTGAAGATCGAGCCGGAAGAACACTTCATCAACTGGCAACAGGACCCGTTTGGCAATTACCAGGCGCGCGTGGTGTTCCCGGAAAAGACCGATCATCTGTGCATCGAGGTGGATCTGGTTGCCGAAATGGTGGTGATTAACCCGTTCGATTACTTCCTCGAGAAATCAGCCCGGCATTTCCCCTTTATCTACGAAAAGCAACTCGCCAGAGAGCTGGTGCCGTTCAGGAAAGTGAGGGAGGACGGTCCGCGCCTGCGCAAGTGGCTGGACGGTGTTGACCGCTCCAGACAATCGACAAACGATTTCCTGGTCAACCTCAACAAGCGCCTTGAACAGGACATCAAGTACAACATTCGCATGGAGCCGGGCGTACAGACCTGCGAGGACACGCTGGCAAAGGCCAGCGGCTCGTGCCGCGATACCGGCTGGCTGCTGGTGCAGATCCTGCGGCACCTCGGCCTGGCGGCGCGTTTTGTATCCGGCTACCTTATCCAGCTTACCGCTGATGAAAAGTCGCTGGACGGGCCGTCGGGAACGGATCACGATTTCACCGACCTGCACGCCTGGGCCGAGGTCTACGTGCCGGGCGCGGGCTGGATCGGGCTTGACCCGACCTCGGGCCTGTTTGCCGGCGAAGGGCATATTCCACTGGCTTGTACACCTGACCCGGTCAGCGCGGCGCCGATCACCGGCGCCAGTGATGACGCCGAGGTCGAGTTCTACTTCCACAACCAAGTGCAGCGCATTCACGAAGACCCGCGGGTCACTAAACCCTACAGCGATGCTCAGTGGGCAAAGATCACAGGTCTCGGGCGTCAGGTCGATGCCGAGCTGCAGGCCGGGGACGTGCGCCTCACCATGGGTGGCGAGCCAACCTTCGTGTCGATTGACGACATGGACGGTGCGGAATGGAACACTGACGCACTGGGTGCGAAAAAACGCGAGCTCGCGGGCGATCTTCTAAAACGCCTGCAACGCCGCTTCGCACCCGGCAGTGCACTGCAATACGGGCAGGGCAAATGGTACCCGGGCGAGGTGTTGCCGCGCTGGGCGCTGGGTTGTTTCTGGCGCGCCGACGGCGTGCCGGTTTGGCAGGACATCCAATGGATAGCCAGCGAGGCAACCGATTACGGCTACGGGCCCGAGGATGCCCTGCGCTTTCTTAACAGCCTGACCCGCTACCTGGGCATCGGCAGCGACACCATCCTGCCGGGGTACGAAGACGTGGTTTACTACCTGTGGAAGGAAGGTACACTGCCCGACAATGTCGATGTTCTCGACAATCACCTGAACGAACCCAACGAGCGTGCTCGCCTGCGCAAGCTGTTTGAACACGGACTCGACAAAATTGTCGGCTATGCTGTGCCGCTAAAGTGGGATCGCCTGAAGGACAACAACGGCTGGTGCACCGGCAACTGGTCGTTCCGGCGCGAGCACATGTTCCTGTTACCCGGTGACTCGCCCATGGGCTATCGCCTGCCGCTGGACTCGTTGCCCTGGATCGAAAAAAAGAAGCGCGAGCTCGAGACGGAACGCTGTACCTTTGAACCACGCCCGCCGCTGGGGGATATCTACGGCGAAGTCGGCCGGCGTTTCCGTGAGTTTGTGCCGGGGCCGTCGCCGCCGCTGGGGTTTCAGGAACAACCCGTCAACGGTGTTGATGAAGGGCACGAGTTTTCAGGGTACATCCACTCGGCGTTGTGCGTGCAACCGAGAGAAGGTCGCCTGTACATTTTCATGCCACCTTTGACTCACCTGGAAGACTACCTCGATCTTGTCAGCGCCATCGAGTCGGCTGCAGCGGAACTACAGATGCCGGTGATACTGGAAGGCTATGAACCGCCGCACGATCACCGTTTGCTGCGCCTCGCGGTGACACCCGACCCGGGGGTTATTGAGGTCAATATTCATCCCGCACACAACTGGGACGAACTGGAAAGCAATACCATCGCCCTTTACCAGGAGGCGCGCCTGGCGCGCCTGAGTACTGAGAAATTCATGCTCGATGGCCGGCACACCGGTACCGGCGGTGGTAATCACGTCACCATCGGTGGCGCCACGCCGGCCGACAGCCCGATCCTGCGCCGCCCGGATCTGCTGCGCAGCCTGGTCAGTTACTGGCAGACGCACCCAGGCCTGTCGTACCTGTTTTCCGGCTTGTTCCTGGGGCCGACCAGCCAGGCGCCACGCGTCGACGAGGCGCGGGACGACAGTCTGTACGAACTGGAGATCGCCTTTCAGCAAATGCCGCAAGGCGAGGTGTCCGCGCCCTGGCTGGTCGACCGCCTGTTACGCAATCTGCTGATCGATGTCACCGGCAATACCCACCGCTCGGAATTCTGTATTGATAAGCTTTATTCACCGGATTCCAGCAGCGGCCGCCAGGGGCTGGTGGAGTTTCGCGCTTTTGAAATGCCGCCGCACGCGCGCATGAGCATGGTGCAGATGCTGTTACTGCGCTCACTGATCGCCTGGTTCTGGAAACAGCCCTACCAGCGGCGGCCCGTGCGCTGGGGTACTGAACTGCATGACCGTTTCATGTTGCCACACTTTGTCTGGCGCGATTGCCACGATGTCATCTGCGACCTGCAACAGGCCGGTTATCCCTTCAAACCGGAATGGTTGGCGCCATTCCTCGAATTCCGTTTTCCTCATTATGGCCGCGTGGTGCAGCAGGATATCGAGCTGGAACTGCGCGCCGCCATCGAACCCTGGCACGTGCTCGGCGAGGAGGTCACCTCGCAGGGTACGGCGCGCTTCGTCGATTCCTCGGTGGAACGTTTGCAGGTGAGGGTCACCGGAATGACCGACAGTCGTCACATCGTTACTTGCAACGGCCGTCATGTGCCGTTGCGGTCGACCGGTCGCCGCGGCGAGTTTGTAGCCGGCGTGCGTTACAAGGCCTGGCAGCCGCCGTCCGGCCTGCATCCCACCATCGCCCCGCAGGCGCCGCTGGTGTTCGACCTGGTGGATACCTGGAACCGGCGTTCCATAGGTGGCTGCACCTACCACGTCGTGCACCCCGGAGGGCGTCACGAGGAAGCTTTCCCGATCAATGCCAACGAGGCCGAGTCACGGCGTATCGCGCGCTTCTGGGACCACGGACACACCCCCGGAGCGGTCGATATTCCGGTCGAGGAAGCCAGCGCCGATCATCCCTATACCCTTGATTTACGGTGGTGTGACGGCTGCTGAGTATGAATGACTTGAGTGAAAGGGGCAGCAGACTTAGAGTGACTGGATGGGTAGTGGAATAATACAAGAAGGCCTCGTGCCCAATATTTCATCTGCACCGCCTGCGCCGGCCCTGTTCGACGGGTACAGTTTCCCCGCCGGCGTGTGTGACGAGATGTGCGCAGAACCAGGCAAGATCCGCCCGCACTGGGAGTACCTTGCCAGTGCGCTGAGTGATCTCGGGACGGGCGAACTGCAGCGCCGGCGTGTAGAGGCGCTGCGTCAGATCCGCGACAACGATGTCACCTTTAATATTTACGACGATCCTCGCGGCATGGGCCGCCCCTGGGAACTGGACCTGATTCCGCTGCTCGTCGGCAGCGATGAATGGCGCACCATCGAAGCGGGGTTGATGCAGCGCGCCGAACTGCTCAATCTGGTATTGCGCGACCTGTATGGCGCCCGCAGCCTGATTGCCAAGGGTGTACTGCCACCGGAAGTAGTGTGCTCGCATCCCGGTTTCCTGCGGCCTTGTTTCGGTATGCCGCAGCCCGAATCTCACAGCCTGCTGTTCTACGCGGCAGACCTGGCGCGTACGCCGGACGGCCGGGTGCAGATCATGGCCGACCGAGCACAGGCACCAGCCGGTGCCGGCTACGCGCTGGAAAACCGTATTGTCGTGTCGCGCGTGTTGCCGAGCCTGTTCCGGGACGCTCATGTGCATCGCCTGGCGACCTTTTTCCGCACGGTACGCCAGGCGCTCAACCGTTTGTCGCCGCGCCCGGTCGATGAATCCAATATTGTTCTGCTCACCGCGGGACCAGCCAACGAATCCTATTTCGAACATGCCTATCTCGCCAACTACCTCGGCTATACGCTGGTGGAAGGCAGCGACATGGTAGTTCGTGATGGCCGCGTATGGCTTACCACGCTGGATGGTATGCGCCAGGTCGATGTCATCCTGCGCCGTATGGACGACAGTTTCTGTGACCCGGTGGAGCTGCGCGAAGACTCTTTCCTGGGTGTGCCGGGTCTCGTGCAAGCCGTACGCACCGGTCAGGTGAGCATTGCCAACCCGCTCGGCAGTGGCCTGCTGGACAACCCGGCACTGATGAAATTCCTGCCCGCACTGTCGAGTCACCTGCTGGGGGAGGAGCTGCGTCTGCCGTCGGTAGAGACCTGGTGGTGCGGTGACCGCACCGACTGCGAGTACGTGCTGGCGAACCTGCATCGCCTTGTCATCAAACCGGTTCATCCCGACGTGGGGTTCCGTTTTGTTTTCGGACAAGACCTCAGCAAAGTAGAAATCAAGGATCTGACCGACCACATACGTGCCAGACCACATCTGTTCGTAGCTCAGGAACCGGTCTCCATTTCGACGGTCCCGGTGCTGGTGGATGGTGGGCTTGAACCGCGGCGTACCGTGCTGCGCAGTTTCCTGGTAGCCGACGAACACGATTACCTGGTGATGCCCGGCGGCCTCACTCGGGTGTCCCTGGACGCCGACAGGCTGGTGGTATCGAGCCAGGCCGGCGGTATCAGCAAGGATACCTGGGTGCTTGCCACCGAACCCGAGAAGCAGGCCAGCCTGCTGCAGGAAGCCCGCCATGCGCGCACCACCTACAGCCAGGGCGGCGAGGTACCGGCACGTGTGGCTGACAACCTGTTCTGGCTGGGACGCTACACGGAACGCGCAGAATTCAACAGTCGGCTGATGCGTTTCACCCTGCAGCGGCTAGTCAGTGGAGAGAGTGACGACCCCGCCAGCCTTGAGCGACTGCTGGTGGCAATCACCCGGCAGACAACGACCTACCCCGGTTTTGCGGGCGAAACGGCAGAGTCCCACCTGAAGGCACCGGAAGATGAATTGCTGGCGTTGATCTCAGATGAACGTCGCACCGGTAGCCTGACGCAGACGGTGAGCGCCTTGCTGCGCTCCGCGCGTTCGGTACGCGACCGCCTGTCGATCGATACCTGGCGGGTGATCAACGATATCGATGAAGAATTGCGCTCGTTGCAGCACGTCAGCGCCGACCGCCTGATCGAGGCGTGGGACGAAATGGATAACCTGGTCGGGGCAATGACCGCGTTCTCCGGTGTCATGATGGAAAACATGACGCGCGGCCGCGGCTGGTTGTTCCTCGACATGGGGCGGCGTATTGAACGTGCCATACAGACCACAGTCCTGCTGCGCTCGCTGCTGGTGCCCGCGGCTGATGAAGATGAACAATCGGTGTTGATGGAATCCTTGCTGTCTATCGTTGATAGCTTGATTACCTACCGCCGCCACTATCGTCGCGGCCTGGAGGCGGCGGATCTCCTTGAACTCGTGCTTTACGACGAAAGCAACCCACGTTCCATCGCCTATCAGGTGTCGCGGGTCGAGGAACATGTCAACGGCTTGCCCAGTGCCCAGAGCCGTGAAAACCGCACCGATCTGCAGCGGCTGGCCTTGGAAACCGCGACCATGGTGCGCCTCGTTGATGTAAGGCGCCTGGCCGTGATCGCTGATGAATCCCGGCGCCGCGAGGTCCTTGACCAATTCCTGGAAGTGCTTGCGCAACGCCTGCCGGCTCTATCTGGTACGCTGACTGATATCTACTTCCGCGCAGCGGAAACACCGCACCAGCTGTTGCGCCAGCGGACCCGGGGGGAAGGATGAAGTACCGGGTTACACACACCACGCGCTACCGTTACAGGAAACCGGTATCCACTTGCCACAATGTTGGCCACCTGCGGCTGCGACCCACCAGCCAGCAGTCCTGCGGTAGCAGTCTGCTGACCATCGACCCGCTGCCGGCATTGACATATCAATGGCAGGATCTTTTCGGCAACCGGCTCGACTACTTCAGCATCCACACCGCACACACTGAACTTACTGTCACTGCACAAAACGAGGTCCAGGTTGTGTCCGCCGGTACGCTGCTTGATACAGCTTACCCGGTGTCCTGGGAACAGGCGCGTGAGTACCTGCAAACCTCGAACGGCGACGAGCAGGCCATCGAGGCGCGCCAGTTTGTGCTGGAATCGCCGTTTGTGGAATTCACCCCTGAAGTGGCGGACTACAGCGCTGTCTCGCTGACGCCCGGCCGGTCATTGCTGGAAGCGGTTGAAGACCTGATGAGCCGTATACACCGTGACTTTACTTATGACCCGGGGTTCAGCGATATCGCCACACCGCTCGGTGATGTCCTCGAACACCGTAAGGGCGTGTGCCAGGATTTCGCGCACCTGGCAATCGCCTGCCTGCGTTCACAGGGACTGGCGGCGCGTTATGTCAGCGGTTACCTGGAAACCCTTCCACCCAAGGGCGGGAAACGGCTGGTTGGCGCTGACGAGTCGCATGCCTGGTTCAGCGTGTTCGTGCCGTACCGCGGCTGGGTGGACTTTGACCCGACCAATGACCAGATACCTGCCGATCAGCATATCACCGCAGCCTGGGGCCGGGACTACGCCGATGTCGCGCCGTTAAAGGGCGTGCTGTTCGGCGGTGGCGAAGGGCACGAGCTGGAAGTCTCTGTGAATGTGGAACGGTTGTAGCTACAGCTGCTACTGGGAAAGCGAGCAGGACGAAATATGCGACGCTATAAAATCCTTCATCGAACTTACTATAATTACTCCACCGCTGTGCGGCTCGAACCACACGCTTTGCGCCTGCGTCCGAGAGAGGGCCATGAGCTGCGCATCGAATCCTCAAACCTGAAGATCACGCCTCCGGCTACCCTGCGTTGGCACCGTGACGTGGAAGACAATTCTGTTGCGATAGCGACCTTCGATTCGCTTGCCGAACAACTTTTGATTGAGAGCGAAACCATTATCCAGCAATACAACCAGGCCCCCCTCGATTTTCTGATGACCGATTACGCGACGGACTACCCGTTCGCCTATACACCCGAGGACACGGTTGTGCTGTCGCCCTATATAGATTTTGCCGAGCACACGGCCAGAAGCCCGCTGACTGAATGGGTTGCGAATCTATGGCAGCCAGGCGAGCGGATTCAGACATTCGTCTTGCTGCAGCGCATTGGCGAACATATCCATCAAACACTGTCGTACCAATTACGCGAGGAACCCGGCGTTCAAACTGCAGAAGAAACACTCGCTTGCGGTACCGGTTCCTGCCGTGATTTTGCAACTCTCTTCATAGAGGCGGCACGGCGTTTGGGGCTCGCTTCACGCTTTGTAAGCGGTTATCTCCAGGCTCCACCATCAATGGTCAATTTCGGGGCGACCCATGCCTGGGCCGAAGTGTACCTGCCGGGCGCGGGCTGGAAGGGGTTCGATCCCACCCTCGGAGAAATCGCGGGAACCGGTCACATTGCCGTGGCGGTAGCAAGGTTGCCCGAATCAGTGTCGCCAATAGCGGGATCGTTCGTTGGGGCTTCGGGAGCGAGCCTCGATGTGGGTGTATGGGTGACCGAGCTGTAAGTAAAGTTCGATCCTATGCGACCAGGTCCATGGACTTGCACACGTTTTCAACATTGATCCGCCAGTGCCGCCCGACACCATGCTGCGTAGACCAAGTGCCTACCGCGGATAGAGCAGTGAAACCGGTGGTAACAGCAAAAAAAGGGTTGACCGGGTTTCCGGAATTAGAAAACACCATCGGCTTTTAGGGCGTTGCCATTCTATTTGTGCACTTGTGGAACCGCCGAAGTCTGAAACCCCGTTCCGTGCTGTGAAACCGGAATGAATTAGGCAAATTCGACAAAATAGATGGCGGCACCCAAGGTGATCAAGGCGATTTCCACAACGGTGATCCAGAGAAGCATATAGGTAATACGGCGCCCGGCTGGCTTCATCGGCTGCCAGACACGACGTATGTACCAGCACCATAAGCGGAAGCGGGACCAGCGTTGCCAATTAATCAGGTACTGTTGCAGATACTGGGCCCAGAGTGCCAGGCTTTTGTCCACCTCGTGCATGTGTGCGCTTCGTTCCTCGACGGGTAACCTTTCATAACGGTCGGTAATCGTCAGTTTGGAACCTTGCGGGGCGGGTTCGATTGTGAAGGTGGTGCTGGATTTGATGCCATTGTCATAGTCGATGCGAATGCCGTTATCCAGTTTGCTGGCCGACAGCTCGAATTGGAAATCAAAGGGTTGTTCCTGGCTGATATTGCGGCCGGTAAAGGTAAAGTGATTTTCATCCCTGCAATCCCAGCGCTCGAATTCGAGCATGGGATTGATGCGATACAGCCTTTCGATATCGGCACAGAATTCGTTCAGTGCACTCACCGTGAGCGGCGTATTGGTCGAGGCCCAGGCGGCATCCTCGAACGCTGATGGATCACTCATCAGGGTATGGCACGATCAACAGAGGTATAGTCAGTTTATGTGTCAGTGCATTGGTAACCATGCGTGAACGGAGCCCAGATTTACCCTTGGGGCGGGGCGAGCCCAGTATGATCAGGTCATACTGCTGACGCTGACTTGCGTTCAGCAGACACTCATCCGGTTCGCCGACCACCATATCGTTGGTGTAATCCAGCTCCTGGTCGATGGCAGCCCGGCCGACCCGCTCGAAGTGTTCATCGACTTCGCGCCCTAGTTCGCCTTCCAGGTAGCGGCGAAAGGTATCACGGGTAGAGCCGTTGTTGAGCCAGTCATCCCCGGTCATTCCTTTCCAGAAGCCCGGCACCACGATCAAGTGATGCAGGTGCGAGCCTTTGCCACACATTCTGAAGGCCATTTGTTCTGCTGCCAGGGCACCCTCTGTGCCGTGGCTGGCGAGTAGTACATTGTTTGCCGCTAGCATTGTGTCACCTGAAAAACGCCGGTGCTCCCTTGTGGCGAACACCGGCGTTTCTGTTTACTTACCTATAACTTCAAAGCTTCTGGCGTACTGCTTCAGTAAGATATATACACTCCAAATGCAATCGCGAGTGCAAACACCATTGCCATGAAATCTTCCCTGCGATCACTGCCAAAAATGGACAGTGCTGAACCGCGGTCGAATTTTGCTTCTTCATTCATTTCTGTTACCTCGCTTTACACTGTTTCGCTGACCAGCATCATGACTACAATCAATGATGCCACTGCTTTGATTAAGCCGACGATGCCACCGATAACCGCCGGCTGGCCGCCAGCCTGGCGCATGGACCCGACGGTGATCTGCATACCCAGTCCCACCAGACCGAAAGCAAACAACCAGGTAATCCAGTCACGGAACGCCGCGATCTTCTTGGCGGTATGCCGCACGGCCTTGTGTGCCCCTTTCAGGATCTTGTTGGCGTCTTTCGACACGACCTTGGCATTGACCAGGCCGCGGAGCGTATCGTCGTCTGCAATGGACATGACTTTCCCGTTTTCCATCAGGCGCTGCAACGCGTCCTTGCGATCCGCCCGTTCAACCTTGCTGGCTTCGCCCTGTAGCACTGCAATCTGATCCGCTTTAAGCAGCTTTTCTTCCTTAAAGCCCGATTCAGGTGTGTTACCGAAGTACTTGCCCTTGTAGTGGTTGGCCGGCGCAAATATTCCCGTGGTAGACAACGCAAACATCAAAATGAAGCCCAGAACGAAGACCGGGAACTTCTCGAAAATCACCGTGCCTACGTTGACCTTGTGGGCAGTTTCTCCTTCACGTTTGACGTACCAGACCGCCAGCCACAGGACGATGATCGGCAGCACCAGTACGCGGGTGATATTGAAGATTTCGGCTACTTTCAGGGTCTCGATACCGTCAGGCTGATAGGCCAAAGCGGCACCTGCGACCTGTGCGGAGTTGAGGATGCCGGTGCCGGCCCACGCACCGAACTGGACGTGTGACATGCCCAGCAGGTTGCCGATGATCGGGAAGACAAACATGCAGCCCACACCCCAGATCAGGATGGTGCCGATGGTATAGGCAATTTCAACCGACTTGGCCTGTACCACGGGTGCCGCGGCCACCGTCGCCGAGACACCGCAGACACCCATACCGGCCGAGAGAACGCCACCCATGGAGTTGGGGATGTTACGTCGGGCGCCAATCCACAACACCATGCCGACCGAACCCAGCACGAAGAATCCGATCATGACGATCGAAAGGCCACCCAGGTTTTTTAATTCAGCCGCACTGTACAGCGTGCCCAGCAGGATAACTCCGGTTTTCAGGCCAAGACGCGACAGACGAACACCGTTCTCGGCCCAGGCAGGTATCTTGAACACATTCACAATGATGATACCGGTCAGAATACCAATTACCACGTAGTTAAGACCGAGCAGTTTGTGGATATAGGAACCGGTTTCACCGACCTTGCCCATGCCTGTGCTGATCACGGCCACTTCAGGCGCGACGAACCAGCGTACCAGCATGGCGATAAGCAGTATAAACATGCCCCCGGCGACACTGGAGGAATAGTAGTCCCAGTGACTTTCCTTGTGGGAGCCAAACCATTGCCAGAGGCCGATCACTGCCGCGACGGCACCGAAATACAAGGGCAGGGTAGTTAACTCTGTGAGGTACTTATACTTCTTGCCGTTGGCGAGATGCTCAATATAAGGTGCCATGGTGCCACTGTCTGCAAGCCACCAGATGGCGAGCATGATGACCCCGATAATGAACAACGCTGGCGATTTCTTCGTATAGACCATATGGTATCTCCTCTTTGGGCCTTTCGATTTCAGTCCTTGTTTTGGTGTAGTATCTAATCCTGCCTTGCTGTTACGAGCCTGCTGTCCGCATGATCCTTGCGCACAAACCTTATTCGTCCTAATGTAATTGAACCCTTCCAGTAAAAAAATATCAATAGGTTTATCAATAAATTCGATCTTTCTGGGCCCCGAGAGAACCAGCCCCGCTATCACAGGCCTGTTTGCCCCGGCAGGTTTTGCTTAATACAGGTCTCAATCGATTCAGCGGTAGCAAGATACTGCGCGATGCCGTGCAGATGAGCGCGGGCATGACGATTATTTTGTTTGCCGTAGACCTGGATGGGTATCCGATGTTGTTGATCGGAGAAAAGGCTTAGCCGGTCGCACTGGTTGGACTGTCCTGCCCGGTCTCGTTATCCGCACCGTGACCCGGTATGCGGCTGATACAGGCGCCAAGCTGTGCCAGTTTTTCCTCAATGCACTCGTAACCCCGGTCGAGATGGTAGATGCGGTCGATCAGGGTTTCACCTTCTGCCGCAAGGCCCGCGATAACCAGGCAGGCGGATGCGCGCAGGTCAGTGGCCATGACGGGGGCACCCTGTAATTTGTCTACGCCGCGTACGATGGCAGTGTTGCCCTGCAATTCGATGTCGGCGCCCATGCGTTGCAGTTCCTGCACGTGCATGAAGCGGTTTTCGAAAATGGTTTCCTTGATGGTTGCTGTGCCTTCGGCGATGGTGTTCAGGGCGACAAACTGTGCCTGCATATCCGTAGGGAAGGCGGGATAGGGCGCGGTAGTGATATTGACTGCGCCGGGGCGTTTGCCGTGCATGTCCAGCTCGATACAACGATCACCGGTGGTGACCTCGGCGCCCGCTTCACGCAGTTTTTCCAGCACTGCATCAAGACAGGCTGGTCCGGTATTGCGCAGGCGTACCTTGCCTCCGGTAGCTGCGGCCGCGACCAGGAATGTGCCGGTTTCGATGCGGTCGGGCACTATCGTGTGGTTGCCACCGTGTAACTGTTTAACCCCTTCGATAGTGATCGTGTCGGTGCCAGCACCCTGTATACGGGCACCCATTGCGCTGAGGCACAGTGCCAGGTCGACAATTTCCGGCTCACGCGCGGCGTTTTCCAGCACTGTGGTGCCTTCTGCGAGGCAGGCGGCCATCATCAGGTTTTCGGTGCCGGTGACAGAAACCAGGTCGAAAAAGAAGCGCGTGCCCTGCAGGCGACTGGCCCTGGCATGTATGTAACCGTCTTCTATGCCGATCTCGGCACCCATGGCCTTCAGGCCCTGAATGTGCAGATTGACCGGACGCGAGCCAATGGCACAGCCACCGGGTAACGAAACTTCGGCTTCGCCGAATCTTGCCAGCAGCGGCCCCAGTACCAGGATCGATGCGCGCATGGTTTTTACCAGCTCATAAGGTGCGCGCAACTCGGTGATGCTGGAGTTATCTGCGACCAGGTCCATGTTATCACTGAGCTCGAAGCTGGTGCCGAAACGGCCCATGAGTTCCAGAGTGGTAGTGATATCGCGTAAATGCGGGACATTCTGGATCGTTATCGGTTCTGCGCTGAGCAGGGTCGATGCGAGTACCGGCAGGGCAGCATTCTTGGCGCCGGATATTGCTATTTCGCCCTGCAACGGCCCGTTACCGATGATTTTCAGTTTGTCCATCAGGCCTGGTCCACAGCAGCTTGCGTTTGCAGTGCTGCGAACGCTCCAATGATCCGGTCTATTTGCGCGTGGCTGTGCGCCGCGCTGACGCTGCAACGCAACAGGCTGTCGTCTGTCGGTGAGGCCGGTGGCATAACGAGATTGACGTAGGCGCCGTGTTGCAACAGCCGGTTCCACCAGTCGATGGCCTGGTTGCGGTCCTTGATGGTGACGGCAACCACCGGGCTGACTTGCGGACTGACCTGAAAGCCGAGTTGTTGCAGGCCATCGTAGAGACGATGAGCGTTCGCCCACAGCTGATCACGCAGTTGCGGGCGTTCCTGCATCAGGCGCAGTGCTGCGCGTGTTGAAGCGATGACTGAAGGCGACGGTGAAGCTGTGAATATATAGGAACGGATAGCGAAGCGAATGGCGTTTAGCTGGTCGTGATTGCTGACGCAGTAGCCGCCGATGGCGCCGAGGCTTTTACTGAAGGTGCCGACCACGAAATCCACGTCGTCCTCCACGCCGGCGGCTTCCGCTACACCACGGCCGTGATCACCCAGCATACCCAGAGAGTGCGCCTCGTCGACCAGCAGCAGGCCGCCATACTTGCGTTTAACTTCTGCGATCTCGGCCAGCGGCGCCTGATCGCCCATCATGCTGTAGATCCCTTCGACGATGATCAGGGTATTCTCGATGCGATCGCCGAGGCGACGCAGCCGTTTATCGAGATCGGCGGGATCGTTATGACGGAAACGGATCACGTCGGCGCCACCGAGACGCACGCCATCATAGATGCTGGCGTGGCTGTCGGCATCGAGCACAATCACATCACCCGGACCGGCCAACGTGGAACACATGCCCATGGTGGCAGCGTAGCCGGTAGAAAACACGATGGCTTGCTTGCGGTCGAAGAAGGCGGCCAGTTCTTTCTCCAGCGCCACGTGCCCGGCGAAGGTGCCGTTAGCCATACGCGAGCCGGTAGTGCCGGTGCCCAGTTCGTCGATCGCTTTTTTCGCCGCTTCCAGGCACTCGGGTTCAAAGGTGAGCCCGAGGTAGTTGTTGGTGCCGGCCAGGATCACCTTGTGGCCGTTGACGATGGCCTCGGTGGAGGACAGCAGCTTTTCAGTGACCGCGCCAAAGGGCATCACACCGAGCTGCTGTAGCTCGGCCTGGATGTCGATGATGGGCTGAAATTTGTCGAACAGGCTCATGGATTCAATTTTCGAGTTTTTCCAGCGCCAGCGCCAGATCGTGTACGGTGCGGATATCAGGCAGGATGTTGAGCGGTATCGACATGTCGAAGTGGTCCTCCAGCTGTTCGACCAGCTCCATGACCTGAAGTGAAGTCAGGCCGAGTTCGGTGACCAGCTCGCTCTCTTCATTGAGAATGATGCCCTGTTTTGCGAACGGCTTGAGGATTTCAAATATATTCGCCAGGAATGCGTTGTAGTCAGGCATGGAGAAACGGTTATCCGGATGCAGTTAACGGAAAATTGACGCGGCCTGCACAAGCCGCTAGATTCGGAACGCTGAATTGTACTTGGAGTTGGGCGGCGGTGCCACGTGCGCCAGTCACACATAGCCGGGATTTATGAATCGATCTGTGATCACCCCTTCCGACCCGGCTGCTGGTCATGATGATTACATACCCCGCGTATGGTTGGTAACGGGTTATAGGGCCGGTGAGCGCAGCCAGGTCCTTGCACTGGCAGAGGCGCTGGGCTGGCCATTCGAACTCAAGACACTCAGTTACCGTAAAAGTGAGTTTCGCACCAGCCTGTTCCGCGGCAGCGATCTGCGCGGCGTTCGCCTCCAGGGTTCCAGTGAGCTGGCGCCGCCCTGGCCGGACCTGGTGATATCGGCTGGCATGCGCAACGAGCCGGTCGGGCGCTGGATTCGTGACCAGTCCGGGGGCAGCACCCGGCTTGTACATATTGGTCGCCCGTGGGCCTCGCCAGAGCGCTTTGACCTGGTGATCACCACACCCCAGTACCGCCTCGCCGAGCATAACAAGGTTTTGCAGAACGCGATGCCCCTGAACCAGGTAACGTCCGGGCGGCTTGCGGAGGAAGGTCAGACACTTCTGCCTCAGGTCGAGCATCTGCCGCAACCGCGTACCGGCGTCATCCTGGGTGGCAACAGTGGGCCCTATACACTGGGCCCAAAAACAGCGGCGAGGATCGCGCAGCAGGCCAGCCGGATGGCGGCAGTGCGGAATGGTTCCTTGCTGATTTCCACGAGTGCGCGCACCTCGCAACGGGCTGCACAGGAATTTCAGCGACACCTCTCGGTTCCCCATTATCTTTACCACTGGCGAGCCGACGACGACAGCAACCCCTATTTTGGCATTCTGGCGTTGAGCGACGACCTGATTGTCACGGCTGACAGTATTTCCATGCTGGGCGAGGCCTGTGCGACCGCAAAACCGGTGTATATGGCGGAACTGGGCGGCTACGGATATCCGATGCGGCCGGAGTGTCATACCGAGGTGGATTTCCGCCTGATCGGGCTGACCTATAGCTGGATAATGCGTTTTGGGCCGCGGCGCCTCAGTCGGGATATTCGTCTGGTGCACAGGCAGCTGCTGTCTGAAGGGCGGGCAGTCTGGCTGGGGCAGCCGGCAAAACCAGCATCCGGTGATGGCTTGTCCGACATGCATCGCGCGGTGCAGAGAGTCCGTGCGTTGTTTGGCTATTCCTGATCAGGCTGCGTCCGTCGCCTGTAAAACTGCACACCCGTTCTGCAACCGGTAGACACGATCAGCGGCATTCACCAGTGCTGTCTGGTGTGATATCGCCAGGACGGTCAACCTGCCGCGCAGGGTTTTCATGGTTTTGCCAATTGCGGCTTCGTTATCGGGGTCCAGCGCGCTGGTGGCTTCATCCAGTATGAGTAGCTTCGGTTTGTGTACCAGTGCGCGTGCAATCACTATTCTTTGCCGTTGTCCGCCGGACAATTTTGTGCCGCGCTCGCCGACGGTGCTGTTTATACCCTGCGCCATGCTGGATACAAATTCCCACGCCCCGGCGTCCTGCAAGGCCTGCACCGCATCCTGTTCGCTCAGTTCGGGGTCATCCAGGGTCACGTTGTGTAAAACTGAATCGTGTAACAGCAGGGTTTCCTGTGGCACGTAGCCAATCATGTGGCGCCATGCCTTCAGGCTGAGTTCACTGAGTGGAACACCGTCTATGGATACAGTACCCGACTGTGGCCGAAGCAGGCCAATGACGAGATCGACAACCGTGGTTTTTCCCGAACCGGACGGACCGATCAACGTGGTAAGACAGCCGGCAGGTATTTCAATAGTTGTATCAGTAATAACAGGATGTTCGTCATAGGTGAAACTGACAGCTTCAAGTTTTATCGACTTGTCCAGTGTCGGCAGGGTGCCTGTTCCCAGGACTTCCCGGGCTTGCTGAGCCTCGTGAATCGTGTTCTTCAACGACCAGAAGGCGCTTTCGCCAAGCACCATTTTCTGATACTGCTTCTGTACCTTGCCCATCTGGCTGAGCATCTTGCCAAGTAATGCTACCAGTACCAGCACTGTTGCAAATGGCATTTCGAACTTTACCAGCGCTACGAACATGCCCAGAGCAATGACAATAGTAAACATCTCTTCCTGGGCCGAGCTGAGCAGTGCCGTGCTGAAAACCTGTTTTTGCAGTGCCTTGTTGAGCTTTGACGTTTTGAGGGCAAGAACAGTGTCTGCGAGATGTTCTCTTGCCATGGCCTTTAGCGGTTTAACGGATTGCAGGGTATCTGTAAGCCGCGTCAGTAGCGCTATCAGCAGGTTGGTCTGCTTCTTGCCGGCTTTGCGGGCCATGCGTACCAGGAAGTGGGATATGCCGATAATGACTGCGCCTGCTGCAAGACTTATAAGTGTGGCTTTCCACGAGACCGCAACAGCAACGGAGCCATAAATTACAGCCTGAATAAGCAGTGTTATAACAGTTGCACCGTTTACGAATGAGTCCGATGAGCGTTGTGACTCGGTAGCCAGGGCGTTGGTCAGCTTTCCGATCGGCTGGTGCAGGAAATATTCCCACCTTACACGAAGTACAGCGCGCAGCATTTCCAGTCTCAGATCAGTTGCGACCTGGGCTGCTGTGTAACCGACCTGTTTCTTGGCTACCAGCAGCAACAGGCTCTTAAGTGTGACCGCCACAACAATGATACTCAGCAGCACCCCGAGGGTGGGATCCAGGCCCATATCAGCCAGGGTCTCGTTTACGATACGTTCGAAGTCGTTGTTCGGTTCGCTTGTAACGGCCCCACCCTCTGCGCCTGTATTGCTTTTGATTGCGACATTTAGCAGGGGCAGCAGCGCGGACAGGCCGATACTTTCCGCTATGCCGGCGGACAGCAAGGCCAACAGCATAAGCGCCGATTGCCAGGGGTATGCACGGAAGAATGTCAGCATCAATCGCATAGAACGGACTCAAGGACCAGGAAAAACAGCTTGTAGATGGGGGTCGGGCCGGTGCAGATTATGCATTGAGTGACGCGTGGCGACAAATTCAGCGCATCCGGTAAATCAGGATACCGGCAGCGCCGAATACCAGGGTGACGGGCAGAAAGGCAACCAGAGAGGGGGTCAAACCTGCTATCGAGCCCCCGGTCTGTATGAGTTGGGATAACAGGTAGAACAGAATCCCGACACCTGCGCCGACGGCAATTTTCTTTCCGAACGTGCTGCTGCGGGTTGTGCCGAGACCTGCCCCGATCGGGGTTGCCAGCAGTACCATGGCGCCCGCTGTCAGCGGCAGGGATACCCGCTGCCAGAATAATTGTTCAATACGTTCCGAGACCTGCTGCGTGGACTTCAGGTAGCCGGAGTATTCATACAGTCCGCTGGGTGTCATCCCGGATGTCGACAGGGGCAGGGCAGGGAGTTCATCGCGCGACCAGAAGGGTCCCATTTCCAGGTGTTCGAGGCGTTGGCTTTTGAGGCGATTGTCCACCAGTGATTTTTGTCCGACGTCGAGCAGGTCCCAGCGCCGGCTCTCGTTAAGCCGGGCACGGTTGGCGTAGACAAAATTCACCAGACGTCCTGTCGTGTCGAACTCGTACAGGTAAATACTGCGTGGCGCATTGCTGTGCTTCAGGGTGCGCACATTGAAGAAACTGTAGCCGTTATTGGACCACAGGCCTTTCCCCTTCAGCAGATTCGCTTTGTTGCTGCGAGTAAGTATTTTGCGGATTTCAGCCTCCTGGTAGAGGGGGGCTGCAACAAATTCACTGGCAGCATATAGCGTAATAACCAGTGCAATCGCAGGCACTGCAACCGAACGAAAAAATCTCAGCAGTGAGACCCCCGCCGCGCGGATGGCAATAATTTCGCTGTTCTTGTTCAGCCCGGCCAGCGCCAGCATCGAACCCAGCAGGATAATTACCGGCGCCAGTTCCAAAGAGCGCTGTGGCAAGGTATAGAGTACAAATTGCAGGGCATCCAGGGTCTGGTAGTGTTCGGTAACACGATCCAGCTCTTCAATGAACGCCAGCAGGCCGAAGATGGCTGACATTACAAGCCAGACCAGAATCCAGCCTTGCAGAAGTTTCCAGGCAATGTAGCGGTCCAGGCAACCCATTTTATCTTCTCCAGCGATTCAGGGCGGGTACGCCCATAAGACCGGCGAACAGCAGCAGCGGGAGTGTGTAGACCCACCATATACCGGGGAAGCTGGGAATTCTTCCATCTGCTACCCAGTTGCGCGCAGCACTGGTCAGGATGAACAGGCCTACATAGACCAGGATAGCCACGACGAAACTGTAGTAGCGGCTTTGTCTGGGCGTGCTGCGGCTGAGGGGAACGGCGACCAGGGCGAGTACCAGTGTCGCAAACGGTGTCGATGTTCGCCACTGGAACTCCGCAATATCCTTGCTTGCCTGTGAGGTGGCAAGGCTGGCAGTGGGTTCCGCTTTTCGCCGGTAACTGACGTCCTCGGTGACTTCCGGAATCGGTACAATCATTTCCCTGAACTTCAGCGTCGTATCCTTGCTGCCAAGTTGGTCCAGCAGGTAACTGTAGCCATCGTGGAACACGAAGTTGCGTTGTTCCCCAGCGCGGACAGGCGGCAGCAGCGCTTCACGCGCATAGGTAACCTGTAACTTGTCGCCCTTGTCACTTTGCAGAAAAACTTCCTTCAGGCGGCCTTTTCCCCTGTCTATGTCACGCGCAAACAGGACGTATTTGCTGCTCTGCAGCTCGATAAAACGGCCCGGCTCGATTTTACGGATATCGAATTCGGCGCGTGCCTCGGCTTCAATCTGGTAGCTTTGGCGGTAGGCCCAGGGCCGCGCATACAGGGAAATTACACCGACTACCACGGAGACTAAAACGGACAGCAGCACAATGGAACGGATAACCCGGAACTCGCCGAAGCCGGAGGCACGCATGGCGACCATTTCCGAATCCCGGTAAAAGCGGCTCAGCGTTGCGATAATGGAAAGATAAAGCGCGGTCGGCAGGAGAACTTCCATTGCGATAATACTGTTCAGGCCGATCAGTCTTGCAACGATTGACAGCGGGACCTCGCCCTCAGCCGCCTGGGAAAGTTTGACGGCCAGGCTGTAGCCGGTAAAGACAGTGACCAGCAAGGTTATGCCCAGGAACATGGGCTTGATGATCTCTGCGGTGATGTAACGGCTTAGGCGCAAGAAGGTTCCTGATAAAACGCGGGTGACTGAAAAGGCATTGTACCGGATTTGCCGGATCGTGGATTGACGCTGCAGATCTGCAATGATTCAGGTAAGCTCGCGCTTTTCAAAGCGGTCATTGGCCGGCGAGTGAACGAAACAGCGCAAGGAAACAGCTCCGGACCGTTGACCTGGCTGCTTACCGGTCACAAGGCGGGGGACAATACGCAGGTCACGGCGCTGGCCGATGCGCTGGGTTGGTCTTACACCGTCAAGCGTTTCAGATACCGGAGCTACGAGCTGCTCACCAACCGCCTGCTCGGTATCACACTGGCGGGTATCGACAGGGCAGCGTCCAGCGAGCTTGCACCGCCCTGGCCGGAGCTGGTGATCACCGCCGGGCGTCGCAACGAGCCGGTGGCGCGCTGGATCCGCCGGCAATCGGGCGGAAAAACCCGGCTGGTGCACGTCGGACGTCCCTGGGCACCGCTCGACAGCTTCGATCTCATCGTGACCACACCGCAATATTTTTTGCCCGATCACCAGAATGTATTTAAAATTACTCTTCCTCTTCATGGGGTTACGTCTGATCTTCTGGATAAGGCGGCATCCGCCTGGGGGGCGAAGCTGGCGCATTTACCGCGCCCGTACACTGCGGTACTCATCGGTGGAGACAGCGGGCCTTTCGTGTACACCAGGGAAAAAGGCCGGCGCCTGGGGCAACTCATCAACAGTCTGGCGGTTTCGAGCGGTGGTTCCTTACTGGTAACAGGCAGTGCCCGTACCCCCACAGCGGTGTTAGAGGCTTTGCGGCAGGAGCTGGCCGTACCGAACACGGTCTACCGATGGTCGGAAGACAGGGTTGGTAACCCTTACCTGGGCTATCTGGCACTGGCGGATCAACTGGTGGTCAGCGGAGAAAGTATGTCCATGCTGGCCGAAGCAGGTTTTACCGGAAAGCCGCTGTATATCTACGACCCTGCAGACAGTGGATCCTGGTGGCGTTACGCTCACAACTATCGATACAAGCCCCTGACTCACCGGCTGGCTATGCTGTTGGCGCCGCGTCGCATGCATCGCGATGTCGGCAATATCCAGCGCCAGCTGGTGAGCAGCGGGCGGGCGGTATGGCTGGGTCAGCCGTTTCCCCAGCGTGGGGATTTGGAGTTGCCCGATGATGTGGAGCGGGCAGCTGACCGGGTTCGTGCATTAATTACTCAGTCATAGAAGCGTTTTCTTGTTGAACTAAAAAAGTACAGTTGCGTAAAATCATCTTCAGCATTAATTTAAGTAATTGAATTAATATAATTAATTGAGTTAAATATATTCAAGGAGGGCTGGGCCAACTGTTTATCCTGCAGTCGTTAAACAACAGTTTCAGACATTTGATCTATTTCAGGCGCTGCGTCTCTTCTCCCACACGTGCCGTGCGATAAGGCTCAAGTTCGGGGACCTGTTTGAGATGGGCCTTCAGCATCGCCGCAAAGATCTGATTGGCTTCTTCGTTGGGATGCCCCTCCCATTGGCTGACGGCTAAGTCAAGGTTGTTAAAGCGCCGGAAATAATCCTCGGTCGGTACCACCGTGAAACCGGCGCGCAGCATGGCTTCTTCAGCGATACGGGTTAACTGGTAACCAGGGCCGTCGTACCGAGGCCGCTGATGCAGAACCATTCCGATGATGGGGGGCAATCCAAGCGATCTGACGAAGGCATTCATTGCGGCAACATCATTCGCGAACCTTGCTTGATGGCCTTCAAGATCGGCTAGAATGCCGTCGAAAAAATCTTTCCTGAGATTCCACTTTCGTAGAAGAGCGTCATAACGATCAGTCAGAAACGCGCCGAGACGTGTCTTCTGTGTGAAGAGATCGGAGATGCCACGAGGGAGCGGCAATGCATAGGCATGGTCATAGATTTCCTGTTTTACATCGGACGGCAGGAAGTCATTCAAACACACGCCATAGATCACAAGATCAGGATTTAGTTTTGGCACCCAGGTCTCTATAACCCCAAGAATATCCTCACTATTCCACCCACTTATTCCGAGATTAAGAATCTCAATGTTGAACTCCCTGCGCAACCGTCTCTCCAGAACAGCGGGGTAAGTCCAGCGCTTATCTATACCGATCCCAAAAGTCAGGCTGTCACCAACGACCATGACGCGAAATGTGTCTGCATTTTTTTCCGGGAATGATGTGGTGCGACGAAACCGGTTCTCATCGCGAGCGTGTAAAACGCCATGCCAATAGTAGGCCTTCTCCGCACCTGGCATCTCAACAAGGCGCTGCTTCCAGTCTTCGGGTAGTGTCAGAGGCTTGCCGCGTGCAGCGACTATTTCGTGCACTTCGGGATTAATGTCTGGTTCTCTCCATGCCTCGCCAGATTCCGGTACGTCTGCTGAAGGCCTCTCCTCTGTGCTAACCATCCCGATTGATACTTGATGGTCAATCGACGCGTAGAACAGTAAAAATAATTCCAGACTTGTGAATATCACCCCGGTTGTCGCCAAAACGACAAGAGAATTTATGGCGATACCCCTCCATTGGCGAGTAAATGGTATCGCGACTCCAACCACCAGCAGGATACCGCCGATGCAAGAAATTATGGCGGCTGTCAAAAAAAGCCATACCCATGCTCCGGAGAACTGTTCCAAAGCCCAGAAAAGTCCAATCCCGGCTGCCATCATGGCAGCTGCTTTGGTAAGCGGCGCATTCATGAAAATATCGCGACTCGCGCCGGGCGAGGGACCGTCAGGCGGCCGATAGTTTCAACGGTGGATTACCCGGCGGCGCCAGGTCGGGGGTGCGTTCCAGGACTTCAAAGGCATCGTGCCGTACATGGTTGTGCTTCATTTCCTCACGCAGCATATCTTCGCTGACAATGCCTTTGTCTATACACTCTTTCAGCAGGCCGAAGAACAGGTTGGTCTGGTTGCTGTCCGGGTGCTCCTTGTAGTTGCCCAGCAGCCCGTATTCGCCAAACAGTTTGCGTCGCGCGCGCATTGCCCAGGCCAGAGGCGGAAACAGGCGAAACCGCTCCGCCGGCCGCCAGTCAATGGGTAGACCGGCCTTCCAGGGCTGCGTCTTGCGCCGTGTCACGTGCAGCATCTTGGTGTTGGCGGTTAGCTTGTCGAAGTCGTTCCATTCCGGTTCGAAGAAGTCGATGGAGTCCGGGGCTTCGTTGCGCAGGCAGATCCACGGCATGTAATCGCGCTTGAATTCGAACATTTCGTTGAACTGCTGTTCCACTTTCCAGTGGGTCAGTTTGGTGCAATCCAGCAGCATCACGCTGCTCGCCTTGCAACGGTCCACCAGCCCCTTGGGTCCGGAGCGCATGCGGCACATAATGGCCTTGCCATGCATATCACGGGTCAGCAGCTCCCAGATGTCAGCGACGGCAAAAATATCGGGATCGATGACGACGGCACGACCTTCGTAGCCCATAAGCTCCGGCGGCATGAAGCGCGTTGGCGTGAAAGATTGCAGGTCGTCGTTCAGCCAGGTGCGCTTGATGCCATCGCGCAGGTACAGCTGGCCTTCACGGGCCGCGAAGAAGGGATAATCGCGGGTGTCCATAATTTTGATGTCGAACTGGTCGGCGTGCGCTGAATTGCGCTTCAATGCGTATTCGGCGACCAGGGCGCCGACGATCTGTTTGTGGTTGGTCTGGATGAAGACGCATTTGTCCATGGGGCTATACTAACCTGCTGAAGGAAGTGGCTGGTGGCGGAAATTATACTAAAAAAAGATTATTAAAGAATTAGCACTTATTCGGGAGTGGGCCGGCTGACGATAACCATGTGTGGGTGTTTCCGCCGGGACTGGGTTCGGTAACGCAGGCGGGTGCGTAGTGCGCTCCACCAGCGTGCGCGCAACGGATGATGCTTGCCTCGAATAGCGAGCGTAGCATCGAAGTCGGTGGTAAACGTCCGGGTATCGGTAAAGTTCCTCTCCGCCAGGTAGGCGCTGACACTGGCTTCCGTCCAGTTCCTGACGTGCTGCCAGCGATGGAAGAGTTCGCCCGAGACTGGGCAGAGAATATAACTGTCTTCCAGGCGCTCCTCGTTTGGCGTGGTGAAAACGATATGTGTGTCCCCGTGGGACAGAGTCTTCAGTGTCGCCAGTAAGCCGTCCAGTTGGTCATCATACAGGTGTTCGATGACTTCCGCGACGATGATGGCATCGAATTTCAGCCCTGACTGGTCGATTTCCTCCTGGTCATAGACTCCGGTAAAGCCGACATGCCCGCCATAGCGGGTTCTCACGGTATCCCGTGTCGACGGCGACGAGTCCAGACCGGCCACCCTGAATCCGGCGTCCACCAGAGGTTCGATCAGGTTACCCGGACCGCAGCCATAGTCGAGTACGGAGCAGCCGTCGGGCAGGTACTTACCGATCTGTCGTATGATCTCGTGGCGCCGGCTGTGAGTGAAAAAGTTTTTCGGGAAGGCGGATTCGTAGTCCCAGAACGCCTTCACCATATCAGGCGTCCAGTGCAGCAGCTTATAGTTTTTCATGCATCACGATCTGTTCGGCGTCAGCGGCAGAATGTCTTAGGGCACGCCGAGTATATCCGAGATGGTCGGGCGGTCTCAAACTGCGCTAAAATACTGCTTCGGCTTTTCTTCTACGGGCGTCGGCCTGGCGTCATGAATGGCCATATGAAGAACAGGCCATCTGTGAAAAAACGACCAACAAGTGTGAATCCTGGAGAACACTGCACCTGTGCCCGGTAACAAGCGAGCAGCTCACCGGATCGCCGTTCTGGTGCCTTCTCTGGAAGGCGGTGGGGCGGAGCGTTCCAT
>Ga0316191_10000172_pt1 | contig 37147 bp, 35 predicted proteins | sample Eddworburr2cm_MG_FD_204928 | JGI IMG/M metagenome (GOLD analysis project Ga0316191, IMG submission 204928) | Coastal sediment microbial communities from Maine, United States - Eddy worm burrow 2 cm | ecosystem: Environmental > Aquatic > Marine > Coastal > Sediment | place: USA: Maine...
GAGATGAACGAACGCACGGTCTCCTGGTGTTGCAGGCAGAATGCGAGCCCGCTCATACCACCCATCGAGCAGCCAACAACCGTATGCAAGACGTCGATACCAAGTTGCTGCACGACAAACCAGGCGGACTCGGCAACGTCTTCGAGTGTCAAAACAGGAAATGTCAGCCGGTAGCGTTTACCTGTTTCAGGGTTGACCGAGGCGGGCCCGGTCGAACCAAAACAACTGCCGAGTGAGTTTACGCAGATGACGAAGAACCGGTCAGTATCCAGAGGCAGGCCCGTGCCTATCATTTCTTCCCACCAACCCGGCGTCGGATCGACCGCACAGGAAGAAGCGTGCGCTGACGGTGACAGACCCGTGAAAATCAAGACCGCATTGTCACGCGCCTCGTTCAGTTTTCCCCAGGTCTCGTACGCGAGCGTCGGCGACTCGAGATACCCGGCACGATGCATACGAAACTGCCCGTCATAGGTAAAACTGCGTCTTGCCGAACTCATAACACCCCCTGGCCTCACCCAAGTATAGCGTTTGCCGCTATTTCTTGACGCGTTTCATCAGGCGCGCCCGTTTGCGTTCCTGGCGCGGCGTCAGTTTGTTGCGTTTGCCCTCGAACGGATTTTTGCCTGTTTTGAACGCCAGCCGCACGGGCGTGCCCTTGAGTTTGAAAGCCTTGCGGAAGCGATTGATCAGGTAACGACGATAGGCCTCGGGCAGTTTTGACGTCTGGTTACCATGAATGACGATGACTGGCGGGTTGCGCCCGCCCTGATGCGCGTAGCGCAGGCGGATACGGCGCCCGCGAACCATTGGCGTCGGATGCTCCATGACGGCCGCTTCAAGTTCACGGGTCAGCTCGTTCGTCGACAGGTCACGGGTTGCTGCCCGATACGCGCGTTCTACCGCCGGCAGAAGGTCGCCCACTGCCGTGCCGTGCAAAGCCGACACGGTGATACGCTCGGCGAAATCCAGGAATGGCAATCGGCGCTCCAGGTCATCGCGAACTTTCTTGCGTTTTTCGGCGGAGAGCCCATCCCACTTGTTTGTTACCACGACGAGTGCCCGCCCCCGTTCAACAACGAGACCAAGCAGACTGACATCCTGTTCTGTTACACCTTCCTGCGCATCAAGCACAGAAATCACCACGTGCGCTTTTTCAATCGCCTGCAGCGCTTTGACGATACTGAATTTTTCGATTGCCTCGCTAACGCGCGCCTTGCGACGGATTCCCGCGGTATCGATCAGCGTGTACTTGCGGTCATTGCGCTCAAAGGGAACTTCGACCGTGTCGCGCGTCGTGCCGGGCGAGTCAAACACAACGAGACGTTCTTCACCCAACAGCCGATTCGCGAGCGTCGACTTGCCGACATTGGGCCGCCCGACAATAGCGATCCGCAGATCCTCCTCATCGTCGGTTTCCGGGGCCGGTTCCTCCGCTTCGAATTCGGCCAGCACGGCGTCCATCAATGCGCTGATACGATCACCGTGCGTAGCGGAAATGGCAACGGGATCACCCAGGCCAAGCCCGTAGAAATCGGCGTTGGCTGTTGTTTCCTCGAGACCTTCGGCCTTGTTTACGGCCAGCCAGGTTTTTTTCGCATGTTTGCGCGCGAGTTCGGCGACATGTTCATCTGCCGCGGTGATTCCACTGCGCCCATCGACCATGATGATCGCGACATCCGCTTCCTGCAGGGCCTTGATGGTCTGATCGACCATCGCTTCCTCGATACCTTCCTCGCCGCCGGCTACACCACCCGTATCGATAACAAGATAGGGAATGGGCCCCAGTTTGCCGAAACCGTATTTGCGGTCGCGAGTCAGTCCGGGGTAATCGGCAACGAGTGCGTCACGCGAGCGCGTGAGCCGGTTAAAAAGTGTCGACTTGCCTACATTGGGCCGGCCGATCAGCGCGATGACTGGAAGCATCAGATAGCACCATCAGCGCCGCGACTTAGGATTCATCTTCCGCATTCTCAGCGGCAGTGCGTTTCGGACGATCTTCGACCAGGACATAGGCAACTAGCTGACCACTGTCGCTCTGTACAAAGAGGCGATTCGCCATGACGAATGGATCGGCCGTAATCGCCCCGCCGCCAATACGGACCCGCGCAACCGCTTCGCCGTCGATAGTGTTGAAGAAATGCAGATACCCTTCCAGATCACCAACGACGACGGTCGTGCCGAATGGAACAGGCAATGTAGGCTCACGACGCAGAAGCGATCCGTTGCGCCAGGATTCGTTACCATTCTGGCGTCCCAACGCCACGATCTCACCGTCAGCACTAACGGTATACACACTGGTCCAGTCAGCCGCCGCACCCTCATACGAGGAAATCTCACGATTCCACAAAATCTGCCCTGATTCCGCTGCAATAGCGGCAAGACGCCCCTGGTAACCGGACGCGTAGAGGTCCTGCCCGACAAGAGCCATCGAACCATCAATATCCGACAGGCGATCCAGGTCCGAACGGCCCTTCGGCGGGGATAACAGCGATTCCCATATGATTGTGCCGTTGTCGATATCTGCGCAAACCAGGCGGCCGGAGTCAAAGCCTGCGATGACCGTATTTCCCACGTTCACCGGGCTCGATGAACCGCGCATCGTCAGCGCAGGGGACGTCTGAACGATCGACCAGCGACTGTCGCCATCAAATACCGACAATGCCTGAATACGATTATCAATGGTCTGGACAATGACAGAGTTGCCCTTGATCAGCGGTTTCGCAAGTGACTCGCCGGCGATGTCTGCGCGCCACATTTCTTCGCCCGTAGAGGTGTTGAGCAAGACGGCGAATCCGTCTTTGGCGACAACAACGAGATAGCCCTCACCAACACCTGGCCCGGCGGTCAATTCGATATCAAGTTCAGTACGCCAGACCTGGCTGCCGCTTTCCGGGTCGTAAGCGGTCACGTTGCCGTCGTAACTCGCCGCATAAATGCGGCTACCATCACTGGCAGGCCTCAGTGCAACGCGCAAAAACTCGGACTTGCCCCCGACCTTCGAGCCCCAGATCTTCTTGACCTTGACCACCTGATCGATGTCGACGAGCTCCATCGGCTCAAGCTCTTCGTCCTCGTCGCCGAATAGCCCACAACTGGCGAGCAACGAGCCCGCAGCAATCAGTCCGATAATGCGCAAAGCTTTTTTCACGCGCTATTCCTCTGCCTCGGAAGGTTCGACTGTCTCGTCAACAGCCGGTTCTTCTGTTGCCGGCTCCTCGCCCACCGCTACTTCGTCCATTGGCTCGTCTACTGATTCCTGCGCTTCAGGTTCCGCCGCGGCAGGCGCTTGCGCCTCTGGCTCAGGCAGATCCAGAGCTTTCCACTGCACGAGCTGTTGGTCGACGGTTGCCTGCGCTATCGGGTCGAGCAGTACGCGCTGATAGGCTGCCTGCGCATCTTCAATACGGCCAAGAGCGTAATAGGCATCGCCAAGCAGCTCGTTGTATATCGCGGCAAATGCCTCACTCTCCTGACCTTCGAGCAGATCGACGACCTCCTGCGATTTGCCCTGGTAGGCCAGCAGTCGTGCGAGCCTTGCGCGGGCGACATTCCTGGTTGCCTCATCAGCCGGGCTCGCGAGCAACTCGTTGAGCACATCAATAGCGTCCTGATCGCGATTCTTGTCCATATAGAGACGCGCCATCGCAAGTTTCGCCTGGGCCGCGTAACTCGTATCGGCGTATTTCTCGCCGAGTTCGCTGGCAACAACCTCCGCTTCCTCGAGGCTGCCCGAAACGACATGCTGCGTTAACGATTCGTACATTGCCGAACCTTCGAGCTGCGCCTCGAGCTTGCTGCTCTGGTAATAGTTGTAGCCCGCAAGCACCGCGATACCGAGACCAAGACCGCCGATCACGTAGCCGCCGTACTCCGACCACCACGAGCGAATCTGTTCAATTTGTTCTTTTTCCGAAAGTAAGTCGTCCACAAAACTGCCTTTATCATCCCGCGGCTAAGCGCCGCTCAATTTGTCCTGCAACACTGCGGCCAGATCATCCAGCGCAATGTTCTCCTGTCCATCACCACTTCGTAACGGCTTGAGGCCGATACGGTTCTCACTAAGCTCCTGCTCACCCAGGATCAACGCGTATGCCGCCGAACTCTTGTCCGCGCGCTTCATCTGCGACTTGAAGCTGCCGCCGCCGAGATTCATTTCGATATGAATACCCGCGATGCGATCACGCAGCTCCTCGGCCAGTGCAAATGCTCGCGCCTGCGTGCCGTCACCCAGCGCCGCAATATACACGTCAGGCTCCGTCAACGGTGCTTCACCACCACACGCCTCATACAGCGCGACGAAACGCTCGATTCCCATGGCCCAGCCAACAGCCGGCGTAGAACGACCGCCGAGTTTCTCGACGAGGCCATCGTAGCGGCCACCAGAGCACACAGCGCCCTGAGAGCCCAATGCATCCGTAACCCACTCAAACACGGTCCGCGAATAATAGTCGAGCCCGCGAACCAGCCGCGGATTCACCTCAAACTCCACTCCCGCGGCATCCAGCAACGCCTTCAGCCCGGCAAAATGCTCGGCTGACTCAGCATCCAGGTAGTCCAGCATCACCGGCGCCGCCTGGATAATGTCCTGCATGTCCGGGTTCTTGCTGTCGAGGATTCTGAGCGGGTTTTGCTCGAGGCGCCGAATACTATCCTCATCGAGCCTGTTTTTCACGCCCGAAAAGTACTCTACCAGTGCTTCGCGGTAGCTTGCTCGGGATTCCGGAACACCCAGGGAGTTAATCTCGAGGCGGATCTTGTCGATTCCGAGGCGCTGCCACATACGGGCACTCATGATTATGAGTTCGGCGTCGATATCCGGCCCGTCATAGCCAAGCGCCTCTACGTTGAACTGGTGAAACTGCCGGTAACGGCCCTTCTGCGGCTTCTCGTAGCGGAACATCGGGCCCGAGGTCCAGAGTTTCTGTTTCTGGTTATGCAATAGCCCATTGGTCATACCTGCCCGGGCGACGCTTGCGGTAGCTTCAGGGCGCAGCGTCAGACTTTCGCCATTGCGATCCTCAAACGTATACATCTCCTTCTCGACGATATCGGTTACCTCGCCGATCGAACGCCTGAAGAGTTCCGTGTACTCGAGTATCGGCAGGCGAATTTCGGCATAACCGTATGACTGCACGATGTCCTGCACCTCGGACTCCAGGTACCGCCAGGTACTGGCGACCCCGGGCAGGATGTCATTCATTCCACGTATCGCTCTGGGTTTCACTGTCAATTCCGTGATTGGGTGGCGGCTCAGGAACCGGAAATCGTGAGGCGCATTGGACGATCCGGACGATTTGTCGGCGGCAATGCGTAGTCTTCACCATTGACCTGCACCGTGACATTTCCGGGGTTGCCGAAGAGCACATTGAAGGGCTCGGCACCGCTCAGTTCGACCGTACGCCCATCCTTGCCGAGAGCAAACAACAGGCGACGCCCGCTGGCGTCGGTAATCTCGGTCCAGCAGTCGCCCGTGTAGGTTACAAGCAGGAACAACTGCCCATCCTCGACAGTCGGCGGTGACTCCTCGACAACTAGCTCCGAAGTTTCCTCGACGACAGGCTCAGAAGTCTCTTCGACGACCGGCGCAGTCGCAGTCTCTGCCGGCTCGTCAGATTCAGTCTCTTCCGTATCGGCTGGCGCTAAAACCTCGGACTCAGATTCCTGATCCACCGGAAGCAACGCTTCCTGGGGTACTTCCGGTTCCTCAGTCAGCGGACGCGATGTAAACCACCAGTATGCGGTGACGGCAATAATGATCGCGACGATTACGGCAATCCAGGGGCCGGGCGTCAGCTCCTGCCGCGGCCTGGTGCGAACCGAGATTACCGGCGTGGTTTCCAGCGACCGCGTCAGCTGGTAATAGTCGGTCAGCACATCGTCGGGGTCCACCCCGACGAGCTGCGCGTATTTTTTCAAATGTCCTTTGGCAAAAACCGGCGCGCCGAGTATGTCGAATTCATTCCGCTCGAGCGCGCGAACTTTTACTTCATCCAGGTGCAACTCTTTTGCAATCTCGACGACTGAGATCTGTAACTCACGTCGCGCCTCAACCAGACGCTCGCCAGCAACCGGACCCTCGGTATCGCCCGCTGTTTCTTCAGTCTGCTGGTTGTCGACGTCGTCGGTCATGATTATCCGTTACCGAGGGCCTTACGGGCTTCCGGTGAGTCGGGAAAGTCGCGCAGTAACTGGTTAACGTACTCCGTGCGGCCCTTGTCATTACCGAGCTTACCTTCAATCTCAGCCGCCAGGTACAACACACCGGCTGACATCTTGTTTGAACTCATGAAACGCTGCAGGAATGCACGCGCACTCATGTAGTCCTGCTGCTTGTACTTGAGCAGGCAGAGCTGCAGCAGCGCTTCGCCATACGTGGACCGGCGCTCCAGCGCCTCGCGGAAGAATCGCTCCGCTTCAGCAACATCCGGTTTCTGCGCCATGCACAGGCCGGCATTGGTCAGCGTCCGCTCGGCATTATCGTTTTCCGGGTGTTCGGCGGCTTTGGCGAAGTGCTTCTTCGCGCCTTCATAGTCACGCTGGCGACAAAGAAAAACGGCATACGCGTTCTGCACATCGAAATCTCTGGGCGCCACCTTGACAGCGCGTTCGTAGGCCTCGGTTGCGAGGCGCAGGTTGCCAAGCGCCTCGTAAGTCATGCCGAGCGTGGAATACGCTTTGGCCATTTTCGGGTCCAGCTCGACAGCGAGCTTGAGACGGTCACGCGCCAGCTCGTAATTCTGATTCTGGTAGTAGCGCGCTCCCAGCTGATAATTGAGTTCCGCCGCATCTGCCTCATCCGCTTCCGGCGCCGGTGTACCGCTTGTCGTGGATATACAGCCCGAAACGATCAGGCCCAGCATCAGAATTGCCGCAATGAAATCGCTCTTTTTCACGCTGAAACCACCTTTATGTTTCTGTCAACGATCTTCTTGTCGCCAAGCCGGTTACGCACACGATCGCTCACTTTACCAGCCAACTGCCCGCATGCGGCATCAATATCGTCGCCGCGTGTCTTACGTGTCGTTGCCACTAATCCACGCTGACGGAGACGGCTCTGAAAATGCTGAATTGTATCCGCCGATGAGCGCTTGAAGATCGTACCCGGAAACGGGTTGAACGGAATCAGGTTTACTTTCGCGGGTTTGTTCCTCAGGAGATCAACGAGTTCATCGGCATGCGCGAGTGAGTCGTTGACACCCCGCAGCATGACGTACTCGAACGTGATAAACCGATTGGCGTGTTTTGCCGCGTAGGTCCAGCATGCGTCAAGCAGCTCGGCGATAGGGTGCAGCTTGTTGATCGGCACAATGATATTGCGCAGGTCGTCATTAGGTGCGTGCAGGGATACGGCGAGAGAGACATTGCACTCATCACCAAGCTTTTGAAGATGCGGCACGATTCCGGAGGTGCTGATCGTCACACGGCGGCGCGACAAGCCATACGACCAGTCGGAAATGAGTAGCTTGAGCACGGGGATGACGTTGCGATAATTCGCGAGCGGTTCACCCATGCCCATGAAAACGATGTTGGTGACAGCCGGCTCGCCATTCTCACGGCACGGCAATTCACTGTTGGCAACGAATACCTGGCCGATGATCTCGGCTTTGGTCAGGTTGCGATTGAAGCCTTGTGCTCCCGTGGCACAAAACGCGCAGTCGAGCGCGCAACCAACCTGGGAGGAAATGCACAGGGTGCCCCTTCCCGGCTCGGGAATGAACACGGTTTCGACGGCCTGGCCACAATCCGTGGCAAACAACCATTTGACCGTGCCGTCTTTTGAGTCATGGCGCGACTGCAATTCGGGCAAGACGATTTCCGCCTCTGCCTTCAGCCGGTCGCGCAGTTTCTTCGAGAGGTCCGTCATATCGTCGAAATCTGTGACGCCCCGCTGGTAAATCCACTGCAGGATCTGCCGCGCGCGAAACGGTTTTTCGTCGCGCTCGGCAAAGAACTGCTCGAGCATGTCTTGCGACATGCCGAGCAGATTGATCTTGTCAGCGTTTACGGTCATTCGGTGCCTATCGGGTGCGCGGGCAAACGCCATCGTCGCCGAAGAAGTAAGCGATCTCGACAGCAGCCGTCTCGGCGGCGTCAGAGCCATGCACGATATTCTCCTCGATGCTCTCGGCAAAGTCGGCACGAATCGTTCCGGCATCGGCATCAGCCGGGTTCGTAGCGCCCATGATCTCGCGGTTCTTGGCGATGGCGTCCTCGCCCTGCAGTACCTGCACGATGACGGGACCCGACGTCATGTAGCTGACGAGGTCATTGAAGAACGGGCGTTCCTTGTGAACGGCGTAAAAACCCTGCGCCTGCTCCTTGCTGAGGTGCATCATGCGGGCGGCAACGATTTCCAGTCCGGCTTTTTCGAAACGGCTATAGATCTCTCCGACCAGGTTTTTCTGCACACCATCGGGCTTGATGATGGAGAGCGTCTGCTCAACGGCCATGTGTAATTCCTTATTCCAAAGTGATGATAATGAGCACCCGGCCACTGGCCGGGTGCGGAAAGGGGTAAACGGGTAATTCTACTATGCGGCGGTAGTACGTTGAAGCACTAGTCTTAAGCTGCTGACGCACGTTCCTGTGCTCCGCAGCACAGGGCTGTCCGGGTGCTAAACGTTAAAGCTCTCTCCGCAGCCGCATTCGCCCTTGATATTGGGGTTTCTGAAGCTGAACGCCTCATTGAGGCCGTTCTTGACGAAATCAACCTCGGTGCCATCGATCAGGGCCAGTGCCTCCGGGTCAATCACGACCTTGACGCCTTTATCCTCAAATATGACGTCATCGTCGCCGATTTCCTCGGCATAGTTGATGACGTAGGAATAGCCCGAACACCCGGTCGGCGTTACGCCGAGGCGCAGCCCGAGGTTGTTTCCGCGTTTTTCGATATAGGAGCGGACGCGATCAGCCGCCGCGTCCGTCAGTGAAATTGCCATGTATGCCTTCCAGAAAGTTACCGGTTGAAAATTCAGTTCAGGTTCTGTCGCACAACGCTCGCCCAAGCGAACGAACCGTATCTTCAAGGACAAGTATACGTCCGGTTTTCTCCACAGGTACAGGAAGATTCTCCATAAGATCGGCAGCCGCCCAATCAACCAGCCCTGCTGCAGCCTGCCCCTCGAGGGCGGCGCAGGCCGCCTCGGCAGCCGCAACAAGGTGAGGACAGCCCCAGGCCCGAAAGCGCATCGTCCTGATCACGCCGTCCTCGACGCTGGCCGAGAGCCGGATTCTGACGTCCTGGTCCGAGGTTGAGACGGATTCCGCGCCAGCCAGGTCGCCGGCGTGGGGCGTCGTCGCAAAGAGTCCGCGAACCGTTGCGCTGTAAGGATCGGCGCTCATGCGGCGCGCTCCGGAGCCAGCGCGCGAAGCTTGTCGATGGCGGCCCGGTAATGGCGCGCCGCGAATTCAACCTCATTCATGGTGGTCGGGCGACCGACACTGAAGCGTATCGCGCTTTGCGCCTGCATATCCGTCAAACCGAGCGCTCGAAGCACGTAGGACGGCTCCTGGCTCTTCGAATTGCAGGCACTGCCTGTTGCCACCAGCAGCGGCTCCAGCGCGAGGAGCAGGCTCTCACCTTCCACATCGTCAACGCTGACATTGAGAATTCCCGGGAACCCGTTCGGGTCACCGTTGAGCGAGATGCCCTCGATGTCCCGGATGCCACGCCACAGCGTATCGCGCAGCGTTTTCAGGTGCTCAAGATCGTCGCCGATGCGCCCGGCGGCGATCTCGGCAGTCATGCCAAGGCCGGCGATGAGCTCAGTCGGCAAGGTCCCAGGGCGTAATCGCCGCTGCTGCCCGCCGCCAAACAGGATCGGCTCCACGTGGCAGCCCGGTCGATCGGCGATATACAACGCGCCAACCCCTTTGGGGCCATAGAACTTGTGGGCGGTCAGGGACATCAGGTCGATTGGCAGCTTGCCGAGGTCGATCGGCAGTTTGCCGACCGCCTGCGCCGCATCGACGTGGAAAAGAATGTCGCGCTGGCGACAAATAGTGCCGAGCGCCTCAATGTCCTGGATAACGCCGGTTTCATTATTGACGAACATGATCGAGACGAATTGCGTGTCGTCACGCAGGGCTGCTTCAAACGCCGCCGGGTCGAGCAGGCCATTTGCGCCGGCATCTGCCCAAGTTACCTCGAAGCCCTCTTTCGCCAGGGTGTCGAACACGTCCGTCACGGCCTTGTGTTCAGTCTTCATGGTAACGATGTGCTTGCCGCGATGCGCCCGGTAGCGCGCGCCACCGGCAATCGCCAGGTTATCCGACTCGGTCGCACCGGACGTCCAGACAAGGGTTTTGGGGTCCACATTCAGCAGGCCCGCTACCTGGGCGCCGGCGCCGGCGACGATGTCCTGCGACAGGCGGCCTGCTGCGTGGGTGGACGACGGGTTGGCGCAGGTTGCCTCGCTGCACTCACGCATTCGATCAAAAACGCGCGGATCGACCGGGGTCGAGGCGGCGTAGTCGAGGTAGATGTAGCCTTCAGTCATCGTCACCCTTGCGGGTCTTGTCAACGGCCGTCAGGATGCCTCGCAGAATATTGACCTCATTCTTGTCGGGTCGCGCCCGGATGAATAACCGGCGCATGCGGCGCATCAGGTGCCTTGGGTTCTCCGGATCGAGAAACTGGATGTCGGTCAGCACCCTCTCCAGGTGCTTGTAGAAATGCTCCATCTCCTCCCCGGTCGCGGGCGGCGCCTCAACATCGAAAATCGGCCCCTCGTCGAGCATGCTCGCCACACGCAACTCGTAGGTCAGCACCTGTACGGCCATGGCAAGGTTCAGGGAGCTGAAACCCGGGTCAGTCGGAATCGTCAACAACGTATGGCAGAGATCGAGATCGTCGTTGTGCAGCCCAGTCTTCTCCGGGCCGAACACCGCGGCAACCTTGCCGTTATTGGACTCCTGGATCATGCGCTCGGCGCAGTCTCGCGGTCCCATTGACGGCCAGTTGATCGTCCGCGAGCGCGCGCTCGCCCCCGCGACGTAGACGCAGTCGGTCAGCGCATCAGCTAGTGAATCGACAACAATTGCGCTGTCGAGTACGTCCGCTGCACCGGAAGCTCTCGCTGTCGCGTCTTCATGCGGGAAGTGCTTCGGGCTCACCAATGCCAGATCGTGGAGCCCCATGTTTTTCATGGCGCGCGCGACCGCCCCGATATTTCCAGGGTGGGTGGTTCCGACGAGCACGATACGTATCGACATTGTTATGGCACAGGCGACTGAAAGTCGGGTATTCTACCGCCCCCGCGGCCCTGACGGACAGGTCCGGGAGCGGCCAGGTTAAGAAAATGACCGCGTACAGCTCTTTTACATTGACGGAATCGTTTCATGAACGCACTACAGAATGTGGCCGTGATGGCAGCCCGCCGTGGCGGCGCCATACTCATTCGGCATATCCCCAAGCTCGAAAAACTCAACGTCGAGAAAAAAGGTCACAACGATTTCGTCAGTGATGCCGATCGCGCGGCAGAAGCCGCGGTCATCGAAGTGATCAAGAATCACTACCCCGACCACGCGATCCTTGCCGAGGAATCCGGCCAGCAAGGTGACTCGGATACTGTCTGGATCATCGATCCACTCGATGGTACGACTAATTTCCTGCACGGCTTTCCGCAGTTCTGCGTTTCGGTCGGCGTGCAGGTGAAAGGCCGCATGGAAGCCGCAGCCGTTTATGACCCGATGCGCCAGGATCTCTTCGCGGCGGCTCGCGGTGACGGAGCGACACTGAACGATCGAAAAATTCGCGTCAGCGGCCGCAAGGAAATGGATTTTGCGCTGATCGGAACGGGCTTTCCATTTCGGCAGGCAGACAGTGAGATGGGCCCCTACCTCGAAATGCTCGGTAAGGTCGTCAAGAACACCGCGGGCGTGCGACGACCCGGCGCGGCTGCGCTCGATCTCTGTTACGTAGCGGCCGGACGCCTCGATGGATTCTGGGAGACGGGCCTCAAGTCCTGGGATGTAGCCGCTGGCTCACTGATCATTCGCGAGGCCGGTGGTATCGTCAGCGGTCTCGACGGCAGTGAGAACTACCTCGATTCCGGACATATCCTTTGCGGTACGCCGAAGGTGTATGCGGGACTCGCCAAACTCTGCGCACACGAGATCAAGGCGATCCTCCGGAAACTGTAGGAGGCCGCCCCAGCGGCCGACACCCGATGCGGCCTGACGGCCGCCGCGTTGCTTCGCGCGCTGGGGCGCGCTCCTGCTACGGCAGATCGTCGATGAGTTCCGGGTTCTTGATCGGCTCGATGAGATCCTGAGGATTGACGTTTAGAACCAGTGCCGTCGCGCTCGCCGTGTAAATCGACGAATACGTGCCGACGATGATGCCGACGATCAACGCAATCGAGAACGGCGCAATCGACTCACCGCCCAGAACCAGCAGCGCGACCAGTACCAGCAAGGTTGTGAGACCGGTGATCAAGGTACGCGCCAGCATCTCGTTGATCGAGGTGTTCATCGCCTCTTCTGCCGACACTCCGCGCAAGGACAGGAAATTCTCACGAATTCGGTCGAATGCGACGACCGTGTCGTTCAACGAGTAACCGATGACTGCAAGCACGGCCGCGACCACCGTCAGGTCGAACGGAAAACGAAAGATCGAGAAAAAGCCCACGGTCACGATTGCGTCGTGAGCGAGTGCCGCCACAGCACCCGCAGAGAACTTCCACTGGAAGCGAACCATGACATAGACAAAGATCAGGAGCAGCGCCACGACCATGGCGAGTGCACCTCGTTCAGCCAGTTCACTACCAACCTGTGCGCTGACACTCTCGACTCGACGTAAGTCGATTTTCTGCCCAGCGGACTCGAGCGTCGATTGCAGGCGTTGCCTTACGGTTGCAGCACTTTGCTCGGGCTGTGGCGGCAGGCGAACCAGCACATCGGTCTCCCTGCCAAACAACTGAACCTGCGCATCCTCAAAGCCGGCATCGCTCAATTTGCCACGAATTTGTTCAAGGTCTGCGGGCTGTTCATAACCGACTTCCAGCAGAATGCCTCCCGTGAAGTCGATACCGAACTCGAGGCCGCGGGTAGCCAAAGATACGAGCGAGGCGATGACGAGCAACGCCGAAATGGCCAGCGCAACCTTGCGTCGTGTCGGACTCAGAAAGTCGATACTTGTCTTGGTTTTGATTAATCGCATGTCTGATTCCTAAACCGGCAGCGACTGCAGCTTGCGCCCGCCGAATAACACATTGACGATTGCGCGAGTGCCGACTATGGCAGTGAACATCGATGTGATGATGCCGAGCAACAGGGTGATCGCGAAGCCCTTTACGGGTCCGGTACCGATTGCAAACAGCACAACCGCCGCGATCAGCGTCGTCACGTTTGCATCTGTAATCGATGACAGGGCCTTCTCGTAGCCCGCATTGATCGCGCCCTGAGGCTGCGCTCCAGCCGCAAGCTCCTCGCGTATTCGTTCAAATATGAGTACGTTGGCATCGACTGCCATACCGACCGTCAACACGATGCCCGCAATGCCAGGCAACGTCAGCGACGCGCCCAGGATCGACAACATGGCGACGATGAACACAAGGTTTGACAACAACGCGACATTCGCAATCAGGCCGAAGGCGCGATAGTAGACAGCCATGAAAACGATCACAGCGAGGAAACCGATCTTGATCGCGTTGAAGCCGCGGTCAATGTTGTCCTGGCCGAGGCTCGGTCCGATTGTGCGCTCGTCTATCGTGTAGACAGGTGCAGCCAGCGCACCGGCGCGCAGCAGCAATGCCAGGTCATACGCCTCGGCCGGCGTCAGCCCACTGATCTGGAACCGGTTTTTGAACACGCCCCGAATGGTTGCCGTGTTGATGACCTCTTCGGTCTTGACCGTGCGCTGCTCCTCAACCCCGTTGCGCATGACGGTCTCGCGACGCGACTCGATGAACACTGTCGACATCGGCTTGTTCAGGTTGTCCATCGTCGTCTGCAGCATGCGTTCGCCTGCCGCCGAATCGAGCGTAATGGAGACGATTGGCTGACCCTGGTCGCTGCCGGTTCTGGCATCGATAATCTGGTCACCCGACGCAATAACCTGCCGCTTAAGGACCTGCGAACTCTCATCGCCACGCCCCGGATAGCGGCGTGAACCCGGCTCATCACCGGACATGTCAACGAGACGAAATTCGAGTGTAGCCGTCGCCGTCAGGATCCGTTTGAGTTGATTCGGGTCCTGCACGCCAGGCAGTTGCACGACGATACGATCGACGCCCTGCCGCTGTACGAGCGGCTCCGCAACGCCAAGCTGGTTTACGCGATTGCGCAGCGTCGTCAGGTTTTGCTCGATCGCAAAATCCTGGCGCTCCTTGATCTGCGCTTCGCTCATGCGCACCGTCAGAGACTTGTCGTCCGGGCCGTCGCCGATAAGCAGGTCCGGGTCCGTACGCTCGATAATGGTCCGCGCAGCCTCCGCATCCTCGGGGCTGGTCAGGCGAATCGACAGCAACTGATCGGCAAGATCGACTCGATGACGAATTCGCGCATCCCGCAAGCGGTCGTCGAAGTCCTGCTCGTAGCCCTTCATGCGGCTATCGATAGCAGTCGCCATGTCGACTTCGAGCAACACGTAGACGCCGCCACGCAGGTCGAGGCCGAGACTCATCGGATTCAGTCCAAGCTTGCGAATCCACTCGGGCAACCGGGGCGCAAGTGTCGTCGCGACATTTGCGTCGCGCTCATAAGCGGCTTTCAGCCGCTCCCCGGCGATCTCCTGGTCTTCGGTCTTGTCGAAGCGAATAACGACACGGCCATCCTGTAAATAGGCAGCCTCGGGCGCGATCCCGGCGTTCTCGACGACGCGAACGAACTCATCAAGCTTCGCTTCATCGTATTCAGCGCCGCCATTATCGGCAATCTGAACTGCGTCAACGCTACCGTATATATTGGGCAACGCGAACAGGCAGCCGGCCAGTAGAATGGCAAGGACCAGTGCATTCAGCCACGAAGGATATTTATTCATGCTTCGTCGTACGTGCCTTTGGGTACGACCATGGAAACGCTGGCCTTCTGAATCTTGATTTCAGTGTTGTCACTGATAGCGACCACGGCGTAGTGCTCGCTGACGCCCGTGATCTTGCCGAGGATGCCCCCGGCGGTCAGCACTTCATCACCAACCTTCAGCCCGGCTACGAGTTCCGTGTGCTGCTTTTGTTTTTTCTGTTGCGGCCGAATGAGAAGAAAGTAGAAAGCGGCAAACATCAATACCATCATGATGATGAAGCTGGTGCCGTCACCCTGTTGCGCGCCTTGCGCGTAAGCGTTTTGAATAAAGAAATCCATGAAATGTCCCCGAAAAACAGCGCGGTATTATGGCACAAGCGATCGAATTGGGGGCGAGAATAACGAACGCAAGCCCCGCCGACCGTATTGGCCTTACTTTGCGTAGGTCAAACGAAGCTCCGCTACGAATTCTGCGAGCGTGCCCGCGCTGATTGCCTCGCGAATCCTGCTCATAAGTTCTTGATAGTAATGCAGATTATGAATTGTCGCGAGACGGGGACCCAGAATCTCCCCACATTTCGCCAGGTGCCGCAGGTAGGCGAGGCTGTAATTCCGACAGGTATAACAGTCACACTCGGGATCCGGCGCCGCCGTATCGTCGCGATAACGGGCGTGCCGGAACTTGACGTTGCCGCGTGACGTGAACAACTGCCCGTTGCGGGCATGCCGGGTCGGGATGACACAGTCGAACATGTCCACGCCGCGCAGGACGGCTTCGGCAATGTCGACCGGCGTGCCGACCCCCATCAGGTAGCGCGGCACATCAGCCGACATCGCCGGCATCAGTGCATCGAGGACTTCAAGGCGCTCCGCTTCGGGCTCCCCGACAGCCAGGCCACCAATCGCATAGCCGTCGAATCCAATCTCGGTGAGGCCTGCCAGGGACTCTTCGCGCAGGGCACCGTACATACCGCCCTGCACAATTCCGAACAACGCCTCGCCGCGATCCGGCTCCTCGTTCTTGAGTTCGTCAAAGCGCTGCCGGCTGCGCCGCGCCCATCGTAACGAGAGTTCCATCGACTCGCGTGCTTCCTGCTCGGTCGCCGGGTACGGCGTGCACTCGTCGAAAATCATCGTGATATCGGCATTGAGGTCATGTTGCACCTCCATCGATTTTTCCGGCGTCAGGAAAACTTCGTCGCCGTTGACCGGTGACTGGAATTTGACGCCCTCTTCCGACAGCTTGCGCATTGCTGCGAGCGAAAACACCTGGAAGCCACCGGAGTCGGTCAGGATAGGACCGTGCCAGTTCATGAATTCATGCAGGCCGCCATGCTTGCGAATAACTTCGGTACCCGGCCGCAACAGCAAATGAAAGGTGTTGCCGAGGATGATTTCCGCACCATCGGCCGCTACTTCCTCCGGCGTAACACTCTTTACCGTGCCATACGTGCCAACCGGCATGAACGCCGGGGTATGTACGTCACCCCGACGAAACTCAAGCGTGCCGGTGCGCGCTGCGCCAGATGTCTTGGTGACCTTCAGCTTCATGCCGCACTTTCAGGAGTCAGGAACATGGCATCACCGTAACTGAAGAAGCGATACTTCTCACGTACCGCATGCCGGTAGGCATCAAGGATGCGCGCCTTGCCCGCGAATGCCGCAACAAGCATCAACAGCGATGACTGCGGCAGATGAAAATTCGTGATCATTGCGTCGACGGACCGAAATTCATAGCCGGGCAGGATGAACAGATCCGTCTCGCCGTCGAACGGCCGCAATTCGCCCTTGACCGATGCACACTCGAGCGCGCGCACCGAGGTCGTACCAACCGCAATGACTCGACCGCCGCCCGACCGCGTCTCCGCGACCGCGTCACACACATCCTGCGTAACTTCGACGCGCTCACTGTGCAGGCGATTCTGTTCGATGTGTTCTTCGCGCAGGGATTGAAACGTACCCGCGCCGACGTGCAGCGTGACATGGGCATGGCGTATCCCGGCGGCCAGCGTTTCTTCGAGCATCGCATCATCGAAGTGCAGGCCGGCCGTAGGCGCGGCTACTGCACCCGGATCCTTCGCATACACCGTCTGATAACGCTCTATGTCCGAATCGTCCGCCTCACGCTCGAGGTACGGCGGCAATGGCACGTCGCCGTATTGCTCAAGATACGGGAGAAGGTCGGCCGAAAACTCCAGCAAGAATAAATCACCGTCGCGCGCGACAACGACAGCCTCGGCACCACCTTCAATGAGCAGACGACCACCCGGTTTCGGCGACTTGCTTGCACGAATATGAGTAAGCGCAACGCGATCGCTTTCGATGCGCTCAACCAGGATTTCGGCCCTGCCACCCGTTTCTTTGCGCGCCGCAAGCCGCGCCTTGATGACGCGCGTATCGTTGAATACGAGCAGATCGCCGGCGCGCAGCAAGGACGGCAGCTCCGCAAAGCCGAGGTCGTTAATACTCTCTGTGACGGACAGCAGCCGGCTGCCCCGCCGGTCCGCAGCCGGGTAGCGCGCTATCAGCTCGGGTGGGAGCTCGTAGTCAAAGTCGGTGATACGCATGGGCGCGCATGGTAGCAAAGCCATGCGCGCCCGGGTGCTATCAATTTCAGATGATTACGAATCGGTCTCGATTCTTACCACCGGGGATGGAGCAACAGTCGGAAGCGGCTCGGCAACCGCTGGCAAGGGTGCCGCCGCGGGGAGAACTTCAAACTCGAAATCATCCTGCAGGCTTCCACGGTAGTCTGCTGGAATCTCAACGTCGACCTTGACCTTCTTCTTGTCCCGCATGATGCCCAGCTCGAGCTTCTCACCCGACTGGTAAGAACCAAGGATGCGCAGGGCGTGGCGTACATCTTTAGGCTCGCGCCCGTCGATGCTCTGAATCACATCACCGTCTCGCAACTCGAATGCATCGGACTTGGGCGCCTTGACGACAAGCAGTCCCTTGTCGGTTCCAAAGTAGCGGCCAAGACCTTCATTCAGCTCGACGAGCTCGAGTTCGCCAAGGCCCGACTCGACCCAGGGCAAACCAAACTGCATGTCGTACCGCCCTATCATTTCCGGAGGAACCATCGGCGCTGGAACCGCGTGCAATTCCTTGGGGCCGCCGTCGCTCATCCATACAAAGGTATTGTCCGCAACAACACGAGGCTCGACTTCCACGGAACCTACCTTCCCTGCTCGCAGGTATTCGACCTTCAGGACATCACCTTCTTCAACGCCACTCATGAACTCCAGCAGCTGCTTGTTCGCGGTCTTGGCGCTATCCGCACTCAACGTTTCATCGTTGACCGAAGTCAGGATATCGCCGGAGCGAAGACCGGCATCGCTGGCAGCACTCCCGGGCGTTACACCCAGAATCGTGACGCCTTCCACGGGGCCTTCGTTTTTGTCGCTGGTTTCGATCGTCACCCCAAGTCGCGGTTTATTCGACATGGCAAAACGCTCTTCAATGCGCACGATGCGGGGCAGGCGCTCCTTCGTAATTTCGGCAATCTCGCGCGCCGCTTCTTCCATCCGTTCTTCCGCAGCCCGGAGCTTTTCCTCCATCTCCATTTCCCTGGCTTCCATCGCCATCTCCTTGGCCTCCAACTCGCGCATGCGTTCATCTTCGTCCGTCTGCGCAGCCGCCTGGCCCGCGAGCAACAGCACCACTGCTACTGGCACCACAACTTTCCAGATCTTCATTACGTCCTACTCCTCAAACTCAAAAAGCTGCCCGTTGCGCCTGCGCATAGCGCAACTGCAGCAGCGACTTCATCAATCTGACGCGCTCGCGCCAGAAAAGCTCGCGATCCGCATCCGACATCTGCACGGAGGGATCATTCAACTGGTAATCGATTGCTGCGATCCGGTCTTCAAGGTCCGAAATCGTGGCCATAGTGCTGGCACGCTGCACGCGAGGCGCGTTTGGCAGTGCACGCAGATTGCTCTCGAGTTCGCGTGACTCGGTCATCAGCGTCTGCAGCGTGGTGAGCTGGATCGGTGTGCTCGTACCGACTTCTGCCGGCACTACTGGCAGTGTTTCGACGGGTCCCCGCAGCAAGCCCGGCAGCATGATCGCTGCAACCAGAGCTGCGGCAGCTACACCGAAACCCATGTACCAGGTCGATCGCCTTTGCAGGCCTTTTACCTTGATGAGACCTTCAGCTTCAGCCTGCTCACGAATGCGCTGCCACACGACGCGCGGTGGCATCGTATCGGGAAGCTCGTGGAGCCCCCGTTGCAGCACAGCATGTTCTTCTGCAGTCAGTGCACAAATCATCTCGTCTTCCTTTTTGTCACCACTCATTTGGGGCAACTCCTGCCTGATAGTCTGTATTCAATATCACTCAATAACTGATGGCCGCGCCTTCCGGCTGCGAGGCCTCCTCATTTGCTTCGAGCATCGGTCTCAGCCGCTGATACGCTCGTGACAGCTGCGACTTCGAAAAGCTCTCGGTCTTGCCCATGAACCCGGCAATCTCCTTGTGCGTAAATCCTTCGACGTCATGCAGCCACACTACGGCCCGACTGACATCCGACAGGCTCGCCAGGGCCGCATCCAGGTCGATCGCATCATCCGGGTGCCGCGAGATGCCATGGCTCAACGCATCGCCCTCGGTCACTTCGTGCCAGTCGTCGGCCAGTACCTGGCCCCGCTTGGTCCACGCCGAACGAAGGAACATCAATGCCTTCGTTACGGCGATCCTGCGGATCCAACTGCCGAGGGCCGCATCACCCCTGAATTTTGCTATCGACCGCATGATCTCTATAAAGGTTTCCTGGACCAGATCCTCAGCATGTGCCGGCACCTTCGTAAACCTGAGGCAGATCGAGTACACCGGCGCCGAAAAGGCGCGATAGATGATCTCGTGCGCCCGCGCATCACCCGCCGCGGCGCGTCTGATGATCCCCGGATCTATCTGGATGTCGGCAAATTTGCTCATACCTGCCATCTTAGATGCTTATCGCCATCAAAGGGTCGCACGAAGGTCAATCCGCGCATATACTGTGCGCCTTTCGGGCGGGGCACGGTCTCAAACAAGGCCCGAACAGGCATGCCGGGATGGCGGAACTGGTAGACGCGCCGGATTCAAAATCCGGTTTCCGAGAGGAAGTGGGGGTTCGATTCCCCCTCCCGGCACCAAACTAAGGAAGCGATGAAATACTGTTCCAGCTGCGGTGGCACAGTGAGCTACCGCGTCCCAAAGGACGACAATCGCGAGCGCGCAATCTGTGATGCTTGCGGCCAGGTTCACTACCGAAACCCGTTGATCGTTGTCGGCTGCGTTGCTGAACGCGACGGCAAGGTATTGCTGTGCAAGCGCGCCATCGAACCGCGGTACGGCTTCTGGACCGTGCCGGCCGGCTTTATGGAACTCGGTGAATCGGTTGCGGCCGGCGCCGCACGAGAAACGCTCGAGGAAGCGCTTGCTACGGTCGAACTCGGACACCTGTTCGCCATGGTCGATGTGGTCGACGCGGGACAGGTTCACGTTTTTTACACGGGCAAGCTGACCGGCGACTACGGCGTCGGCGAGGAAACACTCGAAACTGCTTTGTTCAGCGAAGAGGAAATCCCGTGGGACGAGATTGCATTCCACAGCGGTAAGTACGCGCTAAGAAAGTACTTTGAAGACCGCGGCGAAAATAACGGCGTACATATTCACGAGCTCAGGCGCTCGCGCTCCTGACAGCTACTGATCCAGACCAGCCTGTTTTAGACGAGCACCAAGCGCGGCCGGTGCCAAGTAGCCCTCGATCATCTTTCCGTTCTCCAGGACGATCGCCGGAGTGCCGCTAAGGCCGACATCCTGACCCAGTGTGTAATGCCGCGTCAGCATTGACGCGTCGCATTTCGATGTCTGGAACTCGCGATCGAGCTTGGCCGCCGTCAACGCACTCTTGGGGTCGCGAGAGCACAAAATGTCCTCGGACGTACTCCATGCACGCGAAGCGGGTCCGCTCCGCGGGTAAAGAACGTAGCGCACGGCAATTCCCTGGCTCATGTACTCATCGATCTGGCTATGCAGCTTGCGGCAGTAACCGCAATCGACATCTGTAAATACGGTCACCGAATACTTCGCCTCCGCCGGCGAGAACAGGATCGCGTCTTCGTCATCAAGTGACTTCATGAGCTCACGCCGGGTTTCTGCACGGCTTTCTTCGGACAGGTTGACGGAATTATCCAGGTCGATTACGTCACCCTGAAGAAGGTATCGGCCATCTTCTGAAACAAAGGCAACGATCGGCCCCTTCTGTATCAAGTACCAGCCCTCCATCGGACTCGGCTTGACATTTTCAGGGTCGATAGCGTCGAACATCTCGGAAATCTTGGTGCGGACGGCCTCGAGTTTCGGGTCCACATCGGCGGCATTCACACCTGCAGCAAGCAACACCAACAGGGCAGCTGCAACTGTCTGTGCGAATGGTTTGAAAAATCGGCTCATTTGGTCTGTCCCTGCAAAAAGCGCGGCAAGTTTAACAAACAGACCACTGAACAGGGTATTTTGTTGCAGCAACTTTCAGCCTGCGTCGAAACTAGCCCCGGGGATGATGCTCGCCGTGCAGCTCTTTCAGGCGCTCCCGGGCAACATGCGTGTAGATCTGCGTGGTCGAGAGATCACTGTGACCCAGCAACATCTGGACTACGCGCAGATCAGCGCCGCGATTCAACAAATGCGTCGCGAACGCGTGGCGCAGGCTGTGCGGTGACATTTTCTGCCGCACGCCGGCTTTTTCCGCATAACGCTTGATGATGTGCCAGAACGCCTGGCGCGTCATGCGGTCGCCGCGACGAGTCGGGAACAGGTAGTCCGTCTGGCGCTCCAGAAGGATCTCCATGCGCGGGCCGTTAATGAAATCCTTGAGCCAGCGTTGTGCCTCTTCGCCCAATGGAATAAGTCGTTCACGATCACCTTTGCCGACGATACGCAGAACGCCCTGATTGAAGTTGATCTGGGACTGTTTGAGATTGATGAGTTCCGAAACCCTGAGGCCCGTGGCGTATAACAGCTCCAGCATCGCCCGGTCACGATGGCCCAACGGCTCGTCCGTATTCGGCGCGTTCAGCAAAGCATCGACCTCGTCTTCCGACAATGTCTTCGGCAGCGAGCGGCCAATGCGCGGCATCTCGATTTCTGCAGTCGGATCCGAATTACGCATACCCTCGCGCATGATGTAGCGGAAGAAGCGTCGGAAACTCGAGAGCTGGCGTGCCGTTGAGCGTGGCTTGGCGCCGGACTCCACTCGCTTCGCAATAAAGTCGAGGAGATCGGCCTTGTTAGCCTGCTCAATGGACTTGTCGCTTTCCGACAGCCCGCGGCCCAGCGTCATCAGGTCCGCCCGGTATGCGCCGAGCGTGTTTTTCGACAGGCCACGTTCCATCCATATGGCATCGAGAAATCGATCGACAAGCTCCTCCGAGCGTTCGACTTTCGCGGATTCCGCTTTGTCTCTTTTGTTGCTACTGGCCATAAGACTTCATCTTCCTTCGTCGCGTAGTCCATTACCACGGCTGCCGTCTATCAAACCAGCGCATCCTGCTGTTAGCATACCGGCTGTCAAACATCGCCAAGCGACGGTTTTTTCAAGGGTTCTGAGTATGCTGGGCAAGCTTGCCTGCGGGCGTGACAGCTGTCACAGATTAGGGAAGGCATTAACATAAAGTGAACTGGGTCACACGTATCAAGAATGTTGCCTGGGGCATCCTCGCCTGGCTGGCTTTCGGTTTTGCTGTCGTATTCACAATGACCGTCGCCCTGATCGTACCCGGAGCCGAAAGGCGGCAGAAACTGGCCACATGGGCCTGCAGGATGACCTTCGTTCTGCCGATGATCGATGTCCGCATCCGGGGAATCGACAACCTGCCGACCGACAACTGTGTCGTTGTCGCCAACCACGCCAGCTATCTCGACGGGGTATTGCTCAAAGGATACCTCCCCTGGCGCTTCAGTTTTGTGATCAAAGGCGAAATGCGGGACATTGCTCCGGCACACTTCCTGCTGAGGCGCTCTGGGGCGAAATTCGTCGAACGGACCGATATCAAGGGCAGCACACGCGACGCCCGGCATATCGTCAGGGCAGCTCAGGCCGGCGAATCGCTGGGTTTTTTCCCGGAGGGCACGTTTCTCGAGGAGCCCGGTGTCGGTCGTTTCCGGCCGGGGGCATTCGTGGCCGCCATTAAGGGCGGGATGCCGGTGGTGCCGATCGCGATCAGCGGGTCTCGCTACATGCTGCCGGCGAATCACTTCTTGCCGAAACGCGGCCCCTTGACCATCGATATCCTGCCGGCAATTGCCCCGGGTGACCCCGACTTTGCAAGCAGCCGGGCACTGGCTGAAGCGGCCCGCCAGCGCATTCTCGCGGTTCTCGACGAGCCCGATCTACTCGACCAGGAACCTGCCGGGAATGCCTGAATCATAGTATTGCGCCGGATCAGAAATTGGCGGAAAGTAGCTGTCCCCTGACATAAAACCAGCACTCCGGAGCAAGAAAATGAGTTCAGATGCCATTGTCATCGTGGCCGCAAAACGCACGCCAATCGGCGCGTTCCAGGGCACCTTGAGCGGCGCCACGGCCCCGCACCTCGGCGCCACCGCAATCGCAGGCGCCATCAGCGCCTGTGGTATCGACGCCAGTGACATCGATCGCGTGCTCATGGGTTGCGTCTTGCCGGCGGGTCTCGGCCAGGCCCCGGCTCGCCAGGCTGCACTCGAAGCGGGAGTCCCCGACGGCGTACCGTGCGTTACGGTCAACAAGATGTGTGGCTCCGGCATGGAGTCAATCATCCTCGGCCACGACATGATCAAGGCTGGCAGTGTGGGCATTGTAGTCGCGGGCGGTCTTGAGTCGATGAGCAATGCACCGTACATGTTGCCGAAAGCGCGCAGCGGCATGCGCATGGGGCACCAGCAGGTGCTCGACCACATGTTCTATGACGGCCTGCAGGATCCCTATTCCGGAGAAATGATGGGGCATTTTGCACAGGTAACGGCGGACAAATACGGCTTCTCGCGCGAGGAAATGGACAACTACGCGATCGAATCGGTGACGCGCGCGCAGCGCGCCATTGCCGACGGCACGTTTGCCGGTGAGATCTCGCCCGTGACGATCACGTCGCGGCGCGGCGAGACCGTCGTCGATACCGACGAGACGCCTGGCACTGTCAGCGTGGAAAAGATTCCGACCTTGCGGCCGGCGTTTGCGAAAGACGGCACGGTGACAGCCGCAACGTCTTCGTCTATTTCCGATGGCGCCGCGGCGGTCGTCATGATGACCGCTGCCGAGGCAGAGAAACGGGGCCTGACGCCGATTGCGAAAATCATCGGCCACTCGGCGTTTGCGCAGGAGCCGGCATGGTTCACCACGGCACCCGTGTTCGCAGTCAAGAAATTGCACGAGGCGCTCGGCTGGACGCCTGGCGACGTCGATCTCTATGAAATCAATGAGGCTTTCGCTGTCGTTACGATGGCTGCGATGAAGGACCTCGGTATTAGTCACGATAAAGTCAACGTCAACGGCGGTGCCTGCGCACTCGGCCACCCGATCGGCGCCACAGGCAGCCGCATATCCGTGACGTTGCTGCATGAACTCGCGGCACGTGGATTGACGCGTGGCATCGCATCGCAATGCATCGGTGGTGGCGAAGCCACGGCCATCGCCTTCGAAATTCTGTAAGGGAGAAACTCGTGAAATTGTCAGAAGCAAAAGCCGTCGTGACGGGCGGTGCATCGGGTCTTGGCTTTGCAACAGCGCAACGCGTCATCGACGCCGGTGGCCAGGTGGTGCTGCTCGATATCAACGATGAACTTGGTACCGAGAGGGCGACTGAGCTTGGCGATCGCGCGAGCTACATCAATACGGACGTGTCGAGCGAAGACTCCGTCAGGGCTGCGATTCAGCAGGCAAAGGCGACAATGGGCGGCATCACGCTGGCCGTGAACTGTGCCGGCATCGCGACAGCCGGTCGCGCACTCGGCCGTGAGGGGCCGTGGCCGACGGAAATGTTCAATCGTGTCATCCAGATCAACCTGGTCGGCACGTTCAATGTGACAAAAGAATCCGCAGCCGTGATGAACGAAAATGAGCCGACCGAGGATGGTGAGCGGGGCGTGATCATCAGCACCGCATCGATCGCCGCGTTCGAAGGCCAGATTGGCCAGGCGGCTTACTCGGCATCCAAGGGCGGTGTGCATGCAATGATGCTGCCGCTCGCCCGGGAATTCGCGAATTTCGGCATCCGCGTCAACACGGTTGCTCCGGGCATCATGCTGACACCGATGATGTCAGGCATGCCTCAGGAGGTGCAGGACTCCCTGGCTGCACAGGTGCCATTCCCGAAACGCCTTGGCAAGCCCGAGGAATATGCAGACACGATCGCATTCATCTACGAGACGACCTACGTGAACAGCGAGACAATTCGCTGTGACGGCGCGATCAGGATGCAGGCCAAATAGAACAACGGACCGCCTTAATTAAGGTGTCAGTCACCTTATTTACATGTTCGCGTAATTGGGTCCGCCTGCGCCTTCCGGCACGGTCCACACAATGTTCTGCTTCGGGTCCTTGATGTCGCAGGTCTTGCAGTGCACACAATTGGCGGGGTTAATCTGGAATTTCTTCTCGCCGCCCTCTTCGACGATCTCGTAAACGCCGGCAGGACAATAACGCTGCGCGGGTTCATCATACTCGGGCAGGTTGTACGCCACCGGGATCGAGTCGTCCTTCAGCTTCAGGTGCGACGGCTGGTCTTCTTCGTGGTTGGTGCTCGACAGGAAGACCGATGACAACTTGTCAAACGTGATCACACCATCCGGCTTGGGATACTCGATGACCTTCGCCTCGGAAGCTTTATCCAGCGACTCGTGGTCAGGATCCTTGTTGCGCCAGGTAAACGGCAGCTTGCCGAAGAAGATATTCTGATCGATGAATGCGAATACCGCTCCGAAGAACATGCCCAACTTGTGCAGGCCCGGACCGAAATTACGGCCACGGTGCAGTTCCTTGTAGACCCAGGATGCGTTGACGCTTTCTTCGTAGTCACTGAGTTCCGATTGACCAGTGTCTCCGGCAGACAGCGCCTTGTGGATGCTTTCTGCGGCCAGCATGCCGGTCTTGATCGCAGTGTGTGTCCCTTTGATCTTCACCCCGTTCAAAAATCCGGCGCCACAGCCAACAAGCATGCCGCCCGGAAACCCGAGTTTGGGCAATGACTGCAAACCGCCCTTGTTGACCGCCCGCGCGCCGTAACCGATACGCTTGCCGCCTTCCAGGTAACGTCGAATCTGCGGGTGCGTCTTCCAGCGCTGGAACTCGTCGAAGGTCGACAAATGCGGGTTCCTGTAATTAAGCGCGATGATCAGGCCGAGGTACACCTTGTTATTTGCGGCGTGGTACAGAAAGCCGCCACCCTCAGTACGCTTGTCGAGTGGCCACCCGGTGGTGTGGACGACCAGGCCTTCCTCGTGACGCTCCGGCTCAATCTCCCAAACCTCCTTGATACCAATGCCATAATGTTGCGGATCGGCATTTTCCCGCAGATTGAACTTGCGCATGACCTCTTCACTGAGGTTGCCACGCACACCCTCCGCGAAAATCGTGTACTTGCCCAGCAACTCATAACCCGGCGTATAAGAGCTCTTTTTCTGGCCATCCTTACCGATACCCATATCGCTGGTGGCGACGCCGGTGACGCGCCCTTCGGCGTCATACAGAACCTCGGCAGCAGCAAATCCAGGAAACACGTTGACGCCCATGGCCTCGGCCTGTTCGGCCAGCCACTGGCAAAGCTGCCCCAGGCTGATGATGTAGTTACCATGGTTGTGCATGGGACGCGGCAGGAACAGGCCCGGCACCGGCGCGGCACCGGTTGCACTCGTGAGATAGTGAACCCGATCGCCCTTGCACTCGGTTTTCACCGGAGCGCCCTTCTCTTTCCAGTCAGGAATCAATTCGTTGAGACCGCTGGGCTCCATAACGGCCCCGGATAGAATATGCGCCCCGATCTCGGAGCCTTTTTCCACCACGACGACCGACAAACTCTCATCGAGTTGCAGCAGGCGAATCGCTGCGGCCAGTCCGGCAGGACCGCCACCGACAATAACGACATCGAACTCCATCGATTCGCGTTCAGATTCTTCCGACATTTTCCCAGTGCTCCCGTTTGTGGCGGCCGTATTCTAACAGTCGCTGTAGCGGCCATAGTAGTTGGCATGTAATCTTGCCGTGCCACAACAGCACTGCACATACAATAACGAGGGTAGTTTGAACGTCCGCGAAGCCTACGAATCCAGCCTGCGTCGGGAGGGCCACACGCGGGACCCCGCACAACTCGACGTCATCGCCCGATTCGAGGATCTCCAGGCACGCATCGCCGCGCAGCGACCTCGCAAAGGCGGTTTGCGCACGATGTTCTTCCGCAGCGAACCTCGCGAGACCATTCGCGGTCTCTACCTTTGGGGTGGCGTCGGCCGAGGCAAGACGTTCCTCATGGACCTGTTTTACGAGAGCCTCGATATCGAGCAGAAAAAACGCATCCACTTTCATCGCATGATGCATGACGTGCACGAGCGCATGAAAACCCTGAGTTTCGTCGAGAATCCGCTCGACAAGATTGCGATCAGCATTGCCCAGGAGACGCGCGTACTTTGTTTTGACGAATTCTTCGTCAGCGATATCGGCGACGCGATGATCCTGGGCGGCTTGCTGGATGGCCTGTTCAAACGTGGCGTTGTCCTGGTTACGACGTCCAACTCGCATCCCGACGACTTGTACAAGGAAGGTCTGCAGCGGCAACGATTCCTGCCGGCGATTAACCTGCTGAAGGAATATACCGACATCATCCACATGGACGGCAGCACAGACTACCGCCTGCGCATACTGCAAAAAGCGGGCACCTACCTGTCGCCTGACAATGATTCTGCCGCAACCAGGCTGAATTATTTTTTCGAAGAATCGGCCTCCACCCATGTCGACTCTGACACCGACCTGGATATCAATGGTCGCGATATTCGCGCGCGCCGCTGTGCAAAGGGCATCGTATGGTTTCGATTTTCTGATATTTGTGACGGGCCGCGCAGCCAGGACGACTACATCGAGATCGCCCGTTGGTACCCGTCGGTCATTATTTCCGGCGTACCCCGCTTCGATGCGACTCGGGATGACCAGGCAAGGCGCTTCATTTCACTGGTCGACGAGTTCTACGACCGACGCGTGAAACTGATTCTGTCGGCTGATGTCGATGTCCGGGAGCTGTACCAGGGCACCCGGTTGTCATTCGAATTTGAGCGAACGATCAGTCGCCTGATCGAAATGCAGTCAACCGAGTATCTCGCCCTGCCACACCTCGCGTGATAAATTGTTTCCATGGCTGACGAACTGAAACTCGAAAACTTCATGCCCTACCGTCTCGCCGTCCTGTCGAACACGGTTAGCACGACGGTGGCGCGTGCCTATGACAAACGCTTTAGTGTCTCGATACCCGAGTGGCGAGTGATCGCCGTCCTGGGCCGTTTCCCTGGATTATCGGCTGTCGAGGTTGCCGAACGCACCATGATGGACAAGGTGGCCGTCAGCCGGGCAGTTACCAAACTCATCAAGAATGGTCGAATCGATCGCGAGTTTGCCGACGCGGACAAACGCCGTTCGATCCTCAATCTCTCCGAGAAAGGCAAGAAGCTTCACGATGAAATCGCCGAGCTCGCACTGGGGTTCGAGCGCGATCTTCTCGAAGGCCTGTCACCCGAGGAACTCGAGCAGCTCAACCAGATCATGGAACGCCTGATGGCGCGCGCGCGCCTGATTGGCAACCCCTAGACTTCGGTCCGCACGCGCAGGAGTTCGGTAAAGAACTCCATATCCAGCGCTTTCTTGAGAAATGCAACGCCGGATGAACCTCCGGTGCCCGCCTTGTGGCCGATGATTCGTTCCACCGTCTTCATATGATGGAAACGCCAGAACTGGAAGTTGTTCGCCATGTCCATGAGGGCCTCGCAGGTTTCATAGCGGGCCCAGTGGCGCGTCCTGTCTTCATAGATTGAGCGCAGCACCGCGACGACCTGGTCGTCATCCTCGCGTTGCTTGCTGAAATCCCTGTCCAGTACGTGCTCCGGGATCGGCATGCCCCGTCGCGCCAGGTGCATCAGGAATTCATCGTAAAGGCTCGGCGATTCCAGCGCGTCATTCAGTCGCGCATGCCACTCCGGCTGATGTTTGTAGTACGGCATCATGCGACGGCTCTTGTTGCCAAGCGTGAACTCGAGAATACGGTACTGGGCCGACTGGAATCCCGATGCCTTGCCGAAAACATGGCGAAATTCCGCATATTCGCTGGGCGTCAACGTATCGAGCACCTTCCACTGGTTGTAGAGCTGATTCTGAACGTGACGAACTCGAGCCAGGTTCTTGACCGCTTGTGGAAGTTTGTCGGCCCGCATATGGCGAATAGCGCCACCAATTTCGTGTATGACGAGCTTTATCCACAATTCCGCAACCTGGTGCTGAATGATGAACAGCATCTCATCATGGTGCGGCGGATCGCTCAGCGGGACCTGTGCCGACAGGAGCCGATCCAATTGCAGATAGCCCGTGTAATCGTTATCACGCGACAGATCGGAGTGAATAGTTTTCTCAAGCACTCTTTTTTTCATTTAAGCGGTCTAAACGTTGTATCAGGCTTGGCATTGTAGGCTAAAATCCCGGCTTTCGGGCCGGCTGTAGCCATCGGGGCTTTCACAGTGACAACACGAACAAACCGGCGGAGTTATGACGCTCGACAAGAGATCATCGACGCCATCCTTGCATCGCGCGCTTCCTCGCGCATTCTCAAGAATCAATCAGACATCAAACGCTACCTGCAGCAGTACTTTGTCAATGTACCGTACGAAGATCTTGCTGGCCGCGATGAAGCGATCATGGCGCGCATTGCGCTTGATCACCTCGAATTTGGCGCAAATCGGCGCCGTGGTGAGGTCTTGTTACGCATCTTCAATGCCAACGAGAAAGAACACGGTTACACGTCCAATTTCACGTTTGTTGAAATGGTCAACGACGACATGCCGTTTCTCGTTGACTCGGTCGCTGCCGCAATCAATCAGCAGGGTCTTGCCGTTCACATAACGGTGCACCCGATCGTCTCTGTAAAACGCGTCAATGGCGGCAAAATGGTTGCCGTGACAAAGGCTGATGACGCGGATGCCTACTCGGAGTCGTTCATTCGCTTCGCAATAAGCCGAACGACGGATGAGAAGGTAATCAAGGCGCTTCGCAAGGTCATCATCAAGACACTCGCGGACGTGCGGGTTGCCGTACGCGACTGGGGCACGATGCGCCAGCGCATGCGTGAAACACGAGACTTGATCGAGAACGGCCCGAAAGGCGTTGATCCACTGTTACGTACAGAATCCCAGGCGCTTCTGGACTGGATGGTTGACGAACATTTCACGTTCCTGGGCTACCGCGAGTACACGCTGTCGAAACGCGGCAAACAGACTTTTCTCGATGTCGTCAAGGGCAGTGGCCTCGGCATTCTGAGCGGTAAGAGCCGTTCAGGAAAATCCATCGAGCTGACGGCCGAGATGCAGCGGCTTGCCCGGTCGCGAGACTGGCTGGTGTTGACCAAAGCCAATTCGCGTTCGACCGTGCATCGCCCGGCATATCTCGACTACGTCGGCGTAAAGATATACGACGACAAAGGCAATGCCATTGGCGAGCGACGCTTTGTTGGACTGCTGACCTCAATCGCGTATAGCGAGAGCCCGCGTAACATCCCGTTGCTGAGGCACAAGGTACGCAGGATATTCGAACGTGCCCATGTGGAAGAGGTTGGCCACCGTGGCAAAGCCCTTCTCCACATCATTGAAACCTATCCCAGAGAGGAATTGTTCCAGAGCTCAATACAGGACCTGACTCGCACGACGGTCGGCATTCTTAATCTGCAGGACAGGCTGCGCGTCCGGATGTTTCTGCGCCGGGATACTTTTCGACGGTTTTTCTCCTGCCTCGTGTTCGTGCCAAAAGAGAAGTACACAACGGCCGTACGCCGCAAAATCGAAGTGCTTCTGCTCGATGCATTCGGTGGCGTTTCTGCCGACTCCGCCGTACAAATCTCGGAATCGGCCCTGGCCCGCGTACACATCATCGTGCGCACACCCGAAGGAAAGCGGCCACGCATCAGTATCAAGAAAATCGAGCAACAGCTCGAACAACTCCTGGTGACCTGGTCGGAGCGACTGAGCGCCGAGTTGCTCAAGTCGTTCGGCACCGACGAAGGTGAAAAGCTATTTCAGTCCTACGGCAAGATGTTCCCGGCGGGCTACCAGGAAGATACGACCCCCGTGGAAGCATGCGGCGATATCCGCACCATCAATGACATGCTTAGCAACGGGATTGAGCGCAGCGTGGATCTCTACTCAGCGGATAATGTTGAGCCGGGTGACATGCGCTTCATCGTGTATAGCCTTCACAGCCCCATCGCGCTGTCGGACGCCCTTCCGATTCTCGAAGAAATGGGTTCGGCGGTATATACCGAACGTCCGTACGAGGCGACATTGCCGTCCGGCGAGAAATTCTGGATTCAGGACTTCAACCTGCGACATGAAAGTGGTGCTTCCGTCGATGTAGAGGCCGTGTCGGATCGGTTTGAAGAATGCTTCATGGCCGTGCTGGATGGCGAAGCCGAGAATGATGGCCTCAATCGCCTGATCGTCAGCGCAGAACTTGATTGGCGACAGGTCTCGTTGCTGCGGTGTTACGCGAAGCACATTCTTCAACTCCGCCTGCCATTCAGTCAGTCTTACATGGAAGACGTGCTCGTGGCGCACTCACCCCTGGCGCATTCATTGGTCAGACAGTTCGAGCTGCAATTTGACCCGAACATCGCCAAGTCCCGACGCAAACGCGAACTGCAAGAAATTCGTGCCAAGGTCAAACGCAGACTTTCGAAGGCCCGCAATGTCGATGAGGACCGCATACTGGAGGCATTTGCCGGCGGTATCGATGCTACCCTGCGCAGCAATTATTTCCAGACTGTCGACGGCAAACCGAAGCACTATATTTCGATCAAGCTCGACCCGGCGAAACTGCCTGAAGTGCCGTTGCCGAAACCAAAGTACGAGATCTTTGTGTACTCACCCGAAGTCGAAGGCGTACATCTGCGTGGCGGCGATATCGCGCGCGGCGGGCTACGCTGGTCAGACCGTCGCGAGGATTTTCGTACCGAGGTTCTGGGCCTGATGAAAGCCCAGGTCGTCAAGAATACGGTCATCATCCCAACGGGCGCCAAAGGCGGCTTTTTCCCGAAGCGCGCACCGGTCGACGATCGCAAGGCAATTTTCGACAACGGCGTGTACTGCTACAAGATGTTCATTCGTGGCTTGCTCGATATAACGGACAATGTCGTCGATGACAGAGTCGTAACGCCCGAGAACGTCATTCGGCGAGATGGTGACGATCCTTACCTGGTCGTCGCTGCCGACAAGGGAACCGCGAGCTTTTCCGACATCGCCAACGGCTTGTCTGCCGAATACGGTTTCTGGCTGGACGACGCTTTTGCATCAGGTGGATCGGCTGGCTACGACCACAAGACGATGGGAATAACGGCGCGCGGTGCGTGGGAAGCGGTCAAGCGTCACTTCCACGAACAGGGCCTGAACACGCAAACAGACCCGTTTACAGTCATCGGCATCGGTGACATGAGTGGTGACGTATTCGGCAATGGCATGTTGCTGTCGAAGACGATCAAACTCGTGGCTGCCTTCAATCATCGTCGTATCTTCCTCGATCCCGATCCGGACATGGCAGCGAGTTACAAGGAACGCCTGCGCCTGTTCCGCAAAGCCGGTTCAACCTGGGACGACTACAACGAAAAGCTGATTTCCAGGGGCGGTGGCGTATTCTCACGCCAGGCGAAGACCATCCGGCTGAGCAGAGAAGCACGCAGTATCCTCAGGATTGAAGACAAATCACTGCAGCCGGATGAACTGATTCGCGCCATCCTTAAGATGCCCGCAGATCTGCTGTGGAACGGCGGTATCGGAACCTATGTCAAGGCCAGCAGCGAAGGTAATTCCGACGTTGGCGACCGCAGCAATGATGCACTGCGTGTCAATGCGGACGAACTGCGCTGCAAAGTTATTGGTGAAGGCGGTAATCTGGGCCTGACCCAGAGAGCCCGCGTCGAATTCAGCCTGAATGGCGGGCGGATCAACACCGACTTTATCGACAATTCAGGTGGCGTTGACAGCTCGGACCGCGAAGTCAATATCAAGATTCTTCTCAGTGCCGTCGTCAAACAGAAAAACATGTCACGCGAGAAGCGCAACGAATTGCTCGCGTCGATGACCAACGATGTCGCGAATCTCGTATTACGCAATAACTACCTTCAGACCCAGGCGATCAGCATGAGTGAAATGGCGTCGGCGGAACGTCTCGACGAACTCGCGCGCCTGATATCGGATCTCGAACGCAGCGGTGAACTCGATCGCGAACTGGAGTTCCTGCCTGACGAGAGTGAGATAGAGGACCGCCGCATTCGCAAGCTTGGACTGACACGTCCCGAGCTCGCAGTCATATTGAGCTACGCGAAAATCGATCTCTACAATGGCCTGATCGATTCTGATGACACGCTCGAAGACTTCCTGCAGATCGATCCACAACGCTATTTCCCCGACGTCCTCAGGCAACGATACGCGGACCTGATTCCCAGTCACCGCCTGAGCCGTCAGATTCTTGCCACGTTGATTGCCAACGATATCGTCAATCGCATGGGCCCGGCCTTTGTAAAACGCACCCAGGCGGATACGGGCGCCAATATCATGACGGTGGCGCGAGCCTATGAAGTTGCGAGGATCATCTGTCGGGCAAGGCCGTTACTCAAGGAAGTCGAGGCGCTGGATCACGTCATCTCGGCCAAGGCCCAGATGCTCATGATGTTCGAAATAAGCCGCACGCTACGCCATGCCAGCTACTGGCTGATCGAGCAGCAAGGAAACGCACTCGATATCGTTGAGACCGTCGGGCGGCTCAAAGACGGCATGGCAAAAGTCTACTCTCGATCGAACAGCTACGTTTCGAAAGCCACCCGCGCACGCATCGAAAAAGCGGAAAAGGAGTGGCTGGCTATGGGCGTACCAAAGAAGCTCGCGCACAAAGTGTCGCTCTTGCTACTGACGCGCGCTGCACTCGATATCGTCGATCTCGCAGCGGACCGCAAGCGCGACGTCCTGGAGTCAGCTCGACTGTATTCGACCTTCAACGATGCGCTCAAATTGCATTTCCTGCATAACTCCGCGGAAGACCTCGAAGTCAGCGGTCGCTGGCAGGCTATGGCTCGAAGCAACCTTCGTGAAGACTTCTACAAGCTGCGGCGGGACCTGGGCAACAAGCTGTTGACGAAACGCGGCACGCGCGACTCGCGCGATGTAGCCAAGCGCTGGCTCGCCAGGCACGAGAACGAAGTCCAGCGTTTCACGGCCATGATTGAAGAGATGAAACTACGCGGCAACATCGATTTTGCTACGCTATCGGTGGCTGCGCAGGAACTGCGCGATCTGATTTCAAACTGACAAAAGCAAACGGAGCAATAATGGCCGGCAAGCTCTTACTCTGCCGTCACGGCCAGAGTGACTGGAATTTAAAAAACCTGTTTACCGGGTGGAAAGACGTTGACCTTACAGAAAAGGGCATCGACGAAGCCATCGCAGCCGGGAAACTCCTGCGGGAACTCGGTTACGATTTCGATATTGCATACACGTCTGTCCTGAAACGTGCCATTCGAACCTTGTGGCACATTCTTGACGAGATGGACCTGATGTGGATTCCGGTCGTTCGCGACTGGCGCCTGAACGAACGCCACTATGGCGCGCTGCAAGGCCTCAACAAGGCCGAGACAGCCGCGAAGTATGGTGATGACCAGGTGCACATCTGGCGCCGCAGCTACGATATCCCGCCGCCACCACTGGAGCCGGACGACGAGCGTCACCCGCGGTTTGATCCGCGCTATGCGGGCATCGAGGGACTTCCGGGTGCGGAATCCCTGAAGCTGACACTCGAACGCGTACTCCCCTGCTGGACCGATGTCATCGCTCCGGATTTGAAAGCAGGAAAGAACGTTCTGATCGCGGCGCACGGCAATAGCCTGCGCGCACTGGTCAAGATGCTGGATGAAGTGTCCGATGAAGAAATAACGGGATTCAACATTCCAACGGGCATCCCGCTGGCGTACGAACTCGACGACAACCTGAAGCCAATCTCACGAGAATTCCTGGGTGACCCCGAAGCTGTTGCCAAGGCGGCTGCCGCGGTTGCCGCACAGGGCAAGGCAAAGTGATCTACACACTGGGTGATCGCGCCCCCGAGTTCGAGGGCGCCGATCACTTTGTGGCAGACAGCGCATCCATCATTGGCAGCGTCCGCCTCAAGGACAAAGCCAGCATCTGGTTCAATTGCGTGCTGCGCGGAGACAACGACTGGCTCGTTGTCGGCGAACGCAGCAACATCCAGGACGGATCTGTTCTGCACACTGACCCGGGCATCCAACTGGTCGTCGGCGATGGCGTTACAGTCGGTCACAAGGTCATGCTGCACGGCTGTGAAATCGGGAGTAACTCGCTGATCGGAATCGGTAGCACGGTGCTCAACGGTGCGAAAATTGGCAAGAATTCTCTCGTAGGCGCGCACGCACTCATCACGGAAAACAAGGTTTTCCCGGATGGCTCCCTGATACTCGGTGCGCCTGCCAGCGTGGTTCGCGAACTTACCGACGAAGAGCTTGCGCTCATCCGCCGCTCGGCGGACGTCTATGTCGACAATGCGCAGAGGTTCAGCCAGTCATTGAATCGGCTGTAGGTCGGCCGGCTACACTTGTTTCCTGGGGTCTGACCGCTCGCGAATCTTGCTCGGGTCCAGGACCCGGACAAGACCTTCCTGTGTCGTGGACGCAACCATCGTTCCGTCCTGCCGGAAGAATTGGCCGCGCGTGAATCCGCGTGCACCGGACGCATTGGGGCTTTCCATCGAGTACAGCAACCATTCGTCCATGCGAAACTCACGGTGAAACCAGAGTGCGTGATCCAGGCTGGCGAGAAAGACATTGCCACGCGTGAACGGCAGCGCATGCGGCAACGTTGAGGTTGCGAGTAACTCGAAATCAGACACGTAAGCCAGAAGGTTCTGATGCAGTGCGTTGTCATCGGGCATTCGATCAACGGCCCGAATCCAGACGTGTTTCTCAGGCGGCCGCTTCTTCGGCTCATCGAAGTTCGACTGTTCGACCGGACGAAAATCGAAAGGCCGCTGGTCCGTCATGAAACGGCGCAGCTTGACCGGTATCTTGTCGAGCTTGTCGGCTGCCAGGTGCGTCAGGTCCTTTAGTCCCTCCGGCGCAGGTACGTCAGGCATTTGTGCCTGGTGCGACAAGCCATCTTCCGGAGTCTGAAACGATGCCGCCATGTTGAGTATCGGCCGGCCGTGCTGAATAGCGACAACGCGCCGATTCGAAAAACTGCCCCCATCACGGGCGCGATCGACTTCATAGATGATCGGCGCGGCCATGTCGCCACGGCGAAGAAAATAGGCGTGCAGCGAGTGCGCCACCCTGCCCTCGACCGTGCGCTGAGCGGCCGACAGGGCCTGGCCCAGCACCTGCCCACCAAACACCTGTGGGCTGCCGATATCGCGGCTTTCACCGCGGAAAATATTCTCTTCGATACGCTCCAGGCCAAGCAGCGTAATCAAGTCATCGAGAACAGGATGCATCAGTTGCCCATGCGGCCACCGTCAACCGCCACGCCGGTGCCGCTGACAAATACAGCATCATCACTTGCCAGGAACAGCGCGACCTTCGCGATGTCGACGGGCTCGCCAAGCCGGCGAGCCGCAGAACTCCGGATGCAATGATCACGCAGCGCCTTGTCCTTGCGAAAAGCCTCGCGACTTTCAGGCGTCATCACGGCACCCGGCTGAATGTAATTGGCTGTAATTCCAAATTCGGCCGTCTCCACGGCAAGCGCGCGCGTCAGGTTGGCGAGATCCTGCTCGGCCCGGGCGCTGGCTTCGTCAGCGTCCGCAGCGAAGAAGCTACGCAGGAATCCGATGTTGATTATTCGCCCGGCCGGACTGGTTTTCATATGCGGAAGGGCCGCGCGACAGACAGCCATGGTCAGCGTCGCTCTCGTTCTCAACACGCGCTC
>Ga0316191_10000173_pt1 | contig 37128 bp, 31 predicted proteins | sample Eddworburr2cm_MG_FD_204928 | JGI IMG/M metagenome (GOLD analysis project Ga0316191, IMG submission 204928) | Coastal sediment microbial communities from Maine, United States - Eddy worm burrow 2 cm | ecosystem: Environmental > Aquatic > Marine > Coastal > Sediment | place: USA: Maine...
TCCGCTGAAGGACACGTCCGGCCCGTCGCTGAATATCCTGATCAAGTTGTCGGCCATTCTGTCGCTCGTCTTCGTACCGTTCTTCGTACAGTACGGCGGTATCCTGCTGAAGTTCATGTAGAAACGACGCCTGTCGGAATCAGAAAGAGGCCGTCGGATTTGTCCGGCGGCCTTTTTTATTGCACTGTCAGCGTAATTCCATGCAGCATTGCGATAATTTCCTCATCAACCAACCCGCAAGGGCAGACCTCGCGGGCTGGCGGCGGTTCGTGCAGGAATTCCTGTTCTTCGGCATCAAGGAAGCTCGAGCTTGCCTCTTTGCCGGTTTGTTCTTTGTCGCCGTCTTCACCGTGCCGAGGGCCGGTTGGTTCGGCATTCCACGCTATGACCTGCTGCTAATCATCGCTATAGGCATTCAGTGCGTGATGCTCTGGGCCAAACTCGAGACCTGGGATGAGGTCAAGGCAATCACTCTGTTTCACCTGCTGGGGTTTGCGCTCGAAGTCTTCAAGACTTCGAGCGCCATTCAGTCCTGGTCGTACCCCGACTTTGCTTTCACCAAAGTGTTTGGCGTACCGCTGTTCTCGGGATTCATGTACGCCGCGGTGGGCAGCTACATGATTCAGGCATGGCGGCTGCTCGACATCAGGATCGATCATCATCCACCCTATTGGATGGCATGGATCGTCGCAATTCTCATCTATGCGAACTTTTTCACCCACCATTTCATAGGCGACTACCGTTGGTACGTCACAGCGCTGGCGCTGGGCCTTTACGCTCGATCGGTCGTCATATTTCGTCCGCTGGACCGTGACCGACGTATGCCACTACTACTTGCATTCATCCTGATCGGATTCTTCATCTGGCTAGCCGAGAACATCAGTACATTCTTTTCAATATGGAGTTACCCGGATCAACTCGGTGCCTGGTCGATCGTGCATGTCGCCAAGTGGAGCTCCTGGTCCCTGCTCGTGATCATGACATTTACGATCGTCGCCAATCTCAAGCACATCAAGGAGACCGTTCGCGTTCCTGATTAGGCGTCGATGGCGAGCACAAGGAGTATACTGACATTGTCTATGGTGCCAGGATCGAGCGAGGTGGTGGCCATTGAGCGAAGTTAATACCCAGCGCTGGTCCGATTGGCTTGAGATTGTCGCCGCTTTCGGCGTGATCTTGTCTCTGCTATTTGTCGGTTTCGAAATTCGACAAAACACGGCGATTGCTCGTGGACAGGCTCGTCAGGACCTGGCGCAAATTAACCAGGAATGGCTTGTTCTTATTAGCCAGGACGTCGAGTTCGAGGCACTATGGAATGATGCGTTTGGGCCGGCTCCTCGCGAGCTTTCAGCCGCTGAAGACCGCCGTGCGCAGTACATCATGACCATTCACCTGCGGCGCCTGGAGAATGTGTACCTGCAATATCGCGAGGGCCTGGTTGAAAAATCGGCCCTGCAGAACTACGGTTTCGCCCAGACAGAGATGTTCCGGAGACCGGAATTTGAGCGATACTGGATAGATCAGGGCTGGCGCAAGGCTTATGACGCCGGGTTCGCAGAACTTCTTGACAGCGTGAGACTTTCCGAACGGAATGGAGACGCAAATGACTGAACACCATGACAGCTGGCACAACCTGCTTTTATTCATTGGAATCGGCGTGGTTCTCGGCGCCGGGGCTGGGGCGGCTTTCGGCACCGCCATGGGCAACATATCTTTTGGGGTAGCAGTAGGACCCGCCGTGGGCGTTGCATTAGCCGTGGCAATCTGGAGCGCGCGTCAGTCTGACTAGGCGTCGAGAATCCGATGGGTTCCCGTTCCCGACGATCCGCTCCCGAGCATCGATGGTGCCTCGATGAAATGGCCCTGAACGAAGTCCACCCCGATGTCGCGCAGCCAATCGAAGTCTTCCTGGTGCTCGACTTCCTCCGCGACGATCTGGAATTGCATCGTACGCGCGAGTTTGATCATTGCCGCAACCATTTCCTGGTTCACGAGGTCGGTCTGCAGATTGCGTGTGTACGTCCCGTCAATCTTCAGGTAGTCGATGGGTAGGTGTTTCAGACTCGAGAACGATCCAAGGCCGCTGCCGAAATCGTCAAGAGAGAACTCGCAGCCAATGCCATGCAGCACTTCAATGAATCGCTGTGCCTGTTGAACGTTCGAGAGAATTGCGGATTCGGTGACCTCGAAACAGATCGCCGATGGCGCGACGCCGGACCGATCCAGCGTATCTACGACAAAACCGAGAAACGACTCGTCCCCGATGGTCTGTCCCGACAGGTTAATCGCGCAGCTGCGATGTGCTGGCAACTTGATCTCGCCGGCTGAAATTGCCGTCAAGGTCGAGTTGATCACCCAGCGATCGATTTGCGGCATCATCTGGTAGCGTTCCGCCGGTCGCAGGAACTCAGCCGATTGGGTAGGACGGCCGTGGGAATCGCTCAGGCGAATCAGAACCTCGATAGCGGGCCCCGATTCGCCGCGCCCGCGCATGGCGATAATTGGCTGCGCAGCAAGGGCGAAACCATCTTCGTGCAATGCCGTCTGCAACTGGCGCAACCACTGAATATCCCCGCGCTCCCGGGCGACGGCCTCGTCACGCGCCGAGTAAATGTGCACCTGGCCCCTGCCCTGTTGCTTGGCCATGTAGCAGGCGGAATCTGCAGCACTCATAACATCCTGCAGCGTGCCGCTTGCATGGGATATCTCGACCAGGCCGATCGAGATACCGATGTTGAATATCTTGTCTTTCCAGACAAAACGATAGTCGGAGATCGCAGTGCAGATGTCCGTCGCGATCTGGCGTGCCTTCTCAATTGGACAGCCAATAAGCAACGCGCCGAATTCATCACCGCCGAGACGACCGACGAAATCGGAGTCGCGCACTTCGTCCTTGATCAGTGCGGCGACTTCACGAAGCATATTGTCGCCTGCCATATGGCCGCAGCTGTCGTTTACAGCCTTGAAACGATCAAGGTCCATGTAGAACAACATATGTACCGCTTCTTCAGCGTGCGCAGAATCCATGGCTTCGTCGAGACGCCGCTCGAATTCGCGCCGGTTGATAAGGCCGGTCAGCGGATCATGCGTTGCCTGGTAGGACATCTTGCGCGTCAGTCCGCGCAACTCGCTGACATCATGGAACACGACGACCGTGCCGGAGATACTGTTGCTGGGCCCACGAACCGGAGACGCCGTGATCTCGACCGAATGCTCGTGCTCACCGTCGACGCTGACCATGACCGCACGACGCCCCATATTCACGCGCCGCCGCATCGCCAAACAGCGTTCAACCGGGTCGCCCAGCGGTCGCCGGTCCGCGTCATCGACCAGCGTAAACAGCTCGCCAATACGATGACCGGACGCATCGTCCCGATTGGCACCGATCAAAGTCTCGGCCGCGAGGTTCATATAATCGATTCGACCATCGTTGTCCGTCGTGATGACGCCCTCAGAGATCGACTCCAGTGTGTATTGGGCCTGGCGCTTGCTGCGTGACAAGGAGACCTCGAGGCTCTTGCGATGACTGATGTCGCGTGCAACCGTCAGAATCGCCCGGTTGCCGCGAAACTCGATTGTCGAGCTTTGTGCTTGCACCCAAAGGCCTGCCTGGTTGCCGTTGATGAGCTGCATTTCGATGCGCCGGGGTGCGTTCTCCCCGCTGAGCCGCTTGGTCACCGTCTTACGAAACAGAGCGCGATAGGCAGGCTTAACCAGGTCTGCGATCTCGCGACCCACCAACTGCGCAGGCTCAAGGCCAACAAGACCTGCCGCCGATTCATTTGCCAGGAGAATTTTCTCATCGTGAATGATCACGATTTCCGGCAGCGTCCTCGCGAAATCCTGGAACAGGCGGTCGCGTCCCTGGATCTTCTCATCACGTTCCCCGAGCGCATCGAACAAACGATTAACGGTGTGTGCGAGCTGCGCTGTTTCGGGATCGTTGGGGACCGTCAGTCGGTGGCCAACGGACGCATCGCGCGATGCTTCAAGCGTTTCATCATTGAGGCGCGACACGCGGGCGCGTATCTTTCCGCGTGACACCCACAGATACACGCTCGCCGCGGTGGTCACCAGGACCAGCGTTGCCAGGGCGAAAATCAGGATTGTGGCTGTCATTCAGAACCCGGTTATCACTTAGTCAGTTTGGGTCGGATCATTTGTTATGATTGCTTTTTTCAGGGCTCGAGACGCATCTTCGCTTAAGCATATCCCAGCGAACAAAGCCTACCGAGGCTATTCACCATAATTCCGAACTGGCTGTCATAAGCCGCCCAATCGTGGTCACGACAGAAATCGGGATGAAGAACTTTATTTGTTTGATTTCATAATGTTACAGGTAGTACAAGCATGAATACCGACTACGCGCGCCTGCAGATGGTTGATCAGCAGGTTCGAGGCTGGAATGTCTACGACGAAGACGTCCTCGCAATGCTCCGGCAACTTCCCCGCGAAGATTTCGTTCCCGAGGGCTTCGAATCCCTTGCCTTTGCGGATACGGCGATCCCGCTCAACAACGGTGAGCACATGATGACACCCTCACAGGAAGGCCGGGTTCTGCAGGCGTTGGGACTCCACGGTAGCGAGAACGTCCTTGAGATCGGTACCGGGAGTGGCTTCCTGACCGCCTGCCTCGCGTCACTGGCCAGGCAAGTGACGAGCCTCGATATTCACGCGGACTTCGTGGATGCGGCCGGGCGAAAACTCAGGGATGCGGGCTTCAATAACGTCGAGCTTCTGCGTATGGACGCCACCCAGGAATTGCCTGATGGGAAGTTCGATGCAATTGCCGTCACCGGCTCGATTCAGACTTTTGACCCGCGCTTTGTCGAGGCGCTGACCCCGCACGGGCGTCTCTTCGTCATCGTTGGTGACAGCCCGGCGATGGAGGCGAAACTTATCGAGAGAACCGACGAGCACGACTGGCAGTCAATCTCATTGTTTGAAACCGACATAGCGCCGCTGATTCACGGTGCGTTGCCACCACAATTTTCTTTTTAATAAAAGCACCATTTGAACGAAACCACTTGGTACGCTCCTGCATCTAAGATTAGAAGCTCTATTTCCAACTGATTTGGTGATGTAGTAGACTATAACACCTCGCGCTCAAGGGCGGCCCCACTCCGGAACACGAAGAAATGAAAAACTTTAAAGATATCAACGTATTACTAATCGTAATTGGCGTTATCGCTGCCCCTGCGGGCGCGAACGCGGCCTCGCTGCTAGAGGTTTACCAGCAGGCGCTGCAGAGCGATCCGCAAATTCATGAGGCCGAAGCAAGGCGCCTGGCCGCACTCGAAGCCAAGCCGCAGGCTCGAGGCGTCCTGATGCCCCAGATTACAGCAGGTGGCTCGTGGGAGAAATTTGAGTCGGACGGGTCAAGCTTTTCATTGGGTCTGAACAGGACCGTTGATGTTACTCAATCCACGGACCGTGCGGGCTGGAACGCCCAGTTGACACAGACGCTGTTCCGCTGGGATCAGATCGTGAACCTCAGGCGGGCCGACAAAGTCGTCACAAGGGCAGAAGCGCTGCGTGAAGCGGCGCAACAGGATCTCATCATTCGAGTGGCACAACGGTACTTCAACGTACTGGCGGCCGAGGATCGGCTGACCTCGATTCACGCGGACCGGACCGCCATCGCCCGACAGCTTGAGCAGGCGAAGCAGCGCTTTGAAGTGGGCCTGATTGCGATCACCGACGTGCAGGAATCCCAGGCAGCCTATGACCAGTCCGTCGCATCCGAAATCGGCGCGAAACGAGAACTGGCAACTGCGCGGAATCTCCTACGCGAGATTACGGGCGAGTACACGCGCAATCTGTCGGCACCGAAGGAGGATTTTCCACTGATTCTGCCCGAACAATCCGAGCGCGACTGGGTCGACATGTCGCTAAGTCAGAATCTCACTCTCGTGGCCAGCCGCCTCGATGAGAAGCTGGCACGCGATGAGATTTCATTCCAGAAGACGGGTCACTACCCGACCTTCGACCTGGTTGCCAGCACCAGTAACCAGGTCAATGACGGCACGGGAACAAACGATGGGGCGGATTCCATCATCGACTCCGATTTCGATTCAGATTCGATCAGCTTACAATTCTCGATCCCGATTTTCTCGGGCGGCGGCACATCATCCCGGGTCCGCGAAGCCGTCTACCTTCACCGCGCGAGCCGCGAGCAACTGCAGCGTATTACGCGCGAAACAGAACGCCAGTCCCGCGACGCTTACCTTGGCGTGCTTGCCGAGCAGAGTCGCGTACAGGCACTCAAACAGGCGGTTGCGTCGAGCCAGACGGCTCTTGAAGCCACGCAGGCCGGATTTGAGGTCGGTACTCGCACGATTGTCGACGTACTGAATTCGCAGTTCCGTTTGTACGTCGCTATTACGAATTACTACGGGAGCCGCTACGAATACATCCTCAATGTCCTGCGTCTGAAACAGGCCGCCGGCACGCTGCAGGTGCAAGACCTGGAGCTGATCGACCAGCATTTGACGGATCGCAAACCGCCCGAAGAGGTTATTGCCGAGGAAGAGGCGAAGGCATCGGGAACCTAATCCGGCGAATGACTGCCAAGCAACGGCTCCAGTAGTACGAGGAGCCGCTCGAGTGCGCCCCGGTTCTGTTCGAGCACCTGCTGGCCCGTGCGCCCCAGGCGCGCGGCCTCATCCGGGTTAGACAGCAGTTCGTCCACTACCTCAACCAATTCGTCAGGATCGGCCACCTGGCGGCAGGCCCCAAGTTCGATGAACAGGTCTGCGATGTCCTGCGCATTGAAATTGTGCGGCCCGGTCACGACAGGCACACCAAGACCCGCTGGCTCAAGGAGGTTATGCCCACCAATCGGGACCAGGCTTCCCGCAACGAATGCGACGTCACTCGCAACAAAGAACATCGGCACCTCGCCCATCGTGTCACCGAGGAATACCGCCGCATCGCCGGCCGGCCGGCCTTCAGTCCTCGACACGACGCTGAAACCACGATCCTCAACAAGCTCTCGAACCGAGGCGAATCGCTCAGGATGTCGAGGCACCAGGACCAGCAGCAAGTCCGGATGACGACGCCGTAAGGCGCCATGCGCGTCCAGGACGAGCTCTTCTTCACCCTCGTGCGTACTCGCGGCGATCCAGACGGGTCGCGTGCCAAACAATTCGGCGCGGATCGCTTTGCCCTTATCGGGCACATCGGGATCCGGCTCGACATCGAATTTGATGTTTCCCATGACACACGTTCTCGCAGGACTGGCGCCTAATGCCAGGAACCGCTCGGCGTCCGGCTCACTTTGCGCAGCGATGATAATTCCATGCGACAGGGTTTCGCGAATCAGTGGAAGCAGTTTTCGGTAGCCAGGAACTGACATTGGCGAGATGCGGGCGCTGACCAGGATGAGCGGCACGTTCCGAACGCCGCAGGCACGATACAAATTGGGCCAGATTTCTGTCTCCATGATCAGGGCGGCTTCCGGGTTTACCTGCCGGAAGAACGCTTTGACGGCATGGGGAAATTCGAACGGGATGTAGCAGTGGCAGACCGTATCACCGAATAGCGAATGAACGCGTGCGGCACCGGTCGGCGTGACCGTGGTTATCAGCAATGTGCGATCCGGAAAACGCTTCATCAACGCACGAATGAGCGGTACCGCAGCCTGAACCTCGCCAACAGAAACCGCATGTACCCAGATACAACGCTCGAGGGCCGGAAACCCGAAACCAAACCGCTGACCCAGTCGATCGAGGTAGGTTCGATTGCCCAGTCCGCGGGCAATCCAGTAGCACCCGAACGGAATAAGCAGCAGGTAGGTCAGTAAATTGTAGAGATAGCGCACGGCCGGCTCTCGGGCTGCTTACTCGTCGTCGAGCTTGTTGATGATGCGGCTCGATGAAAGGCCGTCTCGAAACGCCAGAACACGAACCTCGCCACGGTTCTGCAGAACGTCCGTCGCGCCTGCGATCTCCTCGGGCTTGTAGTCGCCACCTTTGACGAGCACGTCCGGTAACAGGGCGCTGATCAAATCGGCCGGTGTGTCCTCGGAAAACGGCACGACCCAGTCAACAGCCGCCAGACCTGCAAGTACAAGCAGGCGGTCTTCCAATGAATTGATGGGCCGGGACTCGCCTTTCAGCCGGCGGACCGAATCGTCGTCGTTGACAGCAATGATCAGGCGATCGCCGAGACTCTTGGCCTCTTCGAGGTACGACACATGGCCAGCATGCAGCACGTCGAAGCAGCCATTCGTCATGACGATGCGTTCATTGCGTTCCCGGGCTTCATGTACGAGAGCAAGCAGCGCATCCAGTTCTACGAGTCCGCGCCCACCCTGTCCACGCTCATGCAGCGCCGCCGAAATCTCACCAACTGTGACCGTCGCAACACCAATCTTCCGGACGACAAGACCGGCCGCAATATTGGCGAGAGCGGCAGCTGAGGACAGGTTCTGTCCACTCGCCAGTGCGCCGGCAAGTGTAGCAATGACGGTGTCGCCTGCGCCCGTGACGTCGTAGACCTCGCGGGCTTGCGTAGACAGGAACAAAGGCTCACTGCCGGCTTCGACGAGGAGCATCCCTTTCTCGCTACGCGTGACCAACAACGCATCGAGCTCGAGTTCATCCATCATCGCCCGAGCCCGTGCAACGAGATCTTCATCCGAGTCACTTTTGCCAGCGACAGCCTCGAATTCCGATTGATTGGGTGTAATTAGCGATGCGCCGCGATACTTGCTGAAGTCGGTACCCTTGGGATCTACCAGTACGGGAACCCCGGCATCGCGACAGGCTGCAATCATATCCACCACGTCTGCCAGTGCGCCTTTGCCATAGTCCGACAGGACCACGGCGCCGGCGCCGTCGAGCGCCCCTTTCAACGTTGAGGTCATCGCGTCGCCCGTCATCGCGGCGGCGTTCTCTTCGTCCAGACGAATCAATTGCTGACCACGACTCTGCACACGGGTCTTCTTGATGGTCGGACGATCGTCGGCGATTGCGAATGCGCATTCGATGTTTTGCGCGCCGAGAATAGAGGCCAGTGAATCAGCGGCAGAGTCTTTGCCGACAACGCCAACGAGGCTGGTGGCAGCTCCGAGAGCCGCGAGATTGACTGCGACGTTAGCGGCACCACCGGGCCGGTCGTCGGTCTCCTGGACGTGGACGACAGGCACAGGGGCTTCGGGCGAAATTCTTCCGGTCGACCCAAAGAGATAGCGATCGAGCATCACGTCGCCGGCAACGACGACGCGAGTCTCTGAAAAATCCGGGATGTTAATAGTCACGGATCAGGATGTTACATGACTATCGGACGATAGTCCTGACCCCAGCTTGCTACATTCGAATGGGGTACGGATTGCGGCTTAACCGCACTTGCTATCGCCGCACGAGAGACAGGTCATGCAGCCGTCCATCATGATGACGGCGGTCGTGTTGCACTTGGCGCACAACTGGGCCCCTTCCGGGTAGTCGCTCGTCGAAAACGCGTCCGTTTGCTTCTGCGCTTCTTCGTACTCGGCACGCTTCTCGGCGATCAATTGCTTCTGGCCCTCGTCAAGTTCCGGCGAGCTCATCATGCCGATCATGATCAGGTGCCTTTCCACGATATGGCCCAGCTCGGCAATGATCGACGGCATGAACTTGCCGCCGGACTGCCAGTAGCCACCGCGTGGATCGAAGACAGCCTTGAGCTCTTCGACGAGGAAGGTCACATCACCACCCTTGCGGAATACAGCAGAGATGATACGGGTCAGCGCTACGATCCACTGGTAGTGATCAAGGTTCTTCGAGTTGATGAAAATCTCGAACGGCCGACGTTTCTCGTGCTCGGTACCTTCATTCAGAATGATGTCGTTTATCGTGACGTACATTGCATGATCCGAAACCGGCGTCTTCACCTTGTACGTCGAGCCGACGAGCATCTCCGGTCGTTCGAGCTTCTCGTGCATGCGAATAACTTCAGCACGATCACCACCGCCCTCACGCTTGAAATCCCGTTTGGCTTCTTTCTCTTCGGCCGGCTGATTAACAGCGTAGCCGACAATCTGTTTGTCAATTTTGATCATTAAAACTTTCCGTAATAGCCTTCTTTCAGCGCGTCGAACAGGTTAGCCGCGGTGTGTATTTCGCCGTCGTACTCGATCTCTTCGTCGCCCTTTAGCTCTACGGTCGAACCGTCGTCGAGCGTGAAGGTGTAGTTTGTATTCTTGAGGTCTTTCTCTTTCACCAGGACGCCCTGGAAAGCTTCCGGGTTGAAGCGGAACGTCGTGCACCCCTTCAGGCCCTGCTTGTAGGCATACAGGTAGATGTCTTTGAAATCACCGTACGCATAATCCGTCGGTACGTTCGCCGTCTTCGAGATCGACGAATCAATCCATTTCTGCGCCGCAGCCTGGATATCAACGTGCTGCGTCGGTGACACTTCATCGGCCGTAATGAAGTAGTCGGGCAGGCTGCTCAATGCGTCACCTGTTGCCGGCAAAGCGTCGGGGTCTACCATGTCGCGGTAAGCCAGCATTTCGAACGAGAACACATCGACTTTCTCTTTCGTCTTCTTGCCCTGGCGAATCACGTTGCGGAAGTAGTGATGCGCGAAGCTCGGCTCGATGCCGTTCGACGCATTATTGGCCAGCGATAGCGAGATCGTGCCGGTCGGCGCAATCGAGCTGTGATGCGTAAAGCGTGCCCCTGTCTCGGCCAGCTTTTCGACCAGCTCGGGGTTCTCCGCTGCGACACGCTGCATGTAGCGGCTGTATTTCGCGTGCAGGATACGGCCTGGCACCTTGTCGCCTGCCTGGTAACCGTCGGCCCGCATCTCGGGACGTTTTCTGAGGTGCTCCTCGGTGACCTCGAAATTCTCGCTCATGATCGGGGCCGGGCCCTTCTCCTGCGCCAGTTCGAGACCCTCTTCCCAGCCAGCGAGGGCCAACTGCTTAGCCACTTCCTCGGTGAACTCAACCGACGCTGGATCACCGTATCGCATGCGCATCATCGTGATCGTGGAACCCAGTCCCAGGAACCCCATGCCGTGACGGCGCTTGCGCTGAATCTCGTTACGCTGTTGCGGCAACGGCAAGCCGTTGATTTCCACCACATTATCGAGCATCCGAGTGAACACCTTGACGACCTTGCGGAACGCATCCCAATCGAACGCTGCCTCGTCGGTGAACGGTTTCTCGACGAATTTGGTCAGGTTGATGGAGCCAAGGAGGCAAGAGCCATACGGAGGCAGCGGTTGCTCACCGCAGGGGTTGGTCGCACGAATGGTCTCGCAGAACCAGTTGTTGTTCATCTCGTTAACCTTGTCGATCAAAACGAAGCCGGGCTCCGCAAAATCGTAGGTCGACGCCATGATGATGTCCCAGACGCGCCGCGCCGGCAGGGTCTTGTAAATCTTGCAGGCGGCGAGTCCTTCCGGATTCGTCACGTAGTTGCCCGCATCGGGCCAGTCGCGCCAGACAAACTGGCTCGCGTTCGTCACGTCGAGCTGGTCATCCACCACTTCCTTCGGCGTCACCGGGAATGCGAGCTTCCAGTCATCTTCGTTAATCACAGCCTGCATGAACTCATCGGTCACGAGCAGCGACAGGTTGAACTGACGCAGGCGCCCGTCTTCACGCTTGGCACGGATAAATTCCATCACATCGGGATGACCAACATCGAAGGTGCCCATCTGCGCGCCGCGCCGGCCGCCAGCCGATGACACGGTGAAACACATCTTGTCGTAGATATCCATGAAGGACAGCGGACCCGACGTGTATGCGCCGGCACCGGTAACGTAGGCACCTTTCGGGCGCAGCGTCGAGAACTCGTAGCCAATGCCACAGCCGGCTTTGAGCGTCAGGCCGGCCTCGTGCACCTTGTTAAGGATGTTGTCCATCGAGTCGCCGACCGTACCCGACACGGTACAGTTGATCGTCGACGTCGCCGGCTTGTGTTCCTGGGCGCCCGCATTCGACATGATGCGGCCGGCAGGAATTGCCCCGGAGCGCAATGCCCAGACAAATTGCTCAAAATAATGCTCACGTTTGGACTCAACCTCTACGTTTGCCAGCGCCTGCGCGACGCGTTTGTAGGTGTCATCAATAGAGTTATCAATATTCGCGCCATCTTTGGCCGAAAGTCGATATTTTGCATCCCAGATATCCAGTGATGCGGGCTGAAATTCGATGTCGGTAACCGTGTGCGTATCCAGATTTACGGCAGACTTCATTGGTCCTGTTACTCCCCTGTACTCCCTTAGGAGACCCCAAAATATTGTTATTACTCGCGTTTATCGGAGAGAAAAGTACCCCGCTCGCCTGCGGCCAGAGAGCGCGCGACGAGTGCCGTTTCCGGCCTCTTTTCTCACCATGATCAGACACAAGATGTTGTGTCTAAGTGGGGACAAGATTATGCCCGAACCGGGTCCCTGTCAAGCATTTCTCGGTTTTTTTTCCTAGACCCTTTCAAATTGAAAAACAATAACTTACGGACTTTTCGCGAGTAAGTGCTTTAAAAATAGACGAAAAAAAATGACACTTTTGTTAAATTTAATAACTACTAGATATAGTGGCTCAAAACTCGTCCGCACCGGACCGGAAACAGGCCACAATTTACCGTAATCCATGGTAAATCAAGGGCCTTGAAATGCCTTTTCGAGCCCTTACTTAAGCCTCCATGAATGAACTTGATAGTGGAGAACACCATGAATATTGCACGATTTGAGCCCTGGAACTTTGTCGACCTCTTGCATCGAGATCTCGATCGCCTGGCGCACCAGCGCGGAGTTTCCAGCAACGACAACAGCCCGGTCGCCGACTGGGTCCCGGCCGTTGATATCGTCGAGGAAAAGGACCGCTTTGTACTGCGTGCCGACGTCCCCGGCGTCAAGCCCGATGGTATCGATGTATCGATGGATGCCGGCGTCCTTAGCGTATCCGGCGAGCGTCACGCGATAGCCCCTGAAGAGGATGCTGGTGTGCAGCGTATCGAGCGCGCGACGGGACGCTTCCTGCGCCGTTTCACGCTGCCCGAGACAGCCGATGCCGAGGGCATCGCGGCAAAATGCGCGGACGGGATCCTGGAAGTCAGCATCCCCAAAGCCGCTGAGGTCCAGGCGCGTCGCATCACTGTCGAAGCCGCCTAGCTGCGGCTGTTGCCCGCAAAGGCCCCGATGTCCGGGCGCGACCTTGTATCGCGCCCGGGCATCTTTCGTTCAAGCGCTTATAATTCACGAACGATTCAGCTTCGTGAACCTATGCTCAAGATTTGGATCGGAATAACGATCAAGCATCACTGAGGAATTCTATGATTACCAAGATACGACCGCTTTGGGCCGGCTTCCTGCTCACTCTGATCTCAATGAGCACCGCACAGGCTGCGCTTCCGACGAGCGTCGGCGGTCAGGCCGTAACAAGCCTCGCGCCGCTGGTCGAGTCTGCGGCTCCGGCAGTCGTCAATATCCGCATATCACAAACACGCCGTGACCGTTTTGGTCGTTCCGGTGAAGTTGGCGGGGCAGGCTCCGGTGTCATCGTCGACGCGGAGAATGGCTACATCCTGACGAACCATCACGTCGTCGAAGGTGCCGACGAGATTCAGGTTTCACTGATCGACGGTCGGACGCTCGATGCCGAGATCGTCGGCTCAGATGCGGGAACGGATATCGCACTCATCAAGGTAGAAGGTGATGACCTGACCGAGATGCCAATAGGCGACTCGGAGGACGTCAGAGTCGGCGATTTTGTTATCGCGATCGGTAATCCCTATGGACTGACCCACACGGTAACCTCGGGCATCGTCAGCGCGCTTGGACGTACCGGGATCAACTCGGACGGCTTCGAGGACTTTATTCAGACCGACGCATCGATTAACCCGGGCAACTCCGGCGGCGCGCTGGTCAACATGGATGGCGAGCTCATTGGCGTCAACTCGATGATCTTCAGCCGCTCGGGTGGCAATGTCGGCATCGGCTTCGCCGTACCCACCGAGATCGCCAGTTCGATCATGGGGCAAATCCTCGACTTCGGCGAAATTCGCCGCGGACTGCTCGGTGTCAACATCCAGACCATCGACGTGGAAGCCGCGGAGACGCTGGACATCGATGTTGAGGGCGGTGCGCTCGTAACTCGAGTATTCCCCGATTCGGCTGCCGAGAAGGCCGGCTTGCAGGTCGGCGACATCATTGTCGGCGTCAACGACAAGGAAGTGACGAGTGCCGCGGAGCTTCGCAACACGATCGGCTTGCTCCGTTCGGGTGATAACGTCGGCATTCGCTACTTGCGGGACAACAAGTCGCACTCGACGTCTGCAGAACTTGGCCGGGCCGAGGATCAGCTCCTGTCAGGTGCTGACATTCATCCCGGGCTCGCCGGCGCCAGCTTTGCTCCAGCGACTGCGGAGAGCGCGGCAAGCGGAAGCGGCGTAGAAGTAACTGCTGTGGAAGAAGACAGCCCTGCTGCTCAGCGCGGCCTGCGCTCCGGCGATGTCATCACCGCCGTCAATCGCGTGCTGGTTCGCAATCTTCGCGACCTCACCTCGATCGCGAGTAACAACAGGATCCTGTTCCTGCTGATACAGCGTGGCGACCGTTCGCTGATGCTGCAGATAAGGTAGTCTCTATAGATGCACTTAAAGGACAGCAACCGGCCTGGAGTCAGACCCGGATTCGGACCCGGTTTCAGACAAGTCGTCGGTGCTGTCCTTGCTGCAACCCTGTTAGTTGCGTTGCCCGCCGCCGCGGCTGATATCGACAAGCAACGCGAGCTCTTCAAGAGCGTCTATGAGACGGTCGAGCGCGGCGACTGGAGTCCGGTCGACGGTCTTTCCGCTGCTGACCGCCAGCTTCTGCAGCAATATGTGCTCTGGCCGGATCTACGCGCGACCTGGCTGCGCGCTAATCTCGGGTCAGTGCCGACTGCTGAGGTCGATGCGTTCTTGCGGCGGTATGGCACATTGCGGCCCGTACGTGAGCTGCGTTACCGGCAGGCGCTGTTCTTCGCGAAGAACGGCGACCTCCTCAGTTACCAGAAGATTTACGAGCAGTTCTACCAGGGAAAGAACATCGCTCGCCTGGACTGCCTGTCGTTACAGGCGGAAATCAGTGCCGGCCGATTCCAGCGGGTCGATCAGCGCGCGATCGATCTGTGGCTCGTCGGCGCCAGCCAGGTTGATGAATGCGACCCGGTGTTTGCCTACCTCGGCGATAGCAATCTACTGGGTCCCGGCGAATACCGCCGGCGATTCGACCTGGCAATCACTGCGCGCGAATTTCAGCTCGCGCGCTGGCTCGCGAAGAGTATTGACCAAGCGCATGTTGACGAAGCGACGCTCTGGATCAGCGCGCAGTCAAACCCGGAAGGATTTCTCAGCCAGCACAAACCCGCCCTTGATAGTGACACGTATCGCCAGCAGCTGGCCTACGCCACCGAGCGTCTGACTTACGGTGATCCGGAGATTGCGCTACGCCTCTGGAAGGACCTGTCGAAGCAATACGCCTTCTCCGAAGATCTGCAGCGCGATACTGAGCGGCACATTGCCCTGTGGATGGCGCGCGACGGCCTGCAGGATGCGTACGCCCTTCTCGCCGGCCTGCCGCAAGCCGCTCAGGATAAGGAGGTTGTGCGGTGGCGTGCCAGAACGAGCCTGCGCGAAAACGAGTGGCTCAGGCTACTGACCGACATTGCTGCGATGACGGCTGACGATCGTGATTCCGAGGAGTGGCTGTACTGGCGGGCTGTAGCGCTTAACAGGTCGGGCCAGGCGCAGGCAGCGCGCCAGGGCTTCGAGTCGCTTAGCGAGGAACGCAGCTACTACGGTTTTCTCGCCGCCGACGAACTTGGACGCGACTACGCGCTTGATGATGACCGATTGTCCGCAGCCGAGCCCGCACTGCAGAAAGTCGCCGAAACGCCCGCTATCGTTCGGGCTCGTGAACTGTTCCTTGTCGGGCTCGAAGGCCGTGGCCGGTCCGAATGGGACGCCGCGATCCGCGGCTTCAGCGCAGACGAGAAGACAATGGCGGCCGTGCTCGCCGATCGATGGGGGTGGCACTCTCGTGCGATTGCCACGGCGGCAAGCCTTGGTGAATATAACGACCTCGAGATTCGGTATCCGCTGCCGTGGCAGCAGCAGTTCGAATCTTCTTCGTCGGCCGCGAATATTTCCCCGACGTGGGCCTATGGCATCGCTCGGAGCGAGAGCCTCTTCATGCGCGATGTCCGCTCGAGCGCGGGCGCTATCGGATTGATGCAACTGATGCCGGCCACCGGCCGCAAGGTTGCCAAGGACATCAGCCTGCCCTACTCAGGCATCGCCACGCTGACCGACCCGGAGGCCAATATTCGGCTCGGCACGTCTTATCTCGGGGAAATGGCCGAACGCTTCGGTGGCAACCCGGTGCTTGCAACCGCCGCCTATAATGCGGGCCCACACCGAGTTGATCGTTGGCTTCCTGAGTCCGGCAGCCAGGACGCGCGCATCTGGATAGAAAATATTCCCTTTAATGAAACCCGTACCTACGTCAAACGGGTGCTTTCCGCGCAAGCCATTTTCCACTGGCGCATGACGGGCCAGGTGCGTCGGGTTTCGGACCAGTTGACCCGCGTGAGTGCATCCGATCCGACGCTAGCGTCCCGCTAACGCTCGCGCTTTCTCGTAGAAACAGTCGAATCGCTGTTCACATTGCTCGAACAGGGCGCGAAACTCGGGCAAGCGCCCCTCGTACAGGTTCATTGAAACAAGCCGGGCGTTGTTCCATTCGCCGTTCCACCAACTCGTAACATCTCGACCATTGCTTTCCAGCAGCGCGGCAACGTCCTCGCCCAACGAGCGCAAGCGGATGCTCTTCCGGCGACGTTTGTCTTCATCGTCAAGATCACCTGAGTAGAGTTGCTCAAGCTCCAGCCGTGCGTCGGCAACCAGGGACATCATGTCCCGATGCAAAGCCTGTGCCTCAAAATAGGCGGCGACGTCTTGCGCCTGGCCACGTGACTCAAGCCAGCGCTGGACGCCGAATTCCTCGACCGCGCTTGCGAATGACTCGTTGAACTCCGATTCACCTTTGACGTAAAGGACCTGGTGCGCAAGCTCGTGAAACAGGACGGCGACAAGCTGGACATCGTCCCAGTTCATCATGGAACTTATGATCGGATCGCTAAACCTGCCGAGCGTCGAATAGGCCGCGACGCCACCGACTCTGACGTCAAAACCCTTGGCGGCCAGCCGCTCGGACTCACGCACCGCCTTATCTTTCGAGAAATAGCCGCGGTAGGCAACGCAGCCGGCAACGGGGAAACACCAGGTTTCGGGCTGCAAGGAAAATTCGGGTGCCGCGAAGACGTTCCAGACAACGTAGTCGCGCCCGATGTCTGCGTACGAGTGGTAACTCTTGTTGTCGGGCAGACCCAGCTCGTCCACTGAAAACTGCCGTGCGTCCTGGACAAGCCGTAGTCTTGCGGCAAGTTCGGGCGGCGTCTCTTGATCTTGCAGAATCTCTTCGATCGGTTCGCGCTTGCGATTCAGTTCGAGTTGCCCTTTTGCCGCCTGCATGTAGTAGCAGCCACCCAGGGGCAGCAACAAAACAAGTAGCAGGACGGATCGCAGCATTCGGGTACTATGACACGATGCAGGTGTATCTCGTAGGTGGCGCAGTTCGTGACGAATTCCTCGGCATCCCGCACCGGGAACGGGACTGGTGTGTCGTGGGCGCGCAACCGGCGGAACTCGAAGCACAAGGCTACCAACGCGTAGGCAAGGATTTCCCCGTATTCCTGCACCCCGAGACGAAAGAGGAATATGCGCTGGCTCGAACCGAGCGCAAAACTGCGCCTGGCTATCACGGCTTCGAATTCGATTGCTCCGCCGATGTGTCTATCGAGGAGGATCTTGAGCGCCGCGATCTAACGATCAACGCGATCGCCAAGGACGGTGAAGGAAGCGTCATCGACCCGTACGGCGGCCTCGCAGATATCGAAAGCCGGACGCTCCGGCATGTGTCCGGCGCATTCGTCGAAGATCCCGTCCGCATTCTGCGTGTTGCTCGCTTCGCCGCGCGTTTCCACGAACTCGGCTTCACGGTCGCGGATGAAACGCTGGAACTCATGCGCAGCATGGTTGCGGCTGGCGAGGTCGACGCACTGGTCGCGGACCGCGTCTGGAAGGAAACCGAGCTGGCGCTGGCTGGCAATAACGCACGCGTCTATTTCGAGGTACTGCGTGAGTGTGGCGGCCTTCGAGTACTGCTCCCCGAAGTCGACGCCTTGTTTGGCGTTCCGCAACCGGAACGTTGGCACCCGGAGATCGATACGGGACTGCACGTCATGATGGTGCTCGAACAGGCCGAGAGGCTGAGTGATGATCTCGAGGTTCGATTTGCCGCTCTGACGCACGATCTCGGCAAAGGCACTACGGCGAAGCGCGATCTGCCCAGTCACCCGGGCCACGAAATTCGCGGCTGCAAGCTGATCCGTAAAATGGCAGAACGGCTGCCGGTGCCAAATGCGTGTCGCGACCTGGGGTTGGTCGTTGCCGAATTTCATACACACTGCCACCGGGCACTGGAGCTGCGACCGAAAACGATTCTCAAGGTGCTCGAGAAGACCGATGCATTCCGCAGACCGGGCCGATTCGATCAGTTCCTGATCGCCTGTGAGGCGGATGCTCGTGGCCGCGCGGGGCTGGAGAACCGGCGTTACGAACAAGCCGGGTACTTTCGTGGCGCGTTCGCAGCCGCCTCGTCGATTGATGCCGCGACCATTGCCCGGGAAACAGAAGACCGGAAAATTCCAGCAGCGATTTACAGCGCCCGGAAGCAGGCCATCTCCGAGTTCGTTCGCCGCTATGAGCCGTCGGCCTGAAGTCCTTCCTGGCTAGGTTTCGCCGTAGAAAAACAGGTAAACGGAAAGGAATGTCACGGTGCCGTAGAGTTCCGAGTTGTCGACACCGAGTCCGAATTCGATGTCGCTCTTGTCTCCCAACGGCGTCATGAGTCGAATCGTCGCGGAGTTCGTCACTGCGCCGTCAACCTCCCCTTTCCACGTAGCAAGATCGAACAGCCAGCGCTGCCGCCCGGCGTCCACACCGAACGAAGCGCCGGCACTGTAATCAACGAGGCTGTTGATCAGGCTCAGTCGCGAGAACGACAGCAATTGGAGAATGACCTGATTTCGATCGGTGCCGAGATCGACGCTGTATTCGTAATCGATTCCGTAAAAGCCCAGGCTAACGCTTTCCGACACAGGGAAGCGTCCGGACAGCCCGATACCATGCGCATCAAAAGTAGCCGTCCGCCCCGGAAAATCACCGAGCCGCGGAAGTTCAAAAGTAAAATCACGATACTCGTAATCGACGGAAATCATCGCACTGTCACCGCGCCAGTATAGCGAGCCGCGCCAGTCGACCGAGTCCAGCAGATCACTGTCACCCCAATAGGCAGCCCCGACACGGATGCCGACGGGTTTAAACCAGTGATCGAGCCCGAGGTCGGCGTAGAGGGTTTCCAGCGTCTGCCGGCGCGGTAGATCGAGCTTGCTCTTTCCGATTGACCCGGTTAGCCAGGTCGTCTCGGTCAGGGCCAGATCACCAATAGCAGAGACGGCCAGCCCGTCGGCAGAATCGCCTTCAATCCCGAAGCCGAGAATATAGCCCTCAGCCGCAAGCGCGTTGCTCGCAAGCAAAAGCAGCGTAATAGTGCTACGCCATGACATACAAAATGCCTGCCGCGAGCAGGAGGCGATAGATAGCGAACGGTGCCAGCCCAATGCGACTCACAACACGCATGAAGAAGTCGATGCTCACGTAGGCTACCACTGCCGAGACAGTCACACCGAGGGCCAACTGACCCCAGGCCACTACGGTATCGCCGAACACCAGTCCTGCGCCCTTGTAGACGGTCGCGAGCAAAATGACCGGCGCAGACAGAAGGAAAGAAAACCTTGCCGCATCCTGGCGCTCAAAGCCCAGCAAGCGTCCGGCCGTAATGGTAATTCCCGAGCGTGACGTCCCTGGGACCAGTGACAGGGCCTGGGCCGTGCCGATAATCAGGGCATCACTGATGCGTATATCGCTGATTCCCCGGTCTCGCCTGGCAAAACGATCGGCGAGTGCCATCAGTATGCCGTAGCCAGACAAGGTGTAGACAATCACGGCCGGGTCGCGCAGATTGGTTTCGATCCACCCTGCAAACAACAGCCCCGCCGCGGCCGCCGGGATCGTGCCAAGCGCGATGCCCAGCGCCATGTAGGCTTGAGGTGATTTGAGGTCGCCACCGAGAATGCGAACGCCGCCTCGCAGAAGTCCCAGGATGTCTTCGCGAAAAAACGCGCAGACCGCCAGCAGCGATCCGAAGTGGACAGCGACATCGAATGCGAGCCCCTGATCGGTCCAGTCGACCAGGTACGGCACAAGAACGAGGTGCCCGGAACTCGAAATCGGCAGGAACTCGGTCAGACCCTGGACGATTGCGAGTATCACGATTTGTAGTGTTGTCACGGCGTTCCTCGTTCGACGTTCCTGTCGATCATAGCGTGTGAGTCCTGTCAGCGAGGGTGAATGCGGATGGCGTTCCGCAGTTTCCCCTGCGCAGCGCCATGCACTTGAAGTGCTCGCCCATTTCACCGGGCAGAGTAAGCGTTTTGACCTGTCGCGACAATTCGAGTTGTGCCTCGAGTGTCAGAGCGGTGAAACCCGACATCTCTGCCTCGAGACCGCCCGACATCAGGAACTGTGCCTGGGCCGTGTAGCCGACGACATCAAAACCAGCAGTCACGGCCGCCGTCGCCACGCGCGTGAAATCAACCCATGCCGTCAGATCCTGAATGCCGGGGAGTACCAGAGGATCATTGTGGGCATGATGTCGAAAATGACAGCGCAGCCAGCCGTCCGAGCGTTCCGCTGCGTAGTACTCACTGCGCGACACACCGTAGTCGAACAGGAACGCAATGCCTTCATCGAGCCCTGCTCCCAGTTGCGCAATCCAGTCGGGCACAGCGAGACAGATCTCCGAGGCATAGCCATCGAGCAAGGTTTCGCCAAGATCCGCCTCAAGTTCGAGGACAGCGCTCTCGAGCAGATCCGGCGCCGGCGACTCCGTAAACGCGAAGCCGTCAGGTGCTGCTCCTACACGTTGTTGCACGATGCCGGACTCGCGGCGCATGAAGCGCTCGACCGGTAAGGCGTCGAGTACCTCGTTCGCCAGGATAACTCCCCGGTGTCCGATGGGCGGTGAATCGATCCAGGACACAAGGTGAACCAGCTCCGGGAGATGCTGATTGAGGTACGTTTCCTGGCGTTCGCGCAAGTCCGCGGACACTTCGAGAATCCTGTAGGCCGCGGGCAACGAGTCCAGCGTTCTGAGCCTGGCAAGAACGTCGGCGGCCAGCTTGCCGCTGCCAGCGCCAAACTCCAGGACCGCACCGCCATCAACCTGCTCCAGCACCTCGGCGCACTGGCGTGCCACGACATGCCCAAAGACGGCCGAAACTTCGGGTGCCGTGACGAAGTCTCCTGCGGCGCCGAACTTGGTCGAGCCAGCCGCGTAATAACCCAGTCCGGGTGCATACAGCGCGTGTTGCATGAACTCGGCAAAGCTGATGCTGCCACCACAGGTTTCGATCTGCCGCCGGATGAATGCCGTTACGTCCTCGCAGTGCGCGGCACTCGGCGCATCGGGAATTGGCAGTGTTGGCGGCTGGTCGTGTGGCATGTCAATATCGAATGATGAAGGAGAATAGCCTGACAGATAAAGTCGTCCTGGTAACGGGCGCTGCCCGCCGCATCGGCGCGGCTATTGTGACACGCCTGCAGCAAAACGGCGCACGCGTCGCCATTCATTATCGGAGCTCGGCGGCCGACGCCGACGCCCTTGCGGCCTTGCTCAATGAGCAACGGCCGGACTCTGCAGCGACGTTCCAGGCAGATCTGCTCGATCCCGATGGTATTTCGGCACTGATTGCTGCCGTCATTGCATGGGGTGGACGACTCGACGGACTGATCAACAACGCATCGACTTTCTACCCAACGCCCATCGGCGAGATCACGGAAGCACATTGGGAGAGTCTTGTCGGCAGCAACTTCAAGGCACCGCTGTTCCTCTCACAGGAAGCTGTACCGCATCTCCGGGAGACTGGGGGCTCAATCGTCAATATTGTGGACATTCATGCACGGCGTCCGCTTCGGGATCATCCCGTATACGGCCCGGCAAAGGCGGCGCTGGCAATGCTGACCCGGTCACTGGCCAAGGACCTCGCCCCCGATGTCCGCGTCAATGGCGTATCGCCGGGTGCCATTCTCTGGCCCGAGGGTGGAATGACCGAATCCGTCCAGCAGACCATCCTGCAGCAAGTGCCAATGGAACGCGCTGGTACGCCGGAAGACATCGCCGGCTGTGTCCTCTACCTGATGCGCGACGCATCCTACGTCACAGGGCAGATCATCGCAGTCGACGGTGGCCGCTCGATAGGCTGGTGAGTTAGAACGCGCCGGCGAATTCGCGTTCGGGTGGCCCGGACAAATCGGGCCGCAGCGAATCGAACAGGAAATCAGCTTTTTGCTGTCCGCCCGGCAGCGAGACGACCGGGCAACCCGCACCCTCCACATACGATAACGCCGCGATCACGTTCGGATCGTTCGCGTCACCGACCGGGAAATTTAAATCATCTGCCGTGGCGCAATCAACGGGAAGACCGTCGAAATAATCACCAAAACCGGCGGCATTACTCTTCTTGAAACTCGTCGGCCGCAGGATCTTCTCGCAAAACTCCAGGCCGATTTGCCCAACCGGTTTGCCGAATGTGTTGCCGCCCACGATGTAGACGCCACCGGTTACAAATGGGTCCAGCCCATTGATGACAAGTTCGCTGGCAGAGGCTGTTCTATCCGATGCAACAATGATGAGTCGATTCAGGTCGATCGCGTTCGCGCGATTCGCAAAGTAATCGATGTTGTTGTTCGAAGCACGATCGGCATTGAACTCCGTGTTGGTGAAGACCTGTCCGTCATTGTTGAATCCACCGAGGTGGTCAGCCAGCAGGTTAGCCGTGTCCACGAGTCCTCCGCCGTTATATCGCAGATCGATAATGACGTCCTTGACGCCTGCTGCAATGAACGCCGCGAATACATCGTTGAAGTCGTTGCCATCCAGGCCGTCATGCGCCGTGCTGATAAACGTAGCGAACTCCATGTAGCCAACGGGCGGCTCACCATCGCCCATTGCAATAGTCCGATACTGCGGGATCGGATTAATCGTCACAATTTCCTGAGTGACCAAGACTGTGAACGTCGTCAAATCGAGATTTTGAATTTCGAATTCGACGGTGTCGTTGTTCAGCGCCGCATTGATGCCCTCGTTGGCGGTAATTTCCGCGATCGTCCGGCCGTCAATGCGCAAGACGGTTTGCCCGCGACTAAAGCCAGCGGCAAATGCCGGACTGCTAACGAAGACGCGCGTGAAGCGCATGTCCGGTCCTTCCATGCGCCAGCTGAAGCCGAAGCCCTCGTATTTACCCTCACCGAAGAACTCCTGGTCTGCCTGAGCGGAACCGACAAAACTAAAACGGTCGAGAGGTCCTCCCTCTGGTTTTTGCGGGCCATAGGTTTGAGTGACCTCCTGGACCAGCACTTCCGGCGACGGATAGTCGGCAATATCGATACCCGGCGGCAACATATCGTTCCAGAGGTACCAGTAATAAAGGCCGTCGAGGACGTATGCCTTTTGGTTGTCATTACTGCACTGCGTTGGCGTTGGCGTATCCGGCCCCTGCATTCCGGATCCGCTGTCGCATGCCGACAGTGACACTGCAATTAGCAGGACCAATAGTTTACGCATCAAACTTACCTCTAGAAAATAACGTCGACGGTGCCCAAAGGATGGCTCGCCTGATCAAAGTTTTGCCAGTGCTCCTGCATTGTACGGCCCGTCACCGGATGCACCAGATCCGGCGCCAGCTCGGCCAGCGGCCGCAACACGAAACTGTACTCCAGCACATCCCTGCGAGGGACACACACCGGTCGTTCGTCGACGACAAGGTCATTGTAGAGCAACAGGTCGATATCGAGAGGACGTGACTCCCATTTCCCACCATCGCGATCGCGACCGGAAAGATTATGTATAAGCTCGATCGCGTCGCAGATCTCGACGGGCGATGAATGGGACTCGAAGCTGACAACGAGGTTCAGAAAATCGTCACCCTCGAAACCAATCGCCTTGCTGCGGTAGACGGCGGACGTTTGCAGCTCGCCAAAACGATCACGGAGCTCGCGAAGCCCCAGGCGCAGGTTCTTCTCAGGATCGATATTGCTTCCCAGCCCGACATAGACGGTGGCCACAGAGGAATTACTCCGGTCGCTCGCCGCGCTCAATATCTATGCCGACGTCTCGCGACCCACGAATTGCGCCCGGCTTGTGGACCGTGACCCTCACCCAGGCGACGCCGAACTCCTCGCGAATGATCTCCGCGATACTCTCAGCCAGGGTCTCGACCAGCTGGAAGCTCGAATCAGCGACAAAACTCTGAATACGCTTCGCGACGGACTTGTAGTTCAACGTATCCGCAACATCATCTGTAGCCGCGGCCTTGGCGATATCAGCGCTCATTTCGAGATCCACAATTACCGTCTGGCGGATCTTCCTTTCCCATTCCCAGATGCCGATGATCGTCTCAACCTTGAGCTCGCGCAGAAATATTTTGTCCATGTAATTTTGATTCCAGTTTATGCCTGCGCCGGAACGCCCAGCGTTTCCAATGACCAGCGCGCCTGCGCCCTGATCTCCATGGCCGTGCTTGCTTCTGCCAGGCGTAACGCGCCGGCGATCGCGATCATCGCCCCGTTGTCGGTGCAGAACGCGAGTCGTGGATAATAAACATCGCCTTCGAAGCGCTCGGCAATTTCCTTGCGTAGAAGCTTGTTCGCGCCAACGCCGCCGGCCACGACGATTCTATCCAGCCCTTCCGAACGCGCCGCTTTGATCGATTTGCCAATCAATGTGTCGACGGCGGCCCGCTGGAACGATGCCGCCAGGTCTGCCCGCCGTGCGTCGAGACTGCCTGCAGCCTCGGCTTTGCGCACCTCGAGCATCACTGCGGTCTTCAGGCCGCTGAAACTGAAGTCGCTGGTGGGCTTGTGGATCATCGGGCGCGGGAAATCGAATGCCTTGTCGTCTCCGTCTTCGGCCAGCGCTGCCAGTGCCGGCCCCCCGGGATACCCGAGGCCGAGCAGCTTTGCAGTCTTGTCGAAAGCCTCGCCGACCGCGTCGTCGAGTGTCGTGCCCAGAACCCGGTAGTCGCCCAGCTCGCGAACCGCGATGAGCATCGAGTGCCCGCCGGAGACCAACAGCGCAAGAAATGGAAATTTCGGTGGCTCATCCTCCAGCATCGGCGCAAGCAGATGCCCTTCCATGTGGTGCACCGGGACCACCGGACAGCCCCAGGCCAGTCCCAGGCCATTGGCCATGCCGCCGCCGACCATCAATGCACCAACCAGGCCCGGCCCGGCGGTGTAGGCGATCGCGTCGGGCTTCTCAATGCCCGCTTGCTCCATAACTTGTTGAATTAATGGCAAAAGCATACGGATATGATCGCGAGAGGCAATCTCCGGGACCACGCCGCCATAGACCGCGTGCAGATCGACCTGGCTATGCAGGGCGTCCGCCAACAGCCCCTTTTCCGTGTCGAACAGCGCAACACCGGTTTCGTCGCAGCTGGTTTCTATGCCAAGAACATTCATGGAGCGAGAATAGGGGGACAGTGACCCTATTTCCAGTGGCGCGTGTCGGGGGAACACAGATTTGGTGCTCGGCTGGAAATAGGGTCACTGTCCCCCTATTTTTCTTTGCAAAGCACCAAATCCGGCGCTATTATACGCGGCTCAGTCCCGGCCCTGTGCCGGGTTTATTTATGTCTGAACGGAATACCTGAACAATGCCAAGCGTTCGCGTAAAAGAGAACGAGTATTTTGACGCCGCCCTGCGGCGCTTCAAGCGTGCCTGTGAAAAGGCTGGAATCCTGACCGAGCTTCGTCGTCGTGAGTACTACGAAAAGCCGACACAGGAGCGCAAACGCAAGAAGGCGGCGGCGGTGAAACGCCACATGAAGCGCCTGTCTCGCGAAGAAGCAAAGCGCAAACGTCTTTACTAATACTCTTTCGCTCCGCGTCCGCGGAGCGAGAATCTCAAACAATACCGATTATTCTTAGCCATGCCGCTCAAGAACCAAATCACTGAGGACATGAAGTCCGCCATGAAGGCTGGTGAAAAAGACCGGCTCAAAGTGGTGCGCCTCATTCTCGCTGCGATCAAGCAGGTCGAAGTCGACAAGCGCATCGAGCTTGACGACGCTGCTGTGCTGGCGGTCCTCGACAAGATGGTCAAGCAACGGCGTGACTCTGTCGAACAATTCGAGAAAGGCAATCGCGAGGACCTCGCCGCCATTGAGCGTGCGGAAATCGAGGTGCTTGAAGAATACCTGCCTGAGCAGTTGTCGGCCGACGAACTCGCCGCCCTCATTGACGAGGCGATCGCGGCCAGTGGCGCCGAAAGCATGCGCGACATGGGCAAGGTCATGGGCCAGATCAAGGCCAAAGCAGCGGGCCGCGCGGATATGGGCGCCGTGAGCGCCACCGTGAAAGAGCGACTCGCCTCTTTGTAGATTGGCACCATTTTTGCGCTCTGGCATGGCCCGCGGATTAGGCTATGCTGACCGAAAATAACAAGAAGCCTCCAAGACCTGGCCGAGGCCGGGCTACGTTTGCATCACTATGGCCGGATTAATCCCTCAGGACTTCATTGACGATCTGATCGCGCGGGCAGATATCATCGAGGTGGTCGGCCGCCGCGTGCAACTCAAGAAGGCTGGCCGGGAATTCAAAGCCTGTTGCCCATTTCATGACGAAAAGACACCTTCGTTCACGGTGAGTCCGGGAAAGGGCTTCTACCATTGTTTCGGCTGTGGCGCTCACGGTACGGCGATCGGCTTTTTGATGGAATTCGATCACATGAGTTTCGTCGAGGCGATCGAGAGTCTCGCCGGGTCTATGGGCGTAGATGTACCGCGCAGCGAAAGCGACAAACCTGCCCGGCGCTACGATGAGCTGTTCTCGCTTCTCGATAGTGTGGCCCGCCACTGGCAGGCCTGCCTCAAAGAGTCTCCGGCGGCGATCGAGTACGTGAAGAAGCGCGGCATCGATGGCTCCACTGCAAAACGCTACGGCATCGGCTACGCACCGGATGGCTGGAGCAATGTCCTCGACAAGTTCGGCAAATCGCCCGAAGCGATCGAGCGGCTGCTCGCGACTGGCCTGATTATTCGGAAAGACAACGGCCAGCATTACGATCGATTCCGTGATCGGATAATTTTCCCCATCCGCGATGCGCGCGGTCGGACGATCGCGTTCGGGGGCCGCACCATGGGAGACGGCGAACCGAAATACCTGAACTCGCCCGAGACCGTGCTGTTTCACAAGGGTCGCGAGCTCTACGGACTCTATGAAGCACGCCAGGCATTGCGACATATCGACCAACTTGTTGTTGTCGAGGGCTATATGGACACGGTGGCCCTGGCCCGCCACGGTATCGATTTCGCGGTTGCCACCCTCGGGACAGCAACAACGAGCGATCATCTCAATCGACTGTTTCGCCTGACAGAAAACGTCTGTTTCGCGTTCGACGGTGACCGCGCGGGCAGGAAAGCCGCCTGGCGCGCGCTCGAAAACGCGTTGCCCCAAATCCGTGAAGGGCGTCAAATACGTTTCATGTTTCTGCCGGACGGACACGATCCTGATTCCTACGTAAACGAGTTCGGAACCGACGCCTTCCTCAAGGCGCTGGATGAAGGCGTCGCCCTGTCCCAATTCCTGATCGATGAACTGGCCAGCCAGGTCGATATGACCACCGTCGATGGCCGGGCGAGACTCGCTGAACTCGCAAGACCGCTGGTGCACATGATCCCCTTGGGCGTTTACCGCGAATTACTGGTTGATAGCCTTGCCGAGGCTGTCGGGCTGACCGCCGCGAAACTCGAAAAAATGCTTGGCAATGAAACTCCTGGCAAGAAGCGCGGCCGGGCGACCGCCGGCGCGCCCCGCTCGACGGGACCGAAGTCGATGTCGGGCCAGCCGTCGGTCGTCAGGCATGCGATCACGATCCTGTTAAATCACCCGCAGGCGGCGCTGAAGGCCGATATCGAAATGCTCGCGAGCGTCAGCCGCAAGGGAACAGATTTGTTGCAGTCCCTCATTGAAACTGTACAGTCCGAACCCAATATAACGACGGCCGGTCTGCTGGAGCGATTTCGGCACGACGAGCAGGGTCGCCACCTGGGCAAACTGGCCGCGAACGAGATGCCGCTGGACGACGACTTTGACGCCGGCGCCGAGCTGGCAGACTGCCTCGATCAGCTGGCGCTGGCCGGTCGCAAGGAACGTATAGATTTTCTTATTGAAAAACAGAGACATAGTGGATTATCGGACGAGGAAAAGACGGAACTCAGACAGTTACACTAGGTCTGGATCAGGTCGGCTTGTTTTCGTATAATTAATCGTTTGCATCTTCTACCCGCAGGGGTTTACATCTTGACTGAAAAACCAGCACCCGTTGCACCCGTCATTGCCGTGAGCAAACAGGCGCAGCAACTCAAGGACCTGATTGCCAGAGGCAAGGAACAGGGCTATCTGACTTATGTAGAGGTCAACGACCACCTGCCTAACGATATCGTCGATCCTGAACAGATCGAAGACATCGTCAACATGATTAACGACATGGGCATCACGGTGTACGAAGAAGCACCGGAGACCGAGTCGAAGACGTTGACCGATACGCCTGCGACCGATGAGGACGCTGTCGAGGAAGCCGAGGCCGCGTTGGCGAGCGTCGATGCTGAGTTTGGCCGCACAACCGATCCGGTCCGCATGTATATGCGCGAGATGGGAACCGTTGAGCTGCTAACGCGCCAGGGCGAAATCGAAATCGCGAAGCGTATCGAGGACGGGCTGAACCAGGTCAAGTACCACATGGTTCATTTCCCGCCGACCGTTGAGGCACTCCTCGAAGTTGCGGACAGGGTTATCGGCGGCGAGACGCGCATGCAGGATTTTGTCGTTGGCTTCATTGACCCCAATGCGCCCGACGAGATCAAGCCGCCGGCACCCAAGACAGACGACGATGACGACGATGAGGTTGTCGATACAGGGCCCGATCCGGACGAGGTGAAAGCACGTGTCAGGGTTATTCGCCGGCACTTCAACCGCTCGATGAAGTACCTCGAGAAATACGGCCTGAAGGACAAACGTACGATCAAGGCTCAGGATGACTGTGCCTTGCAAATCATGGAGCTCAAGCTCGCGCCGAAGCTGTTTGATGCGCTCGTGCGCAACCTGCGTGACGTGGTCTCGATCATTCGCAGCCAGGAACGCCTGGTCATGCAGATATGCGTGCGCGATGCAGGCATGCCTCGTAAGGACTTCCTGTCGAGCTTCCCGAAGAGCGAGACCGACCTCAGCTGGATCGACAAGCACATTCGCGCCAAGCGTAAGCACTCCTCGATTCTTGGCAAACTCAAAGACGACATCCTGCGCGCACAGCGCAAGCTGATTGCTGTCGAGATCGCCACGTGCCTCATGATCAGCGAGATCAAGGAGATCAACCGCCAGATGTCGATCGGCGAAGCCAAGGCTCGCCGCGCCAAGAAGGAAATGGTCGAAGCAAACCTGCGCCTCGTTATCTCGATTGCGAAGAAGTACACGAACCGTGGACTGCAGTTCCTCGACCTGATCCAGGAAGGCAATATCGGCCTGATGAAGGCCGTCGACAAATTTGAATACCGTCGCGGTTACAAGTTCTCGACCTACGCGACCTGGTGGATTCGCCAGGCGATTACGCGTTCGATCGCGGACCAGGCACGTACCATCCGTATCCCGGTACACATGATCGAGACGATCAACAAGCTGAACCGTATTTCACGCCAGATGCTCCAGGAAATGGGCCGCGAGCCGCTGCCCGATGAACTGGCAGAGCGTATGGAGATGCCTGAAGACAAGGTCCGCAAGGTTCTCAAGATTGCCAAGGAACCGATCTCGATGGAAACGCCCATCGGCGACGACGAAGATTCGCATCTCGGCGACTTTATCGAGGACCAGACGGTGCATTCGCCGGTGGATTCGGCCACGACGTCGGGTCTCAAGGAAACGACGCATTCGGTGCTCGCTGGCCTGACGCCGCGCGAAGCCAAGGTCCTGCGGATGCGTTTCGGTATCGACATGAATACGGATCACACGCTCGAGGAAGTCGGCAAGCAGTTTGATGTGACGCGTGAACGTATTCGCCAGATCGAGGCGAAGGCGCTCAGGAAGCTGCGTCATCCGACACGTTCGGATCAGCTGCGAAGCTTCCTTCTCGAAGACTAGAAAAAAGCCGGGCCTAGCCCGGCTTTTTTTTGGCTGGCCACCGACGGCTTGTGCCGACTATTCGTTGATGCCTTCCAGACTCATGAAGAACGCATAGTACAGGGCGTCGTCTTCGAGACTCTGGAAGCGGCCCGTCTTACCGCCGTGCCCGGCCCGCATGTCGGTCTTCAGGACGAGAATGTTGTCGTCCGTCTTGAGCTCACGCATCTTCGCAACCCATTTCGCAGGCTCCCAGTACTGCACCTGTGAATCGTGCAACCCCGTCGTCACGAGAACGTTCGGGTAATCCTGCGCGCTGATCTGGTCGTACGGAGAGTACGACAGCATGTAGTCGTAGAATTCCTTGTCGTTCGGGTTGCCCCACTCGTCATACTCGCTCGTCGTCAGCGGAATCGACGCGTCCAGCATCGTGGTAATAACATCGACGAACGGCACCCGTGTCGTGATGCCGTTGTAAAGCTCCGGAGCCAGGTTCATGACCGCGCCCATCAGCAAACCGCCGGCGCTGCCGCCGCGCGCATATAAATGCGCGGGCGATGTATAGCCCTCACCGATGAGGAATTTGGACACATCGATGAAATCGTAGAACGTGTTCAGCTTGTTCAGCTGGCGGCCGTCAAAATACCATTTGCGGCCCATTTCGGAGCCACCGCGAATATGCGCAATGGCGAAGATGAAGCCGCGATCCAGCAGGCTCAGTCGGTTCCTGGAGAAAGTAGGCTCGATACTGAATCCGTAGGAACCGTAGCCGTACTGAATGAGTGGCGCCTGCCCGTTCATCTCGGTGCCCTTGCGGTAAACCAATGACACGGGGATCCGGGCGCCGTCTCGCGCGGTCGCAAAGCGTCGTTCGGTGACATAATCGTCGCGATTGAAATCACCAACTACTCGATCTTCCTTGACGAGCGTACGGGTGCGTTCGACGAGGTCGTAGTCGTAGCTCGATTCCGGCGTCGTCATGGACTCATAAACGTAGCGCAAGGTGGTCGATTCGTAGTTGTAATTGGTGCTTGAGCTCGCCCGATAGGCCTCTTCATCGAACTCAATCGCATGCAGCTCATCGGTTACACGATCCAGCACCTCAATCTGGTTCAGGCCCTGACGCGTACTGTCGACAACAAGGTGGCCGCGAAAGGCTGTGAATCCTTCAACGAGCACGTCGTCCCGATGCGGTATGACAACCTGCCAATTCTCCTGGCTCGTGTCGTGCAGCGGCGCCTCGAGAACCTGGAAGTTCTCAGCATCTTCGTTGCTCAACATAAAGAAGCGGTCTGCGCCATCCTGCACGAAGTACTCGTGGTCATCTCTGCGCGGCAAAAACAGCTGTGGGGAGTCCGATGATCCGTCCAGCGGAATGTAGTGTGTCTCGGTCGAGACCGTGCTGGACGCGGCGATGTACAGGAATTTTCCGGAAAGGCTCTTGTAGACGTAAGCGCTGAAGGTCTCGTCGTCTTCCTGGTAAATCAGCTCGTCGGCTTCCTCGCCCAGCGTATGCCGAAGTACCTGGTACCAGCGCAGGGTCTGCGGGTCCTGCCTGACGTAATACGCCGTCGATCCGTCCGCGCCCCACTCAAAGTAGGGTGTGACACTCGGGATCGGTTCACCGATCCGGTCGCCGCTGGCAATATCGACGAACTGCAGGTCGTAGAAGCGGCGCCCGACTGTATCGACACCAAAACCGAATCTCTTGTGATCCGGGCTTACGCTGAAGCCCTGCACCGAGTAGAAATCGTGCCCCTCGGCATTCACGTTAACGTCGAGCAAGATCTCCTCGGTGCCGTCCATCGAGCCCTTGCGGCGGCAGTAAATCGGGTACTCCTTGCCTGGCTCATAGCGCCGGTAATAGAAGTAGTCCCCATAACGAACCGGTGCGGACTGGTCGTCCTGCGGAATCCGCGACTTCATTTCCTCGACCAGGCGCGACTCGAATTCCGCATTTCCGCCAAGGACCCTATCCGTGTGGGCGTTCTCTGCCTCGAGATACGCGATAACCTCCGGGTTGTCGCGCTCATTGAGCCAGTAATAGTTATCGACGCGCACGTCATTATGCGCCTCGAGCTCCATGGCAATCTTGTTCGCGCGTGGCGCCTCATCTTCGGATTTGCCGCACGCGGTAATCAATAAGACCATGATCAGACCCATAAGCCATACGGTTGTTTTCATCGGATACACCTTGTCGGCCCGTTCGGGAGATCTGCCAATGTACACGATTTTAGTCGCGCAAAGGACTACGCCGACGGAGTGAGTTTTCTGCTAGAATCGCGCTCCTTAAGTGGGCCTGTAGCTCAGTTGGTTAGAGCAGGGGACTCATCAAAATGGTGCGTTCGCGTTGAGAAGTGCGAAATGAACGGGATGAATTCAGGGAAACCGCAGCAGCCGGGCTGGCGGCAATCCTGAGCCAAGCCGCGAGTACACTCGCGGAAGGTGCAGAGACTACCTGAGGACTACAGTGTCCTTAATAACAGGCTAGAGCGTCCCGCCCCTAACGATTCGGTCGAGGGTGATGAGATAGTCCGCTCCATTCGGAAACGAATGGGTACAGTGAATCCCTTGGTCCCAGGTTCGAGTCCTGGCGGGCCCACCACTTTTTAAAGCAGTATCTCTTCGATATCCGGCAGCCACTCGCGCCAGTAGTCGAGCTTGGCACGCAGTGCCTCGATCGCCTCATCCGGATCCCGCAACAACAGGCGCAGATGATCTCCCGGGCGCAACTGGCCCAGCAGATGCCGGTCGACACGAGCGACTTGTGCGATACGCGGGTAGCCGCCAACGGTGCCGGCATCTACTGATAACAGATACGGTGCCCCGTCCTCAGGACATTGAACCGTGCCGGGAAATACACCGGCGCTTGGCATGCGCCCGTCCGAAGACACCCTTAATCCTGGCCCTTCGAGCTGCAGGCCCATGCGATCGGCGCGTCGGCCGATCGTCCAGTTCGTGCCGAACAACTCATCCCGACTTGTGGCGGCGAACTGTTCGGTTTCGACCGACTCACAAACACGCACCGCCCAGCTCGTTGACATCGGCGGGCGAAACTCATCCGGGGTCTCGCATTTTTTTGCAGCCCCTTCCGGGAATTGAAGCTCATCGCCAGCGGCGAGCGCCCTGCCCTGCAGCCCGCCAAAGCCTGCCTGAAGATTTGTCGACGTCGAACCCAGGACGTCATCGGCTCCGAAGCCACCGGCGACCGCCACGTAGATTCTGGCCCCAACCATCGCTGACCCGATGACGAGCTCATCGCCAGCCGCGGCAGCTATCGCCCGATGCATGAACACTTCCTTGCTATTCAGCGTTGGTGTCGCGTGAGCGCCTGCAAGCGCGAACGTGCAGGGCGAATCAAATCGAAGGGTCGGCCCCAGCAACGTTGCCTCGAGTGCAGGTTCGTACCATGCGTTGCCAAGCAGTCGGTTGGCGAGCGCCAGTGACAGGGTGTCCGCCGCGCCGCCCGCCGGAACGCCCAGGTGACGCATGCCGACTCGTGGCCGTGACTGAATCGTCGTCTGCAGTCCGGGCTTGAGTACCGTAATGCTCATTTGTCCCACTCACTCGCATCGATCGCCTTGAAGCAAATTCGCATACCAGCGCGCAACGCGAACGGTGTCTCTGCCCCGGGGTCGAACAAGCAGTGTGGTGTGCGGCCGACGAGCGTCCATCCTCCCGGGCTTGCCATGGCATACAGACCGGTCCGACCATCGGCGATGCCGACAGAACCGGCCTCGACACGCAGCCGTGGTGCAGAACGTCGTGGAATTCGTAGTCTTTCATCGAGTCCGCCGATAAACGCGAAGCCGGGCGTGAACCCGACCATATCGACGGTGTACTCGCTACCCGTATGGAGTGCGATGAATGCATCCGGAGTCATCCCGATTTCACGACAAAGATCCTCGAGATCAGGTCCATACTCGCCACCGTAGACGACCGGTATCTCGATCAGTTCCTCACGCACTCGCAGTGGTTCGATGCCGGCCGCCAGCGAAGCCTCGATCCCGCGCTGTGCCTCGCCGGCATCGAGTCGGGTCGCATCGAAACGGACAACGACTGAATCTATTCCCGGTACGACATCCAGCCAGTTCCCGCTTGCCCGCAACTGTTCCGCCAGCCCCTGCGCTTCCGGAGGACTCGCGACCAGGATGGAAATAAGGTCGTCACCGCAGCGTTTGAGCACGAATCTCCACCCCATGGGACTCAAGTACGTCGCGAACAGCCCTGGCTTTTTCTGCGGCGCCCGGCGTATCGCCGTGAATACACAAGGTATCGGCCCGTACGCTTACCTCGTCTCCATTGCGGGCTGTCACCTGTCCATCCTCGGCAAGGCGCACGGCCTGGGTTGTAGCGACTGCCAGGTCCTCGTGCACGGCCCCGGGCTCCTTACGCGAAACCAGGGTTCCATCGGCTTCATAGGCACGATCCACGAATGCCTCGGCGACGAACCTGAGACCATGGCGATCCGCTGCAAACTCCAGCTCGGAGTTTGCCATCCCGACGAACGCCGGCTCGCCCGGTGTTTCCGCGGTAACGCGTGCAATAAGGTCAGCAAGTTCCCGATCGCCAACCGCGTCGTTGTAAAGCGCTCCGTGGGGTTTGATGTGTGCAATTCTCGCACCCATCTGCGCCGCCGTATCGGAAAGCGCCGTGACCTGCACGGTGAGTGAATCGTACAGCTCGTCGCCCCGCATAAAGCCGCTCTGGCGGCCGAAGCCGTCCCGATCCGGGTACCCCGGGTGCGCACCGACTGCCACGCCGTTCTCGATCGCCGAGCGAATCGTCTGCGCCATGGACTCGTCGTCGCCAGCATGGCCCCCGCAAGCAATATTGGCGCTTGAAACGATCTGAAGGAGTTCCTCGTCATAAGGATCGCCCTCGCCCAGGTCTGCGTTGAGATCAATGGATGTCATTTAGTGTCTATTGCCTTTGTCCTTCTGTTTGTCGGCCATGACGGACTTCACCATCTTGCCAAAATTCTTATCGCGTGACCGCCGCTCTGCGATAGTCTCCGTGTTACGCCTGTCCTCCGACAACAGCTTGCGGTAGCGTCGGAGACGCTCCGCATCCAGCGTCCCGGCCGTGATCGCGGCCTGCACCGCACACGCCGGCTCCGTCTCGTGCGAACAATCCGAAAACCGGCATTCGCCGGCCAAAGCCACCACTTCCGCAAACACATCGTCAAGGGCGCCACCCACGTCGACCAGTTGCAGTTCTCGCATACCCGGCGTGTCGACCAGCCATCCACCACCGGGCAAGCGGTGCATGGAACGCGACGTCGTCGTATGCCGCCCGCGCTGATCATCCTCACGTACTGCCTTTGTGAGCTGGTGGTCGCCTGTCAGTGTGTTGATCAGCGTCGATTTGCCGACGCCCGAAGATCCAAGCAATGCCACTGTTTGGCCCGATTTGCACCACGGCCGGAGAATCTCAACGTCTTTCGAACTGCGCGCATCGAGCGCTTCGACCAGCACCCCCGGCGACAGCGTGCTCGCCTCGCTGACGAAGTCGCTCGCAGAATCCACGGTGTCCGCCTTGGTGATCACGATCACGGGAAACGCACCAGCATCGTGTGCAATGGCGAGATAGCGCTCGAGCCGGGCAACGTTGAAATCGCGATTGGCCGACGTCACGATGAACAGGGTGTCGATATTGGCCGCGATCAGCTGGATCTCACCGCCGGTGCCGGCAGCACGCCGTTGGAACAGCCCTATGCGCTCCAGGCAGCGATCAATCCTTGGCCCTTCGGTGTCGAGCAACACCCAGTCGCCGACGGCGACGGCAATTCTTGCAGCCTTACCCGCAAGTTCTACGAACTCGACGCCATCCGCATGTGCAACCTCAACGCGCCCGCGATGCACGTTCAGCACACGCGCTGGCAACAGGTTGCTGTCAGGCTCTACCTGGGCTTGAAAAAATGGTCGCCAACCGAGGCTTTGTAACGAATCCTTGGATTCCATGAGATACACTGGATAACACGTAATAGCACGCGGGGAAACATAATGAGCGTAGCACTGGTCACAGGTGCAAGTTCGGGAATCGGCGCCGCAGTCGCCATCGCATTCGCGGAAGCCGGCTGGGATGTCATGGCGGCCGGTCGCAATGAAGGACGCCTCGAAGAGGTTGCTGACGTGTCGGAGAGGATAGTCACGTGGACAGGCAATCTCGTCAAATCGGACGACTGCGACGAACTGCTCGCCGACACCATCGACGAATTCGGTCAGCTGGACTGCCTTGTCAATAATGCCGGAATTTATATACGCGGCAGCGTTGCGGAGACGAGCGATGACGACTGGCGCGAAACCATCGCCACCAATCTCGATGTGCCGTTCTACCTGAGCCGGGCTGCTCTGCCCCATTTGCTTAAAGCTGAGGGCAGTATTGTCAATATCGCCTCCGACTGGGGCCTGAAGGGTGGCGAGCGGGCAGCGTCTTATTGCGCGAGCAAAGGCGGCCTCGTATTGCTGACCAGGGCGATGGCCAGGGACCACGCGCGCGACGGCCTGCGCGTCAACGCCGTCTGCCCGGGTGACGTCGATACGCCGATGCTCACGGCCGACGCCGAGGCTGAGGGAGTCGATGTCGACGAATACCTCGAGGAGTGCAGCGAAGCCGTGCCGAACGGTCGCGTCGCCGAGCCCGAGGAAGTCGCGGCGCTCACGCTGTTCCTGGCAAGCGAAGCCGCGACGCACATAACCGGTGCCGCGATCCCGATTGACGGCGGCGGCAGCGCCTAGCGTCAGGTAACGATCAACTCGGAAACGAGAACCGTCGGCATGCCCTGCGATACAGGCAC
>Ga0316191_10000174_pt1 | contig 37029 bp, 27 predicted proteins | sample Eddworburr2cm_MG_FD_204928 | JGI IMG/M metagenome (GOLD analysis project Ga0316191, IMG submission 204928) | Coastal sediment microbial communities from Maine, United States - Eddy worm burrow 2 cm | ecosystem: Environmental > Aquatic > Marine > Coastal > Sediment | place: USA: Maine...
TGACTTTCAGCATGATCTGGGATATCGCGATTGCCAACATCCTTGCGGCCGGGTTGCTGATGTTGCTTAGTCGTCAGATTGCAAAAATCGCATTTCTTCCGGCTCACTCGGTCGTTCCTGGTGTCATGGTTGTGTTACTTATGGGTGCCTGGGTCGCGACCAGTTCTATGGGCGACTGGTGGACGTGCCTTGCAATGGCCGCCCTGGGTTACGTCATGAAACAGGGTGGCTGGCCAAGGTCTCCGCTTATCCTGGCCCTTGTGCTTGGAACACTGATAGAGAATAACTTTCAACTGACCATGCAGCTGCATAGTGACTTCAGTTGGATGTACCAGAGACCTATTGTGGTCATCATTGAAATTGCCATTGTGGCCACGATCGTTCTCGCAGCTCGCGGCATCACGCGCCCGAAATCGGTACGGGAGAGAAAAAAGAAAAACGTTGCTGGCCCGTCGCAGTCGCTGATGTCGTTCTTGCTTGCCGCCATACTGCTGGCAGTCTTTGTTGCGGCATTCCTTATTGCAAATCAGTTTGAAGATGCGGCGACGGGGCAGTTTCCGCTCGCTGTACTTACGATCGCAATTCCGCTGGTGTTGTTCGTCTTCATTACCGACTTGCGTGCCTGTTTCAGTGGCATCACGGATGCCGGTGGGACCGCACAGGCAATCGCCGTTGCCACCCAAACCTGGGAGTTGCTCGCCAGCGCAAGATTCTTTGGCTACTTATTGGCGCTATTGGCGACCACGTATGTGGCCGGCCAGCTTGTATCGCTGCCGTTGTTTGCCCTCTTGTATGCGCGTCGCTGGGGTAATTTCAGCTGGCCGATGAGCCTGCTGTATGCGGCGGCCAGCCTATTGCTAGTCTGGGGGCTCTACGCCCAGATAATGAACCTGCATCTTTATCCATCGCTCTTGTTCGGCTAATTTCGGGAGTAAAATAATGACTAAAAGACACCTACTACTAACAATGCGGACTGCAGCAATCTGCACTGCTGCACTTGCCATCACGGCATGCCAGGCAAAAGAGGAAACGGTCGCGGCACCTGTAGCGACGGCCCCACCCCCCGCCGCAGCAGCACCTGCTGAAACCCCGGCACTGGATTCAACGCGGGTCGTTATTACAGAGCCGGTTGATGGATCTGAATTTCCGGTCCATCTTGCCTATGTTGAAGCTATTGACGGGCTCTACACGCCTATAGGGATACGCAAACCGGAGGGTGATGGTCCGTTTCCGATGGTTTTGTTCGCCTCCGGTAACGGTGGCGGCGGTATGACTTGGGTTCGCGACGCAACTCAGAATACGAGCTGGACGCAGGAACAATTCGTCAAGGCTGGCTATGCGGTGGCCTGGACACGCTATCGGGCAGAGGTCGAACTCGCGTATGCCAACTACGGCAAACTGATCGAGGACACACGCCAGGGTCGTCAGCTGCTGAATCGCGGTCCGCTCGAGTACGAAGACATGATTTCAATCATTGAGTATGTCAAGACACTGCCCTATGTCGACCCGGCCCGCGTTGGTTACATGGGTATGAGTCATGGTGGAGAGATGGCTTTCAAAATTACGTCGGAATACGATGGCCTTACGGCGGCGATTGCCAGTGAACCGGCAAATCACGAGTTTCTTGCACTAACACCTGATGACACGGCGCACGTGAATCCCGAAAGCGGACTGATGGACATCGAGAGCATGCTGATGCGGGAAACGGACAAAGTGCGCAGACGCATCAATATGGAAATCGCGCAAGAACGGATCAGCACGATCAAAACGCCTATCTTTGTACAGGGTCGCAATACCGACGAGCTGCAGGGCATTTTCAGGGTTGGCTACGACTTGCTGCAAGAGGCGGGCAAGGAGTCCGAGTGGAAAAGCTACGAACACGATGTCCATGGCTTCGCCTATGTAGAGCGAAACGAGGATGGGGTCTACGCTCCTGACGAGGTGCAGCTGGAGGTAGTGAATGACAGCGTCGCCTTTTTCGATCGGTACATGAAGCCCTGATCGAAATTCGATCGTGCGTCGGTTACGAGCGGGCTGATTCGTGAGCGCGCAGGGTGCGCAAGAGGCAGCACAGGCAGGGTCTGTATACCGTCGCCTGCTGCTGCCTATTTATGTCCCGACGCTGCTTAGTGCCGTCAGTTTGCAGGCACTACTGGTGCTGCTGCCACTGTACGTGCTCGAGCAGGGCGCCGGGGCCGCGTTTGCCGCTCTTCTAATAGGCCTGCGCGGCATCGGCATGCTGCTGTTTGACCTGCCCGTTGGCATTTTGCTGGCGCGCCTGGGCGACAAGCCGGTACTGATCGCCGGACTTGTCGCGATGACAGTAAGCACGGCGCTGTTCGCGTTGTCGGATAATCTTTGGGTCATGGGCGGCGCCGCACTGGTGTCGGGTATGGGCTTTACCGCCTGGATGATTGGGCGCCAGTCCTACATTACGGACAACTGCAAGATTAGCGAACGCGGGCGCGCGATCGCGGCCATGGCCGGGATCATGCGTATTGGCGGCTTCATCGGGCCCGCCGCCGGTGCGCTACTCGCACAAGCCATGGGTTTCGGTGTCGCGTTTATCATTCTGGCCGCGACTGCAGGAGCTGCCGCGTTATTCGTGATGTCCTTTTCGCACAATGTGATACCGGAATCGCTGGCGGGAAACGCGCACTTATCGAACCTGAAGAAAATCGTCAGCGCGAACGCGCGCGCACTGAGTACGGGCGGGGCTGCATCGGTCGGGCTTCAGCTCATGCGCTCCGGTCGCATTTTGCTCATACCGTTGTTTGGTCATTTCCTGGGCCTGAATATCACAGACATCGGGATGATCATCTCTTTTGCGGCCATGCTTGATGCGGCCATGTTTATTCCCGTTGGCATGATCATGGATCACTACGGTCGCAAATGGGCCAGCGTTCCCTGCCTGGTGCTTTCTGCTACGTCCCTTGCGTTGCTGCCACTGACGCAGGGCTATTACTCATTACTCGCGGCGTCGTTGCTGGCAGGTTTTGCTAACGGACTGGGTACCGGCTCGTTGCTTACGCTTGGGTCGGATCTTGCGCCGGCGAAAGGCCGCAAGGAGTTTCTCGGAATCTGGCGTTTCATCGGCGATATCGGGCATGCCGGCGGTCCGCTGATGATCGGAGCGCTGATTAACCTGGCAACGCTTGGCGCGGCGGCAATAGCAACGGCAGGGATCGGCATGGTCAGCGCGGCCGTCATGTACTGGTTCGTCGACGAAACGCTGCGTCGGGATTGACGATCGGGCTAGTGCGCCCGTTACACGCCGTCGCGCTCCTCGATGATGCGCCGCAACTCTTTCTGCCTCTTGCGGTCGATCGGATACTTCCACATAAGGAGTAATACCAGCAGGTAAGCGCCGATAGGTGTAAATACAATCAGGTAACGAACATTGTCGATCATTGCCTGAGAATTTTCTGCGCCGGCATCGGGGTCAAATCCGATCCACGACAATGCCATGTAAATTCCGCTGGCCATGAAACCTGCGGCCAGCTTGCTACTTAGCTGGAGCAGTGCATAGTACAAACCCATGCGTTCGGAGCCGCTCTCCGCCTGATCGTGATCACAGACGTCTGCCATCATCGTGCGTGGCAGCATTTCGTGCGCGGATGTAATTGCCCCGACGAACAGAAATGCCAGTGCGGTAAGCCAAAGTTGTCCCGGTGGCAGAAAGAACATGAGCGCAGGCACCAACATGCCGTACAGCACTGCGAGCTGCATGGTCGCGTGCTTGGTGAAGTGCTGGGCTAACTTGACCCATACGGGGATGAATACCATGCCGCCAATCATCAGGAAGAAAAGCGTAAAGCCGGTTCGGTCACCGAGCAGCAGCGTGTAAGTGACAAAAAACACGAATAGCGACTGCACTACCGCATAAGCAGCCGTTATGGCGGCATTTGCCGCGAGCAATCGCAGCAGTGCCCAGTTGCCGGCCACGATTGCAAATGCACGACGAAAGCCAATTCGCGTAGGCGGCGGTGATGTCGGTTCAGGAAGACTGCGCAGGCAGACAAAAACCGAAAGCGGCAACAGGATGATCAGCATCCAACCGACGGCGGCGACTTTGTCGGCATGCGAGGGCGAGCCAAACTGTTCCAGTAGCGCGGGCATAAGTGCAACTGACATCATGCCGATCATTGCAGCCACCTGTAGCCAGCCCGCGATGTCGGTGCGCTGGTCATAGTCGGGCGATAGCTCCAGTGCCCAGGCCGTATGGCTGACGGTGGTTAATGTCCAGCCGATGTAGACAACGATCAACCAGCCAAACAGGTAACCCGAACCGACCTGCCCCGTTGGGATAAACAGCATATAGATTGCGAGAACGAGGATGATCGTACCCAGGACCAACCAGGGCCTGCGGCGCCCCCAGGGCGTTCTGTAGCGGTCTGACACGATGCCAAATACCGGGTCGGTCACGACGTCGAACATCTTCGTTGTAAAGAAAATGCCTGCGATTGCCTTTGCATCCAGACCCATCGTGATCGCATACAAGGGCATCAGGAGGATGTACTTGGATTGCAGAAAACCGGCCAGCGGCATGGCGGGAAATGAAAACCCGACCATCGAGCGTTTGCTTGTCTTGAATAACGTCATTAGATGTCCTGATGCATTAGTCGGGTTTCGGTTTATGCGGCGACCACACTACTCATCGCTTAGCGTATAGGCGACGATTGCGTCACCTTCCTCAGTAAAGGCGCGGCGATTTCCGCCCGCCGCGATCACGATATACTGCTTCCCGTTCGCCATGTACGTCATGGGTACGGCCATTCCGGCATAAGGCAGCTTGTCCTGCCACAGCTCCTCACCGGTGTTGATGTCCAGTATGCGGAGTTTCTTATCCATGGAAGCCCCCATGACGATGATTCCTCCCGCCGTGACGATAGGTCCGCCGATGATGGCAGAGCCCCATGATTCTGGAAACGTAACGCCGTAGCGCCGGCTCTGGCCGAACGGTCGCTGCCACTTCACTTTGCCAGAGTCCATGTCGATTGCGGTCAGCGTACCCCAGGGTGGTGGAGTGCAAGGCACGCCGCTGGGTGCTTCAAAGTTTTCGGTCTTGGTGGAGTAAGGCGTACCCGGCATTGGATCACCTGCGCCGTCGCGGTAGCTGCTGCCGGGAACCTCCGCATCGCCGTCCGCCGGCATTGGCGTAATGGCACCGCCCTCGTTGGGAATTAACCAGTGCTGCGTTCCGATCGTCATGGATTTGATGACCAGCAGGTTTGAGTTCGGGTCAAACGCAGCACCGCCCCAGTTGCCGCCGCCACCGAAACCTGGAAAGTGCAACGTGCCGCTCTCACTGGGTGGTGTGAACATGCCCTCGTAGCGAAGTTCATCAAAACGCTTCTGGCACCAGGAGCGACCCATAAAGGTCATGCCGAACATGTCGTCACGGGTGAGCGTGGTGCGGGTAAAAGGTTCTGGCAGCAGCGGGAACGGTTGCGTGGCTGATGTTTGCTCTCCCGGCACATCTGACTTTGGCACGGCGCGTTCCTCGATCGGGAATACCGGTTCACCGTCGTCACGATCAAATACGAACAAATAGCCTGCCTTGGTTTGCTGGATGGCGACTTCGCGCGCCTCGCCACTCTTGTTAATAGTCACGAGCAGCGGATGGCCCGGCAGATCGTAGTCGTAGACGTCGTGATGAACGATTTGATAGTGCCAGGCAGGTTCGCCAGTCTTTGCGGACAGCGCGACCGTCGCAGTGGCATACGGAATCTTGAACTTCCGTGTGCCACCATAAAAATCGGAAGACGGGCTGGTGGTTGGCAGAAACACCAGGCCACGTTCGAGGTCTGCGCTCAAGGTGGACCATACGTTGGCCGCGCCGGTTTCATGCACATGTTCCGGCGGAATCGGATTGAATTCCCAACGTAGCTCGCCGGTGCGTACGTCAAAGGCGCGAACGAATCCGTCGCTGGCGTCGACCGGGCTGTCTTCAACGCCGACCGCAGCGACGACCACGTCATCGATAACAATCGGTCCGGACGTTGTATGGCGCGGCCCGACCCCGTTACCTTCGAAGTCCCAGTGGCTGGCATAGCCCGGGTGGCCGGCACTGGCGCCGAAGTCGCGGCAGGACTTGCCGGTGTCGGCATCTATCGCATAAACATTGCCATTGATGTCACCTTTGAACACGCGCTTCTCGCACGGGGTTCCTGCTCTTGGTTCGGGTGCTTCCCAATAGGCGACGCTGCGGCATCTGACGGTTTGGCGCGGCTGCTCAATCAGACCTTCGCCGCCGTCGTCCTTATGTGGATCAAACCGCCAGCGCTCCTGACCAGTGATTGGATCGAGCGCGATGACGCGGTTCATCGGTGTGCAGTAATAGAGTGAGTTGTTGGCGTGGATTGGTGTCGCCTGCAGCCATGCCATGTCACCGGAATTGTGCGTCCAGGCAAGCTTGAGACGGCCCACATTGGCTGCGCTCACCTGATCGAGTGCCGAATACTGGCCGCCGCCTGCGTCCCCACCAAACGTGGGCCAGTCTGCACTGGTCTGGGCTATTGCGGCGCCGCTCGCGAGCGTGGCGCAAACGAACGGGAAAACCAAACGGGATACCCACATAGAGACTGCCCCCCAACCTGTATTTGCCATTCAGAGCGCCACAATAACGCTTATTCACGATCGCTTGCAATCGTGTGCATGAAACTGGCAGCATGGCGGTTCAGCGATGGTGCCTTGGGCGGTTGTGCAGATATGACTGGGAACGCGGTTCAACGTATTTGGCTTGTTGTCGCGTGCAGTTTTGCCTGCCTGGCTGCCTGCAAACAGCAACCCCCGGAAACGCACAAAGACGCCGATGTCATCATTGTTGGCGCAGGACTGGCCGGACTGTCGGCCGCGGTAGAGATGGGCCGCAGCGGGCTCGATGTACTGGTCGTCGACATGAATTCCGTTGCTGGTGGCCACACCATGCTGGCGGGTGGCGTCGCAATCGTTGCCACGCCGCTGCAAGAGCGCCTGGGCATCGAAGACTCAGCGGCGCTGGCGTACGACGACTGGATGGACTGGACCACAGATGGTGATGCGGAATGGACGCGCTACTATGCGGAACATTCGCGCGAACTGATCTATGACTGGGTCACGGCTATGGGCGTCGAATTCGTGCGCGTCGTGCCCGGCCATGGCAACAGCCTGCCAAGGTTTCACTTTACCCAGGGTCGTGCAGCGCATCTTGTCTTGCCGATTTATCGCGAGTCGCTGAACCTGCCCAATATCGCGTTCCAGTGGAACGCGCTCGCCGAGGAACTGTTGCTTGAAGACGGGCGAGTCACTGGCGTACAAGTGAAGAACCTGCGTGGTGGAGAAACACAGCGTTTGTATGCGGATACAGTGGTTCTCGCCACGGGTGGGTTCGAGACGGATGTCGAGCGTGTGCTTGCGAACTGGATTCCCGGTGCGCCTGTTCCCGATCGCCTGCTGATCGGCTCTGCCATCAGCGCGACGGGCTCAGGACATGATATGGCGACTGCCGCAGGTGCTGCGCTGGCCAGGATCAATCGACACTACATATACGTCGATGCCATCGTTAATCCGCGTGATCCAGAACAGAGTCATTCGCTGACTGCGGCCAATGAGTATTCGTTATGGGTCAATTCGAGCGGCAAGCGTTTCACCAATGAGACAGGCTTCGACAAGGACATACTTGTCGACCTGCTGCAGCAGGAACCGAGCACCTACTGGATGGTGTTTGACCAGGCGGCGCGCGATAAATTTGGCGTGCGCGGTGCGGCCTGGCTTAACACGCCATCGCAGGATCATCCGATCCTGGACAATCCGCAGGCGGCCTGGCGAGCTGCGAGTCTGCGTGAGCTGGCGGCTATGACCGGGTTGCCCGGCGATGCGCTTGAGCAGAGCGTGCAGGAATTCAATGCCATGATTGACGCAGGTGAAGACACGGCGTTTGCGCGCTTTTCAAACGGCGACAATGTGCCGCCAAAAGTTCAGCAGCAACCGTTCTATGCCCTGCAGCTATTTCCAACGACGCGCAAGAACATGGGCGGTGTCGCTATTGATAAGCAGATGCGAGTGCTCGATCAGTCAGGGGAAGTGCTGCCGGGTCTGTACGCGGTAGGCGAACTCAACGGCAGCCTTGGCATCAATGGCCAGCATGGGCTTGACGGTATGTTTCTCGGTCCGGCTATTATCACTGGTCGACTCGCGGCACAGAGTATTGTTGCAGCAACCGACGTGCAGACGAGGGCGCCCGAAATCCTGCCTGCCGAGCAGACGCGCGAGGTTGGTGAGTGGCAGGCGATGTTGACGTCGAAGGATCTCAAAGCGCTGCTTTCAATTCCACGTGATGGCTATTGGCATTTCCAGGTGTCGCATCAGCTCGTCGTCGAACGGAATTACGACTGCACGAGCTGCCATTCGGCGCAGCTTCCATTTGCACCGGTCATCGACAGGGAAAGTCGTCGCCTGCAGACCGAAGTCTGCACGACCTGTCACTGACGCGTATTGCTGACCATCGCGTGCTTGCCAGCTCGATGTATGGCTACTTAGCTGATCCGCAAAAGCTTCATTAGGTTGCCGCCGACGATGGCTCCCTTCTCGGCGTCGCTGAGATAGGAGGCATCGAGTATCAGGTCCAGCGTGTCGGGCCAGCTGAAGGGCAGGTCGGTGCCGTAGACGATCTGGCTGGCACCCATCTCCGCGACCAGGTGCCGCAGCCCCTCGTCAGTGAAGACCATCGAGTCAGCGAGAATCTGCGACTTCAGGTATTCGGATGGACGTTTCTGGTTGGCGCAGTTGGCATTGCCTCGCACGTCGCAGGCGACTTCGGTACGGCCTAAGTAGGACGGCAGGTAACCGCCGCCATGCGCCGCACAGACCTTCAACTGCGGGAAGCGGTCGAAGACGCCGTCGAAAATCATGTGTGACAAAAACGTCGTGGTTTCGAGCGGGTTGCCAATGATATTGCCAAGATCACCGCGGCCGTCGAATGCGCCCTCTTTAACCAGGTGCGCGGCGCTGCTCGGATGCATGAACACAGGAACCCCCAGCTCCTCGGCCTTGGCCCAGAAGGGGTCGAAGCGCTCGGATGACGGCGGCGCGCCGTTGACATGGCCACCGATGGAAGCACCGCGATGCCCCAGTTTGGTGACGGCGTATTCGAGCTGCTCGGCTGCCAGATCGGGATGCTGCAGTGATACCGTGCTCAAAGCCACGAAGCGATCGGGGTGTTCTGCACACCATTCGGCGAGACCCTCGTCCTGGGTGCGGGTGATTCGCCGCGCCAGATCTTCATCGGCTGCGTACCACCAGTATTCATTGATACTGAGCGCCTGAATGTCGACGCCGAGTTTGTCCATCCGCTCGAGGCGCCTTGGCCCCAGTAGACGGATGCCGCCGACCTTCATCTCCAGCGGCGTGCCGCTGACGATTTTTTCAACGGCGGGAATGCCGCAATGCGCATGGATATCGACGACCTGCACTCGGTGGCCGTTGATCGATATCTTCCGTCGGGCTGACTGCCCTGCAGAGACCGCGTACGGGCCCAGGGCAAGTCCTGCGGCGCCTGCATAGGCAACGGTCTTCAAAAATGTTCTACGGTCCGGCATAAATCACTCTCCTGTTTGGCACGGCTGTTATCGATGGCAGGAAGGCCGCCACTGAATTGACAGAGCTTGGGGGCCATGATTTACTGCAATCGTTTGCATAGGCCCTACTATAACCGAATAATACCGAATTCGCTCGATACTTTGCCCCCATTTCGATCAAGGCTGAAAAATGACGATCAATTCGCGAACAAAAGGTGTACTGCATTTTCTTGCTCTGGCGAGCCTCCTCATGGCTGGATTCCAGCCGGTGGTCGCGGCCGCTGACGAAGCGCTGTCGCAGCCCGAATACGAGGTTGTCTTCGAAAAAGACGTCGCGATTCCGGTGCGTGACGGAACGGTATTGAGAGCCGATGTATATCGTCCCGCTGTTGCGGCCGGTGATAGCACCAAGTTTCCGGTTCTCGTCAGCCTGAGCGCGTATCAAAAAAGCATGGATCGGGTCTTGCCGCATGTCAGGCCGTTTACCCACGTCGAACGACCCGAGCCTGACTGGTGGGTCGCTCGTGGTTATGTGCTGGTGTTCATTGATACTCGTGGCACAGGGACATCACCGGGCAAAGCCGACATCTGGTCGATGCAGGAGACTCGTGACTATTACGACGCTATCGAGTGGGCCGCGCGACAGGACTGGAGCACTGGCAAAGTCGGGCTGTCCGGCGTGTCCTATTACGCGATCACGCAATGGAATGTGGCCAGTTTGCAGCCACCGTCGCTGACGACCATCGTGCCTTGGGAGGGTTGGGCCGACCTGTACCGGGACTCGGTCTTTCACGGTGGCGTCCTCAACCAGGCGTTTTACGGACGCTGGTGGATCGACGTTGTAGGCAAGCAGTTGCTCGAATTTACCCGCGCCGATAACTCGGCTGCCTTCGACGAAAACCTGATGTGGAACTTCATGACACATCACACCGACAGCCCCTGGTGGGACGAGGTCAAATCCCGGGCGCAGTTCGACAAGATCACCGTGCCGCTCTATAGCTCCGGCAACTGGGGTGGCTGGAATCACCATCTGCGCGGCAATATTGACGCCTACGTGCGTTCGGCTTCGAAGAACAAAAAGTTGCAAGTGCATATCGGCGGGCACACCGATGCTTTCTACTCGGATGAAGGCAAGACGGAGATGCTGCGCTGGTATGACTATTGGCTCAAGGACAGGGACACCGGCATCATGGATGAGCCACCCGTCAAAATCTGTGTGCGCGTCAGTGTGGACGAATGCACCTGGCGATTCGAAGATGAATGGCCGCTCGCGCGGACCGAGTACACCAAGTATTACCTGAGCACGAAGAACGCAGGCGTCGTAGATGATGCGATGCACGATCTTCGTTTGGTCACTGCACCGACTGCGAAGAACGACGACATCACGTTTCCTTCCGGGCCGGAGGCTTACCGGCGCGGCGTCAGCGGGCAACCCATGGTGTCTTTTGTGACCGAGCCCATGACCGAAGACGTGGAGGTCACTGGTCACATCAATCTCAAGCTGTGGGTGTCCTCCGAGACGGATGACATGGACGTGTTCGCCTATTTGCGTAACGTGGCACCCGACGGCAGCGTCGAGACGGCCACGCGCGGCATTTTGAAAGTGTCACATCGCAAGCTGGATCGGGAGCTGTCCAAACCATACCGGCCCTATCACACGCATGATGAGGAACGGAAGCTGATGCCAGGTGAGATCGTGCCGATCGAGGTCGAGATCTGGGCAACCAGCATGGTGTTCAGGAAGGGACACCGCATACGCCTTGATGTGCAGCCACACGATGGTGATCACTACTTCGCTGCGTATAAGCTCAAGGACAACAGTATTTACACCGGTCCAGATCACCCATCACATGTACTGCTGCCGATCGTGCCGCAGCGGGAACAAGACTGACCGGGAGCTAGAGCCGGATCAGAAGCCGCAGTCCTTGCCCATTCTCGCGATGGTGCAAGGCTCGGCGTCATTTGCGTCGGCGTCTGCGCCGTGCCCCAAGACTCGATAGTCCCAGTGCGTTGCAGCGCGTTGCAGGATACTGGCCAAATCGTCTTTTAGCAGATATCCCGCATCGATCAACTCCATCGCAGACTCCGCGACCAAGCCGAGGTACTGCGCGCGGTCCGTATAACGTTCGAGTATCGCCGGTCGCGGATCACCGTTGGCGAGTCGTTGTTCTGCGGTACTTGCGAATGGCAGGTAAGACCCTGACATGTGGGCGACCTCATGCACGGGACCATAGGCGGGGCTATAAAGATTCCAGCCCGTATAGGTCGCGAGCGGTACTGCGATGTCGGGCATTCTCAGTCCACCGGTTTCATTGCCATCAGCATTTACCTGCGGCACCAGGACCGGAAAAGCGGCACCGACATCCGGCGGCTGTTTGCTGATGATGCCCTTGGTTGCGAACTCCGGACCATAGTCGACGCGGTACGCTTTATGCGGTTGAGTCGGTGTGGCAATGCCGGGCAGGGCGGGAAAGCTCAACTGAGACAGTTCGACAAGAGTGCCGTCTTCAATCTTCGGATAGCGACTTGGCGGTGGCGCCGTGCCATCACTTACCCAGCGATTCATCGCCAGCAGCAGCGACCGCATCGCCCACGAGTAGTCGTTGGGATTATTCAGCTGCTGCCCGTTGGTCCTGCGTGGCGGAAACTTGTCCGGCAGATGTTGGCCGCCGGTGAAACTGTAAATACGCGCGTTCTGCAGCATCGGCGCATCTTTCTTGCCATCCACCGTGGTATGCAACACTGAGGCGGCACGACCCCAGTATTCGTAAGAGGAGTTAGTCTGCATGAACTTCGGCATGAACTTCGGATCGACATCGGCAAGCAGACCGCCGGTCTGGCCGGTTACCGGATCCGTTTGCGCCACATCAGTGAACGGAAAGATATCGGTGGGATAAAAAAAGTTGAGAAAAGCGTGCGCGTCTCTCGATGCCTGACCGAAGCGTAAGTTAAAGCTACCCCTGCCAGCGCCGGCAATATGTGACATGACGCCGTCGAATACTTTGCGACCACCGGTATCGCCATTAAATCCAGCGTAAACGAAGCTGCGCAGAAAACGCCCGGGTTGGGAGAGGCCAAAACCGATCGTGCGTTCAATTGCGCCGGCCGGAATTCCAAGCCCGTCTGCAGCGTCGTATTTAAGTAACGAAACCACGTCCCGTATGGCCGCCGGCCCGAGCCCGATAACTGTCGGATTCTGAGCCTTGTAAACGACTTCATATATTTTCCCGGGTTGAAATCCAGATGCCATGTAGACGCGCGTTGAGTCAGCGACGACTTCGTCGCCATCCGCGCGTGCAAACATCCACTGGTCTCTTGGGATGACCTGTCGATCATCCTCTACAGAGTCACGCACGGTCAGCACATTTGCCACGTCCTCTGGATCCACAACGGGGTAGGCGATGTGGTTTCGATCGCCCAGCGTGAAATCGTAGGTTGTCTCGGTAACAACAAAATCGCTGCGCGCGAATCCTTCGATTGCTCCGTCATCATCAACTGTGGCTGGAAGATAGGCGCGCAGGTTGTCGCCATTCATTGGCACATCAAACTGCCAACCGACCCACAGCATCGTGAATCCGTTGCGCATCAGAAAGCCATCGCCCAGGTTGTCTTCATTTTCGAGAATCGGCGCGTCCCACTTGCGGCCCTCGGCAGATGCGTGGTTGAAGAAAGTTAGTAGCCTCTTGCTGCCCCGGTTTGACGTTCCGAAGAGCAACGTGCCATTACCGCGCCGCACGTCTTTGGGCTTCAGCAGATAGAAGTCCGCAGAGAATTCAACTCTCCCCGCTGCATTTAATGGAGCTTGATCGATATCGACGATGATCTGATTAGCGGGATTGCCCGGGTCGATTTCGTAATAGATTTTCCCCGAAATGCTCTCGTACGCGCCGGCAAGCCCGTATTGTGGGTTGCCAGGAAGGTCGCCACGCGACTCAACATCGATACGTGTCACCTCAGCATTTGCCGCTGCTGCAAATACGAGCAGGAGTGCAACTGCACTCGATAGGAAACAGGTGCGTGTTGATTCAGGTCTGTTGCAGGTTCTCATCTATCTCCACCGATCTAAAAAGTTGATTGTTGTCCTTAGTTTACGTCGACTGCGTAAACAATATCCTGTGTGTCGCAGCGACTTACGCGCCATTCGACCGGCTCTCCGTCTAGCGCCACGCCGATACGATCAATCTGCAACAACGGCGCGCCTGGCTCGCATTGCAGAGCCCGCGCATCGCTCTTGTTGGCAAGAACGGCGCGCAACTCTTCCTTCGCGACCGCAATACTAATCCCATACATGCCCTGGTACAGAGAGTAGAGCGTATTTGGCAGCGCTTGTTGCTGATCAATGCCGGGAAAAAGATCGAGTGGCAGGATGATTTTCTCGACCACTTTCGGTGCTTCATCGATAAGGCGCGTGCGCCGAATTTCGACGACTTGAGCGTCCTTTTTCAGATTCAACTTCGTCTTTTCTGCGGCACTGGCGTTTCGTCGACGAACTTTTTCGTCGCCCAATTGCGGCGTCAGTCGACGGTGATCGGGTGCCGGTCTCGCCAGGCGAAAAAAGCGGAACAATGCGTGTTCCTGCGTGTGCTCTGCGACGAAACTGCCCTTGCCCTGTTGACGCAAAATCAAATTTTCGCTGGCAAGTGCATCCATCGCTTTGCGAACGGTACCCTGACTGACCCCCAGTTCCTTTGCCAGGGCCTGTTCGCTCGGCAATGCCTGCGCCGGACGCCAGGAGCCTTCAGCGATGCGCTGCACGAGCACGGCATAGACTTGCTTATACAGCGGTTGAAAATCAGGTATCGATGCCACCGACGATCTGCCTCCCTAACCTTTGGTCAATGCAGTTTGCAGCGTTGCCCTGCGACTCAATTTATTGTATCTTATATAAGACATAAAAACTATGAATGTAAGGACGGTCGTGTCATTGCGAACGCCGCCTTTACGTAACAAGTGACAAGGACCCGAGAGATGGATATTCCACAATTACTCGTACACGACAAGCGCGACAACGTCGGCGTTGTCGTTGTTGAAAACCTCAAGGCTGGCGACGAGATGTTTTGCGTTGTTACCGAGGACAACTCCGACTTCAAATTGGTTGCACGGCAAGATGTACCGATTGGACACAAGGTGGCATTAGCCGACCTGAAAGAGGGAGATACGATCGTTAAATACGGTGAGGACATCGGCCGGGTAATCGCGCCGCTCTCAACCGGTGATCACGTTCATGTCCATAACCTGAAAACCAAGCGCTGGTAAGGGAGCTGACCACGATGTCAACGCAAAACACTTTTATGGGATATCGGCGTGAGAACGGCCGTGTAGGCGTACGCAACTACGTAGCGATATTGCCGCTTGACGACATATCCAACGCAGCCTGCGAGGCTGTCGCGAACAATATCCAGGGCACCATTGCACTGCCGCATGCTTATGGCCGACTGCAGTTCGGCGAAGATCTCGATTTGCATTTTCGTACCATGATCGGCACGGGCTGCAATCCGAATGTTGCAGCATGCGTCGTGATCGGTATAGAACCCATCTGGACGCAGCAGGTAGTGGACGGTATCGCAGCGACCGGGAAGCCGGTTGCCGGCTTCGCGATCGAAAAAAACGGCGATATCACGACAATTGCAGAAGCGTCACGCAAGGCGAAAGAGTTCGTACATTGGGCGACGGAACAGCAGCGCGAAGAATGCGATATTGCTGATCTATGGATTTCCACTAAATGTGGTGAGTCCGACACCACGTCTGGCATCGGCTCCAATCCGACCGTGGGCAACATGTACGACAAGCTTATTCCGCGCGGGATTTGTGGTGTCTTCGGTGAAACATCTGAGCTGACCGGCGCAGAGCATTTGTGTGCAAAGCGCGCGGCAACCCCGGAAGCTGCCGAGAAGTTCATGAAGACATTCCAGGCCTACCAGGATGAAGTCATCGAGGCCCACAAGACCACTGACCTGTCTGACAGTCAGCCAACGAAGGGAAATATTGAGGGCGGTCTCTCGACCATCGAAGAGAAAGCATTTGGTAATCTCGAAAAGATCGGCAAGAAAGTTTCGTTTATTGATGTTCTCGGTCCAGCAGAGGAGCCGGCAAAAGGTCCAGGGCTCTATTTCATGGATTCGTCATCGGCAGCCGCTGAATGCGTAACGCTGATGGCGGCAGGCGGCTTTGTCGTGCACGCGTTTCCGACGGGTCAGGGGAATATCATCGGCAACCCCATCCTTCCGGTCGTGAAAATCACGGCGAACCCGCGGACCATGCGCACGATGTCGGAGCACATCGATGTGGATGTCACTGGAATTCTTACGCGCGAACTGACGATGGATCAGGCTGGAGACAAGTTGATCGACATGCTCGTCAAAACGGCCAATGGCCGAATGACGGCAGCAGAAGCGCTTGGCCACAAAGAGTTCGTGATGACCAAGTTGTATCGGAGCGCGTAGACGTCGATCGGTTGCTAGCGGGTCTTCGGCGCAGCTGTTGACCCGCGGGCGACCAATTCTGGCAGCAGGTTCACAGTCCTGACCTGGCAGTCAGGATCTTTTATTCTTGCCACAAGCAACTTGGCCGCCTGGCGGCCTATTTCAGCGTGCGGAATACGTAACGATGTGAGTGGCGGCGAGAGTCGATTCATGAACGGCATGTCATTGAAGCCGGTTATCGAAATATCGGCCGGGCAACTCAAACCGAGTTCCTGCATCGCGTCGTAACAGCCCAGTGCCAACAGATCATTGGCGGCGACGACGGCAGTAAACTTGTGCCGCTTTTTCGAAATTGACAAGAACCCCCGGTGACCCTCCGCTTCTGTAAACGCCTTGCAGTTCAGAATGATATCGTTGTGTGACTTGAACGTGCCCTTGCGCTTCAACTTCTTGAACGCCAGATAACGATCGTGTCCGGTGGACGTATCCTGTGGCCCGCCAAGATAGGCAATCGACTCGTGCCCGAGTTCGACGAGATGACGTATCGCCAGGTCGATGCCGTGGCTATCGTCATTAATCACAGCAGTAACCGAATGAGCATCGATAGTGCGGTTTACCAGCACCAGTGGAATATTCTCTTCGCTGCAAGCTGTTACAACAGAATCCATACGATGGGCCGTTGCAAGAATGAGTCCGTCTACGTTGCGACCCTTCAGCGATTGCACGATCGCCATTTCATTTTCCTGATTATTTTCGGAGTCCGCGATAATCGCGAGATAGCCCTGGTCAGCAAGGGTATGCTCGATTTGCCGGATGATGGGTGGAAATAGCGGATTGGTCAGATCGGGAATAACTACGCCGACGGTGTGTGTGCGACCGGTACGCAGCCCGTAGGCGAGCGAACTGCGGGCGTATCCCATATCGGCTGCGATGCGGCTAACGCGTTCAGCAACAACGGCAGAAACCATGGAGCGTGTCTCGGGATTGAGAACCCGGGAAACCGTGGATGGATGAACCTTCGCCTTGGCGGCGACGTCCTTAATACTGACGTTTCTTTTCGCCATAGTTTTCGCAGCGCCGCTGCCTCAATCCTCGCATAGATGATAAGAAGCCGAATCTACAGGTCTGCTAGCTCGACTTCAACGAGCGTCTATATGTCATGTTGGTATCGAACGCACGATATCGATGATGAGCTTGATCTCCATCGCTATAAAAAGCGTAATAAGAATATTGTGAAATGTTCTTTCGCTGATGCTGCGTGACCAGTAGATGCCAAGTTGCGTGAACAGAAGCGTTGGCACAACAACGATGAGGCCGATGGCCAGCCTTTCCGGCGTGAATAGCCCCAGTTGGAACATTGCAACAATCTGCGAAACGCTAAAGATCAGGAACGTAAATCCTGTTGCAAACGCATAGGTCTCCCTGACAAGGCCTGATGCGTGAAAGTAGGGCGCGACGATTGGCGCTGATATTCCAGTCGCGCCCTGTATGGTTCCGGCGGCCATACCCAGCATGGAACCAAATCCACCTGCGCCGCTGAAATATCGGTTATAGGATCGCTTGAAGAAGTATTGCAGCAGGTAAACGCCCAGCCAGATGACGAGTATCAACTTTAACCAGTGATCGTCGAGAATGGATAGAAGCCAGGTCCCCAGCACGCCGCCCACCAATCCAAACAGCAGGAACCCTCTGTGTTCACGCAGTATTGCCCACTTTCGGTGGGTTGCGACCAACCAGCCATTCGCAGCAAAACCGGGCAGCACCATCAGGACTACTGCCTCTTCAACACTGGTGAATGAGGCCAGCACCGGCACAGCCAGAATCGGCAAGCCGACGCCAGTCAGACCCTTGGCTAACGCGCCCAAACCTATGGTTAGCACGGCTAATGCCAGCAAACCTGCGCTGATCAGGCTCAAATCCATACGTTAGTCCTTTTGCGTGGCACTGCCAGAGGCGTGCTGGTGGCGTACGGGCGGCAAATGTACCCGGGATTGCGCTTACAGAGACTTGCGCAATTGTGGTGATTATCTATAATGTTATGCAAACGTTTGCATTATTTAATACTACATCGGTTACAAGGTGGTTCACAAATGGAAAATGAGCAAAAAGGGCTGTCGGACAAGCTGGGCTGGATTGGGGCCGGCCGCATGGGCTTTGCCATGGCAAAAAGGTTGTTGGCCGCCGGCTGTGACGTAACGGTCTACAACCGGACTCGTGCCAAAGCCGAACCACTTGAAGCAGACGGCGCTGGAATCGTTGATATTCCGGCTGAACTTGCCGATCGTGACGTTGTTTTCACCATGGTATCCAGCGCCGATGACCTCTACAGCGTTGTCTGTGGAGAGCAAGGCCTCTTAAGCGGTTCCGCGACACCGAAATTGTTAATTGACTGCTCCAGTGTCTCCGAAGAGGGATCACAGCGGGTCCGAAAAGCGCTGTTGGCGCGGGGCTGCGAAATGTTGTCGGCACCTGTCAGCGGCAATGCCAAGGTTATCAAGGCCGGTCGCCTGACAATCGTTGCGTCGGGCCCCGAATCGGCCTTTGCGCAGGCGGAGCCGTATCTGAATGTTATTGGCGAAGCTGCGACCTATGTCGGTGACGGTGAATTGGCGCGTATGGTCAAGATCTGCCACAACGTTCTGCTGGGTGTTGTGACGCAGAGCCTGGCAGAAATCACGGTGCTTGCAGAAAAAGGCGGTGTGCCCCGTCACGCGTTGCTCGACTTCATTAACAACAGCGTCATGGGATCGATGTTCACGCGCTATAAGTCGCCTGCGTTCGTCAACCTGGACTGGACGCCGACTTTTACAGCGCCTTTGTTGCGTAAAGATATGGCGCTGGGTTTGAGTGCCGGCGAGAAGCTCGGAGTGCCGATGCCGGTCGCTGCCGCAACCCAGGAAATAGTGCAGCAGGCGATCGACGCGGGTGAAACGGAGCGTGATTTTGGCATTCTGCTGGAATTGCAGGCGGCCGCTTCAGGCATGCAGCTGGTTTCTGAGAATGTCGCAGTTGACGACGGGCTGAGTTAACTGGCCCGACAGATTGAGCAGCGGCTGATAATTTCGCGCAGCCTTGCTGCGCCCGTTACATTATTCTGCGAAGCCGCCCAGGGCCTTCTTGAGATCGCCCAATAAGCGGCGCAGAGTCGCGGTTAGGAGCACAAATTCCGCATCGAGTCGGGCTACAGGATCATTGCGGTCGTCGTTGTCATCGTCCATGCCGATGAAACGCAACTTCGAGATGACGCCATTTTGATCCAGGACACAGCTCATGACATTGTCATACTCAATAGCGAGATGTGTCAGTCGCATGCCGTTCGCGACATGATTGCGGATCGTCGGATCCGTCAGGTCGAAATCAGACCAGCGTACGATCGAACTGGCGTCAGCCATGTCCTGCATCCGGCACTCGCGGCCAACGGCAAATTGACTGGGCGCGTCACCAAAAAAGATTCCACTTAGCAACTCGTCAACCGCCTGCGTGAACTGCAGCGGGCCAATGCTCAGGCCATCAATCGAGGCTTGCAGCCGGCGCAGGAATCGTTGCGCGGCGACGTCCTGCGCGGTGTCTATACCGAGGATCTTTTCCTTTATATCGACGAAGCCCCAAATTCGGTCAGACTTAAGCAAGGCCTTGGGCATCAATTCATCACGTGCTTCTGCTTTAAGGCGTCGTTTCTCACGCGCGCTTGGCGCCTCTTGCATACGATCGCGATACGCCTCGACGCGGGACTCCAACTCTTCGTTGATGGCCGCGTGCGGCAGCACTCGCGACTGGCTGCGCAATCTCAATAAGTCAGCTCCATTGACGCGCCGGGCAAGCAGCTCGCCGGCATCCGGACTCACCGCCACAAAGCCGGAACTGCGCTCCGTCAGTGGGCCGCACGGCTTGAAGCCAGCTTTTTCGAGATTCTTCGACAGACTTTCTTCGCTGTCAGGCCACGCAGCACCTAGACGGTAGAAACGGATATTTCGAAACATTGTGACTCACTTGCGAGCGACAGGGCGGGGCAGTATCTTCATTTCACCAGGTAATGTCACCATTGATTTATTCTGAAATTCGGGAGCGAACCATGTGCGATGAATTAACTGTTAAAGACAATGAAGAGTACTTTCGCAAGCAGGGGTTAACGCGCCGCGAATTCAGTAAACGTGGCGCCGGCGTCGCGTTTGCGATGATGTTGCCGCCCGTAGCCAATGCGCTGGATGTCGTCGAAGAGGAAGTCCTCGTTGACACACCTGACGGCAAAGCAGATTGTTATTTCGTGCACCCGGCAAGCGACGCCCACGCGGCCGTTATCGTCTGGCCCGACATCATGGGCATTCGTACTTCGTTTCGCATGATGGGTAAGCGACTGGCTGAGTCCGGTTATTCAGTGCTCGTCGTCAATCCGTATTACCGCACGGCCAAGGGCGCGGTTATTGAGGATGGTGAAAATTTCGGCATGCCCGCGGTACGCGAGCGCCTGATGCCACATGCCCGGTCATTATCGCCAGACACGTGTGTCTCCGATGGCCGTGCTTTCGTCACCTACCTTGATGCTCAACCATCAGTCGATACCGATAGAAAGATCGGTACGACGGGCTACTGCATGACCGGTTCATACACAATGCGACTTGCTGCGGCGATGCCGGAGCGAATCGGCGCGGGAGGTTCGTTTCATGGGGGTGGTCTGGCGACCGATGCGGAAAACAGCCCGCATCTGCTCGCGCCGAAAATAAAAGCCGGCCTCCTGATTGCGATCGCTGCGAATGACGACGAGAAAGATCCGAACGCGAAGGTACTCTTACGTGAGGCGTTTGATAGCGCCGGCGTCAACGCAGAGATCGAAGTCTACGAAGATACATTGCATGGATGGTGTCCGCCCGACTCGCGGGTTCACAACGAAGCCCAGGCTGAACGGGCGTGGAGTCGCTTGCTGGCTTTATTCGAGCGTGAGTTAGCGTAAGCGGCATCGTTATGGGCGTATACTCGCGCCCCTATGTCCGACGCCGCCGCATTTAGCACACTCAGCCTGAAACCAGGGCTACTCGGCAATCTTGCCGATCTCGGTTATACAGAGATGACCGTGGTGCAGGCACATGCTTTACCCAAGGTACTTGCGGGTGATGATGTCCTTGCCCGCGCCAAGACCGGCAGCGGCAAGACGGCCGTATTTGGCCTGGGTCTGCTCAACAAACTCGATGTAGCATCGTTTCAAACACAGGCCCTGGTGCTGTGTCCGACACGTGAGTTAGCGGACCAGGTGGCCAAAGAGATTCGTCGTCTCGCACGCGCTATAGCCAACATAAAAATACTCAGCCTTTGTGGCGGCGTGCCGCTCGGCCCGCAGATAGCTTCGTTACAGCACAGCCCGCACATCGTCGTCGGCACTCCGGGTCGAGTGCTTAAACACCTGGGCAAGAAGACGCTGAACCTGAAAGCCGTAAAGACATTCGTACTGGATGAAGCGGATCGCATGCTGGACATGGGTTTTATGGACGAACTGGACGCGATCCTGGCTTACGTTCCAAGAAATCGCCAGACACTGTTATTCAGCGCAACGTATCCGAAGGCGATTGCAGAAATCAGTGCAAAGGTACAACGCAGCCCGCAACGGGTCGACGTTACCGATGACGAACAGCCGGCGCAAATCGCTCAATACTGGTGTTCTGTGACGCGTGAAAACCGCTGTGATGAATTGCTGCGCGCGCTGCGGGCATGGGGTGGTGAACTAAATTTGGTCTTTTGTAATACCAAGATTGACTGCGCAGAAGTTGCCAGCTACCTCCAGAAACAGAAAATCGTCGCTGTTGCTCTGCACGGTGATCTCGATCAGGCAGAACGCGATCAGGTCCTGGTGCGTTTCGCAAACAGAAGCGCGAGTGTTTTGATCGCCACCGATGTCGCAGCGCGCGGTTTGGATGTGAAAGATATCGATGCCGTGTTCAATTTTGAGCCACCCAAACAGGCCGATGTCTATGTGCACCGCATCGGCCGCACAGGTCGTGCGGGCAAGGCAGGTGTGGCAGTTAGCCTGGTCGAGCCACGCGAAGAGTGGCGCTTACAAGGCATTGCTGAGCTCTTGCCCGATGCCAACCTGCAGCACTGTGGAATTCCGGATGCGAAGCGATCGGCTGATGCGCTTCTTCCTGCGATGACGACGATCCAGATTAGTGGTGGACGAAAAAACAAATTGCGCCCGGGCGACCTTCTGGGCGCGCTGACGGCGGATGGCGGCGTGGCCGGCGAGGCCGTCGGTTCAATCGATCTGTTTGACGTCTGCAGCTATTTGGCAGTGCGTAACGCGGACGTAGCGAAAGCGCTACGGCAACTGTCGAGCAGACCTATCAAGGGCAGGAAATTTCGCGCTCGCGTTAGAAAGTGAGTTTTTCGCCTCAGGCGACGCGGGTTTTCTGAGTCTGAACCTGCGTGCGCAGATATTCCTCGTAGCTGCCGGTGAAATCGACGATTCCATTTGGCGTCATCTCGATGATGCGCGTGGCCAGTGACGATACAAAATCTCGATCATGGCTAATGAAGATCAGCGTGCCGGGATAATTCTCGAGCGCCAGGTTCAACGCCTCGATAGACTCCATATCAAGGTGGTTGGTGGGCTCGTCCATGACCAGCACATTCGGCTTTTGCAGTGTCAGCTTGCCAAACATTAGTCGCCGCTCTTCGCCACCTGATACCACTTTGACAGATTTCTCGCTATCGTCCCTGGAAAACAGCATGCGACCGAGCGTGGCGCGCAACAGTTGTTCGTCGGCGCCTTTTGGTTGCCATTGAGTTATCCAGTCGAACAAGGTCATATCGTGTTCGAACTCCGCGGAGTTGTCCTGCGCGAAATAACCGATGTGCGCATTCTCTGACCACTTGGTGTTACCGCTGTCGACGTTCAGGTCTTCCAGCAGACAGCGAGCCAGTGTGGTCTTGCCAATGCCGTTCGGTCCCAGAATAGCAACGCGAGAACCGGCTTCGATGCTCAGGTCCAGATTTTCGAACAACGGAACTTCGTCAAAGCCTTTACTGATATTTGTCGCCTCGAGTACGAAGCGGCGCAGAGGTTTGTCCTGTTCAAAGCGAATGAAAGGACTCACCCGGCTCGACGGCTTGACCTCTTCAAGCTCGATCTTCTCCAACTGCCTGGCACGCGAGGTTGCCTGGCGCGCCTTCGAGGCGTTGGCAGAAAAGCGACTGACAAATGCCTGCAACTCGGCCATTTTGACTTTCTTCTTCGCATTGTTTGCGTGCATGCGTTCGCGCGCCTGCGTCGCGGCTGTCATGTATTCGTCATAGTTGCCCGGGAAGAGCTGTAACTTGCCGTAATCCAGGTCCGCCATGTGCGAACACACGCTGTTCAAAAAATGGCGATCGTGCGAAATGATCACCATCGTAGACCGGCTGGTCTCCAGGAATTCTTCGAGCCAGCGAATGGCATTGATATCGAGGTTGTTGGTTGGCTCATCGAGTAGCAATACATCCGGGTCTGAGAAGAGCGCTTGGGCCAGCAGGACCCTGAGCTTCCAGCCCGGCGCGATAGCGCTCATAGGCCCCTGATGTTGTTCAACAGGGATGCCAATACCTTCGAGCAATTCACCGGCCCGCGATTCGGCCGAGTAGCCATCCATCTCCGCGAATTCGACCTCAAGGTCGGCGACCCGCATTCCTTCTTCATCACTCATCTCGGGCAATGAATACAGTCTGTCGCGCTCCTGCATGACCTCCCACAGTCGTGCATAGCCCATGATCACAGCGTCGAGGACACGATAGTCTTCATAGGCAAACTGATCCTGAGACAGCTGACCAATGCGCGCGTTAGGTTCAACAGACACGTTGCCCGCGGTCGGTTCCAGATCGCCCGCCAGTATTTTCATCAAGGTTGACTTGCCGCAGCCATTCGCGCCAATCAGGCCATAGCGGTTGCTATTGCCAAAGGTGACAGAGATGTTCTCGAACAAGGGTTTGGCGCCGAACTGAATCGACAAATTTGCTGTAGATATCAAGGATTTATACCAGGTGCGTGAAATGGATCGGGAGCCGCAAACAGCCATACCGGCGTTTGGGGGGGGCGCATAATAGCAAGATTGCCGCCGGGCAGGGAGGATTCCCGGCAATATCCGCCCGCCTGCCCACTGCGCCCTGTATGATGCAGCGCCGGCCGACAACGTCTCCGCCGGATCATTTTCCGCCTCCAGAGCCCTAAAATGTCCAAGCCCATTGCCAATCCAGGCACCCCCAGCTTTCGTGATCTGAAACTACCTGCGCCATTGCTTAAGGTGCTGGACGAGATCGGTTACGAAACGCCAACGCCCATTCAGAGTCAGGCCATCCCGCAATTGTTGCAAGGCCTGGATTTGCTCGGCCATGCACCAACCGGCACAGGCAAGACAGCCGCGTTCGCATTGCCGTTGATATCGCGCATCGACATTGCGAATAAGAAAGTGCAGGTCATGACACTGACGCCCACGCGGGAGCTGGCGATCCAGGTAGCAGAAGCATTTCAACACTATGCGTCGCACATCAAGGGCTTTCACGTATTGCCTATCTACGGTGGGCAGGAATACTCCGGCCAAATTCGGCAGCTGAAACGCGGCGTACACGTCGTCGTTGGCACCCCTGGTCGGGTAATGGATCACATGCGTAAAGGCACGTTGAAGCTGGATGGCCTGCAGGCGCTCGTTCTCGATGAGGCCGATGAAATGCTGCGCATGGGTTTCATCGATGAAGTCGAATGGATTCTGCAGCAGACGCCGAAAAAACGGCAGATGGCCTTGTTTTCGGCGACGATGCCAAAACAGGTTGAGCAAATCGCGCGCAAGCACTTGCATGACCCGCAGGAAATCTCGATCAAGGCACGGACAGCGACGGCCGAGACGATTCGGCAGCGCTACTGGCAGGTCGGTGGTCTGCATAAGCTGGATGCACTGACGCGAATACTCGAGGTTGAGTCATTCGATGCAATATTGATTTTTGTGCGCACCAAGACGGCCACGACCGAGCTGGCCGAACGGCTGGAAGCGAGGGGTTATTCGGCGGCTGCGATGAATGGCGATATGGCTCAAAATCACCGTGAGCAAACGGTAGAGCGGTTGAAAAAAGGCTCGCTCGACATACTTGTTGCGACCGATGTTGCCGCCCGCGGTCTCGATGTCGATCGGATCAGTCATGTCATTAACTTCGACGTCCCTTACGATACAGAAGCCTATATCCACCGCATCGGTCGCACCGGGCGGGCCGGGCGCAGTGGTCAGGCAATCCTGTTTATCGCGCCCCGTGAGCGACGAATGCTGTATGCGATCGAAAAAGCGACACGGCAGAAGATCGAACAAATGGTATTGCCGACAACAGAAACCGTTAACAACAAACGCATCGCCGACTTTAAGCAGAAAATTACCGACACACTTGCCTTGGGTGAACTGGCATTCATGCAAGGGCTGGTCGAGCAGTATCGACAGGAACACGATGTACCGGCAGTAGAAATTGCAGCGGCTCTCGCACAAATGACTATCGGCGACCAGCCAATGCTATTGAGTCCCGATAAAGGCAGGGCGGCACGTCGGGCGGACGCGGCGCCGTCGCGCGGGGATGCGGGCAGATCAACGCATGGCAAAGATCGGCGCAACAAGCTGTTGCCGCCACCCGATGCGGACAAAGAACGCTATCGACTTGAGGTCGGCCATAAGCACGGCGTTAAACCAGGCAACATCGTCGGTGCGATCGCGAACGAAGCGGGACTCGATGGGGAACATATTGGTCATATCGAAATCGATCTAGATTTCAGCCTGGTCGATCTTCCTGTTGGCATGCCGCGCGACATATTCATGGACCTGAAGAAGGTCCGGGTGTGCGGTGAGCAGTTACGGATTTCTGCTTACGATAATGCGAAGCCTGCACCTGGTAAGAAAGGTAAGTCGAAACCGAAAGCTAAGGGAAAAGACGTCAAAAAGCGCAAGACGAAGGGCAAGCAGGCGGTGCGCAAGAAATAGCCCGTGCGGGCCCCCGCTATAGATTGACCTTGTGGCATTTGGGTTGCAGGATTGACGGGCCGCAGGCCACTATCAATCAGGACTACACGATGACGTTTCTACGAATTGCAGTTCTTCTCACTGCTTTAGCCGCTTTTACGCTTACGACATCCACGCCGCTGTTCGCGCATGGTGAAGAAAAACATGTCGATGAGTCATTGCCACCACTGATTCTTGGTGTGCTCGACTTTCCAAATTCTGGCGCAGCGGAGGCGCAGGACGCATTTAGCCGCGGCGTAATGCTGTTGCACAGTTTCGAGTTCACGGACGCGCGCAGCGCATTTATTGAAGCGCAGACCATTGACCCGGGTTTTGTCATGGCTATCTGGGGCGAGGCAATGACGCTGAACCATCCTCTGTGGATGCAGCAGGATCGGGAAGAAGCATTAGTGGTGCTGGCAAAGCTTGGTCCGAGTGAGGTCCTGAAGATTACTGAGCGCGAGCGGCGCTACCTGGGCGCCATTCACACGCTGTACGGCGAAGGCAGCAAAGAACAGCGTGATGTTGCTTACATGGAGTCCATGCGCAGTCTGTACGAAGACTATCCGGATGACCTGGAGGCTGCCGCCTTCTACGGCTTGTCTATTCTGGGTTCTGTCTATGAACGCGACTTCCGAACCTATATGAAAGCGGCTTCAATTCTCGAAGAAGTTTTTGCGAAGCAGCCGAAGCATCCTGGCGCAGCACACTATCTTATCCACAGTTACGATGATCAGATTCATGCCCCGCTTGGGCTACGTGCCGCGCACGCCTACAACCAGATTGCACCGTCCGCTTCGCACGCGCAGCACATGGTTTCGCACATTTATACCTCGCTCGGTATGTGGGATGAAGTTGTTACGGCGAACCGGAATGCGGTGCGAGTATCCGAAGACAGTCTGCGACGCGCGGGTAAGTCGATCGCGAATCGTAGTAAGCACTCGCTCAGTTGGTTGCAATATGCGTTGCTGCAGCAGGGACGTTTTGACGAGGCGCGGGATACCATGATTACGATGCGCGATGACCTTGCCGAAGAGCCAGGTCGTGGCAACCGCACACACAATGTTCTCATGCGCTCTGCGTATATTGCAGAAGCCCCGCTGGCTGAACAAATACTTGAACCTGAGGACATCAGCGACTCTCCTCTGGATATGCACGCTATCGATGCATTTGCGTCTGGCTTTCGTTACGTCACACTCGATGATCTGGAGAGCGCCAAATTCGAGTTAGAGTCCCTGCAGAAAAAAATTGCGCAGGCGAAGGTCTTGAGTGTTGCGGAGGGTTTGCATGAAGACGATAGTGCGACGTCCGAGGATGGCTATAACATTGCGACAATTTTTGCGCGCGAATTACAGGCGCTGATTTACTTCCGCGAGGGCGACGAAGATACGGCTCTGCAGTTGTTGGCCGATGCGGCGGAAGACGAGAATGCGCGGCCATTGGAATACGGTCCACCGTACATTTCCAAACCCTGTAGCGAACTCATGGGTGAAATGCTGTTAACGCTGGATCGTCCGGGCGAGGCCATTGCACATTTTGAGCAGGCGCTGGAACGCAATACCGGGCGTACATTGTCAATGCTCGGATTGGCACGAGCCCAGGAAGCGGTCGGAGACCCGGCCGCCGAGAAGACCTGGCTGCAGTTGCGTAATACCTGGAAGGCCGACCTTTCCGACCTGAAGGATACCGAATATTCGTGGCTGTAATCCGCAGAGGTCCACCGCCTCCCCGGCATCACTATCACCTTCATCGGTGACCAAGTCGCTAGTTACGCGGTGTGGTTTCTTCAACAGTGCCTGCTCATCGCATAAATAGACAAAACCGGAGATCCCGCCGCAAATGCGATAACTGCGAGCCAGCGCACACTTTTTGGCGCGATGTCGGCGTTAGGCGACGCTTATTCCCTTGTTATGATCTTATCCATTTGATTAGCTAGAAGCCCCTCCGGGAAAACACTGAGGACCTCGGATGAAGACCTTTAAATGGACGTCTGCAATTGTGGTACTGCTGGCCTCTGCGGCGTCACATGCTGTCGAGTCCGGCGACGTTTTGCTATCGCATTACGAGTCATTGCAGCGTCTAAGTATTCAGGCGAGCCAGGGCAGTGACCATACTGGCGCGCAGAAAATTCAGGTCGCCACAACAACGGTACTCAGCTTCGATGCGCTGGGGCAATCATTTGAATTGCTGCTGGAATCTAACGAGCGGTTATCGTCCGCTATTTCACACGATGGCATCTATGCTTACCGTGGCCAACTGGTAGGCAATCCGGATTCGTGGGCTCGTATCGTTATCTACGATGGCATGCCGCGCGGTGTAATCTGGGATGGCAAAGAGATGTTTGCTATCGAGGCTCCCGGTGACGCGCTGCTGCCCGCGACCGCACCAATGATCTTCCGTCTTGCCGATGTCCTGATCGCCCCTGGCGCCATGACCTGTGCCTCGGGGCCAACTGTGACCAGTGGCAACGCGGCGCTGCAAAAATTGATCGGTGAGATTGGTGCCGTCGAGGCACAAGCGCCTGGCGCAATTTCCGAAATTTTGCTGGGCGCAGTCGGCGACTACGAGTTCACCACTGCAAAAGGTGGCGATGCGCCTGCTGCCGCGGCGATCGCGACACGACTGAATATCGTTGATGGCATCTTCAGCGAGCAGCTTGGCGTACAGATCAACGTGCAGACGATCGACACATTCAATGATACGGCAGATCCGTTCTCAGATACCAACGTCGCGAATACATTGCTTTTGGAGTTATCAAATTATCGGTTCGATACGCCGACGCAAAACGTGCAGGGGTTGACGCATCTTTATACGGGTCGCAGATTCGCCACGAGTACGGTTGGCATCGCCTGGAGCGGCGCGCTGTGTGATAACTACTACGCAGCGGGTCTTAGCGAGGGCAACGAGGGTCCTACATTTGATGCCTTGATTGCCGCTCATGAGATTGGGCACAATTTCGGCGCGCCACATGACGGGGAGTCCGGCAGTGAGTGCGAATCTGAAACTGGCGCATTCATCATGGCCGCACGACTAAACGGCGAGCGCCAGTTTTCCTCCTGCAGCATTTCACAAATGCAGGATGACATCGCGAGGGCATCCTGCATATCTGCGGTTCCTGCAGTCGATATGTCCGTTCGTCTTGTCGATGGGTCGGCGACGCTGTTGCTGGGTGCTAATACCGAACTCGAATATGAGCTGGCAAATAACGGCACGCTGGAGGCCACAGGTGTGGCCGCGGCATTTACGCTGCCTGCCAACTTCGCCCTCGACACGGTTACGCCATCGATTGGCACCTGTGACAGCGGAGCGGGAGCCATTACCTGTGATGTCGGTGTCGTAGCGGGTTCAAGCAGCGTTTCGGTAACGGTCGCAGGGGCACCATCGGCGATCGGCGTCGGAACCCTCAGTGCCAATGTTACGGCAGACGTTGACGACAGACCGACAAACAATCAGGCAGTGCAGCAGTTTTCAGTCGATCCCGCCGTGGATCTGATCGTGAATACACCGACATCCAATGCCGTCCTTGTTAATTCGATCACGGCAGTAAATGCGCTGCTAGAGAATCAGTCGGATCTTGATGCCAGCAACGTTGGCCTCAGTATATCTCTGAGCAATGGTCTGCAGGCTAGCGCGGCCAGTTGGTCGATCGGTACTTGTACGGTTACGCCGCAACAGGTTGACTGCCAGGCAAGCAATTTTGCGGCGCGGTCGAGTTCGACACTGAATATCGACGTACGCGGCATTACAGCAGGCAACAAGAATTTTACAGTAGACCTGTCATCCCTCGAAGCTGAAGCGAATCCCGGAAACAATAGGGTTACGGCATCAGTCAGTGTCAACGAACCCAAAGCCAAGGACGAGGGCGGTGGAAGTGCGACGCCAGCGTTCCTGTTGTTGCTTGGACTCAGTGTGGCGATCGGTGGGCGCAGGTCCAGGCTGCCTATGAAGTAACGACTCGACGGACCTGATACCGGGGCGAGTGGACTTGCCTTGATTTGTGGCACCTATTCACTGAGAATCCTCAGCTTCCTACAAACGAATTACAAACACATCAGGTATCGCTGTGAGCAACTCTGAACAACAACTGGAAAAGATCAAAAACGCCCCTGGATTCATCGCCGCTCTTGATCAGAGTGGTGGAAGCACGCCGAAAGCCCTCGGTCTCTATGGAGTAACCCCGGATGCGTGGTCAAATGATGAGGAAATGTTCGCGGTCGTGCATGAAATGCGCACGCGCATTATGACCAGCAAATCGTTCGGCGGTGATCGCATCCTTGGTGCCATCTTGTTCGAAAATACGATGGACCGGGAAGTTGAGGGCCAGTCAACGGCGTCCTATCTGTGGGATGTGAAGCATGTTGTTCCCTTTCTGAAGGTTGACAAAGGCTTGGCGGAAGAAGTCGACGGAGCGCAGCTTATGAACCCGAACCCGGGTCTTGCGGAACTGCTCGAGAAGGCAAAAGCGGCCGGCATTTTCGGCACAAAAATGCGTTCGGTGATCAAGCAGGCGAATGCGGCTGGCATCACGGCAGTGGTTGATCAGCAATTTGAGGTTGGTCGGCAAATCGTTGCGGCGGGCCTTGTTCCGATTATCGAGCCAGAAGTCGATATTCACTGCCCCGACAAGGCGGCGGCCGAAGACTTGCTGCATGCGGCAATAATGGACCAGCTCAACAGCCTCGGCGCAGATGAAATCGTCATGCTGAAGCTGACTTTGCCGGAAAAGGATGACCTCTATGCGGATTGCGTGGCGCATCCCAACGTCGCCAGAGTCGTGGCATTGTCAGGCGGCTATTCGCGCGAAGAGGCGAATGCCCGGCTTGGGCGCCAGCACGGTATGGTTGCCAGCTTTTCCAGGGCTTTGTCTGAGGGTCTGAGCGCACAGCAATCGGCGGATGAGTTTGATGCGACCCTGGATGCTTCGATAGCGAGCATAGCAGCTGCCTCAGCGACCTAAGCCTTCTCTACTGACTGGCAATTCGCGCGCGAAACGCGATCAGGACGTTTCGCAGCGTGGCGGCGTGTTCGTCGCCAATTCGTAACAGGAGCTTTTGTCCGCTGGATAAGGCTTCCAGGTCCGCGTCTGCAAATTCATACAGCACGAGCGGCCGGGTTAGACGTATTGGCTGTTCTGGCTTCGGTGTTTCGAGCAGATGATCGATGACTTCGATGAGACGGTCATTGAAGTAACCGTCGGGGTAGCCAAGCTGCACGTAGGCTTTTTGAAAAATCGGATAATAGCGCCGGTACAAGTCGACGATACTTTCTATGTCGGCATACTGAAGGCTGTCGATCAGGAACGTGTAGCGTTCGAAATTTGCCGGGCTAAGGATAAACGAGTCATCACTGCTGGCAATTTCTACGGTGAAGGTACTTGCGAGTCTGCCGACCGGGCGGATGCGCTCTGCAACACGAGAGCGCGGCAGGTTATCTACCGTCGCTACGAATCGATCAATTAGCACGTCATTGGCCAATAGCGCGTCGAGCGTGCCACCAAAAATACCGATTAGCTCAAGTCTCAAATAGGCGTCCAGATCGTCCAGCGGCGGTAAGGGCACTAACTCGCGATCCTCTGACGATGGTAGCGATACTTCAAGAGGATGGATCGGGCCAATTCTTGGTGGCGCTGCGGGTGCCACATCGTCAGGCGCTGGACCAATGGTTTCGACAGGAGATTGGTTAAGTTGTTGCCAGTAATACCACGCACCACCCGCGGCACCGGTGACGACCAGCAGGATAAGCAACAACGTATTATCTGACCGTTTCAATGTTCGCCGTCCTGAAGTCCGTCCATTAGCTTACGCAGTCGGTCCTGGAGCACATCCGGGGCCTGGCTTTTTGCGGATTCGCGCATTCGTTTCGTCAATAATTGCTCGATTTCCTGTCTGGAATAGCAACTACGGCAATGGCTCATGTGATGTTCGAAATCAGCGTTCGCGGTCGGATCATCGAGCTCACCGTCGAGGTAAGCATAGAATAGCTCGATGGCTTTCAGGCAGCCAATGTCATGTTTATCGTCCGTGCTGTTCATTGTTCGGTGCTCGTAATCCCGGCATCTTGCGCCTGTTCCCATAGCGATTTTTGCAGCAGTGTGCGTGCACGCTTCATTCGGGAGCGAATCGTCCCCTGTGGAACATCGAGAGCCGCTGCCGCTTCATCATAAGTCAGTCCTTCGACGTTTATAAGCAATATTGTCACCTGGAACGCCTCCGGCAGGCTGCGAATTGCAGCCATAATTGTTTCTCCAAGAACATCGTTATAGAACTGACGTTCCGGGTTCGCCCACCAGATCAGGAACTCATCCGGCTGCTCATTGAGCAAAGCCGCGAGCGCATGCTCGTCATCCTCTTGCAGCGATGATTCCGACGGCCTGACTGCCTTCTTGCGATAGTCACTGAAATAGCAATTGCGCAAAATTCTGAATATCCAGGGTCGAAAGCGGCTTCTGTCGGCCAGCGTGTCAATGGCGGTCCATGCTTTCATGACGGCATCTGCGACAAGATCTTCAGCATCTACGCCTCTACCTGCGAGGCGCAGTGCCACACCATACAACGCGTCCATATTCGCCTCGATCCTGCGGCTGAAAAAAATCCTGATGTCATCTTCGTCAGTCATAAAAACTCGATGAAACGGGACGTCAGTCACTCAAAACGTGAGTGTCGATGCTCCCTGTTGTACGACGTCAAGCATTGCAACAGAGCCAGCGAGCGTGACGCCATCGATCAGATCATCCTGCGTATATCCTCGAACACCTGCGCAAGGTGGGCAGACAAGAATCTTACCGCCACTGTCGATGACTGTCTGGATCATATCCTTGATAGGCGGATCCAGCGGATTGAGACGAGCTTGCGCTGTCGCACCTTTACGTACCCAGTCGACGCCCGAGCTGACCAGGAACATCGTCACCTGCATATTACTGGCAACCCCACCGTTGGCGACACTCCATGCGACCGATGAGCGCTCGTCATTAAATCCGTTTGTTACCACTACGACCAACTTCTTCTGTTCTGACATGATCCTTTCTCCATTTTGTTAGCAACGTGGCCAATCTGGCCGGCCTCGGGGCCGCAGAAATAGCGGCGCATGCGGTATAGACGCAGTAGTCCGCAATTCAGGTCCCGGTTCGCACAAACCGCAGCCGTTGACGGTTTGCCGCAATGGATTGAGTCGATCCATTAATGGAAAATCTTACTTTCCACATGACACAGGTGCCGATGCGGCTAACTCTATGAATAATAAACATGTTTTCTCGTTTTCTGACGGTGACGGCCAGGACAAGAAGTTACTTGGTGGCAAGGGGGCGAATTTGTGCGAAATGACACAAATCGGAATTAATGTACCGCCCGGATTCGTCATCACGACGGCAGCGTGCCTGGATTATCTGCAGAAAAACGAACTTCCCGAGAGTCTGATGGCGTCTATTCGTGACGAAATTGCCCAACTGGAAGCAGTGACGCAAAAGACCTTCGGTTCCGGGCGCGATCCATTGCTGGTATCAGTGCGATCCGGGTCCGCCATGTCCATGCCAGGGATGATGGACACTATTTTGAACCTGGGGCTAAACGACGAAACCCTGGCCGGCCTTATCCGCCAGACGGGCGACGAGCGATTCGCATACGACGCCTATCGTCGCTTCATTCAGTTGTTCGGCAAAGTCGCTCTTGGCATCGAAGACGAAAGGTTTGACGAGCACTTCGACGACGTGAAAAAACGTGTCGGCGTTAAAGCGGATGTTTCACTCGAGGCTGCCCATTTGAAAGAAATCAGCGAGAAATTTCTCGCTGTAGTGCGGCGCGAAACCGGCAAGGAATTTCCGCAAGACGTAATGCAACAACTGCAATTGGCTGTGGAAGCAGTATTTCGTTCCTGGATGGGCAAGCGTGCGGTCGATTATCGACGCGAGTTTCACATTACGCCTGAGATGGCGAATGGCACTGCCGTAAATATATGCACGATGGTATTCGGCAACATGGGCGACGACTGCGCGACCGGCGTTGGCTTTACGCGTAACCCGGGAACCGGCGAAAATGAGATGTTCGGTGAGTACCTCACGAATGCTCAGGGTGAAGATGTGGTAGCGGGTATTCGTACACCGAAAGCACTGCTCGATATGCAACAGGAAATGCCCTCACAGTTCGAACAGCTTGTGGCGCTGCGGCAGCGGCTCGAGTCGCACTACCAGGAAGTGCAGGATTACGAATTCACGATCGAGAAAGGCACGCTTTATTGCCTGCAAACACGTAACGGCAAAATGAATGCGGTTGCGATGGTGAAAACGTCGGTCGACATGTATCGGGAAAAGCTGATTAGCAGGGATCAGGCGCTACTTCGCATCGAGCCGGATTTGTTAGAGCAGCTGCTGCACCCAAGTCTCGATCCAGACCATGCTGAAGAACCGGTCGCTATCGGTTTGCCCGCATCGCCTGGTGCGGCGGCTGGCAAGTGCGTATTCGATGCTGACCTCGCGGAAAAGCTCGGCAAGTGCGGTGAGAAAATCATTCTGGTACGAGAGGAAACTCGGCCTGAGGATATTCATGGATTTTTTGCCGCCGAGGGCGTACTCACAAGCCGCGGCGGCAAGACCTCGCATGCGGCGGTTGTTGCGCGCGGCATGGGCAAACCCTGTGTTGCGGGCGCAGAGGGTATCGAAGTTGATGTTGCCCTGCGCCTGGCAAAAATAGGCAATCATATTATTCATGAGGGCGACGTCATTACCCTCGATGGCGCAACCGGTAAAGTCTATCTGGGTGCTATCCCAACATTGGAGCCGCAGTTTTCCGAAGACCTCAAATTACTGCTCGGTTGGGCGGATGAGGTCGCGACAATGAAGGTTATGGCGAACGCCGACACACCGGACGCAGCCAAAAAGGCGTGTGAGTATGGCGCCATGGGTATCGGCCTGTGTCGCACGGAGCGCATGTTCAATGCCAGCGATCGGCTTCCGATCGTAATTGACATGATTCTTGCGAACAATACGGAAGATCGCCTGGATGCCTTGCAACAGTTGCTGCCTATTCAGCGGGCCGACTTCGTACAGCTATTCACCGTGATGGCGCCGAATCCGGTTACGGTAAGACTACTTGATCCGCCAATGCACGAATTCTTGCCGACTGAGCAGCAATTGCTGGAGCAGATTGAAACGCTGCGCCTTTACCGTGATGTCGTTCGCGGGCGACAGGCGGCGCTGGCCACAATTTCAGGGTCGTCGCAGTTGCCGGAACCTTTCAGTGAGCTTAGCGAAGAGCATGTGATCGACGCACTAACCAAGAAGGAGCGCATGCTCAAGAAAGTATGCGAGTTGCAGGAGACAAACCCGATGCTGGGGCATCGCGGTGTGCGTCTGGGCATTACGTACCCGGAAATTTACGCGATGCAAATTCGGGCTATTCTGGAAGCCACATTAGAGTGCACCGCGAATGGCATCAACGCTAATCCCGAAATCATGGTGCCGCAGGTCATTACGACACAGGAGCTGGACCATGTGAAGCGTACCGTGGATGCGTTGAAGCTCGAGCTCGAGAAAGAGTCCGGCCAAATGTTGCAGTTCAGGTTTGGCACGATGATAGAAACTGTTAGAGCCTGTACTCGTGCCCGGCACCTGGCGGCGAACGCAGAGTTCTTTTCATTTGGAACGAATGATCTCACCCAGGCCGTTTTTTCGTTTTCCCGAGAGGATGCCGAGAACAAGTTTCTGCCGATGTATAACGACTCCGGCATTCTTCAGGACAACCCGTTTGAAGTGCTGGACATACAGGGTGTCGGCCAGCTTATCGAGATGGCCGTCAGTCGTGGCAGAGAAGTTCGTGAGGACCTGAAGATAGGCATCTGCGGTGAGCAGGGCGGGCATCCCGATTCGATACGCTTCTGCCATGACGTTGGTCTCAACTACGTATCGTGCTCTGGTCCTCGTGTTCCGATTGCGAGGTTGGCCGCGGCCAGCGCGGCGCTGCGCGAAACCTGAATTCAGACCTCGCCAAATTGCAGCGCGGCGAGGCGTGCATACAAAGAGTCGCGTTTGACGAGTTCGGCGTGCGAGCCGACCTCGACGATTCGACCGTGATCCATAACCACAATCCGCGTCGCTTTGAGCACAGTCGCGAGGCGGTGCGCGATGATGATGGTGGTTCTTTCCTCCATCAGGTGTTCGAGTGCTTCCTGAACGGCTCGCTCGCTCTCGGCGTCAAGTGAACTGGTGGCCTCATCCAGCAGCAGGATCGGTGGGTCCTTGAGGATCGCTCGTGCGATTGCGATTCGTTGCCGCTGGCCACCGGAAAGGCGAGTGCCGCGCTCACCAAGAAATGTGTCATAGCCCTCTGGTAGCTGGCGAATAAAAATGTCGGCGGCCGCAGCTTTGGCGGCGGCCTCGATTTCGTCGTCGCTGGCTCCGGGTCGGCCGTAACCAATATTCTCTCTGGCAGACGCACCGAAAATGACCGTCTCCTGGGGCACGAGTCCGATACGAGCGCGAACCTCTTCGGGAGCGACCTGGCTGACGTTGACACCATCGACCTTGATGCTGCCTGAGTCCGGATCATAGAAACGCAACAACAGCTGAAACAGTGTGCTCTTTCCAGCGCCGGATGGCCCGACGATAGCGAGTGTCTCGCCGCTTGTGACTTCGAGAGAAAATTCATCTATCGCAGGTGTTTCCGGACGCGATGGGTAACGAAAGCTCACATTCTCCAGGCTGATGCTGCCGAGGCTGGTTGTGGGCAATTTCTGCGCGTCAGGTGGGGCCGTTATCGCCGGCTTGAATTCAAGCAATTCCACCAATCGCTCCATCGCGCCGGCAGCGCGCTGCACCTCGCCCCACATCTCGCTGAGCCCGGCGGCGGCGGCTGCTGCGAATATGGCGTACAACAGGAACTGGCCGAGTTGGCCGGCCGTCATTTCACCGGCCATGACCGATCGGGTGCCAATCCACAGTACGAAGGTGATGGCACCGAAGACGAACAGGATCGCGATGCCGGTCAGAAGCGCACGGACTCGAATGCGTTTGACTGCCGTGCGGAAAGCCGCTCCCACAGCGTCAGAAAATCGCTCGCTTTGCTGCTCCTCCAT
>Ga0316191_10000175_pt1 | contig 36815 bp, 31 predicted proteins | sample Eddworburr2cm_MG_FD_204928 | JGI IMG/M metagenome (GOLD analysis project Ga0316191, IMG submission 204928) | Coastal sediment microbial communities from Maine, United States - Eddy worm burrow 2 cm | ecosystem: Environmental > Aquatic > Marine > Coastal > Sediment | place: USA: Maine...
TAGCCCCCCCTGGCGACGAGCAAAAGCAGAATCCAATCAGGAGAAAATGACTATGGCCAAGAAATATGATGCGGGTGTAAAAGAATACCGCGAAACGTACTGGATGCCGGACTACACACCAAAAGATACCGATCTGCTGGCGTGTTTCAAAATTACCCCTCAGGCGGGTGTGCCCCGTGAAGAGGTTGCTGCTGCGGTTGCCGCCGAGTCTTCAACCGGTACCTGGACCACGGTCTGGACCGACCTGTTGACCGACCTGGATTACTACAAGGGTCGTGCCTACGCCATCGAAGACGTGCCGGGTGATGACACCTGCTTCTACGCCTTCGTTGCCTACCCGATCGATCTGTTCGAGGAAGGTTCTGTCGTTAACGTGCTGACCTCTCTGGTTGGTAACGTTTTCGGCTTCAAGGCACTGCGTGCCCTGCGCCTGGAAGACATCCGCTTCCCGGTTGCCTACGTCATGACCTGTAATGGACCGCCTCAGGGTATCCAGGTCGAGCGCGACATCCTCAATAAGTATGGCCGCCCGCTGCTGGGTTGCACCATCAAGCCGAAGCTGGGTCTGTCCGCGAAGAACTACGGCCGTGCCTGCTACGAAGGTTTGCGCGGCGGTCTGGACTTCACCAAGGATGACGAGAACGTCAACTCCCAGCCTTTCATGCGCTGGCGTCACCGTTTCGACTTCGTCATGGAAGCGATTCACAAGGCCGAAGCCGAGACCGGCGAGCGCAAGGGCCACTACCTGAATGTGACCGCGCCGACTGCTGACGAAATGATGCGCCGTGCCGAGTACGCCAAGGAAATTGGCGCACCGATCATCATGCATGACTTCCTGACCGGCGGCTTCTCTGCAAATACCCAGCTGGCACAATGGTGTCAGAACAACGGCATCTTGCTGCACATCCACCGTGCCATGCATGCCGTGCTCGACCGCAACCCGCACCACGGTATCCACTTCCGCGTACTGGCCAAGTGTCTGCGTCTGTCAGGTGGTGACCACCTGCACTCCGGTACCGTGGTCGGCAAGCTGGAAGGCGACCGCGATGCGACGCTGGGCTGGATCGACATCATGCGTGACTCCTACATCAAGGAAGACCGTACCCGCGGTATCTTCTTCGATCAGGACTGGGGTGCCATGCCTGGCGTGATTCCGGTTGCTTCCGGTGGTATCCATGTCTGGCACATGCCGGCACTGGTCAGCATCTTTGGCGACGATTCCTGCCTGCAGTTTGGTGGCGGTACGCTGGGTCACCCATGGGGCAACGCCGCTGGTGCTGCTGCCAACCGTGTGGCTGTTGAAGCCTGCGTTGAAGCACGCAACCAGGGCCGTGAGCTGGAGAAAGAGGGCAAGGATATTCTTACTGCAGCTGCCAAGCACAGCCCGGAACTGGCTGCTGCCATGGATACCTGGAAAGAGATCAAGTTCGAATTTGATACCGTTGACAAGATCGACGTTGCGCACAAGTAAGCGCGCTTTCGCCTGATACGGATACGGCCCGGGCGGGGCCTGCGGGTCTCGCCCGGGCAATCAAATTCAATGTTTTATTGGAGAAATTAAAATGAGTAAAGTACAAGATTACAACTCGAGCCTGAGTGACGCCGCCCAGAGCCGCAAGTATGAAACCTTTTCCTACCTGCCGCCCTTGAGCAAGGAATCTGCTCGTGCCCAGATCCAGTACATTGTTGACAAGGGCTGGAACCCGGGTATCGAACACACTGAACCGGAAAATGCACGCAGTAACTACTGGTACATGTGGAAGCTGCCCATGTTTGGCGAGACCAACGTCGACGCCATCCTGGCCGAGCTGGAAGCCTGCCACAAGGCGCACCCGAAAAATCATGTGCGCTTGCTGGGTTTCGATAACTTTGCGCAGTCTGCCGGCGCCGCCATGGTGGTTTACCGCGGGGTGTCTGTTTAGGTAGTACGGTCAGGAGCGATTGATCAAGGCCCCTGCCCGGTAACAGTACGGCCAGGGGCTTTTTTATTATGATGACAAAACCGAGTACATATGTAGGGATCGACAATGATGTCCATGGTGCGATGACCACCATCGGCAAGATCATTCGTGACGCCTGGGTGTTTGAATTGATTCCGGAAACGCAAACCTGCGAGGGCTGGAACCAGGGCCAGATTGATGTCCTGCTGGACAGGGTCAATGCCGAATGGGACAAATATGGCTGCATGGTCAGCCTCTTACCCGCGGACTTGCGTGAGCGCCACCGGCGAATACATGCCAAGGCAGTCGCCGAGGCAAAGGAGGCCGGCTGGTCAGGCGAACTGGAAACCTACGATGACAAGTAACAACGACTGGAAAAGGGTGCGTTATGTCTGAATTAGTGAATATCGAACAGTACAAGATCAAGGACGAGCCGTATTACCAGCCCGTTGGCAATGAGCTTGAGCTCTACAGCTCTGCGTACGAAGTGCGCATGCCGATGATGATCAAGGGCCCGACCGGTTGCGGTAAATCACGCTTTGTTGAGTATATGGCCTGGAAACTCGGCAAGCCCCTGATTACGGTTGCCTGTAACGAAGACATGACTGCGTCTGATCTGGTAGGCCGCTTCCTGCTCGACAAGGACGGCACGAAGTGGCAGGACGGCCCGTTGACCACGGCGGCACGTTTGGGTGCGATCTGCTACCTGGACGAGGTGGTGGAAGCACGCCAGGATACTACCGTTGTTATCCATCCTTTGACCGACCATCGTCGCACCCTGCCACTCGATAAGAAAGGTGAACTGATCAAGGCGCATCCGGACTTTCAGCTGGTGATTTCGTATAACCCGGGCTATCAGAGTCTGATGAAAGATCTCAAGCAGTCCACCAAGCAGCGCTTCGGTGGTCTTGACTTTGACTACCCGGAAGAAAAAACAGAAGTGCAGATTGTGGCGAAAGAATCCGGTGTGGATGAAACAACCGCACATAAGCTGGTACAGATTGCCCACCGGGCACGCAACCTCAAGGGCCATGGTCTCGATGAAGGGATCTCGACACGCCTGCTGGTGTATGCCGGCCAGTTGATTGCCAAGGGTGTCGCTGCCGAAGCTGCCTGCAGCATGACCATGGTGACCCCGCTGACGGATGATCCGGACATGCGCGACACCCTGAATGCGGCCGTGCAAACGTTTTTCGGTTGAGCATTTAACCGGGTAATTGTCGGAGCGCTGACATGTCAGTAAAACTCGAAGACTACGACGAGGCCCTGAGGGACGCGGCACCCGAAATCCGTGATGTGCTGGAAGCGACGTTTCAGGAAGCCTCCCGGGTCATGTCGCCTGCCGGCCTTGAAGCGTACCTGGATGGTGCCAAGGCCTTGTCAAACCTCGGCCGTGGCAGTGGTGTCGTAACCACGTATCTGCAGGAAATTCCGCTGGTTGCCAGGGAGTGCGGTGAAGACATTGTCCCGGATTGTCTGACCGCGGCGATGAAACTTTCATCGATGACCTCGGGCGAAGTCATCGTGTTGTTCTTCAACAGCATGCCGTCGGCTGCCCGCCGTCTCGGCGATGCCGAACTTTTCCGTGGCTATCTGACCCTGATACACCAGATAGCATCAACGGCATCGCGCGGCGTCCGGCCGATGCTGAATCACATTGATGACCTGCTGTCGAAGCTGACGCTAAGCGGACTGCGTCGCTGGGCCAACTTCGGTACGCAGGCCTATCGGCGCGACTACGACAACCTGACGGCCTACTTCAACCTGGAATCCAAAGACAGTCGTGCCATGCTGCAGAAAGAACGGCGCGGCATTCTGTTTGTAAATACCCAGCGTAAACTCAATTTCTACCTGCGCGCACTCTGGGGGCGGGATTTCTTTCTGCGTCCCACGGGCGCCGACTTTGCAGATTTTCGTCCCTACATAGAGACGCACGTGCTGCACATGCCCGATGCGGTTGATGATATTGGCGACATTCCCGGGCTCGAGGTTTATCGTGCAACAGCCGCGCATATGGCCGCACACATGAGTTACACCCGCGCGGCGTTGTCTGCTGAAGAGCTGTCACCTGCGCAGATGAGCTTTATTGGCATGCTCGAAGACGCGCGCATCGAATTCAAGGCCATTCAGGAGTTTCCTGGCCTGAAGAAGCTGTGGTGCTCGTTGCTGTCGCTGCAATACGAGGAGGCACCCGAACACCCGAGCATGGTGATGCTGGAGAAAATGGCCTTGATGCTGCTTGACCCCGAGGTTCGCTGCGAGCAGCCGGAGCTTAACGAATTTGCTGACCGTTTCCACCAGCAAATTGAAGAGCGCCAGGACGATACGCAATTTTCCTGGCACATGGGGCTGGAACTGTTTAATTACTTCGCGGCTCTCAGGGAAGTGCCCAGCCTGCGCATTCTGGAACGCATCCGTATCCCGTATCGGGATGACAACCGCTTCGTGTGGGAGTTCGAAGAGCTGAGCTGGAACGTTGACAACGAATATGTGCCGGCCAGTCAGCGCCAGCAGCGGCGCCAGGTCTCGGTTATGGAAATGGCCAATGAGGTCGATTGTGAGCTTGCCGGTGACGACGCCCAGGAGATCTGGACCTGTGCAACCGAGATGTATCCCTACGAGGATGATCTGGAGAACACCAAGAGCTTCAATGAAATGTGGGGCAAGGCGCCGGTCTCGGATCCATTCCACTACCCGGAATGGGATTACCACATCCAGCTGGCGCGCCCGGACTGGGTGACGGTCTACGAACGTCGCCAGCCCATGGGTGACCCGGATGATATTCACGACATTATTACCGAATACAGGCCGATTGCGCATCGCATCAAGCAGATCATCGACCTGTTGACACCCGAGGGTGTCCAGCGGGTGCGCAATATGGAAGACGGCGACGAAATCGATATCAATGCGGCTATCGATGCCATGGTTGCGATTCGCATGGGTGAGCAACCCAATACACGCATTACCATGCGCAATGTCCTCAAGAGTCGTGATCTTTCCGTGGTACTGCTGCTGGATCTGTCCGAATCCACCAATGAAAGCATGAGCGGTTCGGACAAGACCGTGCTGCAGCTGACGCGCGAAGCGGCCACACTGGTATCCACTGCCATTGAAGGTATTGGCGACCCGTTTGCCATCCATGGTTTTGCCTCGGACGGGCGTCACGACGTGCAGTACTATCGATTCAAGGATTTCACCCAGCATTTTGATGATGAAGCCAAGTCGCGTCTGGCAGGCATGAAGGGCGGCCTGTCAACACGCATGGGGGCCGCGCTGCGACATGCGGGGCATCATCTGTTAAAGCAGCAGGAAAAACGCAAACTGATCCTGCTGGTGACCGATGGCGAGCCGGCCGATGTCGATGAGCGCGATCCGCAGCATCTGCGCCATGACACCAAAAAGGCAGTGGAAGAGCTTTATAGCAAGGGTGTGCTCAGTTATTGCCTGACACTGGATCCCAATGCCGATGATTATGTGAAACGAATCTTTGGCTCGAATAATTATACAATCATTGACAACGTCGACCGGTTACCGGAAAAGCTGCCGACGCTGTTTGCCAGCCTGACGGCCTAGGTTTTACTGGATAAGGGTATTTTTAGGCGTTGCCGGTCTTTCAGCGCTGGAATGGCAGGATGGTGGCTTTTTGTGCTGCATCTTTGTGTTTCCTCAACCGCTCTTCATAAAGATCCAGTGCCTTCGGGAATTCACCGATCAGGCGACGGTGGATGCTGTGGTCTTCGCTGACGTAATAAATCACCTCAATCGGTACCGGCTCGGTTAACGAGTCGCGTGACTGGTGCATTGGCATGTGCCACGCCAGGATAATCAGGCGTCCGCCCTTGCCATCCTGCACCGCATAGCCCTGGTTGTCGACGAAGATGATCTCGTCAGAATCTATAACCGCCTGGTACTGCAGGGTGCGGACAGGTACAAAAACATTTCTGGTGGTGCTGTGATTCAGTAACAGTACGCAGCGATTAAACAGCGGTGCAGGCAGGTTGAGCTGTTCGCGGGCGACTTCAGCGGGGCGGAAAAAGGTTTCAGTCGTAATCTTCATTATCGCTGTCAGTGCCTCTCAGCCAGCAACTCCCGATCCGGGGTACGGGCCGGGTTTACCGGCCCGCATGATGGCTACATCATAAATGCACTGGTGCCTGTTGTTCAAATCAGCGGGCAGGCCGGGAGGGGCAGGATGCCGGGAAGCAGTTATTCTCTCTTCGTCATCCCGGCGCATGCCGGGATCCAGCTGTCACCGACAGTGGCTCGCTCCCTGGATGACCCGCTCCGCTCACCCTGCGGGCCGCCCTACGGGCGTTCAACGCGCTATGCGCTTTTGTCCGGCATGCGCCGGAATGACGAGAAGATGTTGCATGTTCCCTGTTTGGCTTCAGCAAGTGCCTTTCGTTCCCGGAACCCTGATCACTTAATCGAAGAACTCGGCGTTATGCTGAATGTCGTGCGCGAGGCTGGTGAGTCTTTCGGTGACCCGTTCCAGGCTCTCGAGTAATGCAGTATCAAGCCCTGCCTCGATGATCAACTTGAGCTCGTTGTAATGGTTGGCCGACAGGCTATCACCGGCATCCTCCACCAGTTCACGAAACCGGTTGGCCATCTGTTCTGCATGTTTTGCCTGCTGCATGGTTAATCCTCTTTGTCTTCTTCAAGTGGGCTGCTGTCAAGATAATGCTCGCCCTTTTCATAGATATCCCTGGCCGAACCGACGATTTTCGGGTCAGGCGGGGTGACCACCTTGGTGTCCTTGTTTGTATAATCGAGACTGTTCAGGATAAAGCGCATTGCATTAAGCCGGGCGCGTTTCTTGCAGTCTGATTTGACCACGGTCCAGGGAGCATCCGAGGTGTCTGTATAAAAGAACATCGCATCCTTGGCCTCGGTGTAATCCTGCCACTTGTCCAGTGAGGCCATATCGATCGGGCTGAGTTTCCATTGTTTCAGGGGATCATGCTGACGGCCCTGAAAGCGACGGAATTGCTCATTGCGGCTCACAGAAAACCATAGTTTGTAGAACCGGATACCGCTTCTCACCAGCATGCGCTCCACCTCCGGCGCCTGGCGCATGAACTCCAGGTATTCGCCGGGCTGACAGAATCCCATGACCCGCTCCACACCGGCACGGTTGTACCAGGAGCGGTCCAGCAGGACGATTTCACCGCGCGTGGGCATGTGCTTGATATAGCGCTGGAAATACCACTGCCCGTTTTCCTCCGCGTTTGGCTTTTCCAGGGCCACCACGCGCGCACCACGCGGGTTGAGGTGTTCCATCATGCGCTTGATGGTGCCACCCTTGCCGGCTGCATCGCGGCCCTCACACAGGATGACGATGCGTTGCCCGGTCTCCTTGACCCAGTTCTGCATTTTCAGTAATTCGATCTGCAGTTGCTGCTTGCTGACCTCGTATTCATCGCGGTCCATTTTCTTTTCGTAGGGGTAATTCGCATTGGGAAATATCTTCCTTTTGCCGAGTTTCTTGATCTCTTCTATGGAGGCCAGTTCCTGGGTCTCCCGCGCGGCGGCAAGCTCTGCCAGGGCATTTGCGTATTGTTCACTCATGATAAGCAATCCGTAATGTTGTTATATGCAAACGCGCAGTAAAACAACCGGCAGGAGCACGCGCCATGATATAGATCAAAAAAATCGGTTTCGCCGGTGGGGCTGTTGGAGATTTTCCGGACCACCCGGGTATACTCGGTCGCCTCTGATTGGCCGTGCCATGGAGGGTGACACGCAAGCCATGCTGTTGTGCAGCGTGTGTCCATGCGGATGAGGATCTATCTGTGAATATTGAATATCTGACCGACATTATCATGCTGCTGGCAGCGGCTGTGATTGCGGTGCCCTTGTTTCAGAGCCTTGGCCTTGGCGCAATACCGGGATTTCTGGTTGCGGGGATGGTATTGGGGCCAGCGGGACTGGGGTATATCGAAAATTATGATGAGATCACACATCTTGCCGAGTTGGGCGTGGTGCTGCTGCTGTTTATCATCGGCATAGAAATCAATCCGTCGCGACTGTGGAAGATGAAGCGGTTGTTACTGGGACTTGGCACGCTCCAGGTACTGATAACGGGTGGTTTGATAACGATAATCGTCCATGAATTCCTTGCTGCTTCCTGGGAGGTCTCGCTGTTAACGGGCCTGGCGCTGGCCCTGTCCTCTACCGCCTTTGTGTTGCAACTGTTAACGGAAAGGAAGCTGCTTCATTCGGAATACGGCAAGCCTGCGTTAGCGGTTCTGCTGTTACAGGATCTGGCGGTTATCCCGCTGCTGGCCTTTGTTTCATTGATGGCCACAGCGGAATTGACAATAGCAGAGGATGTTTTTCTTGCCCTGGTGGAGGCGCTCGTCATTCTGTTGCTGGTTATTGTTGCAGCCCGCTATGTACTGAATCCCCTCCTTAAGGTACTCACCCGGTTTGGTTCGCCCGAGATATTTACCGCATCTGCCCTGTTGCTGGTACTGGGCACCGCGCAGGCCATGGAGAGTGTCGGAATGTCCATGGCCATGGGGGCATTCATCGCCGGGCTGTTGATTGCCGATTCATCTTTTCGCCACCAGATTACCGCCGAGATCCAGCCATTTCGAGGTTTGTTGCTGGGACTGTTTTTTATGACCATGGGTATGTCTATAAATATCGAACTCTTTCTGGGCAAGCCGCTGGTGCTGCTGGCGGTGGTGGCCGCGTTGATAGCTGTCAAGTTTGCCACGCTCTGGCCATTGTCACGCCTGTTCGGCATACCGCAGCAGGCTGCTGTTGCAGTGTCCTTGCTGCTTGCACAAAGTGGTGAATTTGCACTGGTGTTGTTCGCCCTGGCGCATGGTATGGGGCTGCTGGATGAACGGCTGTTCCAGTACCTTCTCATTGTTGTCATGCTGAGCATGCTGGCAACGCCGGTGCTGGAGAAGATGGCCTACCGGATATTTTCGCTTGCGCGTGGCAGTACCGCCACTGTTCCCGATGTCGACATCGGCAATGCAGTGCAGGAGACCCGCCCCGTCATCCTTGCCGGTTTTGGACGCATGGGGCGTCGTGTCGGCTATATCATGGAATTAATGAACGTGCCGTATGTGGCCATCGATACGGATGCATCTCTTGTCGCCCGCGAGCGTGCAGCAGGCAAGGCTGTGTATTTTGGAGATGCGCGGCGGCCCGAAGTCCTCAGGGCGGCCGGGGCCGCCGTTGCGCCCCTGGTGATTGTTTCGATTGATGATTTTGAGGCGACAGAAAGCATGGTCTCCGCGCTGCATTCCGTCTTCCCGGATATTCCGGTTTTTGCACGTGGCCATGACCTTGCCAGGTGTCGCTCTCTTGGGGCAGCGGGTGCGCACTTCACGGTTTCAGAGACCATGGAGGCCAGTGCAGAGCTGGCCCGCGCTGCTTTGCTGCATATGGGCGCTGCACACCCGGCGGTAGCAGATGCGCTGAAAAATTTTCGCGAAAACTATTACGGGCGAATCGGGCAGGAGTTGCATAAAGGGTAGACAGGACACGATTGATGACTGGTAATAATGGAGAACACAGCATGAGCAGAGATGCGGAAGAAATGACAAACATTGATTTATTCACGCCCGTCAGGCTGGGCACCCTGGCGTTGCCAAACCGCGTAATCATGGCGCCGTTAACCCGTAACAGGGCTGCCATGCCCGGCAATGTGCCACAGGCCATGAACGCGGCCTATTACGCACAACGCGCCAGTGCGGGTTTGATTATCTCTGAAGCGACACAGGTAGCGCCGCAAGGTATCGGTTATCCGGCAACTCCGGGACTGCACAGTGAAGAGCAGGTGCAGGGCTGGCGCGCTGTCGTTGACGCTGTCCATGCGCGAGGCGGGCTCATGTTTGCGCAGTTATGGTACTGCGGCCGCATCTCCCACCCGGATTTGCTGCCGGACAGTCAGCAACCGGTATCCGCGTCAGCCGTCAGACCCGCGGGTGATGCGGTTACCTTCGAAGGACTGAAGCCTTTTGTTGAGCCACGGGCGCTGCGTACCGACGAACTGCCGGGTATTGTTGATCAATATCGACATGCAGCAAGATGCGCCAGGGAAGCCGGCTTCGATGGTGTCGAGGTCCACTCCGCCAACGGCTATCTACTGGACCAGTTCCTGCGTGATGGCACCAATCGACGTGATGACCGGTACGGAGGTTCACGGGAAAACCGTACCCGTCTGTTAATGGAAGTGTTGCTGGCCGTGCTGGAGATCTGGGAGCCCGCAAGGGTGGGTGTGCGTATTTCACCGGAAAATTCCTTCAATGATATTCGCGATGCTGATCCGCAGGCCACCTTCAACTTTGTCGCCCGGGCGCTCAGCGGCAAGGGGCTGGGATACCTGCATGTGGTGGAAGGTGACATGACGGGTGGTGCAAGCAGCGTCGACTATCGACAGCTGCGCGGGCATTTCGACGGCCATTACATGGCCAACTGCGGTTATGACAAGGCACGTGCACAGGCCGCTATTGCCGGAGGCGCAGCCGACATGGTGTCATTTGGCCAGCTGTTTATCGCCAACCCCGACCTGGTGCAACGTTTCCAAGCGGATGCCGGGCTGAATGCGCCCGACCCGGAAACCTTTTACGGTGGCGATGAACAGGGTTACACCGATTACCCGACGCTGGCGCGTTGAGATGCGGTTATACTCGACGCCTGTAAAACGGCAACGGAGGGACATGATTATGGTTTCAAGGGGCATCATCGGCGGTATTCTGGCGCTTGCAGTCACGCTGGCAGCAGTGCCGGTAGCAGCCGATACCACATTGAAAGTACAGGGATCTGACGGACTGAAGTCGACCATACAGGTCAGGAACGGCAAGGGCAGGATGAGCAGTGAAGGCATGGGTGAATACCTGCTCTATGACAGCAATACCGGGACCATTACCTATGTCGAGCCGCAACGACTACAGTACACACAAATGACAGCGGCGGAACTCGAGGGTCTGGTGCAGACGGCTGCGGGTATCAAGCAGTCCGTGGCACCCTACATGGCGAACTTGCTTGCCGGACTGCCGGCAGAGCAGCGCAGCATGATCGAGCAGCGTATGGGTGGTTTGCCGGGAGCCCCCGCTGCGGGGAAACCTGTGAGCTCTGTCAACATCAGGACTGTTGACCGTGGCCGGCACAGCTTTGCCGGGTTGCACTGCCAGGCCCGTGGCATATTGAAGAATGAGCACCCCACCGCCGAGGTTTGCATGGCGACCGCGGCCAGCGGCCAGCTGTCAAGCCGGGATTTCGCCACGCTTGAAGCGCTGGTGTCGCTGTCGCGCAGTATGGCGGGCAGCGCCAGCAGTTTGCTGGGTAGTCTGGCAGAGCAGGTTGAATTGATGGCGATCGAACTGGATGGCGTGCCGATCGCTGTGCGTGACCTCGAGAATGGCAGGCATTATCAGGTTACCGCTGTCTCGAATGCGGTGCTGTCGGACACGCTTTTCAACGGTTATGGAAGGTATCAGAAGCAGGCCATGCCAGGCCTGTTCCGCTAGGCGTCTGGCGTACCAGGTGTCATGACTGGCAGAAAGCGCATGACTTGCCTGCGCGCAGCCGCCCGGGTGGGCGCTACTCAATGGCAACCCTGGACGTAATCGTTGCCGGATATCTGGCCTGGGGTTTTTATCAAGGCAGGCGGCGAGGATTACGCGGAGAAGGGATAAGGGTAATCAGTCTGCTGATTGTGCTGACCTTTTTGCTGGGGTTTGGCCTGTTCAAGCTGGTAGGAAACAGTCTTGCCGTGCTGGTTGACAGTATTTCCCAGACCCGGGGATTCGTCCTGTCCGTTCTGCTGGTGTTCGCCACCCTGGTCGCCGTCATCATTATCCGAAAAAGACTGCGCCACGGGCAGGCAAGCGTGAGGCCAGCCGGGGAGCCGGCCATCTATGGTGGAATTGCAGGATTGCTGCGCGCCATGCTGATGCTGGGTGTTTCCCTGATGATTCTGGGGTTTTTTCTGCCGGGTTTTCTGGAGCAAGCACTGCTTGGTGACAGTTTGCTTGCCCAGGTGATCGAGCGCCTGGCGGGCATGCCTGCTGCCCTCAAGGCGCTCTGAACACCAGGCTACAGGCGTGCCTGTTCCCCGGGTCACTCTTCAATCGTAAGGACCCGAATCAGGTCGGTCCCTCCGGCCTGCTGGTGATGACCGGATGTTAATACCGCAATATCACCGGCTTTCAGGTATCCCAGTGCCTTCCCCGATTTGACGGCAAAGGCGAGGCGTGCGCGGTCCGAGGATTCACCTTCATACAGAACCGGAATGACACCCCAGTTCATCGACAGCTTGCGTGCCACCATCAGGGAAGAGGTGATGGCAAGTATGGGAATTTCCGGCCGGTATTTCGATATCAGGCGCGAGGTAAAGCCGGTTTCGGTCAGGCTGATAATTGCTGCCGCCTTGAGATGTGCGGACATGCTGACCGCTGCCTGGCTGATGGATTCGGTGATGACATTCGATGGATGCGGCTTGATTCTCTGTAAATAGCCGTATTCACTCAAGTTGGCTTCCGCACGCTGGGCAATAGTGGCCATGGTGCTGACCGCTTCCACCGGGTATTTGCCGACAGCGGTTTCGCCGGAGAGCATGACCGCTGATGTCCCGTCCAGAATGGCATTGGCCACATCACTGGCCTCGGCCCGGGTGGGTTTCGGATTGACTTCCATGGATGCCAGCATTTGTGTTGCGGTAATGACCGGCTTGCCATTTCTGACAGTCGTGCGGATGATATTTTTCTGGGTCACGGGCACGTCGGCCAGCGGCAATTCCACCCCCATATCACCGCGTGCCACCATGATGCCGTCGGCTGCACTCACGATCTCTTCCAGGTTCTCCACGCCGGCCCTGTTCTCGATCTTGGCGATGATGGGAATATTCACCCCTCTTTCGACGAGGATTTCCCGCATTTTGTAGATGTCATCCGCGGACTGGATAAAGGAGGCCGCGATATAGTCGACGTCGTTCTCGGCAGCAAAGCCAAGCTCGCGGACGACATCCTCACGGTTTTCGGGACTGACGGCACTGAGCGCAAGGCGAGTCTGCGGCAGATTTACGCTTTTGCTGTTACCCAGCCAGCCAGCGTGGATGACACGGCAGTTAATAGCAGAATCAACGATGGCCGTGACTTCAAGCTCGATGGCACCGTCATCAAGCAGGATCGGCGTACCCGCACTGACCTCCTCAAACAGCTTCCGGTAGGTCACGCCGACGCCGTTTGCATCGCCATCCCGGCCATCGGTGTACAGTGTGAAACTGGCCCCCGGCAGCAGTTCAGCTTTCCCGTCCCTGAGCAGGCCCGTACGGATCTCGATGCCACGGGTGTCAATCATGACGGCAATGTTTTTGCCAACCTGTGCCGATGCCTGGCGCAGCAGTTTGATCTGTTGCTCATGCTCGGCAAGGGTGCCGTGCGAGAGGTTTAATCGTGCCACATTCATGCCCGCCATGATCATGGCCGCAAGCTTTTCCAGTGAGCCGCATGCCGGGCCAATGGTGGCAACAATCTTTGTTTTTCGCTTGATGGGAAGTTCGGTTTGCAGATTAGTCATACGGATAGTGCCGCCTGCCGGTTCGTTATATTTGGAAGTTGCCTGTATTCTACATCGTTATTTCCGCAGGCAGTATTTTTTAGTCCGGTATCGGTCAGAAGTGACCGGAGTTTGCCACGGGAGCAGCGGGCGCCTTTATTCAGGTGAAGCCATTGAGTGCCTTATACAGCTGTCAACCATGGAATTGAGGCCTTCCAGCCTGCGGATGGTAACCAGCTTCCGGTCGACAGCCAGTATGCCTTCATCCTGGAAACGCGCAAACAGCCGGCTGACCGTCTCAATGGCAAGCCCGAGATAATTGCCTATGTCCTGGCGTGACATGGGCAAATAGAATTCCATGGGCGACAAGCCGCGTTGTTTGTAACGCAACGACAGGCCAAGTATAAAAGATGCCAGCCGTTCTTCTGCGTTGCGTTTGCCCAGCAGCATCAGCATCTGCTGGTCTGACGTGATTTCCTTGCCTGCGATGCGCATGATCTGTTCATGCATGCCTGGTAACTGGCTGCATAACTTGTTCAACTCATCGAAGGGCAGTTCACACACGCTGCTTGTTTCGAGTGCCACTGATGCCGAGGTATAGTGGCCGCCGGCCAGGCCATCCATGCCGGTCAACTCTCCGGGCAAGATAAAACTCAGTACCTGTTCCTCGCCATCCTCGGTAATGCAGTAGGATTTCAGGGCGCCTGAGTGCACAGCAAACAGGGCGTGGCTGTTGTGGCCGGGGCGGAACAGGTGATCCCCGCGATGATAGGGTGGTTTGCGCGTGACGATATTATCCAGTTTATTGAGGTCATCCTGGTCCATGCCCTGAGGAAGGCACAGGTCAGCCAGCGTGCAATGCTGGCAGTTGACCTCGATTTCCTCGATATCCAGCTTCTGTTTCTCTGGGCGCAATCTGTACACCTCCGCGCGTCCACATGTGGCGCGCCCTTGGTATGATGTGTGTGAAAGACCATTATAAACAACAATCTGCATATGCAGTGATGGTGGCATCCTTACCCCCGGTGCAGCTTGCAGGGCAGATACCTGGATTATAGCCCATTGGCGAAGGGGCTGTAGTGTCGGGGGTGGCCGGCTGGTCGTGCCGCATATACAGTGCAAACTACTGTATTATTTCTCCGGGGACAGGAAATATATCGTGTTTACAGTGTATTATGTGGTTCATTCGCTATTGATATCTGTCCGGTGGGGGCGCAGATCATGCAGGAACAGCAAGCAGAACAACTACCCGGGCATACATTCGCGCCGGACCCGGACGAGGTCAAGGATTGCCTGCAATGCCTGATCCTCATGTACGGTGAAACACACATCAAAACGTTGACAGAGTTGCTCAATCTGACGGCTTTCGCAGAAAGCGAGTACTCCCATCTCTGTGTCCTGCGGGGGCGCTGACAGCTGCTTCAATCACGCCACATTCATTGCCTTGCCGGTCAGGCAACTGCAGGCATGATGATATAGGTGCACGTTGCAGACAGTACGCATGCAATTGCGCACAGTGTGCATTTCAGGTATTTCTTTTCCAGTCTCCAGCAGCAGTCCGGTTATCCTCGGGATGCGTCCGGGTCGCATCACCGGCGCCGGGTTCAACAAGCAGGAAAAACAATGAAAGTTACCACCGTTCTGTTGCTGGCTGGACTGTCGTTGGCAACCATGGCATTTTCAGCAGAACTCATTGCTGCGAAATATGATTAAATGACCCTGGATGGCAAGCCGGTACAATACCGGGAACCGTTGGCAGGCAACTCGACATAATGAATCGGAAAGTACGCGTTCTTGCGGGTGACATTGGTGGCACCAAAACCCGGCTGGCACTCTTTGATGTCATGGTGGACGTCACGGGCACCACGTTGCAGACGGTTGCGGAGGAGACCTACCCCAGTCGTGACTACCAGACGTTTACCGGGATTGCCCGACTGTTCCTGGAAAGCCACCGGTTTACCTGTGAGGCTGCCTGTTTTGGTGTTGCAGGGCCCGTCAGGAACGGTGTGGCCGCGACCACCAACCTGCCCTGGCGCCTGGTTGCGGGGGATCTCGGTGATGAACTTGAGATTGCGCAGGTGGCGCTGTTGAACGATCTCGAGGCCAATGCCTGGGGTCTCCAGGTGCTGGATGCCGATGATTTTTGCGTGCTGCAGGCTGGCCATCGGGATCCGTCAGGGAATGCGGCGGTCATTGCGGCGGGTACTGGCCTGGGAGAGGCCGGACTGTACCGGGATGGCCGGAACTATCGACCCTTTGCGACGGAAGGCGGGCACACGGATTTCAGTCCGGCCAGTGAGCTGGAGTTCGGGTTACTTTGCTTTCTGCGCAGGCAATTTGGGCATGTCAGCTGGGAGCGTGTGCTGTCGGGCCCGGGCCTGTTGAATATACACGCATTTTTGCGGGAGTATCGCGGCAGTGCAGTCCCCGGCTGGCTTGTTGAATCCATGCATACGGGAGACCCTGCTGCCGCGATATCAGCGGCGGCACTGCTGGAACGGGACGAGATCTGTGTTGAGGCGCTTGATCTGTTCGTGCATTTCTACGGCGTCGAGACCGGCAACCTGGCTTTGAAGATGATGGCGACCGGCGGTGTTTATCTGGGAGGGGGTATCGCTCCAAGGATAATCGGCAAATTGCAGGGAGAGCTGTTCATGCAGGGCTTTCGCTCCAAGGGGCGTATGCAGCATCTGCTGGAGTCAATGCCGGTACGTGTGATCCTGAATGACAGAACAGCACTCTATGGACCAGGTCTATTCGGTGCATTGTCCGTCACTGATTGAAAAACGAACTGGACGAGGAAATTTACAGGCCATGTCAACTACCGTAGCGCAAGCAGCCCCGGTCGAAACTGCGCCACCTCATGTCATGGTGATATTCGGTGCCAGCGGCGACCTCACCCGGCGCAAGCTGCTACCGGCGATTTATTCACTGTACCGTGACCGGCTGTTGCCCGCACAGTTCGCCGTGCTTGGTGTGGGTCGCCAGGAGCTTGATGACGAGGCCTTCCGGGAACGGCTGGACGGTGGCAGCCGGGAATTTCTCGGTCCTGACTACGACGCTGCGGACTGGCAGCAAACCCTGCAATATGTGCATCACCTGCCAGGGGATATCGCCGCTCCGGACCTGTACCGGCAGCTGGTCGGTCGACTGGCCGAACTGACCGGTGCCCTCGGGATGGCACCGAATTTCCTGTTTTACCTGGCCACACCACCGCGTTTCTTTGCCGCTATCACGGCTGGTCTGGGCCAGGCCGGCCTGCTTGAAGAGGGCGCCGGCCACTGGCGGCGGGTGATTATCGAGAAGCCCTTTGGCAATAACCTGCAGTCTGCGCGTGATATGAACCGGCAACTGCATGCGGTAATGGATGAGCACCAGATCTACCGCATCGACCATTATCTTGGCAAGGAAACGGTGCAGAACATCCTCGCGTTTCGCTTTGCCAACAGCACCATCGAGCCGATCTGGAACCGCCAGTATATCGACCACGTACAGATCACGGTAGCGGAGTCTATCGGCGTGGCAGGTCGCGGCAGCTATTACGACCAGTCCGGTGCACTGCGCGATATGATCCCGAACCACCTGCTGGCGGTACTGTCGATTGTTGCCATGGAACCCTCCAATTCCTTTCACGCCGATGCCATACGTGATGAGCAGACCAAGGTGCTGCGTGCCATTCAGCCGTTCAGCCACGACGAGGTGCTGACCTCGACGGTGCGTGGCCAGTACGGCCCCGGCATGCTGGCTGACGGCAGGCGTATTCCCGGTTATCGCGAGGAGCATGACGTGGACGCTGCTTCTAAAACAGAAACCTACGCCGCGTTGAAGCTCATGATCGACACCTGGCGCTGGGCCGGTGTGCCCTTCTACCTGCGCACCGGCAAGCGCCTGCCTGGCCGCTATACCGAAGTCGTCATCCAGTACAAGCACGCGCCGAATATCATGTTCCGGGACTCCTTGCTGAAGCGCGAGAATGTCCCGCCCAACACACTGGTGTTGCGGCTGCAGCCGAATGAAGGCATCGGTATGAATTTCAATGCCAAGAAACCGGGGCATGCCCTGAACCTCGGCACCGTGCAGATGAACTTCCGCTACGAGGACTACTTTGACAACGCGCCCGCGACCGGTTACGAGACCCTGCTGCACGACTGCATGACCGGTGATGCCACGCTGTTCAAGCGGGCCGATAACATCGAGGCCAGCTGGGAACTGGTCGATCCGGTGCTGGAGGTCTGGTCGGCATTGCCGGCACATGACTTCCCCAACTATGCGGCCGGGACCTGGGGGCCGGCCGCCGGCGAGCAGTTGCTGGTACGTGACGGCCGGGCATGGCGTGCCTGCGAATCCTGCCTTGTGGATAGCACGTGACGCAGGCAGACAACAGGCCGTTGCCGGGCAGGCACGAAACCCGCTGGCATATCATGTCCGATCAGCGCGCTCTGGTAACAGCTGTGTGCACTCGAATTCTCGGCAGCGCAGCCAGTGCCATTCGCGAACAGGGCGTGTTTCGTATGGTACTGGCCGGAGGCACCACCCCGGCCGCGGTGTACATGCGGCTGGCGGAGGCGGCCACCGACTGGTCCTGCTGGCAGATTTTCTTTGGTGACGAGCGCTGCCTCCCGGCAGACCACCCGGAGCGCAACAGTGTCATGGCAGGCGGGCACTGGCTGCAACGGGTTGCATTGCCGACGGCAAACATACATGTGATCGATGCCGAGAGGGGTGCCGAGGCGGCAGCGCTCGCGTACGTGCCCGTTGTTGAACAGGCCTTGCCCTTTGACCTGGTGCTGCTCGGCATGGGTGAGGACGGCCATACGGCCAGCCTGTTTCCGGGGCAGCGGCATGCTGCCGGTGAACTGGTGCACGCGGTTCATGACGCACCCAAGCCGCCACCCGACCGGGTCAGCCTGGGGAGGGCGGCACTGGATAATGCGGCCGAGGTGCTGGTGATGGTCAGCGGGGCCGGCAAGCATGCTGCCGTAGAGCTATGGAAGCGTGGCGAGGATCTGCCGGTCGCACACATACATGGACAGACAGGTGTGGACGTCTATATTGACAAGGCAGCGGAGACGGGAGAAGTCGCATGAGTACTCGTACAGGGTTCGGGGTCGAGGAGATCCGTCAGGCCTTTCTGAACAATCTGTTTTATGTACAGGCAAAGACCTGCCGGACGGCTACGCAGAATGACCGCTACCTGGCGCTGGCCTATACCGTGCGCGACCGGATGCTGGAGCGCTGGATGAAATCCATCGAGATTTATTTCAGTAGCGAAATCCGCGTGGTCAGTTACCTGTCAGCGGAGTTCCTGCCCGGACCGCATCTCGCCAACAACATGATCAACCTGGGTATCTGTGATGCTGTCGAACAGGCCATGCAGGAGCTTGATATCGATGTCCATGCCTTGTTCGAGCAGGAAGAAGAACCTGGTTTGGGCAATGGTGGCCTGGGACGACTGGCGGCCTGTTACATGGACTCACTGGCGACCCGGGAGATCCCGGCCATCGGTTATGGCATCCGCTACGAGTTCGGTATTTTCGATCAGCAGTTACAGGACGGCTGGCAGATTGAAAGGACCGACCATTGGCTGCAACTGGGCAATCCCTGGGAAATTCCCCGGCCGGAGAATACCTTCACGGTCAAGCTGGGCGGGCACACCGAGCAGTACACTGCTGACGATGGCAGCCGGCGGGTCCGCTGGATTCATGAGCGGCTCGTCAAGGGGATGGCCTATGACACGCCCATCACCGGTTTTCGCGTTAACACGGTGGCACTGATGCGGCTGTGGAAGTCAGAGGCACCCCGGCAGTTCCTGTTCGGGGTATTCAACAAGGGTGATTATTATGGTGCCGTCGAGGACAACATAGCCGCCACCAATCTCACCAGGATTCTCTACCCGAATGACGAGCCGGAGCAGGGCAAGAGGTTGCGGCTCGAACAGCAGTATTTTTTCGTGTCCTGTTCGCTGCAGGATATGATCCGGGTGCATCTGCGCTATGGACGCAGCCTGCACGATTTTGCAAAGTACTGGGCGGGGCAGCTGAATGACACCCACCCGTCGATTGCCATAGCAGAGCTGCTGCGCCTGCTCGTCGATGAACACGGTATAGACCGGGACGAGGCCTGGGAAATCACCCGCAGCACCTTTGCCTATACCAACCACACACTGTTGCCGGAGGCGCTGGAGACCTGGCCGGTGGCGCTGTTTGCACGGGTGCTGCCGCGTCATCTGGAGATTATTTTCGAAATCAACAAGCGCTTGCTGGACGAGGTGAAACAACGCTATCCCGGTGACGGGGAACGTATTGCACGCATGTCCCTGATCGATGAGAGCGGTGGACGCCGGATTCGCATGGCCAACCTGGCCTGTGCAGGAAGCCACACCATCAATGGCGTGGCCGAGTTGCACACCCGGCTGCTGCAGCAGTACACGCTGCATGATTTTTACGAGTTGTACCCGCAGAAGTTTCTGAATATCACCAACGGCGTCACCCCGCGTCGCTGGCTGGCGCTGTGTAATCGCAGCCTGGCTACCCTGATCGCCGATCGCATCGGCATGGGTTGGGTGTCGGACCTGGGGGAGCTGCGGAAACTCGAGGCGTTCGTGGATGACGAGGCGTTTCGCGCGCAATGGTGGCAGGTCAAGCAGGAGAAGAAACGCGAGCAGGTGGCCTTTATTCAGCAGCGGACCGGTGTCGTGGTCGACCCGAACAGCCTGTTTGATGTGCAGGTAAAGCGCATCCATGAGTACAAGCGGCAGCATCTGAATATCCTGCATATCATTACCCTGTACCAGCGGATCAGGGAGAATCCTGCCATCGCTATTCAGCCGCGTACCTTTATCTTTGGCGGCAAGGCTGCTCCCGGGTACATCATGGCAAAGCTGATGATCAAGCTCATCACCGCCGTGGCCGGGGTCGTCAACAATGACCCGCTGGTCGCAGACCGCCTGAAAGTGGTGTTCATTCCCAATTTCAACGTCAAGACGGGGCATCATGTTTATCCCATGGCAGACCTTTCGGAACAGATTTCCACGGCGGGCAAGGAGGCCTCGGGTACCGGTAATATGAAGTTCGCCATGAACGGAGCGCTTACCATCGGTACGCTGGACGGCGCGAATATAGAGATTCGTGAGGAGGTCGGAGAGGAAAACTTTTTCCTGTTCGGGGCAACTGCCGAGGAGATTCACCAGCTGAAGGCGGATGGCTATCACCCGGATTTGTGTTACCGGAATGACGATGAACTGCACCATGTCATTGAAGCGCTGCGCTCCGGCGTATTCTCGAACGGTGATGCGGAGCTGTTCAGGCCGCTGGTTGACTCGCTGTTGCTGCGCGACGAGTACATGCTGCTGCATGATTACCGTTCCTACATCGACTGTCAGGAACAGGTCAGCCGGCATTATGCAGACCGTGAGGCCTGGCTGCGCAGTTCGATCCTGAACACTGCACGTATCGGCAAGTTCTCCTCTGATCGTTCAATCAGGCAGTATTGCGAGGAAGTCTGGAAAGTCAAACCGGTGTCGACCAGGTCCGGCATCAGTGTAAAACCCTGCGGGCAAAAAGAATCCGCCTGACCGGCAGCAGGTTAATCATTGAAACAGACACACGCCACCATCTATCCTACCCGGCCGGGTGACCGTTACCCGGCGGGTGCTACACCGTCACCGGAAGGGGTCAACTTCTCGCTTTACAGCCGGCATGCCAGCCATGTCGAATTGCTGCTGTTTGCCGCGGCCGATGACCTGCGTCCCTTCCAGATCATCTCGCTGGAGGCGCGCACGCACCGTACCTTCTTTTTCTGGCATGTGTTTGTCATCGACCTGCCGGTCGGCATTTTCTATGCGTGGCGGGTTGACGGGCCGGGCAAGCTGCACGATGCCGGTTTCCGCTTCGACTATGACAAGCTGTTGCTGGACCCCTGGGCGCGCGGTGTAACCGATGTCCTCTGGGACCGCGGACGTGCCTGTATCAACGGCAGCAACATCGAGACGTCCATGCGTGCCGTGGTCGAGTCCACGGACTATGACTGGGAAGGTGATGAGCCGCTCGGTTGTGTCCGTCCGGAAGTGACGGTGATTTACGAAATGCATGTCGGTGGTTTCACCCGGCATCCGACCGCCGAGGTGTCATTGCCGGGCAGCTTTCTCGGTGTTATCGAAAAAATACCCTATCTCGTCGAGCTCGGTATCACTCATGTAGAGCTGTTGCCGGCGATGGCGTTTGATGCACAGGATGTGCCGCCGGGACTGCTGGAAAAAGGGCTGGAGAACTACTGGGGTTACAGTACCCACAGTTATTTCAGTCCGCATCCCGGTTACTGTGTGTCACCCGATGCCAGTGCCCATGTCAGTGAATTCCGGGACATGGTCAGGGCACTGCATGAGGCCGGCATCGGTGTCATCCTCGACGTGGTCTTCAACCACACGGCCGAAGGCGGTGCAGAAGGTCCGGTCATCAACTTCAAGGGGTTTGGTAACGAGACCTTCTACCATCTCGACCCGAAAGACCGGGCGGTGTATTGCGACTACACCGGCTGCGGCAACACCGTCAACTGCAATCACCCGCTGGTAGCCCGTTTCATTCTCGGCTGCCTCGAATACTGGGTCAGGGAAATGCATGTCGACGGGTTTCGTTTTGACCTTGCCAGCGTGCTGTCACGGGGCGAGGAGGGCAGACCGATGTATCACGCGCCGGTGTTGTGGAATATCGAGTTTTCCGATGTGCTTAGCGAGACCCGCGTGATTGCCGAGGCGTGGGATGCGGGCGGGCTCTATCAGGTCGGCGATTTTCCCGGTTTCCGCTGGGGCGAGTGGAATGGCCGTTACCGGGATGTGATGCGCCGCTTTGTCCGTGGTGAGCGCGGTTTGATCAAGGAGGTGGCGCAGCGTATCAGTGGCAGCAGTGATCTGTACCAGGACAGTGACCGCCAGCCGCTCAACAGTATCAACTTTATCACCTGCCACGACGGGTTTACCCTGTACGACCAGGTGAGCTACAACAACAAGCACAATGAAGGCAATGCCGAGGAGAACCGCGACGGCAGCAACGACAACCTGAGCTGGAACTGTGGCGTGGAAGGTGATACCGATGATGCGCTCATCCTTGAGCTGCGCCGGCAGCAGGCAAAGAATTTTATGGCCATCCTGCTGCTTAGCCAGGGCATCCCCATGATCACCGCCGGCGACGAGGTGCTGCGTACCCAGCAGGGCAACAACAATGCCTGGTGCCAGAACAATGCCATTGGCTGGTTTGACTGGAAGCTGCCGGAGAAGAACAGCGAAATGTTGCGCTTTACCCGGCAGATGATTGCCTTCCGGCGTCGTCATCCCTGTCTTATGCATACCCGCTTTCTTACCGGCGAGGAACGCGAAGGTCAGTACTTTCCGGACATCACCTGGCATGGCGAGTTACTGAACCGGCCGTTGTGGGATGATCCCGAGGCGCAATTACTGGCCTGCACGCTGGGTGCGGTAGATGCCTGGGAGGAAGACCTCTGTGTGATTTTGAATATGCAGGCAGACGAACTCCTCATGACATTACCAGAGCTTGCCGAGGGCAGCTGGCACCTGGCGATTGATACGGCCGGGCAAGCCCCGCTGGATATCATCAAGCCTGCTGATCAGTCGGTGCACACGGCCCCCGCCTGTACCGTGCAACCCCGCAGCGTGCTAGTATTTGAACGCCGCTGAGTAACCAGGTGGCAGTGGAGACTGATTAGCGGTGCCTGACCTGCCAATAGCCCTCAGCCGTGGCCTCACTTGCTGGTGCGCGCATCCGGAAACCCCCGCTTCACCGCCATGAAGGCCGGTAAATCAGACCGCAAAAATACCTTGCTGCTGGGTGTTTCCATCCTGTTCTCCCTGCTCCTCCTGGAACTCGGGCTGAGGTCGTTTACACCATTTCCCATACATGGCGAAATGGCCAACAGGGTTGCGCACCCGCTGCTGGGATACACACTGGATCCATCCGCCGGGGAGGTCGATGCGGACGGCTTCCGCAACCCTGCTGCAGATGGTCGCTATGATATTGTCGTCATCGGGGATTCTCACACCCAGGGTTTCAACGTAAGGTCCGCGGAATCCTTTCCATACCAGCTCGCCGATTTACTGGGTGTGGCCGTGTATAACCTCGGGGTCGGGGGATACAGCATCTATCAATACCCTTACCTCGCAGAGCTCGCCAGGGAGAAATCTCCCGCAATTGTCCTGCTCGCACTGTTACCATCAAATGATTTGCTCCGGAGCCTTCCGGATAACGAATATCTGGCAGCTATCCCGGGTGTGGACCTGGAGGCCGTTCCGGAAAAAAGGATAGCAGGCCGGCTTGAACGCAAGAGTATTTCTCCGGGTGACCTGCTCAAGAGCAATCTTGCGGTCGTCTCCGCTGTCTCCTACCTGAATAATAAACGGACCTCGAATGACACGTCCTATTATGAGATAGGCGGGCAAGCCATACAGAAAAAACGTGTTACCGAACATCAAAAATATGCCGACCTGTCAGACCCGGTCGTCGCCAGCAGTTTCAGAAACAGTCTGGCCATCCTCGATTATATCAACAGCAATCTGCAGCAAAACGGCATACAGTTCGGGGTGGTGATGTTGCCCTCCAAGGAACTGATACTGCAGAAATGGGCGCAGGCCGGCAATATACCGCTTCCCGATGGATACAACGTGACCAATGAGGAAGAATTGACAGGCGCCTGGCTTGAGTATTTTGCCAATGCCGGTATCAACTTCATCGACGCGACCCCCTTTGTGCTCGAAGCCTTCGGGGCGGACACAAAGTCTGCGAAAATCTTCTACCCGCGGGGCGACGGGCATCCGTTCGCCAGTGGCTATCAAAGTTATGCCAGGGCTGCAGCTGCGCTGGTCCGGGAAATTGATAAGGGTCACATGCCCTGATACTAACGGTAGACTTGCTGCCTGCTTTCTGCATGCTGTAACAGAAGAGAGCAACACTGATGCGCAGGCCGCAGCAGATACAGGGATATGCACGGCCCTGTGCAAGCAGGTGTAGAATCAGCAGAACAGGAGTAGGCGGGACTCCCGGGGAAGACAGGCATGCATATCTGGAAAACTTCGTTACATCGTCTGCGGCTGGACTGGCAGCGCGTCTTCACTACGCACCTGGCCTATTCGGTTCTTGGCCTGGTATTGTTTACCCCGCTGCTGGGCCTGCTGGGCCGGCTGCTGTTAAAACTTTTGGACAAGCAGGCACTGGCCGACCAGGATATTGCATGGTTCCTGTTGTCGCCCGCTGGCATGATCGCGCTGCTGCTGCTTGCAGCATTGCTGCTCACCATCGCCGGCTTCGAGCAGGCTACCCTGATGACAATCGGCGCCGGCAAGGTACAGGGTGTGCACCTGGGTACTGTGAATGCATTGCGCTACACAGCCGCCTGCGCGCGCTTCATCTTTGCCCTTGCCCTGCGGCTGGTGTTCCGCTTGTTGCTGCTGACACTGCCGTTCCTTGCCATCGCCGGCGGCATCGCCTGGTTACTGCTGACCGACTACGACATCAATTATTATCTCAACGCACAGCCACCGGTCTTCTGGGCGGCTGCCGTCAGTATCGGGCTGTTGCTGCTGGCCATGCTTGCGCTGCTGGTACACAAGCTGACCGGATGGTCGCTGGCTCTGCCGCTGGTGCTGTTTGCCGGGATCTCGCCGGCACAGGCATTTACCGAAAGTGAACGTATTACCCGGTGGCGGCGGCGCCAGATACTTAGCATACTGGGATTCTGGGCACTGCTTGCCGTGCTGCTGGGCAGTGTCCTGCTGGGCATCATTCAACAGTTGGGCGCATGGATCGTGCCGGCCTTTTACGATTCCATGGCGTGGCTGGTACCGGTGCTTGGCGGTTTTATGGCACTGTGGATAGGCGGCAACTTCCTGGTCACGGTATTCACCTCCGGCAGCCTTGCCTACCTGCTGTTGGGTTGTTACGAAGCGTATGGTCCGGGCACGGCAACGCCCGACATGCATGCCCTGGCGCAACGTGATGCGGCCGGCGGCTGGCGCCTCACCCGGCTGCGGCTTGCACTGCTGCTGCTCGGCGGGGTTGTCAGCGCCACCCTGCTGGGCTACTGGTTGCTGCAAGGCATTCAGCCCGGGGATACGGTGACGGTAGTTGCGCATCGGGGTGCTGCGGGGAGTGCCCCGGAAAATACCCTCGCTGCTGTGCGTCATGCCATCGAGGATGGCACCGACCGGGTCGAGATCGATGTACAGGAGACGCTTGATGGTGAAGTCGTCGTAATTCATGACAGCGATTTTATGAAGCTGGCGGGTAACCCGCTGAAGGTGTGGGACGGCACGCTTGCGGAGGTGCAGGATATCGATGTGGGCAGCTGGTTTGCGCCGGTGTTTTCCGCCGAACGGGTGCCACTGCTGGCAGATGTGCTGGAGGAAGTCAGGGGGCAATCACAGCTTGTCATCGAACTCAAGTACTATGGCCATGACCGGCAACTTGAGCAGCGCGTGGTAGACATTGTCGAGCAGGCAGGCATGGTCGATGCGGTCGCGATCATGTCTCTCAAATATGATGGCATGCAAAAGATTCGTGAATTGCGACCGGACTGGACCATCGGCCTGCTGGCGGCAAAGAGTATCGGCAACCTGGCCAGCCTGGACGTGGACTTTCTGGCCGTCAACACGGGCATGGCATCCCCGGGTTTTGTGCGTCGTGCGCAGGAGAGCGGCAAGCAGGTTTTTGTCTGGACCGTCAATGATCCGATAACCATGCACCGCATGATCTCGCTGGGGGTCGACGGCATAATTACCGACGAGCCTGCCATGGCCCGTGAGGTGATGGCTGCGCACGCTGATCTGGGTACAGTGGAGCGTTTGCTGCTACACACGGCAGTACTCTTTGGCCGTCCGGTCCCGCCACGGCTGTATCGCGATGCGTCACCGTAAGCAACAGTCACAGCTGCTGGTGCTGGCTGTACTGCTGCTGACGGGCTGCGATCCTGCACCTGGCGGCGGCAGTGACGGTAATGGCACAGAGTCCGGTGTCGATACGCTGGAATGGCAGCTGGAGATCGAGCGCCATGAACGACTGCTGCGACTCAAATCAGACGCGGGCAGTATGCTGACTGAGTTCAGCACCGACGGCTGTAGTGGCGGTCTGACCATTGGCTGGGAGTACCTCGCCGGCAAAATTGCCAACTTTCAGAGGCTGCACGGTACCCGACCGGCCTGGGAGGATTGCTGTGTTGCACACGACCGCCACTATCACACCGGCGGTCCCGGCAAGGTGACGGCGAGCGAGAGCTTTGCGCTGCGTAAACAGGCCGATCTTGAACTGCAGGCCTGTGTCAGGGAAACCGGTATGGCGCGTGCGCAGGCACTTGTCGACGAGTACGGGTTGTCGATCGACCAGGTAGCAGCGCTCTACGAGACCATTGCAGAACTTATGTACCGGGCTGTACGCATCGGTGGCGTACCCTGTTCCGGCCTGCCCTGGCGCTGGGGATATGGCTGGCCGGCTTGCAACTGAGGAGAGGAGCCGTCAGCGAATGACAGAAAAACAGGCTAACCGGCTTGGCCGTTGGCACGGTCATAGCCCGGTATGGAATGCATCTTGATGATTTCAACCCGCTATCAAAAGTTGCGCGCGTCTTTCAGAGCAGACGGGCGGACAGGTCCGGCGCTGATGCTGTTCGCCGGCATATACCTGCTAGCAGGTCATGCACTGGCGGGCGGTGGGCCTGAAAATTTATTGCTGGTCGTCAACGGAGACTCGCCGGTCTCCCTGCAGATCGCCAATACCTATGTGCAGCTGCGCGAGATACCGCCGCAACATGTGCTCTGGCTGCAGGATATTCCCTACCCGGACAGCATCACTATCGACACCTTCCGGAACCGTATTTGGAAACCTATCCGTGAGTTTATTACGGAACACGGGCTCGAGGATGAAATTGATATCATTGCCTACTCGGCGGATTTTCCCTATGCCGTCAATTTTTCTGCGGACCTCAAGGCGAACAAGCTCACCAAGCTGAAATATCATGGCAAAGAGGCTTCACTGACGGGGCTCAGCTACTTTGCCCGCCATGTGGAAACCGGCAGCCCGTATTATCTGGCGGGTAATGCAAACCTGTATTTCCGGCGCAATCTGGCACCGGGCTGGCCGCAGCTGCGGCCCCTGACGGATGCAGAAAGCCGCACGCACCGTGCAGCGCAAAAGGCCATGCAAAAAAAAGATTTTCAAACAGCGCTGGCAAGCTATGAATCATTGCTCCAGGGTTTTCCCGAGCACGGCGCCTTGTGGCACGGACTCGCCCGGAGCCAGGCGGCCCTCGGCAACAGGAGGGAGGCCATGGCGGCATTGCAACAGGCTGCCGATCATGGCTGGACCAACAGCCTGCAAACCCGGAATGACCGCTTCCTGAAAATACTTGCCGATGATCCGGGCTGGCAGCCGCTGCTGGAGCGTATGGAAAAGCGCAATGGTCCGTTCCAGGCGGCCCATGGTTTCAGTGCCAACTATGAGTGGAACGGTGCCACTCAACCGGTCAAGACCTTCAGGAGTGAATCCCTCCACAGTCATTACCTTGCAACACTGCTGGCCTACACCGGCACTCACGGGAACAGCGTCCCGGAGGTAGAAAACTACCTGGCAGCTGCGCATGCCAGCGATGGCAGCCAACCGGACGGTACCGTGTATTTGCTGGTGAACAACGATGTACGTTCCACCACACGGCAGCCCCTCTTTCTGGAAACGGTCGCTGCATTGAAACAGCGCGGGCACCGGGCGGAAATATTGGCCAGGGACAAGAAAACACGGCAGGATGGCATTCTGCCGCAGGGCAGGGAGGATGTCATCGGTGCGGTGGTAGGCTTCAGAAAATTCGACTGGCAGTCTTCCGGTAGTCGTCTGCTGCCGGGTGCCATCGCGGAATCCCTGACCAGTTACGGCGGGCATTTCAACCTTGACTCGCAGACCAAGCTCACAGAGTTTCTCCGTTACGGCGCCGCCGGTGCCAGTGGCGCTGTGGTTGAGCCGTTCAGCCTCCAGGTAAAATTCCCGGTGCCGCTGCTGCATGTCCATTATGCAGATGGTTGTTCCCTTGCCGAGGCCTTCTACCAAAGTGTGGCAGCACCGTATCAACTGCTGATTGTCGGCGATCCACTGGCACGGCCATATGCAAACTTTGCCAAAGTGGGGTTGGCTTCACCTGACCCGCACACGCCGTGGTCCGGCATGGTCACACTGCAGCCGCAGGTCGTGCCGGCACCGGAGCGGCCGATCTCGCAGCTTGAATTATGGGTCGATGGGGAACTGCTTGCCTATGCACAACCCGGCAAGACGTTTAGCTGGGATACGCTCAGCGTGGCTGACGGCTTTCACGATCTCCGGCTGGTGGCCCAGGAAGACAGCCCGATTGAAACCCGTTCATATGCGCGTTTTGCTGTGATGGTGGCCAACAGCGGGCATCGGCTGCTGCTGGATACACTACAGCAGCAGGTCCGCTATGGTGAAGACATCACCATCACCGGTAGTGCCAACGGCGGCAGGGAGGCGGCTATCTGGCAGGGCAACCGGAAGCTGGCGTCGGCCCCAGTAACAGATGGCCACTGGCGATTGCAACTTGCCTCCCAAAGGCTTGGCGTCGGCTCCGTATCACTGGGTGTGCACGTGGTTTTTGACGACACAAGCATAGTGCGCAGCGCCCCCGTGAAGATCGATATCGAGCCGCCGCAATTAAGCTGGAAGGCACCCGGTATACAGCGACAGGATGAAGGGGAGCGCAAGACAGTCACGACCGCCGGCGACCTCAAGGAGGTCAAACCGATTAAACTGAATGGCAGTCTGGGTAAGCTGCAGAATGTGCAACACCTCACCATGGCGGGGAACTTCACCGTCGAGCACTCTGGCTTTTATCAATTCGTCGTTACCGGCGCAGGAAAACTGAGTCTTGCTGTGGATGGCCGGCCGCTGCTGTCGGGCCAGACCATGAACAGGGACCAGCCCCACTATTTCCCGCTGGCGCTGGAGCAGGGCTCGCATGACCTGCAGATTGAGTTTACACCTGCCGATAACAGGACCTACCTGCATGTCATGCTGGAAGGCGATCAGGTCGCCACCATACCCGCGGTCGAGGTGCTCACGGAAGTGCGCAAGCAGGCAAATATTTCACCCTGACGATCAGCATGCCGAATTGCTGTCACACGGACATCATCCTGAGGGTGCTCCTGCAGGATTCATTCGTAATATTCAGGAAATGGGTATACTCGGAATTTCCATGAACAGTCATATCATCAATCTGCTGATCGGCTTGTCCGGCGTCGCAGCGAACGAACGGCCGGTGGCCCGGCACTGGGCCAGCCGTTTCGAACTGCCCATGATCCTGCTGGCCATCTGGATACTGATCGAGTGGTATCTGAGTGCAAAGGGCATTTATCCCGCAACGCTTGACCGGATTACCAACTGGGGTATCTGGCTGTTTTTTGTCTTTGAAACGGCGGTGCTGGTCAGCCTGGTGAAGAACAAACCCGGTTATCTGCTCGGCAACTGGATGAACCTGCTGATTATCGGTGCCGGTGTGCCCCTGTTGTGGGGTGGCGGCACCTATGCTGCCGCCTTGCGGGCACTCAGGCTGCTGCTGCTGTTCCCGTTGTTGCTGAATACCTCGGCTACCGTACGCAGGATCCTGACACGGAACCACCTGGCTACCACGCTGCTGGTGGCGCTGGCATTCACCCTGATGTCGGGTCTGCTCATCGCCGGTATCGATCCGGGTATCGAAACAGTCTGGGACGGTCTCTGGTGGGCATGGGTGACGGTGGCGACGGTGGGGTATGGCGATATCGTGCCGCAGAGTGTCGCAGGCAAGGTATTCGGCGCTGTCGTAATCCTGTTTGGTGTCGGGTTCTTTTCCCTGTTGACGGCCAGTTTTTCAGCCTACTTCATCTCGCGCGGCGAGATAGAGATCGAAGAGGAAGAGGCCGAGGAGATCTACCGCCTGAAGGATATCGAAAGGCGCATGGAGGTCATGGAGCAAACACTGCAGCGGATCGAGACGCAGCTGAATGAAGAGCGGCGGAAGACATAAAATGGGTTGCAGGCAAAAAAACACTTGCTCTGGTGCATTGCTCATAACCACGTAATACAACAACGTATATACTGCCGCGCATGGACGAGATACTGAAGAAGGCCATTCATGACCAGCGTGTCGCGCTGGCCGAGATGCTGTCCACCCCGCTTGTCGAACTGGCCGCCCAGTGTGCGGCCGTATGGGGCTCACGCGAGGATATGGACATTGTCCTTAACGACGGCTTCCGTGCCGTGCCGCATTGCCTGTTCCTGTATGCGATGGATGTCAACGGCATACAGATCAGTGACAATGTCGGTATCGGCGGATTGCTCCCGGAGCACTATGGCCGTGATCGCTCCAGTCGTCCGTATATGAAAGAGGACGTTCCGCCCTGGGATTTTTTGCTCTCCGATGCCTATCTGAGTCTGCGTGTTAACCGTCCATCGCTGACGGCCCTGCAAGTCGTGCGCCGTAACGACGAGATGCTGGGATTTATCGGTGCGGATTTTGACTTGCGCGACCTGCCCGCTACTACCGAGCACTATGAAGAACCTATTGACTGGCGCCAGATCAAGGGCGATCCGTCAATCCGCGGCACGGTGTTCCAGCAGCGCCGCGTCGAGAGTGTGCTGGACCGCAACATGGACCCGGCCTGCGCCATTCTCCATGACCTGATTACCGAACGCGGTCTGTTCCAGGCGGTGATTCACTTTTCCAGCAGCCGTGCCACCGTGTGGTTTATGGACGATCCGTATCGCTATCGCATTTTTGACCACGAGGTGCTGAGTGACCCGGATATCTGCCTGCTGTATCCGCAATACAGCTATCCGGATGACGCGGTTATTCCGCAAGACCGTGTTACCGAGGTATTGAATGGCATGCGGCAGTTGCGTACTGCTGATGACACGCTGTACCTGCGGGCGTCGTCGATCAATATCTTTAACGGACTGATCAGCCTGACGTTCTCCTGCGACGGTACTCACTACATGTCATGGCGGGAGTTTCTCGACAAGGATATGACTTTCTGGCTAGGCTGTGCGACCTGACCCGTTCCCTGGAGGAAATGCGCTATGACCGGCTCTATGGAGAAGATATTGCTTGCAGGGCTGCTGGGCCTTGCACTGCTCGTGCTGGGGGGATGTGGCGTCAATAACATCCCCAGCTACGATGAAGCTGCAGATGCCGCCTGGAGCGACGTGCTCAACCAGTACCAGCGACGCGCGGAACTTGTTCCCAACCTCGTATCCACCGTCAAGGGCTATGCGGCACATGAACAGGAGACACTGGAGGCCGTCGTCGAGGCACGCTCCCGGGCCACAGGCATGCAGTTGCCGAATGATATCCAGTCGAACCCGGGGATGATGGCGCAGTTCCAGGCCAGTCAGGATGCCCTGTCGAATGCACTGTCGCGTTTGCTGGTGGTGGTTGAACGTTACCCGGACCTCAAGGCCAGCCAGAACTTCCTGTCGCTGCAGTCGCAGCTGGAGGGAACCGAGAATCGCATCGCGGTGGCCCGCCGGGATTACATCAACGCAGTGAAGACCTATAACACAGAGCTGCGCACCTATCCGGGGAAATGGTGGCACAGCCTGTTGTATGCCGAACTGGAGCCGCGTGCCAACTTCGCGCCAGCACAGGAAGTGCAGCAGGTGCCGAAGGTGGAATTCCAGTAGCCCGTCGGGGTCAGGTTGTTGCAGCGCGCATGATGTTCCTGTTCGGGCCTGGGGCCCGCTCCCCGGTAGGGGCAGCGGCAGGCATGCTGACATTACTGTGCTGGCTGCTCACGGCAACGGTGCTGTCGGCACCGGAATTTCCGCAACTTACCGGTCGCGTGGTCGATACAGCCGGGCTGCTTTCACCCGCTGCAAAAGCACGGCTGGAGGCACGGCTGGAGGCACATGAACAGCAGACGAGCAACCAGCTGGTCGTCGTTACGCTGCCCTCGCTTGGCGGGTATGACATCGCAGATTATGGTTACCAGCTTGGCAGGTACTGGGGCATCGGTCAGCAGGATAAAGATAACGGTGCCCTGCTGATCGTTTCACGCGATGACCGCAAGCTGCGCATCGAGGTGGGCTATGGCCTGGAGGGCAGTCTGACCGATGCCCTCAGCAGTGCCATCATGCAGCAGCGCATACTGCCGCAATTCCGTAACGGCGACTTCGAATCCGGCATCGAACAGGGGGTCGATGCCATGCTGAAAATACTTGCCGGCGATGCAGACGAAGTCCGGGTACTTGCGGACAGCCCGCCCGCGCAGGCAGCCGGAAGGCTTGAATCCCTGTTTGCGCCCTTCATGATTATGGGGGTATTTGCCGGTAGCCTGCTCAAGAGTCGCTTTGGGAACAAGGCGATTCCTCTGGTGCCCGGTATCCTGTTGCCGCTGGTTTGGTGGCTCAGTGGCTCCATCGTGCTGGCCGTGGTGGTCGCCATTGCGGTCGGCCTGTTTTTGTTCGGCGGTGGTGGTCGCGGCGGCGGCCGGCGAGGTTCACAGGGTGGTTACTATGGTGGCGGTGGCTATTCCGGTGGTGGCGGCGGGTTCTCGGGTGGCGGTGGTTCTTTCGGTGGTGGTGGCGCGTCGGGGGGCTGGTAGATGGGTTTTATCAACGACGCTGACAGGCAGCGCATCAGACAGGCTATCGAGTCCTCCGAAAAGCAGTTCGATGGCGAACTGGTGACGATTATCGCGGCTGCAAGTGACACCTATCGCTATATTCCGACCATGTGGGCTGGACTGGTCACATTGCTCGCACCCTGGTTGACCCTGTTGGTCGCACCGGGCCTGGACCTGTTTGCAGTCCTGACAGTCCAGAGCGCCGTTTTTCTGGTTGTTATACTCTTGTTCCACTGGCGTCCGGTGAAAATGGCGCTGGTTCCCCGGCCGGTGCAACAGCAGCGGGCATCGCGTCTGGCGCATGAGCAGTTTTTTCGCCGGGGGCTGCACCTCACGCACAATCACAATGCAGTATTGCTGTTTGTCTCCGTCGCCGAGCGTTATGTGGAGATCGTCGCGGACAGGGGCATCAACGAATGTGTCAACAACGACTGTTGGTCAGAAATAGTCGACGGGTTTACGGCCAGGGTACGTGCAGGACTTATCGCCGAGGGATTTCTCCAGGCCATCGGTGAATGTACCGGGCACATGACCCGGTATTATCCACCCGGCAAGGAAGACGTCAAAATTTTGCCAGACCACCTGATCGAGATATGAGGGAACCTGACAGGTTCATCATTCCGGCCAGCGCCGGGATGACGAACTAACCGGATTTCTGCGGTGAATTCCGGGGGTGGAACTCCTTAAATTGACATGGATCAATGTGCCCCTGCTCTCAGGGTGCGACGATTCGTCGCAGTTTCAGAGAATCCGGATGTCAGGGTGCTATGGATATTTAACTTAACCAGTAACCAGGGAGAAAGAATGAACCCAATCAAACAGAAGGCATTGTCGGTACTGATCGGAATCGGTCTGGCCATGGGGGCTGCCACCAGTGCCTGGTCGCAGGATGCCCTGAAAGACGTGATGAAGGCGCGCGGGCTCACCGAAAAGGATGTGCTGGCGGCGGCCAAGACCTATACACCGACCGGTGGACGCGATGAATACATCGTCTTCAGCTCGGGCGGGCAGAGCGGCCAGCTGATTGTCTATGGCATCCCCTCCATGCGCATTCTCAAGTATGTTGGCGTGTTTACCCCCGAGCCCTGGCAGGGTTACGGTTTTGATGACGAATCCAAGGCGGTACTGGCCCAGGGCCGTATCATGGGCAAGGACATTACCTTCGGTGATACTCACCATCCGGCGATTTCCGAGACCAACGGTGATTATGATGGCCGTTATGTCTTTATCAATGACAAGGCCAATCCGCGTATCGCACTGGTGGATTTACACGATTTCGAGACCAAGCAGATTGTCGTCAATCCGCTGTTTAAATCCGCCCACGGCGGTGCCTTTGTAACCCCGAATACCGAATATGTCATGGAGGCCGTGCAGTACGCAGCCCCCTATGGTGACGACTTCGTACCGCTGGAGGAATTCAACGACAAATACCGTGGCGGCCTGACCTACTGGAAATTTGACGACGGGAAGGGGCGCCTCGACCCGGCAAACTCCTTCACATTCGAGTTGCCGCCCTACAGCCAGGATCTTTCCGATGCGGGCAAGGGACCTTCCGCAGGCTGGGGTTTTACCAACTCCTTCTGTTCGGAACGCTACGTCGGTGGTACTGAGCGTGGCCGTCCGCCGTTCGAAGCCGGCTGTTCCTCCAAGGACACGGACTTTCTGCACGTGACCAACTGGAAAAAGGCTGCTGAACTGGTTGCGGCCGGCAAGGTGCAGCAAGAGAAGGGCATGTACCTGATTTCCATGGACCAGGCAGTGCAGGAGGGGCTGGTATACCTGATTCCGGAACCGAAGAGTCCGCACGGCGTGGATGTGACACCGGATGGCAGCAAGATCATTATATCCGGCAAGCTGGACAGCCACACCTGGGTATACAGTTTCGACAAGATCATGCAGGCCATCAAGGACCAGAACTTCGAGGGCACAGACCCTTACGGTATTCCGATCATTGCCCTGCAGGACGCCCTGGACAAGTCGGTCAACGTCGGCCTCGGTCCGTTGCACACCCAGTTCGATTCCAAACCCTGCGTGGCCTACACCTCCATCTACGTGGATTCCATGATCACCAAGTGGGACTATTGTGAAGGCAAGGTGCTGGACCAGTTACCGATTCACTACAACGTCGGCCATCTGATGACCATGGAAGGCGACACTGTCGATCCTGATGGCAAGTACCTGGTGGCGCTGAACAAGCTGGCCATCGATCGCTTTAACCCGGTAGGTCCGCTGCATCCGCAGAACCATCAGCTGATCGATATCAGTGGCGACAAGATGGAGTTGCTCTATGACATGCCGTTGCCACTGGGCGAGCCCCACTATGCCGTGGCCATCAAGGCCGACAAGCTGAAACCGGCAGTCCGCTACAAGTCGGGCTGGAACAGCCGTGCCGATGAACCCTCACCGTGGAAGTCCCGCGCCGGTCGCGAAAAGACCGAACGCACCTGTGAAGCGGACGGCAAGTGCACCGTGCATGTCTACGGCACGACCATCCGTTCGCACATTACGCCCGAGATCATCGAGGTCGAGGAGGGTGACACCGTCTCACTGCATTTCACCAACCTGGAGCGCGCCGAGGACGAGGTGCACGGATTCGCCATGTATGGCCAGAACGTCCAGCTCTCGATCGAGCCGGGCAAGACGGCATCGGCCACCTTCGTCGCTGACAAGGCCGGTGTCTTTCCCTATTACTGCACCGAGTTCTGTTCCGCGCTGCACCTGGAGATGCAGGGTTATCTGCTGGTACAGCCGAAAGGCTACCAGGCGACGGCGGCCACGCTGCAGGAGGGTACGAGTTACACCGAGGCGGACTACAACAAGCAGGTCAAGACCAACGTGGAGACCCAGGCGGTCATCGACTCCGTCGTCGCTTACATTACCAGCCACAACTACAAGGATTTTCCGACCGTTGTGGCGCTGGTGGAGGATGCCACCGACCAGCTGGGTTTTGCTGCCGAGGCCAAGACCAAGGCAGAGGCTGCAGCGGCCAAGAAGGACTGGAGTACCGCCATGCTCTGGGCCAACCAGTGGTGGCAGTACCAGGTGAAGACCGCAGACATGGGGTTGCGTGCCAAGACCTACCTGGAGGAAAACGGGGCCAGGAAGATCAAGTAATTTATTGAACTTCATCTGCTGCTACGGGGGGCGGTATCGCCCCCCTTTTTTTCTGATAGAAACCGGAGAGGATTTACCATGACCCATTCTGTAATCAAGACCGCAGTCACGGTGGCTGCCATACTGCTGGCCCTGTCACCGGCCGCGGTACTGTCTGCTGACGGCGAGAAACTGTACCAGACAAAGACCTGCTCGACCTGTCACGGCAAGGATGGCAAGTCGCCTATCATGCCCATGTACCCGAAGATTGCAGGCCAGAACCAGGCATACACACTGCAGCAGATGGCCGATATCAAGAGTGGTGCGCGCAGCAATGGCCAGAGCGCGGCCATGAAGGGGGTCATGCACCTGGTCAGTGACGAGGAAATGCAGGCGCTGTCGGAATATATTGCCACCATGACGCCCTGATTTCATCAGGATGTAACGGTAGACGATAGCTGGCCTGTGTCATCACCCTGACACGGGCCATTTTTTTGCGGTGATGTAGCGATATTGCATGTGCAAAACGTTAAAGATTCTGCTGCTGTGCATGATCTTTTGCGCTGATCTTGCAGCCGGGGAAGGGGCGCCTGCAGTCGACCTGG
>Ga0316191_10000178_pt1 | contig 36692 bp, 26 predicted proteins | sample Eddworburr2cm_MG_FD_204928 | JGI IMG/M metagenome (GOLD analysis project Ga0316191, IMG submission 204928) | Coastal sediment microbial communities from Maine, United States - Eddy worm burrow 2 cm | ecosystem: Environmental > Aquatic > Marine > Coastal > Sediment | place: USA: Maine...
GGCCATGCTTTCCTCATTTGGCGCGCCCGGGCCGGGTGACTGGCGATACTGGTTTTTTGCGATCACTGGCATCATCGCTATCTCGGCACTGGCCGTCCCGGTGGTTAACCTGATCGTGACACTCATATTGCCGCCTCGCGCGTTACCACGCCTGAATTTTTCGCGTGGCATTCCTTCCGTTCACCGCACCATGGTGGTTGTCCCCACCTTGCTGGGCAGCCTGCGCGAGATTGATGAACTGGTAGAAGCCCTGGAGATTCGCTATCTGGGTAATCGTGATCCCAATCTGTTCTTTGCCTTGCTGACGGATTTCCATGACGCGCCCGAGTGCACTCTGCCAGATGATGGGGCATTGCTCGCGCACGCGCACGCAGCTGTCGAGGCGCTCAATGAGACCTACCGGGAGGATCGTCCCTGTATCTTCTATCTGTTTCACCGACCCAGGGTGTGGAATCCGGTTGAGCGGGTGTGGATGGGATACGAGCGCAAGCGCGGCAAACTCGAGCAGTTCAATGCCTTGCTGCGGGGCGGGGAGCAAATCGCCTTCCCGGAGTTTGTCGGTGATGCGTCCATCCTTGCTTCGATCAGGTACGTCATCACCCTGGATACCGATACGCAACTGCCACGCGATGCGGCACGCACACTTGTCGGTAACATGGCTCATCCACTCAATCGGCCGGTATACGATGCCGACAAGGCACGCATTGTAGAAGGCTATGCGATCCTGCAGCCACGCGCCTCGATCAGTCTGACCAGCGCAGGCCAGTCACGGTTTACGAAACTGTTTGTGGGTGAGTCAGGTATCGATCCCTACTCGCGCCAGGTCTCGGATGTCTACCAGGATCTTTTCGGGGAGGGATCATTCATCGGCAAGGGCATTTACGATGTGGATGCGTTTCGTCAGGCTGTCGATGGGCGCTTTCCGGAGAATCTCATTCTCAGTCACGACTTGCTGGAAAGCGGCTATGCGCGTTCGGCACTGGTGACCGATGTCGAACTCATTGAAGAACACCCTGCCAGTTACACCATGGAGGCCAGCCGGCGACACCGGTGGATACGCGGTGACTGGCAGCTGGCCGGCTGGTTGCTACCGCGCGTACCCGGACCGCCCGGGTCGACGGGATCGAAAGCGACGCGGCATGCAAACCCGCTCTCCGCCTTGTCGGTGTGGAAACTTTTCGACAACCTTCGACGCAGCCTTGTGCCGCCGTCGCTGCTGGTCTTGCTGACGGGCGGATGGTTGCTTGGTCAGGGAACGGTGTGGTTCTGGATACTGCTGGTCGTGGGTGTGGTGTTTCTGCCCACCTTGCTGGGCGCCGTGATCGGGCTCATACGTAAACCTGAAGAAAGCGACTGGCTGCTGCACCTGGCCCTGACAGGCCAATCGGTGGGCCGCCCGATCGCGCTCGCTTTGCTGAGTCTGGTTCTTCTGCCCTACGACGCGCTGATCTGCCTGGATGCGATCCTGCGCTCGGGTGTACGCATGCTGTTCACGCGGCGCGGATTGTTGCTCTGGCAACTGCGGTCCTACGCAAGGCGCAATGCGCGCAGTACACTGATCGATTTTTTCAAGGAGATGTGGATCGCGCCTGTTCTGGCGGTGGGGCTCGCCCTGGCACTGTGGCAAACCCGCGCGGCGGAGTGGTTCTTCTGGGCGCCTGTCCTGTTGCTGTGGCTGGTGTCGCCCGTTGTCGGCTGGTGGATCAGCCGGCCACTTTTGTCTCCCGTGCCGGACTTGAGCGTTGCACAACAGGCGTTCCTGCGGACGTCGGCGCGGCGAACGTGGCGTTTCTTCGCGGAGTTAGTCGGTCCACAGGACAACTGGCTGCCGCCCGATAACTTTCAGGAATATCCACTACCGGTCGTCGCCGCGCGTACCTCGCCGACGAACATCGGGATGGCACTGCTGGCAGACCTTGCTGCATATGATTTCGGTTACATTTGCGCGGGAGAGTTTCTGCGGCTTGTAGAGAACACGCTGGCCACGATGGAAAAGCTGGAACGCTACCGTGGCCATTTTTACAACTGGTACGACACGCGCACGCTGCAACCGCTTCACCCGCAATACGTCTCTTCGGTGGATAGCGGCAACCTGGCCGGCAGTCTGCTCACCCTGCAGGCAGGACTGGTTGAACTGAAGCATCAGCCGATACTGTCAGCAAACGCGTTTCAGGGCTTGCAGGACACCCTGCAGGTGCTTGCCGAACATCTGCCCGCATCACCAGACCCGGATCTTGCGAAGCAGGTCAGGCTTCTGCAGGACACGTTACAGTCAGTCACACTGCCTGAGCACACACCAAAAGCACCGCTACAAACGCTGGCTGCCGCCGCTAGCCTGCTGGATGAGGTTCAGCGTATTGGCGGGAGGCTGCTTGCATCGCTGCCAGAGGATATTGATATCGATGGCGAGCTGTATTACTGGGCGCAGGAATTCGACCAGCAATCCCGCGCACTTCAAGATGACCTTGGATTGCTGGTACCCGAGCTGCGGCACTTCAACAACATCCCGACACTGGCTGAACTGGCCAGAGTGCGCGCAGTTGGCACTGAGCCGGTGTCGTCCGCCGCGGCGTCAGGATCACGTTACAAGGGCGCGGTGGAACGGCTCAGAATTATTGACGATCTGGTGGATCGTTGCCGCGAACTGGAAGTGATGGATTTTGAATTTCTTTACGATGAATCGCGTGGCTTGCTAACCATCGGTTATGACGTCGGCGAGCGTCGCCGCGATCCTTCCTGCTACGACATGCTGGCATCCGAAGCGCGCCTGGCCAGTTTCCTGCTTATTGCGCAGGGACAGGTGCCGCAGAAGCACTGGTTCACGCTCGGACGTCTGCTGACCAGTCATGGCGGCGCTGTGAGCCTGATCTCGTGGAGCGGCTCGATGTTCGAATATCTCATGCCGAGGCTGATCATGCCGAGTTACGAGAACACCTTGCTGGAGGCGACCTGCAAGGCAGCGGTTTCGCGCCAGATCGAATACGGCCGACAACGCGCTGTGCCGTGGGGCATTTCCGAGTCCTGCTATAACGCTACCGATATGCACCATGTCTACCAATATCGGGCCTTCGGCGTACCCGGGCTGGGCCTCAAGCGCGGGCTGGGAGACGACCTGGTGATTGCTCCTTACGCCAGCGCACTGGCTCTGACGGTGATGCCGCTGGAAGCGTGTCGCAACTTGCAGCGGCTTGCCGTTGATGGTTTTCTCGGCGTCTATGGGTTCTACGAGGCGGTCGACTACACGCCATCGCGTGTGCCGCGGGGCAAGCATCACGCCATCGTGCATACCTTTATGGCCCACCACCAGGGCATGAGCCTGTTGGCCTTTGCGCAGGTATTACTCAACCAGCCGATGCAACGCCGATTCATGTCTGACCCCCTCGCACGGGCGACACAATTGTTGTTACAGGAACGTATACCGAAGCAGGGCACCACGTTGCACCCGCACGCGGCTGAAGTGAGTGCCGCCGCACGCCCCCCTGCTGTGGAAACAGGCGCAATCATGCGCGTGTTTACCGACCCGAACACGCCGACATCTGAAGTACACCTGTTGTCCAATGGTCGATACCACGTCATGGTGACCCATGCCGGTGGAGGTTATAGCCGCTGGGGCGAGCTGGCCGTGACGCGGTGGCGCGAGGATGCAACTCGCGATTGCTGGGGAACATTCATTTACCTGCGCGAGTGTGACTCGGGACGATTTTGGTCCGCCGCGTATCAACCGACACTGCGCAAGGCCGACCACTACGAGGCGATCTTTGTACAGGCACGCGCAGAATACCGGCGGCGCGATGAGGCGATCGAAACGCATACCGAGATCAGTGTCTCACCCGAAGACGACGTCGAGATCCGCCGTGTCACACTCACCAACCTGTCGTCGCGCCTACGTCAGATAGAAGTGACGAGTTGCGCAGAGGTGGTGCTGGCGCCGTTGAATGCCGACCTCGCACACCGCTCATTCAGCAACCTGTTTGTGCAAACCGAAATTCTGCCCGACCGGCAGGCGATCCTCTGCACCAGGCGGCGGCGCACACCGGGGGAACAGGTGCCGTGGATGTTTCACCTGTTGGCGGCGCCTGGTGCGGTTGCCGACGAGTCGTCTTACGAGACTGACCGCGCCAGGTTCATCGGGCGGGGTCGAACGGCGGCCAATCCGGTGGTGCTGGATAGCCGTGACAGCCCATCGACGCTGTCGAACACGGAGGGTTCGGTACTCGATCCCATTGTGGCGATCCGCCGTACTATTACTATGTCACCCGACGAATCGGTAACTGTGCAGATCATCTCCGGTGTCGCGGACACACGCGAGGCCGCACTGGCAGTACTTGACAAGTATTGTGACCGGCATTTCATTGAGCGTGCCTTTGAAATGGCATGGTTCCAGAGTCAGGAAGTGCTGCGCCACCTCAACGCAAGCGAAGCCGACGCCCAGGTCTTTGGCCGTCTGGCCAGCTCGGTTATTTATGGCAATGCCTTGCGCCGTGCAGCGCCCAGCGTCGTTGCGCGCAACCAGCTTGGTCAGCCAGGGCTTTGGAGCTTTGCTGTCTCGGGCGATCTGCCAATCATCCTGATACGCATCGGCAACCTGGATCGCATCGACCTGGTTAAGCAGGTGCTGCAAGCCCATGCCTACTGGCGGATGAAGGGGTTGACCGTGGACCTGGTGATTGTGAACGAGGATTTCTCGGGGTACCGGGCCGATCTGCAAGACCAGATCATGGGGCTGATTAACGCGGGACCCGAAGCGCAAATACTCGACAAACCTGGAGGGGTCTTCTTACGGCGCGCCGAAGAGCTTACCGAGGAGGACCGGGTCCTGTTCCAGACAGTTGCCCGCATCGTTTTCGCTGATACTGCCGAGACGTTGGCGGAGCAGGTGCAACGCCGTGTACCGGCAGAGCGCCTGCCGGGCCGTCTCATCCCTGAGCTGGAATCGGTAGCTGAACCGAGCTATCCGCTGTCAGTGCGAGAACGCATTTTCTGCAACGGCCCTGGCGGCTTCACGCCCGACGGGCATGAATACGTCGTCACCCTCGAGCCGGGCCAGACTACGCCGGCGCCGTGGGTCAATGTGATTGCCAGCACGCACATGGGTACGGTCGTCAGCGAGAGCGGCAGTGCCTATACGTGGGTGGAAAATGCGCACGAGTTCCGGCTGACCACCTGGCACAATGACCCGCTTGTCGACAGCAGTGGCGAGGCGTTCTATATCCGAGACGAGGAAACAGGCGCGTTCTGGTCGCCGACGCCGTTACCCGCCTGCGGTCAGTCCGGGTATGTGTGCCGGCACGGGTTCGGCTACAGCGTATTCGAGCATTACGAAGCCGGCATTTCCTCGGAACTGTATACCTACGTCGCCATGGATGCAGCGGTGAAATTCGTGGTGCTAAAGCTGCGCAATCATTCGCGGCACGCGCGCAAGCTGTCAGTGACGGGGTACTGGGAGCTGGTGCTCGGCGAGTGGCGGCATACCAATCTGATGCATATTGTTACTGAAACGGATCCGCATAGCGGCGCGTTGTTCGCGCGCAATGCTTACGGTCGTGAATGCGCCGGTCGGGTCGTGTTTGCACACGTCAGCGAGCGAGAACGTACGCTGAGCGGAAACCGTGCCGAGTTTATCGGTCGTAACGGCTCGCTGGGTAGCCCGGCGGCGATGCGCCGCGAGCATTTGTCGGGCAAGACAGGTGCGTGCCTTGATTCATGTGCCGCGATACAGACCCCGATCGAACTGGCCGCCGGACAGGAGCGTGAGGTCGTATTCATCTTCGGTGCGGCCCGCGACAGCGACGAGGCGCAGTATTTTATCCAGCGTTTCGGTGGACCGGCGGGCGCACGGCAGGCATTGGAAGCGGTATGGGGTTACTGGAACCACACCCTGGGCGCGGTAAACGTGGAGACACCGGACCCCGCCCTGGACGTGATGGCTAACGGCTGGCTGCTCTACCAGACACTGTCCTGCAGGCTCTGGGGCCGCAGTGGCTACTATCAGTCCGGTGGTGCCTATGGTTTCCGCGATCAATTGCAGGACACCATGGCGCTGATCCATGCGACACCGTGGCTCGCCCGCGAGCAGCTGCTGCGTTGTGCCGAGCGCCAGTTTCTTCAGGGTGACGTACAACACTGGTGGCATCCGCCCAACGGACAGGGCGTGCGCACCCATTTTTCCGATGACTATCTGTGGCTGCCGTATGCAACCTGCCGTTATGTGCTGGCGACCGGCGATACGGGCGTCCTTGACGAGTCAGTGCATTTTCTGGAGGGCCGTGAGCTGAATCCGGAAGAGGAGGCATACTATGACCAGCCGCAACGCTCGACGGAAGCGGCAAGTCTCTATGAACATTGCGTGCGTGCAATCAACCACGGCTTACGCTTTGGCGAACATCAGTTGCCGCTGATGGGCTGTGGCGACTGGAACGATGGCATGAATCTCGTCGGTCGTGATGGCAAGGGTGAGAGCGTTTGGCTGGCGTGGTTCCTGTACGAGAACCTGCAGTTGTTTGCAGGCCTGGCTCTTGGTCATGGTGATGAGGCTTTTGCGGAAGTCTGCAGCGGGCAGGCTGCGCTGCTGGGCAGCAACATTGAGGCCCATGCCTGGGATGGCGGCTGGTATCGGCGGGCCTGGTTCGACGATGGCACACCGCTGGGTTCTTCCGACAATGACGAATGCCAGATCGATTCGATCAGCCAGAGTTGGGCGGTCATTTCGGGCGCTGGTGATCCCGTGCGGGCCCGCCAGGCGATGGCGGCAGTGGACAAGCGCCTGGTGCGACGTGATGCGCGCTTAATACAACTGCTTGATCCGCCCTTCGATACATCAGACCTTGAGCCCGGTTACATCAAGGGCTATGTGCCCGGCGTCCGGGAGAACGGTGGCCAGTATACCCATGCCGCGATATGGGCCACGATGGCGTTTGCCATGCTGGGTGACAGGGACAGGGCCTGGGAATTGTTCAACATGCTCAACCCCGTCAATCATGGTAGTCAGCCGGATGACATCGAACGTTACAGGGTTGAGCCGTACGTCATGAGCGCGGATATTTACGCTGCGTCGCCACACACGGGCCGGGGCGGCTGGACCTGGTATACCGGGGCGGCGGGCTGGATGTACCGGTTGACGGTTGAAACACTGCTGGGCGTGCAGCTGGAAGTAGACCATCTGCGCATCGCACCCTGTATGCCGGCTCATTGGGAATCGTACAAGATTCACTACCGCTATCGCGAGACGGTCTACCACATCACCGTCAGGCGCGTGGGTGAGGAATCGGGGCATGTGCACCGTGTGACTGTAGACGGAGCCGTCGTAGAGGTAACGGACATGGGCGGTACAGGGCGACCGCAAGGCAAGAAGATCCCTCTTGTGGACGATCGTCGGGAGCACTATGTCGAAGTGGATCTGGGATAAGCGCATTCCTGACTACTACTGAAGCATAACCATCATCATCATGTCCAAAAAAGCCTTAACACTGATAATCCATGGAACACCGATCTCATCAGGTCTGGCGCAAGGCATCATCCATGTACATCGCAGCCTGCTTGGTCCTATAGACGTCCCGGTGGCTATAGAACAAGAAAACGTCAAAGAAGAATTTACCCGTCTTGATACCGCAACGGCGAGAATCTCGGAAGATCTCTTCGGCCTGGCAACGCGGGTGGAAAAGGAAATCGATTCCAGACTGGCTGAAGTTTTCGAGGCCCATCAACTCATGCTGAATGATGCCTCCTTGAGAGAGGAGTTGAGAAATGAAATCGTGGGCAACCTGGTCAACGCCAGCAGTGCCGTGAAGACTGTATTTCTGCGTTGGGAAAACCGCTTCTTGTTGATGGAGTCGCAGATGGCGAGGGACAAAGGCGACGACATGCGGGATATCTCGAGACGTCTGCGTCGTGCCCTTGCGGGTATTACGGTTCACTCACTGGAGGAGATTCCAGATGGTTGTGTACTCGCAACCACGCGTCTACTGCCATCGGACACTGTCTTTCTCGCCGGCCGATCCGTGTCAGCGGTTCTTCTGGAATATGGAAGTGCTGGATCTCATGCGGCTCTGTTTGCCCGCGAAATGGGCCTGCCATGCATCTCCGGTTTTCCTGATTTGCTGGCTACAGTGCCGGATGGCGCGCAGGCTCTGGTGGATGCTGATACAGGTATTGTTACTATCCATCCCCGGGAGAAGCAGAAAGCCATCTTCCGCAAAAAGCTTGATGAAAAAGAGTATGACCACAAGTTGGCTCGATCGCGCGCTCAAGGCCCTGCAGTCACAAAAGATGGAGTAACGATCTCCGTGCTCGCCAATGTTGGATGCAACGACGATACAGGTAGGGCCATGTTGAATGGGGCAGAGGGTGTTGGTTTGTACCGATTGGAACAGGCCTACCTGGGCCGTATTGCACCACCCGATACGGATGAGCTCCTTAATGAGATGCGACATACGCTGGAAGCAGCCAGAGGGTGTACCGTGCATGTGCGACTTCTGGATGCGGGTGCTGACAAGCCCTTGCCATTCATCGGATTTATGGCAGAAATGAATCCCTCGTTGGGTCGTCGTGGAATTCGTTTGCTGCGCGAGTATCCCGAGCTTTTAGAGACACAGCTGCGGGCAATGCTGGAACTTTCCAGGGAATTCGATGTGCGTGTTCTGGTGCCCATGGTTACGCTGCCAGAAGATGTTTCGGTGGTGAAAGAATGCCTCACACAACTATGTTCTCAGCTGCGGATAACTACCCCGCCCAGGTTGGGAGCGATGATTGAGACACCAGCTGCCGCGCTTGCGGCGCGAGAGATAGTCGGGCACGCTGACTTTCTGAGTTTCGGCACAAACGACCTGACTCAATATGTGTTTGCGGCAGATCGGGAGAATGCAGCGGTGGAGCGCTATTACAGGGATGCTTCGGAGGTCATATTCAGATTGTTGCAACTGACACACGATGACGTGCCGGATGTTCCCCTTTCCCTGTGCGGCGAGCTTGCGGGGCGGCCGGAGCATATTCCCAGACTCCTGCAGTGCGGGATCAGAACCTTCAGCATAACTGCGCCATTGATTCCTGTAATAAAAGAAACCATTCGCAATTCCTGGTGTTCAGCACCCCCGGATACGCTCCCGCTGAAACAGCGATAGCCTTAACAGGACGCCGGCCGTTCGCCTGGTATTCGACGCTCCAGCGCCAGCGATAACCTGCTTCATTAACCTGGTTGATTTGCTTTTCGGATACAATGCGAGGACACTGCGCTGAGCACCTCGTCTGTCAGTACGCAAGTCTTTCTGCCGCACAACAATGACTGAACCGTCATTGTTGCCTGTCATACCCACTTCCTAACGGGCACCGATCTGCCTCTACCGGTGTGCAACCATTTGCGACAGGCAAGGAACAGGCACGGCGCACCATTTACGCATTCAACCAGGAAACACCCATGAGCCAATTCACACAAAACGCCCAGGATACTGAAACATCCAGTCAACATGCCGGCATTCGCCTGGCGGAACTGATAGATCAGAACTGGAGCCGAATCAAATCCGAGCAGCTGGCAATGCACGAAGGCATCAGCCTGACCGACCAGCACTGGCACGTTATTGATTACCTGCGCAAGCTGTATCTCAAACACGGCCTTCCAAGATTCGCCAGGACAACGGCTCGCGCCCTCAACCGGCAATTCGCCCCCCAGGGTGGGAACAAGTATCTCTATAGTCTGTTTGCCGGCGGCCCGGTTACGCAAGGCAGCCGCCTGGCCAGCCTGCGCGCACCCGCAAACGCTACCGATGTTTCCTTTGGCACCAGCTATTGAACGGCACCGCGGCACAACGGGCACAGGACATAACCGTTACCAGCGACCTGTCCCGGGAAGCAGCCGACCGTCTGGCTATCGAACGCGGCGAAGAAGATGGAATGATTATTCATCAGTACGCAACTTCAAACATACACAACAGCAAGGATCTCAATGACATCACAACACGGTAACGGCGGTCAGGGTGGTCCCTGGGGCGGCGGCGGGACACCTCCCGATCTCGAGGTGCTGGTCCGGCAGGGGCAGGACTGGCTCAGGCAACTCCTGCCAGGTGGTGGTTCACGCGGCCTCATCGCCCTGGCCCTGCTCGCGCTGGCCGGACTGGGCGCATGGACCGCCTATTACACAGTGCCGAGCGACTCGGTCGCTGTGGTGCAGCGGTTTGGCAAGTATCTCAAGGAAGTCCCGCCGGGTTTGCATTTCAAACTGCCACTGGGCATCGATGCGGCGACCATCGTTCCCGTCAAAAGGCAGTTGAAGCAGGAATTCGGGTTCACCACACCTGGTGCCAACGATCCCTACCAGAGTCCTCGCGACGGTAACCGGCAAAAGCGGGAAACCGAGATGGTGACAGGTGACCTGAACGCTGCACTGGTTGAATGGGTGGTGCAATACCGCATCTCGGACCCTGTTAAATTCCTGTTCGAGGTCCGTGAGCCGAGTGACACCCTGCGCTATGTTTCCGAATCCGTCATGCGGGAAGTTGTCGGCGATCGCACCGTGGACGAGGTCATTACCATCGGCCGCCAGGAAATCGAAACGGAAGCGCTCACCAAGATGCAGGCGCTATCCACCAAATATGCCATGGGGATCAGCATCGACCAGGTGCAATTGAAGAACATCAATCCGCCTGAACCGGTACAGGAATCGTTCAACGAGGTTAACCAGGCCCAGCAGGAGAAAGAGAAGCTGATCAACGAGGCGCGACGCGATTATAACAAGGTGATCCCGCTTGCCGAGGGTGAGAAGGACCAGCGCATCCGCGAGGCTGATGGTTACCGGCTCAAACGGGTCAATGAAGCGGAAGGCGACGTCGCCCGGTTCAGCGCCTTGCTGGCGGAATACCGCAAGGCCCCCGAGGTCACCCGCCGCCGTATCTATATCGAGACCCTGCAGGACGTCATGCCGGGTATTCGCTCCAAGATCATTATCGATGAACAGGCCCGCAGCATCCTGCCCCTCCTGAATCTCGACACCCGCAAGGGGGACCAGCCATGAACAAACAAATAGTTATACTGGCGGTGCTGGGCATCGCCGCGTACCTCCTGATGAGTTCGATCTACACGGTGAGCGAAGTCGAGCAGATGATCATCACCCAGTTCGGCAAACCGGTCGGGCAACCTGTGACGTCTGCCGGCCTGAAGGTGAAAGTGCCCTTCATCCAGGAAGTCAACCCGATCGACAAGCGGGTGCTCGAGTGGGATGGCAATCCGTCGGATATGCCGACAAAGGACAAGCTCTACATCTCGGTCGATTTATTTGCCCGCTGGCGGATTACTGATCCGTTGCAGTACTTCCTGCGCCTGCGCGATGAACGCAGTGCCCAGTCCCGTCTCGACGATATCCTGGGCAGTGAGACCCGCAACGCGGTTGCCAAGCATGAATTGATCGAGATCATCCGCACCACGAAGGATCGTGTGCCGCTGCGTGATGCCTTGCTGACCGAGGCGGAGCGCGACATGGGGTCGCTGGTGCCGATTCAGAAGGGACGCAAGCAGGTTGAGCAGGAGATCTTCGCCGCGGCGGCCGAGAAGGTGCAGGTGTTTGGCATCGAGTTGCTCGATATCCGCTTCAAGCGCATCAACTACAACGAAAGCGTACGCCCGAAGATCTACGATCGCATGATCAGCGAGCGCCGCCAGATCGCGGAACGTTTCCTGTCGGAAGGTAACGGTGAGGCCGCCAGGATCCGCGGTAATCGGGTGCGTGACCTGAACAAGATTCAGTCCGAGGCCTACCGGCAGGTAGAGGAGATTCGCGGTGTGGCGGACGCGAAGGCTACCGAAATCTACGCACGGGCCTACAACCAGAGCCCCGAAGCGGTGGCGTTCTATGAATTTACACGCACCATGCAGTCGTACAAGTCCATCATCACCGACAACACGACTCTGGTGTTGTCGACGGACAGTGACCTGTTCAAGTTTCTGAAAGGGATGAGTCCGGATGGCAATACCGATTTCACTCATCGTGCGGGTGCCCGGCCATGAAACTGAGCTTTCCAAATCCATGCCGTAGTTTCGATGTCAGCAGCAGTCGCGTCTGTTTCTGGGGATACGACCGCACGATCGAGATTTCATTCTTTGTGGGAATGGACGCGCTCAAACGGCTCTGTCCGGATATGAGTGACGCCGAGTCGGGGTTTCTGCAGGCATTCGATGCCGCGCTGACCCGGATCCATGAGGTTGCAGACAAGGTGTATGCGCGTGGCGGCAAGGGATCGTATGCCTGCATCCTGGCAGCAGAGGATTTTTGAAGACGGGTCCGTGCGCCGCCTGCTAAAGTGTGTGCACGTCACCAGCGCGTGCTTTTCATCCAGTCAGGCATGCGCAGTCCGTGAAAAAGATTGCCTGGCGATTATTACCACGCTTGATAACATGCAGCGGAAGACCCGGAACAACAACCCTTGGCATGCGTGGCATAATGCAGCTCCGTTTGCGCGATGATGAGATGAGATTGATGGGTGGAACTGTAACGGTAAGACACTGCCAGGCTGAAGTCTGTAGGAATTAGACTGACGTCGGGGTTCAAGTACTCTGACCCCTTGAACTCCTCTCTATCCAGCAATTGACATGGAACGCATCTGATAACGAAGGGACCGGTGCCGTGCCACAACAACTTCCTGCACTGGAGCTTACCGACTGAAAACCTGCGCGGGATACGCTCCATTGCTATGCCAGAATCATCGGCAAGATCCGCAGCCGCTACGCGCCGAAGTCCAAACACTGGCGGCACGTCACCGTCAGTGTGACTGCCCGCGGACTTGGCACCGCACCGTTTCCTGTCGCGGGGCAGAACCTGGCGCTCACACTGGACCTGACGACTCATCAGTTGGTGACCGACAGCAGCAATGGCTGGAGTGCTGCCTTGCCGCTGACCGGGCAAAGCACGGCTGAGCTGTGTCACCGGATCACTGCGCTACTGGCGGGCGCAAGTATCGAGCTGCTGCTGGGCTATCTCCGTAGCCTGCAGGCCCACGGCGCGCGCCTGATGGTGTAGAGTGACAGTAGTTCGGCTGATTTTTCTGATTTGGACATCGATATGGATAATGCGCTAACAACGACATCCAGCCGCGAGGCATTGATCGCCGAGTTTGATCGCGTACGCCGCCACACGGATAGCCTCTGCGCGCCATTGGCGAGCGATGACTATCAGATCCAGTCCATCGCGCAGACCAGTCCACCCAAATGGCACATTGCGCATGTCAGCTGGTTCTTCGAGGCCTTCGTGCTGTCTCACTTCAGGCCGGGCTACGATCCCTTCGACCCCCGCTTTGATTTCATATTCAACAGTTACTACTACACCCGCGGCAGCATGCACCCGCGGCCCAGGCGCGGTCTCCTGTCGCGCCCGACCGTGGACGAGGTGTACCGCTTTCGTGCCCATATCGATGACAACATGCGCGAGTTGCTGGAAAGCATCGACGCCGCCCGCTGGGAAGAGCTGGCATTGCGCGTGATCCTGGGTCTCAACCACGAGGAACAGCATCAGGAACTGCTGCTGATGGACGTCAAGCACAACTTCTCGGCCAACCCCCTGCAGCCGGTCTACCGTGGCGATCTGACAACGGGGCAGGGTAATTCCCGTCCCATGCGCTGGCTGGAACGCGTCGGCGGGCTACAGGAGATCGGCTGTGCCGGCGAGGGCTTCGCCTTCGACAACGAGACACCGCGTCATCAGGTGCTGATCCGCGATCACTGCCTGGCCGACCGTTTCGTCAGCAACGGCGAATATCTGGATTTCATCGAAGACAGTGGTTACGAGAGTCCGGCCCTGTGGCTGTCCGATGGCTGGGACCTGATCCAGCGCGAGGGCTGGCGGCACCCACTCTACTGGGAGCGGCGCGACGGCGACTGGATGCAGTTCACCCTGGGTGGGCTGCGCGCGCTCGATCCCCACGAGCCGGTCTGCCACATCAGCTTCTACGAGGCCGACGCATACGCGCGCTGGGCCGGCAAGCGACTGCCCTGTGAGGCGGAGCTGGAGACTGTACTGGCCGAACAGCCGGTGCAGGGCAATTTCGCCGGCAGCGACCGCCTGCACCCGGCGCCGGCCGGCGAGCAGGGACAATGGTTCGGTGACCTCTGGGCCTGGACCGGTTCCCCCTATGCGGCCTATCCCGGTTTCAGGCCTCTGGCCGGATCGCTGGGTGAATACAACGGCAAGTTCATGTCCAGCCAGATGGTGCTCAAGGGCGGCAGCTGCGTTACACCGGCTGGCCACAGCCGTGCCAGCTATCGTAATTTTTTCTATCCGGGCGAGCGCTGGGCCTTTACAGGACTGCGGCTGGCGGAGGACGTCTGATGGAGAATGTCACCTTTCACGATCACAAGCCCGCCACGCTGAGCCTGCACGATGCCGTGGTGGAAGGGCTTTCACGCGAAGAGAAGTCCATTCCGCCCAGGTTCTTCTACGACGAGCGAGGCTCGAAGCTGTTCGACCGCATCTGCGAACAGCCAGAATACTATCCCCCCACCGTGGAGCGACGCATGCTAACCCGCCTGGCGGAAGAGATCACTGCGCTGACCGGCGTCGGTCGCATCCTGATCGAGCCGGGCGCCGGCAGCGCCGCCAAGGTGCGCCTGCTCCTCGATGCGCTGCGCCCCGCCGCCTTCGTGCCCATGGACATCTCCTTCGACTACCTCAAGTCCGCAGCCATGGATCTGGCCCGGGAATTTCCCTGGCTGCCGGTGCATGCAGCCTGTGTGGATTTCACCCATTCCCTGCCGGTGCCGGAGGAGGCCCCCGAGGGGCCGCGCCTGCTGTTCTTCCCCGGATCGAGCCTGGGTAACTTTCACCGGGACGAGGCAGTGGATTTTCTTGGCATGGTCCACGAGACAATAGGCGACAATGGCATGCTGCTGATCGGCGTCGATACCAAAAAGAGCGAGTCAGTGTTGTACACCGCCTACAATGATGCGGCGGGTATGACGGCGGAATTCAATCTTAACCTGTTGCACCGCATGCGCCGCGAACTGGATGCTGACCTCGACCCGGATGCCTTCGAGCACTGCGCCTTCTACAACGCCCGGGCAGGGTGCATCGAGATGCATCTGGTCAGCAAATACCGGCAGACGCTGCGGCTCAACGGTCATTGCTTTGAATTCGAGGCAGGTGAATCCATGCATACGGAAAACTCCTACAAGTATGCACCGGAAGAGTTCATCGGTCTGGCATCAAGCAGCGGTTTTACAGAAGTCCGCCACTGGGTGGATGGCGACGGGCTGTTTGCGATTTATCTGCTGGAGGCGTGTTGATTACATCCCCGTCAGGATTGCAGGGAGTGCAAGGGGTCGATGTCTATCGTCGAGACATGCGTGTGTCACGGCGGGAAGAATGTTGAGCGGGTTGTACTGAAAGTTGCGGTTGCCGGTGAACCGGTCATTCATGCTCCGCCGAACCGTCTTTCGCCTGTTGCAGCCGCGTCAGTATGCGGGTGCTTGGCCTCCTCTGACAGTGTTCCCCGTTCCGGGGGGCAATGCCTTCTCTTCAGTCGACCCATAGCGCCTGGCAGCAGCAGGCAGCAACTCCATCTGGCGGGCCATCAACCGGCAGGCCTTGCACATTGAAAGGGGGATTCTCACTCTGAGGCGTTTATGCCATGGCAGCTTTCCGTCCAGCGATGCAGCGACGATATAACGAACCTCCTTGCAGGACAGCATGACTAAAGTTCTCCTGGATTGTCATCGGCCATGCGAACCTCGAGGCAACGCCTCAGACCCATGCGGGCACGATACAGCATTACACTACAGTTGGTCGCGGTAATACCGGGTTCATTACAGATTTCATCAGTTGACTGTCCGACAATGTCCTTCAGGGAAAAAACCTGCGCATGTGCAGGTTTGAGACGTTGAAGACAGAGCTCGAAGAATTTTATGAACTGCCGGTTACGCAGCGCCTTGTCCGGATTGCCCCGGTCCTGTGGCGAGTGTATCCACCGGCCGCGCGCGTCGAACAGTTCATCCATGCCGCTATTTGCTGTCGCGTCGGATAATGCATGGTTCCGATTATCCTCTTTTCGCTGGCAGTGTCAGGTATTTGGTCTGGTGGCTTGCCTGAAATACATTGAGAAGCAGTCGGATGAAAACGCAACCATGATCCTGTTGCGAGGCGTGGCCGCAGCTATCAGCATCAAGATGCCGCCATTACCTGGTTGGTGCCTATTTCGCCATCGCTATTGCGCCGGTGATGCCGTCAATCAGCATTTGCACCCCGATCACCGCCAGAATCAGCCCCATGAGACGCGTTATCACATTCAGGCCTCCCGAGCCCAGAAAGCCCACGAGGCGCTGGCCGAATACAAAAAATCCGTATGTGATCAGGCAAAGAACGGCAAAGGCGGCGATCGTGGTCACCATCTCCGCCACGCTGCCGGTAGAGGCATAGTTCATCGCCGTCGCAATTGTGCCGGGGCCACCAAGAATCGGTATCGCCAGTGGAGTCACCGCGATACTCAGGGCCGCATCCATGCTGTTTTTCTGATCCTCCCGGGTTGGCTGGTGAACACTGGATTGTTCGCCGTGGAGCATCTGGTAGCCAATCAGGGCCACCAGCACGCCGCCGGTGATACGGAACGCCGGCAGTGTGATTCCGAACAGGCTGAAGATCATCTTGCCCAGCAGGCAGAACACTACGATAAGTACAAATGTCGTCAGCAGTGCCTTCGCCGCAACCCGTCTTCTGACGGCCGGCGAATCATCCGCTGTGAGGCTGAGGAATACAGGTGTGTTTGCGATGGGGTTCATGATGGCAAAGAAGCCCATGAAGACTGACAGTGCGTGGCCAGTAATACTATCCATTTATGATGTCCTCCGAAAGAATTACCGCTGGTATCAACTAATTGTCCCGGAAAGTGGCAGCGGTCGAGTTATATAGCAAGTAACTGACTGAGTATCAAAGATGGCAGAGTTACCGCTTAAAAATAATTTTTTGGCTGAACGAATAAAAACCGGTTTTATGGAGAGAGATCCTTGAAAAAATCATATCTATTTGGCGTGGCGTGGAAGGCAGCCCCTGCACTTCTATTTTCCTTGATGGCACCTAATGCTGCTACAGGATCACCTTTATACGATACTTTCGGTCCACTCGACGATGCCACTTTTGGCGGCACGGGTATTCCGAATGATGAGGTCGCAATATCCAGCCAGTTTTCCAATGGTACATCTACGATTACTGTTGCGATGAGCGCCACGCAGAGATATACCAACCCGCCTTTGACGAATGATGGAGCCGGTACCTGCTTCGCGGGTGCTGGTAGTAACATCCCGTCTGGAACAACGGACCAAGGAGCCCTTTGGCACTTCAATTATTACATCAATATAGATAGCCCAACCGAAACGCTGGACGACTATGACATCACTCTGTTCTATGATTTTGATCCGGCTTTTGATAACGGGCCAGCCGGTTTAGGAACGATCAATGTTACGAACTCGATAGTTGCCTTACTGGGAGCGGGAACGACCACGAAGGTCGAGGGTTCTGAGAATCTGATGTTCGGTTACCTGGCGAGTGACAATACCGGATTTATAGTGGCGCCAAGGTACTCTCCTTTCGATCCCAATGCGCTCGGTGAGTACAACTTTGGAATTCAGGTTTCCCAAGCGGGTTGAGGTGTAGAGAATGTCAGAATGGATGTTCAGGTTCAGGTTGTGCCGTTACCTGCTGCCGTTTGGCTCTTCGGCTCCGGCCTGCTGGGCCTGGTTGGGATAGCCAGTAGAAAGAAAGCGTAAACTGTTTCAATCTGATCAACAGAGACGGCGGCTTCGGTTGCCGTTTTGCGTTGCGCTAAAGGTCTGTTGTTGGCGTGCGTGAGTAGAGCTTGCTGAGCATGAACGTAACACCAGGGCCGGCCAGAAAGAACGCCTCAAAAGCAGCCATGGACGCTGACAGACCAACCCTTCGGGCGCTCCTGTGGTGTCCCGCAGCGACGTTGCCGCGCTTGACAAGGACTCAGGCCATTGCCTGCGCACGGTGCCTTGCAGCGAAACACCACAGGAGCGCTGAACACGGCAATATCATCTTGAAGAAGTACTAGTGTACGTTGACAAAATCGCTGTACCTGTAGGTGCTGAGAGAAAATGACAAACCGCTACTGGAACTCAGCAGGAAGGGTGCCCGGATCGGGACATTTCATTACCCGCTGTCAGGGGTGGCTGAGGAACAGGGCCTCGCAGCGAGAACAAGAATCCTGGAAAATCACAGTGACTCCTGTCTGTCTTTAACGTCCCATTTTATGTGCGCTACCGGGACAGGGATTCTCACCCTGGCAAGTCAAAAACCCCTGTCCATCCTTTACAAGGAAATCGGAAACATGCGCATCCGGCTGGATTGAAGGATATTCTGCTGAGGTCCGGTATCGCGCATGCAGATTGAAAATTGCCGATAGTATTTTATGAAAACAGGTATATTCCGGTTCGCAGTTCCTTATTACCCTTGATGAACAGAGGCAGAAATGTTGATGCACCGTAGTAGTGAAGCGTGGGGAATTCTCAAATACCGACCGTGGCTGAAGGCTTCCTGCACTCTCAACCCCTCCCGCTGGATGCGGGCGGCTGGATTTCTACTGCTGGTTGCAGGAATCCCGCTCTGGTGGCAGACCGCGTTGGCGGCGGGCGAGGAACCCTCTGTCTTGCGGCGGCTGATCGAACTTGTCCCGGTGACCGGGGAACGCCAGATGATGCGTGGTGTCTGCGACCGGGGCCCCATCAAGGTGCGGGATGGCGTTACCCGCTGTGCTGAATGTCCTTCATATACATCCCATGCAGGTGACAAGACCGGGTTCGCTATGGCGGGAATGATTCAAGGCTCCTTTACGGCCGCAGGAGCACAGGAAGTCTTGTTGAATATGAAAGGTTGCGAATCCGGCGCGGATCGCGAGGGTGGCATGGTTTTATTGCGGCACTCCGGTTCCAGCTGGTCCCGGTTGCAATATCAGAAGGGATACCGGCTGCGTGATTGCCTGAAGTTTCCAATGGCAGATGAAAGACAGGCGTTATTCTGCAATCAGTCGAGCCTCCGGGAGAATGGCGAGACCGGGCAAATTCTCTGGGCCACTGTGACGACAGATACCTTGCAGGCAAGGCCGCTGGTGCGCTGGTATGACAATGTCACCAGTAATCCCCGGCGGCTCGTAATGGTCTTTCCGGCGCGTTTTCAGCGCTCTGACTTCAATAACGACGGGTACGATGATGTACACATGCTGTTTCGGATAAGAGATGAGCTGATCCCTGACAAGTATGCGGGTGCTTTCGATGCCATTGATGCAGGCTACGAATTGCTTGCGCCCCGGCTGCTGGGGCTTGTCTATCTTTTCGATGGCAAGTCATTCTCGCTTGACGAGGACAGCCGTGAGGCGCTGGATGAAATAAACATGCTGCTGGACAAATATTTGCCGATGGTGGCACCTTCAGTCCGTCCAGTGGACAGGCCACTGGAATCTTCATGCCAGCGGTAGACAGGGAGGTTCTGACACATCCTGCAGGAGTGCCGTCCACGGCGCGATTCGCGGCCAGGAGGCCACTTCTGCAGGAAGCCTGATGCAATGACTGGTTTAAGGCAGCTATGAATACCCCGTCATTCCGGCCGGAAGCTGCGGAAAACCGCAATCCAGAGACAGGGAAATATTCAAGCAAGGGCGGCAGCTTTCGGCAAGCCCTCGCGGAATCCGGGAACAATCCTGCGGATCGGTACCCGGTCTACTGCTGTCCGTGCACTCCCGTGGGAAGGCTGTGAAGTTGATCTTGTGATATCTTTGCACGGATGAATCCGGCCCTGCCATACGACACCCGCCCGAGGCGCAGTCTCACTGCAGCCGCGCTGCTGCTCGCCATACTCGCGCCCGGCACCGGTGAAGGCAACCATGGCACGGTGGAGTTGACGCCGGCCGAGACACAATGGCTCGCCACCCTGCCCGTACCGGTCCGCCGCGGCGCCGATCCTGCCTGGCCGCCCTTCGAGTTCCAGGACAAGCAGGGCGTCTATGCCGGCATGTGCCAGGACTATACCAACATCATTGTCGAGCGCCTGCACCTGCAGCTCGCGCTGGTACCGGGACTGGACTGGAACGAGGTGCTGGACGGTATCAGGAATAAGGAGCTTGATATCATTTCCTGTATCTCCATGACCCCGGAGCGGGAAACCTACCTGGCCTTTACCAAGCCCTTCATCACCAGCCCGCAGGTCATCTTCACCCGCGAGGAATACCCCTACATCAGCGGGCTCAATGGGCTGCAGGGTAAATCCGTGGCTGCCGTAAAGGGCTACTCGATTACCGACATCCTGGCTCGCGACTACCCGGAGCTCAAGCTGGTCCTGATGGAAAATACCCTGGAGGCATTACACGCCGTTACCGTCGGACAGGCCGATGCCTTCGTCGATACCCTCGCGGTCGGCATCTACTATATCCGCAAGCAGAACCTCGCCAACCTCAAGGTCGCGGCGCCTGCCAGGGTCCCGCCACTGGAAATGCGTTTCGGTTTCCGCAAGGACTGGTGGCCCCTCGTACCGATCGTGGAAAAGGCGCTGGACACGATCACGGCGGAAGAACATACCAGCATTCAGCAGCACTGGGTCAACGTCAGGTACGACCCGTTGATTGACTACAGCCTGCTATGGAAAGTCGGCGGCACCCTGTCGGTATTGTTGCTGCTGGCAGGGCTCTGGATTCGCCAGGTCCAGCGGCAGAAGCAGGCCCTGCAGGCCAGCGAGAAGCGCCTCACTGCGCAGCGCGATACCCTGAAGAAACTCACTGAGGACCTTGAGGTATACGGCGACCGGGTAGCGCGCGAGCTCAAAATGGCGCGTGAAACCCAGACGGTGCTGCTGCCCGACATGGCCACCGTGCAATCCCTGCAAGAAACACATGGCATCCACGTCGATTCCCGCTTCCAGCCGAGTTCCGAACTCGGCGGCGACTTCTGGGGATTGCGTTCACTGGATCCGCTGCACGCAGCCATCCTGATGGTGGATTTTTCCGGGCACGGCATCAATGCCGCGCTCAACACCTTCAGGCTGCATGCCCTGCTGAACAGTGAAAAGGAATTCGGCGGTGACCCCGCGAGTTTTCTGGAGCATCTGAACAAGCGTCTGGCGCCGCTGCTGCCGTCGGGCCAGTACGCTACCATGTTCTACGGCATCATGGACCTGTCGCGGGACCTGCTGGTCTACGCCAGCGCCGCAACGCTAAGCCCGCTGCTGTTCCTGCCCGGCGAAGAGCAGCCGCTCGTCGGTGACGGCAAGGGATATCCGCTGGGCATGTTTGATGAATCCACCTATGAGAACCGCGAACTGCCGTTCCCGCAAGGCTGCTCCCTGCTGCTCTACAGCGACGCCATAACCGAGGGCAAGACACGCGATGGCGACCGCCTCGAGGAACGGGGCGTGATCAACGTGGCCGCCCGCTGCCTGAAAATGGCACCTCGCGAACAGTTGGTCATATCATTCGCCGGAGAGTTGAACAAGATCCTCAGGATGCCGCTGGCCGATGACCTGACCATCGTGTGCGCCACCCGGTCGTCCAAAACCGGGTAGCACGACCTTCAGTTGTAGCCTGGATGGAGCGGAGCGGAATCCGGGACAGCCCGCAACAGTGCCAGCAATCATTGGTACTGAACAGATCGTTCTGACCCCGGCCATGGGTCTCGTCAAGCCGGTCCTTGATCCGCTGCATCCACTGCCGGGTCTTCGATAACCTTCCGCAACTAACCGTGGACTTTAAGGAAAAGGGCTTTTATTCTTTACTATTAACCCGCGCCACGTTGACCCGGGCGGCCCTCGTGCTGCCGGGTGGCTGCATCGAAGGCTGGATACAGCACGGGCCACACAGCGGCAAAGCGCCCCACGAACCGGTTTTTTTCGAATGTACCGTCAACTGACCAACCCGGCCTGCTCAAGGCGACGCGCCCGATACAGCCTGATATGGCTGCTGGCGACGCTGCTCGCCATGCCCGCACCGGCCGCAAGGGCGGATGATATGGCCGGGTATGTCTTCCCGATCACCGACCCCTTCGAGGCCACGGTGTCCGGCACCCCGGTGGATCTCAAGCACAGGTTCCCGCTCAAGAAGCCCGTGCGGCGAGACAGCTTCGAGCTGGATGTCTTTCCGGGACGCCAGGTGCCGCCGCTGTTCCGGCCGGTACGCACCCTGGCGTTCAGCCTGGCCTACCAGGAGAGTCCCGCACCACTGATTTTCGTGATAGCCGGAACCGGCGGCAGCTACCGCACCGCGACGGCGGAATACCTTGAACGCGTATTTTACCAGGCCGGTTTTCATGTCATTACCCTTTCCTCGCCCAGCAGCTACGAGTTCATCACCGCGGCCTCCGAGTCGCAATACCCTGGCATCAGCGTCGAGGATGCCAGGGACCTCTACCGGGTCATGCAGCTGTCCCTGGCACTGGCAAAGGACCTCGTATCGGTAACCGATGTCTATCTCACCGGCTACAGCCTCGGCGGCCTGCAGGCGGCATTCGTCAGCCACCTGGATGAGCAGGAACAGGCCATCGGCTTCCGCAAGGTCCTGCTGCTGAATCCGCCGGTCAACCTCTATACCTCGGCCACGCTGCTCGACAATCTTGTCGGCAGCGAGCCGGGCATGAAAAATGCCCACGATTACTACAGCGAGCTGTTTGGCAAGTTCACCGAGTACTTTGCGGAAAACGGCATGATCAGGCTCGATGACGAGGCCTTCATGTTCAAGTTCCAGGAAAGCGAACAGTCGTTAACGCGCGAGGAACTGATGGCGCTGATCGGCGCATCGTTTCGTTTCAGCTCCGCCGGCCTTGTCTTCACCGTGGATGCGCTCAACGGGACGGGCTATGTCGTCGAGCCACAGCAGAAACTGACACTGGGCACGCCGCTGGAGCAGTACTTCAAGCGGGGACTCTGGTGGCGTTTTACCGACTACTTCGACCGCCTGCTGCTGCCCCACTGGAAAGACCGGCAGCCGCAGGGCAGCGAGAGACAGCTGATCCAGGCCATCGGCCTGCCGGCACTGCGCGACTACCTCGTGACGGCGAACAAGATAGGGGTAATTACCAACGCCGACGAGATCATACTGCGGCCGGAGGATCTCGATTTTCTCACCGAGACCTTCGGCAGCAGGGCGACCGTCTTTCCCCGCGGCGGGCATCTGGGCAACGTGCAGCATCGCGACTATGTTGCGCGCATGCTGGATTTCTTCGGCGCGGATGCCGGGGGAAGCTAGTACTCCTTCAAGATGATATTGCCGTGTTCAGTTGGTCTGTCAGTGTTCAGGGCAAGGCGCGCCTCGCCGGGAATGGCCATCGTCCTTTCCAGGAGGCGCAACGTAGCCATGGACGCTGACAGGCCAACCCTGCGGGCGTTCCTGTGGTGTCCCGCTGCGGCGTTGCCGCGCTTGACAAGGACTCAGGCCATTGCCTGCGCGCGGTGCCTTGCAGCGAAACACCACAGGAAGGCTGAACACGGCAATATCATCTTGAAGGAGTACTAGCGCGAGCATGCAAAAACTTCCCTGGAGAAGACTGCGCCACCTGCTGACGGCGCTCACCCTGCTCAGCCTTTGCGGCTGTGCCTCGCAACCGGCACCACCCGGAGACCTGGACGGACTGACCGACCCCGGATTCTATGCCGGCATGGAGGAGAGCTTCAGACCACCACCCGGGCAGCGGTCTTTCTTCGAGGTTAACGACCCGTGGGGGCCGCTCAACCGCAAGCTCTATGTCTTCAACAGCTACCTGGACAACTACGTGCTGCTGCCGGCCGTGCGGGTTTACCGCTACACGCTGCCAGAGCATGTCCGTCAGGGGGTGACCAATTTCTTCGCCAACCTGAACGAGGTCACGACCTTTATTAACCTGGTACTCCAGATGAAGGGTGTGGAAGCGCTTTCCAGCGGCGCCCGTTTTTTCAACAACACGACCGTCGGCATCCTTGGCCTGATGGATGTGGCGACGCCAATGGGCATACCGAAGTATAAAGCGGACCTGGGCCAGACGCTGGGCCACTACGGTGTCGGCCCGGGGCCTTACGTGGTGTTGCCGCTGTTCGGACCCTCCTCCCTGCGTGACGCCACCGGCCTGGCGGGTGATTTCGCGATCAGCCGGGAAATCAACGTCTTCGGTGTCAGGAAGGCGATCTGGGCCTCGATCCCGCTGACGGCACTGGAAATCATCCAGACCCGCGACAATCTGGCCTTCTCCTATGGCGACCTGAGTTCGCCTTTCGAATACGAGATGGTCCGTTACCTGTACCTGGAAAGTCGCGAACTGAACATTCGGGAATGAAGCCGTAGCGCCCGGTTTCTGCAGGTGACATCGCCTCCGGGTGATCCACCAGACCGCACACCCGCTGAATGCCATGCGGCGTTATTGACGACTGTGTCCTGAGCCACATGCTGTACATTTACATCTTCAATATCTGACAGGCAGCTAGTCAGCTTCTTGCATTGCCAGCCAGTACAATGCATCAATGCTGTACTCACCAGGCGAGCTTGTTAATGCATAATTCCTGCTCTGATTGTCGTAAATGTAGGAAGTTACAAATCCTGTAGAGTGAACCCGGTAGTTGCTTGATTCCTGGTCTGAAAGCTGATTTCGCTGCCTGTTTTACAGCATGAAATGAATAGTTCGAATTGATTCTGGAATTCACCGCGAGTGAGTTGCTGACACATCCTGCAGGAGCGCCGTCCCCGGCGCGAATCGCTGCCAGGAGGCCGCTCCTACCGGAAGATTTATGCAATGATTGGATGAAGACTGAATAATGCTGTATTAAATGCTTCATCTGATACTAACTGGCCAAGGTCATCGAAAACGTGCCTTCTGATTTCTCTGGTAGCCGCGTGTTTTTTTTGATCCACCTGAGGATGGTTTTTTGTAGGTCGTTTAAATTCAGTAACTGGTATCAAAGCGGGTGTCAGGGGATGCAGGATATTTTAGCGGGTTACGCGGAAGTCATTGCTGTTGCTGGCCTGGTATGACGCTGCCATGAATCAGTGTTATGAACCCCCGGCCATTTCTGCCTCGACAAGAGCCAGGATGTCATCCATATAGGTATCTTCTTCCATTGAAAGAAAGCAATCAGCCCCATGCCGAAAGGCCTGCTGACGGTATTCGGGAAGGGCATGAGTGGATAGAATGACGATCACAATTTCCTTGTAGACCCGCTTTATCTCTTTGGTTACTTGCAGTCCGTTGTCTCCGGGTAGCTGAATATCCATCAAGATGATATCCGGGCGCCTGTACTCTACCTTGCTCAACGCATCCTCTCCGTCGCCAGCTTCTTCGACATTGATCAGCGGAAAGTACGAGAACAAAACGTCCGAGAGTGCCTGCCTGAAACTGGCATTGCCCTCAACAAGTAGTGTGTTGAACATTGATCTATCCTCGACGCCATTTTAGTTGCGTCATTTACACATGTTCACATACAAATCTTGATCAATTACCGTCAATCATCCGTACATCCGCGACCTTGTGATTACCTGTTCCGCCAATACCTCCACGGTACATGCCGGAAGGTTTCTTTAGCGTTGGAAAAGGTCCTGCATTCATTGCATACTCTTGTCCAGGCAATACCACTGAAAATCTGTGCCACCCTGCGCAAGGTGGTACATGTCCGCTCGCAAGGAGGAGGAGTCACGTACCTGTGCCCCCTGTCAATACAGTCACAGATTCGGCGCGCATCGGCCATTGGAAGAGCATCAAGGAAAGGTCAAAATAAGGTAAAAGAAGATTGTCCGGCCCCTTATGACCGGCTGGCGCCCTCAGACAACGAGTTTGTATCCAAACCCCTTCACGTTCCGGATCCACTGTGGTGAATGGTGGTCACGTTCGATCTTGCTGCGCAGTTGATAGATGTACTGCTTGACATCGGCGCCAGTCGCCCGACTATCACTACCCCACAATTCGGCGATGATTTCCTCGTTGGAATACACGCGTCCAGTATCACTCGCTAACAGCGCCAGCAGATAGAATTCCTTCGGTGAGAGGGGTACGGGCTCGCCGTTTATAGTAACGGATTTGACCCGTTCGTCGATTTTGATCCCACCCCGGGCGATGAGTTGCGGTTCTGCAACTGGCTGAAGACGCCGGACGATGCTCTGTATCCGGGCCTCGAGTTCACGTATCTCAAAGGGCTTGCACAAGTAATCATCCGCACCGAGTGACAAACCCTTGACAACGTCGTCCGTATCATCGAGAGAAGTCAGCAATATCACTGGAATCCTGCTCTGCGCACGGACAGCCGTCAATACACCCCAGCCATCCAGTTTCGGCAGTACTACATCAAGCAACATTAGATCCGGCTGAACACGCTGCAGTTGCAGCAGCGCATCCTGACCATCAATCGCTGTCTCCACCTCGTGACCTTTCGCCACGAAATACAATGTCAGCAATTCCCTGATATCAGGGTCATCTTCGACGACCAGAACCTTCATGGGATTTATTTTAACCCATACCAGCAGTAACAGTTACTCTGGGCAGTTCGATGCAAAACGTCGTGCGTACCCCCGGGGTTGACTGGAAATCGATGCGGCCTCCGTGTTGTTGCACGATGAGCCTGGCAATATTCAGGCCCAGTCCGGTACCGGCTTTCTCTTTCCTGCCCGACCGAATGACCTGGGCAAACTTCCTGAAGATCTGGTCATGAAACTCCACAGGTATTCCAGGGCCATGATCCGTGATCTCGATGCACAGCATGGAACCATGCTCGCAAACCACAACCACTACGGGTTTGTCCGGGGGCGAATACTTGATGGCGTTGGACAGCAGATTGGTTAACGCCTGCATCAGTCGATCGGCATCACCCTGTATCCAGGCATCACTGATCATGGTTTTGCAAGCTACGGTGACCTGCGCCTGCTCTGCCAATGCCCTGTTGTCCTCGATAACCCGCTGTACAAGCACCACCAGTTCCAGGGGTTCAAACTGGAAAGTCATTTTTCCGGCCTCGATCTTTTCTATATCCAGAATGTCGCTGATCAGTCGTACCAGGCGCCTGCTGTTGCTGTGCGCCATTGCGACCAGTTTCTGTGCCGGCTCAGGTAATTGTTCCTGCATATTTGCCTTGAGCATCCCCAGGGATACAAGCACGGAGGTCAGCGGTGTGCGTAATTCATGGCTGATCGTAGTAATGAATTCCTCCTTCATATGCTGGGAATCCTTCAGTTCCGATATATCCGAGGCAACCCCGACGTAATTTGTCGTTTGTCCCTGGTTGTCCTTGATGGCATTGATGGTCACCCATTGCGGAAAGATCTCTCCGTCCTTGCGCCGGTTCCAGACCTCGCCCTGCCAGTGCCCCAGGCCGCTGATAGAAGTCCACATCCGTTCATAAAAGTCCTGATCATGCCTGCCCGATTGCAGGATTCTCGGGTTCTTCCCGAGCAGTTCCTCCTCACGCATCTGGGTGATGGTCTGGTAGGCGGGGTTCACGGACTGAATGGTCCCGTCCACGTCCGTAATAACGATGCCTTCGGACGCATTCTCGAAAACACTCGCCGCGAGACGCAGTTTCTGGTCGGCCAGCTTGCGCTCGGTCACATCGCGGACGATGTGGATCAACAGTTGTCGTCCTTCCAGCTTTACCCGGCTGATAGCAAGCTCGATTGGAAAAATAGAGTCATCCTGGCGTCGTCCGAATCCCTCACATGCAGCGTATAACAAAGGGTGAATCACATGCTGGGTCGTGCCATTCTGTATTTCATTCAGATAGGCATCCCGGCAGCACTCCCTGAGTAACATAACAAACTGCCTGCCAATGACATTGCCTGTTGCATAGCCGAACATCTGCTCCGCGGATCGATTGACCGATTCTATCACCCCGTTCGAATCTACGGTAATGATACCGTCCACCACATTGTTCATTATCGTGCTGATGCGCACCGCAGCCTCGCGCAGCGATTCCCGCTGTCGCACACTATGCCGTATCAACACGAGAGAGAGCGCCGATGCCAGCAGCGTCACCAGCAGCATGATATAGAGACGCTGAAAATTTATCCTTTGCAATTCTTCCAGTCCACTTTCGCGCCCGACCACGGCTGCACTCGCCTGGAGTATTACATCCAGTCCATCCTGGAATGTCTGGTCCATGCGTGCCATGGTGTTGGCAGCCGCTGTTTCTTTCTCCGATATTAATTCTGACTGCGCCTGCGTCAGGCGCAGCGCTTCACGCTGTTCAGACAGGACGAGCACCTGTTCAGCAAGATCAACGAGTGTATCCCGTGCGGGCTTCAGACGAGTAATGAGCGATGCCAGCGCAGTGTCATCCTGCACGCGCTGCTGCAAGGCTGCATGGATGGCATCATAGCGCTGCCTGTAGATAGCGAGCGCACTGCGCTGCTCCTTTACCTCATAGTTTTCCAGGACATCGTTGCCCGGCCTATTCAAATCTCGCCAGGCGCCGGCCAGGACATCCAGGTCAAGGCCCAGCTGATGCAGTACAGCGGTTTCTGATCCCATTGACTGGATCTTCAGCAGCAGGTTTCCACTCCACACGAGGAATCCGATGATCAGTACCCAGGCTGCAATATAGATAAGTTTCAATCGCTACTCCTGATCATTCAACAACTGCACAAGTCATATAATCAAGCGCATAATATTGCAAACGTGTGCATTTGCCTTCTGTAATAATTGCCGAACATACCGAATATCCACCGCTGGGGATATGTATCTATATCCGGGTCATCTTGACAGGGGTTGGTGTCGCCATAGTTGCCGGCATTTATACATGTAAAAAAACGGCGGCCCAGAGGGGGGGGAGTGGGATAAAGACGAGCCGCCGTTCTGAGTAAAACAGTTCCCAAAAGGAGCAATGCGCCTATTTTAATCATATGCATGTCAAATACACATAATGATGCTGGTCAATTATGGGTCAATTCTCGGGAATGATCGTCAGATCGCAGGCTGAATACACCGTTCGCCATTATTCCCTGGGGAGTTAACCCAGGTGCTGACCGGGTAGGCGGTCAACTGGCTGGATGGTGCAGAGTTCAGGTACTGCATAATCTCCTGCTTGTCAGAGACTCGGTAATCCAGCCATAAATCATAATGTGCCGGGGCAATGATGGCTGGCATGCGCTCATGGATGGGCTTCATGATTTCATTGGACTTCGTGGTAATGATTACGCAGCTATCCAGGGTTTCTTCCTCACCCTTCCATCTGTCCCACAGGCCCGCAAAGGCAAAGGTGCTGCCATCGCGCATACGGATGTGGTGCGGAACCTTGTGACCGTTGACCACCTGCCACTCATAGAAGCCGTCAGCAGGTATCAGGCAGCGCCGATGCTTGAAGGGAGTGCGGTATGTTGGTTTCTCCGCCACAGATTCAACTCGCGCATTGATGGTCGAGTATCTGGTTTTGGATTCCTTTGACCAGGCGGGTATCAGCCCCCACTGCGCCAGCACCATTTCCTGGTTGCTTGCCGTGTCACGAATAACTGGTATGTCCTGGGATGGGGCAATGTTATAGCGGGGTTTAAGCCCGAGTGGCTCTGTTTGCTCCAGGTTGAACGCTTCCCTGATCCGGGATTCCGGCGTATGGAGTGAAAATCTGCCGCACATAACGGAACATATTACAGAAGGATCAGAAAATTCCTATCGACTCCGGTAGGTCATCAGGTGGACATGCGGGTCTGAAGGCGGGGATTGGCTGTAAAAGGGGGTAAGACAGGGGGATATTCAAGCAAGGGCGGCAGCTTTCGGCAAGCCATCGAGGCAATCAGTGCCCGGGGAAAGTCAGGGGTTGTTCAATAACTAACCGTGGACTTCAAGGAAAAGGGCTTTTAGCCTTCCTGTAAGCTGCCGTGCAACACACAGCGCCGTGTTGGTGATTTTCAGACTTCTTGAACACGGGCAGCACATCGTTCCAGCCCCGCCCGCGATTGCCCGCGACGGTGTAATCGAATCCATGCATGAGGGAATTCACCTCTTTCAAGACATCCCATCCTTTATTGTCGCAAGTCGCCGAAGGGGCGCAACCAGGGTTTCAGCCGACCGTATTTTTGTTTAGCCGGGTCCGCATTTGCGCGCGCCGCAAAACTGCCGTGCAGTACCAGGTACTGCACGGTTTTTCCTTTCTGCAGCGGATAAATATACACCGGAGCCGGCAGCGACTCCTGGCGGATGAATGTCGAGGCCGCGTCCCGGGTGCTGAATGCGCCCATTTGTACGGTGAAGTTCTGTGCCGGCTGCGCCAGTACCCAGCGCGTGCCGGCGTCGCCCGACGCGGGCTTTGGCGCGGGCTGTTGCGGCGTTGTGGGCCGGGCGCCTGGTGTTTTTTCAGCTGCGCCCGCAGCGGCTTTCGGCCCTGCCGCAGCCGTTTCTTCCCCGCCCAGGCATTTGGCCACGTTCATCTCACGACCCGCATCCACCTGCTGGTACTTGTCCCAGAACAACTGATCGATTTTTCGGTGTGACGACGCCACATCAGACCTGCGGTAGCGGGATACCTGACTGGGCCCCCCGTTGTAGGCGGAGTAGGTGGAGCGGGCGAGGTTGGAGATACCACCGGAATGGCGATGTTCACCCTGCTTCAGGGCGTATTTCACCAGGTAATTGAGCAGTATCTCGGCACCTGCGCTGCTGTTGTAGTTGATATCCCAGCGCAATTTCTGCAGATCGTAGAACCCCCGCCAGACCCGTTCGTTGACCTGCATGATACCCACATCACCACTGTCGGAACGCAGCGGTTCTATACGCTTCTTTATCACCACATACTGGCGCCAGCAGCTTTCCTGCCAGGCGGTGGCCAGCACGATTTTCTGGTAGATCTCCCGGTAACTTCGTTCCAGCTTGTCTTTCTGCAGGACTTTGCCGGCGCTCTCCTCGAGGACTGCAGATACAATTGGCAGGTATTCCGCCAGGTCGTCCCGGGTCGGGACCCAGCGGTTGAGATCTTTCCCCGCGGCCGCCGCGTGTGCCTCGGGGAACAGTGAAAAATGGAGTTGGAAGGACGAAGGCTCTACCGCGGGTGACTCGATCTGTTCCTGCAGGAGCTGCTGCAGTTCGGGGTCGATCTCCTCACTGTAGCGCAGCAGGTCTTCGGGCTGTGCCGCGTTGATCATGCGGGCCAGGTGTCGTAATCCGTTGGTCGAGATATCCAGCCCGATGCCGGGGCCAAGCTGGTCCAGTGCATACAACGCATCAGTGGCGGTCAATACGCTGAACCATAGCAGCGGCTCTTGCCCTGGCTGTTCCAGGGCAATGCTGCGCACCACCGGGCCGAGTCTTTGCCAGCTATCGATAAACCAGTGGCGTACCGCATCATTGTCGCTGTCAGGTGGCTGGTTCAGTGCGTCGAGCAACCGATAGCGGCTGTCGATGAGGATGTCGAGCAGGCTTTCGCGCAGTGATTGCAACTGGGTAGCTGATGCATATTGCTTGATGGCGCCCACCAGCAGCGCGTCCATCATCTGCCACTGGGTCTCCACTGCCAGCAGTTCTTCCTCGGTCAGCATCGGCGCCGGCTGGGCTGGCTGAACCGGTAGTGCTTCAATTTCCATATTGATGGATACGCCCAGCTTTTCGGGTGACACCCTGATATCGCCAAGGGCAAGACTATTGACCACGGTCCGCAGTTGTTGCGCGCTGCGGTGGGGGAGCACTTCCGGCAAAAAATCTCCCAGGGCTTCAATATAGGGTTTGAAATCCAGCACATAGCCACCCAGGAAGGTCTTGATGCTCCGGTTGCCCGCCACCCAGAGTGGCCCCGAGGAGATGGTCTGGCCGGCATCATCGACCAGCCAGATCTCCTGCGGATCCAGCTTGATGGATTTGCCTCCAGGTTGGATCTCCAGGCGTGACAGCGAGCCGATTGTGCCCTGCCAGTTGAGCAGTTCCTGGCAGCTGCCGAGTGCGCTAACACCGAGCCGTGCCTTTACCCGGGCTACGATTTCCAGCTTGTCCTGCTGCGCTCCTATGTTCGGCTCTGATAGCAGGATTCGGTTGCAGCCATTGGGGTCATCGAGAATATTTGCGCTACCATCGGGGGTATTAAATAGCTGCGTAAGCAGCGCATGGCGTAACAGTGGGTAATCGAGGGAGATGGGCACGGCGATCACAGACGGCCCCGCGTACCCGGGGGTCGCCGGGAGCAGGGCCAGGAGCAGGGCCAGTATTACCGGCCCGCGCGCCCGCGAGGCAGTGGCACATATCATATTCATTCGCTGTTTCTCAAAGTGATGCTGGCCATCACAGCCATGTGATCGGAACATATTTGTCATCGGGTGGCGCTCTCAAGCCGCAGCTGAGCCAGTTCGTTGGAGCGCAGGGTTTTCTATAATACTACGGGTTGGCGGAATTGCTTCGCCACCAAATATTAGCCTGTCAACTGCTTATAACGCTCACTGCGCCGATCCCCGCCATGCGCATACTTCTTTACTTTACGCGCTAGCATGGCGGGGATCTCTGCCTGGAATTTGTCGCTCCCGACTAGCGTACAATCATTTGTAGCCTTGCGTAGCGCCAGCAGGTCATTTTCTGCCAGGACTTCCTTGAATAACCCGCGGTACGCCGCCTGCCGTTCCGCAGGCCCGATGCCAGGCGCCTGATACAGGGTATGTGGACTGAGCGCGGGATCTGCCTTGCCCGTCGCATTGTGGCGATAACTTGACCAGCGTTAATCCTGCGGCAGATCAGTCATGCGGGCACGTACCGGGTTCATTTCTATATAGCGGCTACAGACAAGCAGGTATCGGTCTGAATCAACAAGAGCCGACTTGAAACGGCCCTCCCACAAGGTGCCGCTACGGTTATAAGCGTCGTTAATGTAGCGTATATACCGGCGCCCGATTGACTGCATCATGCATGAAATACCCTGCCTGGTGCTCGGCGTCACAAGTAAATGCGGGGTTCAAGTACTCTGACCCCTTGAAAAAAGATTAGTCCAGCCCGCACATTCCCGACGGGCAACAACCGCCGCTGCCGCATGCGGGGGCGGCCCCGCTGCCCAGGCTGCTGCTCGAGATGAGGTTGCCGCCGGTCGCCAGGCGGTGCACGGGGCTCGCCTTTGGGGTGTCACCAGCGGCCACGTCGGCACGCTCGCACAGTTCTCCCCAGGTCGCGATGGTCTCGCTCATGCGGTGGCTGACCTCCACCACCTGGCCGTTGGCGTCGCAGCGATAGTCGTAAGTCGGCATCGGAATCTCCTCGTAGATCTCTATAAAGACTGATATTCAGCATTATATTCAACCGGCAGCGCTGGGCAAGGGCAGGGCTATGCCATTACCCACATCTCTGCAACGATCCGAATTTCTGTGACAGCTTCTCTTTATTAGTTTGACCGGAGGAGCGATCCGGGAAACGCAAATCCCGGCTCGCCGGCCGACCGCAACCGGTGCCGGGCACTTCGGCGTCGCCGTTCCAGTCTTGCCGACCTGACCGGCATTTTTAGAGTTCCCGATGGTCGCAGCCATCGTCGGCACCCGGACCCTCGCTGTCCTGATCTGCGGATTCGGCTGGCTCGTGCATGCAATCCCCTGGACCATTATCGGACTGGTTTGGGTGTACATGGTCATCTGGACGATCGTACTCGACCTGGTCAAGCTGGCGCTGTACAGCCGCTTGTGGCTGGGTCTGCCCGGCCGCGTTGGTACCAGCGGTTTCTCGGCGAGCGTCATGCGGCACAGGGTGTTGCCCGGGCCGCCAGGGTTGCAACATGGCACATGTCGAAAGCATACGATCCCGGCAAGATGATGATCTGTCGGTCAGCAGGTAGACTATGTGGTGGATATACACCGATTACCGGGAGGCGCATTTCTGAGACTGTGCTATACCCTGCGAGCAGTTACAGGAGGCAATCATTATGAACTACTATAAAAAATTTCGTGTGAAGCCGGGTAGCAAGGTAGATCTCGGCAAGGTCGATGCGAGCTTCAGGGACAGGCATGAATCCCACGAGCTCGCCCTGCCGGAGATTGAACAGTACAGCCAGAAACTGCACGACCTGCAGTACCTGATGTACGCGGAGGGGAAGCGCTCGCTGCTGATCTGCCTGCAGGGGCGGGACGCCGCGGGCAAGGACGGCACCATCAACCATGTGCTCGGGGCCATGAACCCCCAGGGGTGTACGGTCACGGGCTTCAAGGTCCCCTCCAGGGAGGAGGCGGCGCATGATTTTCTGTGGCGCTATCACCAGGCAACGCCGGACAAGGGGCATGTGGCCATATTCAATCGCTCCCATTACGAAGACGTGCTGGTGCAGCGGGTGCACATCATGGTGCCGAAGGAGATCTGGTCCAGGCGCTATGAGCACATCAATGACTTCGAGCGGATGCTTTATGAAAACGGCACCCACATCCTGAAGTTCTATCTGCACATCGATCCCGAGGAGCAGCTTGCGCGATTCAGGCAGCGCATCGACGATCCTGCCCGCCACTGGAAGATTAGCGACGGGGACTACGCGGAGCGCCCGTTCTGGGATGCCTACACCGGGGCCTTCGAAGACGCGCTCGGCAAGTGCAGTACGGAATGCGCCCCGTGGTTCATTATTCCCTCCAACCACAAATGGTTTCGCAACCTTGCCATCTCGAGGATCGTCGCCGAGGCACTGGAGGCGCTGAAGATGAAGTTTCCGGAACCGACGGTCGACATCGAGGAGATCAGACAGAAATACCACGCGATCGTGCAAGAGGAGCGAATCGGCGAAGAGAGCGCAGCGCACGCCAGATCAAGTGGCAAGAAGGGTGAAAAGAACAGGAATAACAAGAAAAGCAAAGGGAAATAAACGAAGGAAAACAGGACCTGCTGTGCGCCGGTCTGACGAATGTCTGGTTTGCCCTTGGGATAGGTGACGTCCGGTACCGGCATTCTGTTTCCGCCTGTCGGGCGGTTGCCGGGGTGACCGGTGACTGCTTCCGGGCGATACGGCCTTGCCACAGGCGCGTCGATAGGTGCGGTTGCGGGCGGTATTAGCGGCAGCATCAAGGGCAAAGAGGCCGACGAGAACAGATAAGAAGGGTGATTGTCTCGGGTTCCCTCAGAGCCCATTGAGTTCTGGCTGACACATCTACATGGAAGTGGATTACAATCGAACCCGCCGATGCCGTGCCAACGGCTGCATCAGCCTGGAAGCGTTTGATGCACAACGAGTCGCTTCACGACGTGTTCACTACAGGCTGGCAAGAGAAAAGGGAAAAGTGATACTAACAGACGGGCGATTGTTATCATGTAGTGGATAACCAGGCCATTGCATTATTCGCCGTGGAAACCGGTAAAGCCATGTTGACAAGGTTACCAATCAGTCTTCGCGAGCGCCTGGCTGGCCTGTCCAGCAAAAGCTGGTTTCCTCAAGTACCCATCTCTCTCGCGATGGCCCTGCTGGGTCTGCTGCACCTGATTCCGGTATTCGAACAGGCGGTTGGACTGCTGCTGCATATGCGAACCCCTGCGAGCGTCCGGCAGGATCTGACGGGAATCAACCTGCTGGGGATTTCCCAGCTATCGATCAGCGTATTCCTGCTGGCCATGTCGGTCGGCCTCTGGTTTCGCTCGCGGGTCGCCTGGTTGTTGTCAATGTTGGCGGCAATGATCGGGCTGATAGACCTGTATTTCGAGCCGGATATCCCGATCCCGGCCTGGTTGCTTGCTTACGATTTGGCCCTGATTACGGCGATGCTGGCAAGTCGCCGGCATTTTGACCGCAGCAGCATACAGCTTGGCACCTTGCTGGCGCTTGCAGCGGTGGCGGTGCTGGTCGGCTATTCAGTGATTGGGATCTACCATTTGGGAGATCAGTTTTCTCCAGAAATAAATACTTTTCCTGAAGCCGTCTATTTGGCGGCTGTCACCATGTCGACAGTCGGTTTCGGTGATTTCAAACCGATCACGACGGAGGCGCGTCTTTTCCTGACTTCTGTCATCGTCCTCAGCATCAGCGTGTTTTCGGCTGCTGTAGGCGCCACGCTGATACCGGCCATGATTAACATGCTTGAGCAAATATCCTCAGGGAGGAACCGCAGAGTGACACGCAATGACCACTACATCATCGTCGGCTACAGTACACTGTCGAGCAATACCTACCGCGAACTGACCAGCCGCGGCAAACAGGTGACGGTAATCCTGTGGCAGGAACCGACGAGCACCCAGTTCCCCGGTGAGGATATTGATTTTGTAATTGGCGACGGCAGCGACCTGGACACGCTACGTAAAGCGGGTGCCGAGCAGGCACATGCGATACTGGCACTGATGGATGACGATTCCGAGAACGCGTTTGTTGTCCTCGCGGCCAAGGAGTTGCAGGTCAAGGCCAAAACAGTAGCGGCAGTCAATGATGCCAAACACCTCAATCGCATCCGTCATGTGCACCCTGATATGATCATTGCGCCTCAGGTACTGGGGGGCGAATTATTGACCAGCATGCTGACCGGTGAACGAATCGACGTCGCGAACATCATGGACCGCATCTTGGGGCAACCCGGCAGCAAGCCGCCATCGGGTAATGACGGTTGATCGACTCATAATCCAGTGTAGGTAGTCAAACCATTTGGGACCAATCACCCCTGTTTCCAGGAGACACTTTTCTGCACTTGCTTATCCAGACCGTCCAGACCCTTCTGTTCATAGGCCCCGGTATGCCTTTAGCAAGTCGTCCAGGGTCTCGAAGAAGGCGTCGTTGCCGAACAACTGGCCCAGGTTGTAGCGGCTCTGTGCCGTGACATCTTCCATGACCTGCGCGATGACCAGGCGGATACCCTTTGCCTGCAGGATGGCATGCAGCGCACGCA
>Ga0316191_10000181_pt1 | contig 36547 bp, 28 predicted proteins | sample Eddworburr2cm_MG_FD_204928 | JGI IMG/M metagenome (GOLD analysis project Ga0316191, IMG submission 204928) | Coastal sediment microbial communities from Maine, United States - Eddy worm burrow 2 cm | ecosystem: Environmental > Aquatic > Marine > Coastal > Sediment | place: USA: Maine...
GCTTGCTTACTCGCCGCCGTTGACTCCGCCGAACGCCTTGCCTCCTTCGGTCTTCTCCAGGTACTCGTCGATTTGCTCGCGGTGTTCGTCGAGCGTCTCGCGGGCCTTCTCCAGTTCCTTCTGCATCTTCTTCTCGAGCTTGTCGTAGTTTTTCTCGCTGAGCGGCTCCAGGAATTCGATCTCGAAAGGACGGTAGCCCGTGCAGTCGGCTCCAATGCTGGACATTTCCATATGGTACTCGCCGGTGATGAACTCTTCGTTCTCGAGCTTGTAGGCACCGTCGAAGATCACCTCGGCACCCTCTTCTTCGCCCGGAGCGACGCCGAAGAACAGGCAGTCCCGTCCGCGATCCATGATCACGTCCTCGCTCCCCTTCTCGTAGGCCTCGGAGAAAATGCTCGAGCAGTCGTCGTTCAGAATCCAGATCGCTCCGTCGTTCTTGTCCGCTCCTGTGAGCTTTCGCTTCATACCGAGCACGTTGCACTCCATCCAGCCGTCCAGGTTCTTGACCCTCCAGACGCCCGGTCTCGGGCAGACGCATTCGGATTGGGGTTGGGATCCGGATTCGCGAACCTCGCCTGTCTGCGCTGAGTCGCATGCTCCGACGCGGTCGCCATGGTCCAGATGAGCACCAAGAGCATTCTCGCTGATTGTTATGGTATGAGCATTGTCGGGATTCCCCGGCGGTATGTGGCAGACATCCACTTTAGCCCCTTTAGCCTCTTCCGCTATTGCACCAGGTACACAGAATCCCGCAATTCCGATAAAGCAATGAATGAGAACAAGTGCTCGACAAGAAGTCATGTCTTCCTCTTTACCGATAGTTCGCATTTGACCCTTGCCCAGCGCCATTGCCGGGCCGTTCGAGTGCGATTGTACCGCCGCTCCCCTCCGCGGCCCCGGCTCCACCAATGATGAACGTTGCGGTCAGCGCGAGGGTCAGGACGATGCTGGTTCGAGCCATGGCGGTCCCTCCTGAGACGAGAATATCGTGGCACCCGGTGCAACGTCATTCCCGCATACGGGTTCATGCGCACGATCGCCGGATGCGTTACAGGGCGGCTTGTCGCCGACGAGAGCCCGGTCTCTACGTCCGCTACATACTTCGACGATCGTGGGCTGAATCGGAAGCGCGGCGGCGCCGACTGTCGCGGGTCGCGTAAGTGGCGAGTCAAAGGGTCTTGAGAAACTCGATCAGGTCGTTGAGCTGATCCTTCGTCAGGTCGTTGGTGACGCCGTGCATGTCGTACGGGTTGTAAAGAGTCCAGATTTCTTCCAGGGTGTGGGCGATCCCGTTGTGCAGGTAGGGGGCGGAGTCGTAAATGTTGGTCAGGTGGCAGGTGTCGAATTCCCCTTTGGTGTCACCGGGGCCCTTGGTTCCCGCGTCATGGACCATCCGGTCGGTGTAAAGCGGCGGGAAGTGACAGGTCCCACAGCGATCCTCGGGGGGGATGGTGCGCCCGTCGTTGGTGCGCGTCCGTTCGAAGACGACTTTGCCTCGTCGTTGCGCCGGCGTGAGGTCGGCTCCCGACGGCCGGTGACGATTGGGGGGTCGAGGAATCGTGCTGATGTACTCGGTCAGCGCGGTAAGTTCCTCGGGTGTGAACGGCTCGATCCGCGTGAAGAACACGGCCAGCCTGGGCCCGCACTGGCGCTGCAGGGTCTTGTTGATCCCCGTCCACTTGAACGGAGCCGTGTCCAGGATCCCACGCAGTGTGCGGTTGTCGACCGGATTGAGCCCGATTCCGTCCGGCTCGATGTCGTAGCTGAGGCCGTCGACGTGGCCGTCGGGATGACAGCTCGAGCAGGCGAACTGTCGATTGAAGGCGATGTCGGCGCTGTTGAACAGACGCTCACCGTAGCGTGCGAGGGTGATCTCTTCCGGTCCACCGAGGTCGATCCTGTCAACGGCTTCCAGCGTTGCGACGTCGATGACGGTGACGGAATCGTCCAGGCCGTTGGCCACGTAGACCGTCTGCCCATCGGGTGAAACGACGAGTCCCCGGGGACTGGTGAGGGTCGGGATGTGCCCGATCACGAATTCGGTCGGTTTGCCGAGGTGGTTGGGAAAGACGTCTCTCCTTTCTTTGTCCGTCGCTTCCTCGAGCATAGAGATCAACGTCGCAATCTCCACCACGGCCACGCGGTCGGTGCCCGAGCTGGTCACGAATGCCCGGCTTCCATCGGGGGTGATGGCCACGTCCGTCGGGTTGGGGAAGCCCATGTTCGGCTCGTCGAGCAGCACCTGATCGACGCGGCCGTCGCGCCACACGATCCCGAGGCCGTTGGTGATCGTCCAGCCCTGTAGCAGGCGGGTCATCGGAACCAGGTTCTTCGTGCGATTCAGCGTGAACAAGGCAAACTCGCCGCTGGGATGCCAGGCGACTCCCTGGAGGAGGTTGGCGTCGGGAACGATGACGCGATCGTCCACGGCACCGGTTTCCGCATCGATCAGCGTGAGCTCCGATCTCGAGCTGGTTCTGAAGGGCGCGAATTCGGGCAACGCGCTGGTCACGGCGATGCGCGTCCCGTCTGGAGAGAGGGCCACAGACCAGGGGCGGCGGCCGGACGACAGGCGCCACGTCTCTTCCAGGCTCACCGCATCGATGACCGAGATGCTGTCCGACGAAGTGTTGAGTACGTAAAGACGCTTTCCCTGTTGGTCCATAACGAGGCCGTGGGGCTCGCCGCCGACGGGGATAGAGTCCACTACCTCGCGGCTCTCCACATCGATCACCGCGATGCTGTCGTCGAGGCGACTGCTGACAAACGCGCGTCTTCCATCCGGATCGAAAGCGACATCAGTGGCCTGGCCGCCGACCTCGATCTCGGCGACGATGCTCTTCGACAAGAGATCGACCACGATGACCGTGCCCGCCGCCTCGCAGGCGACGTACAGCTCCGTTCCATCCGTCGAGATCGCCAGGTTGATCGGCGTCTTGTAACGAGGCGAGGACCGCGCCGGCTCGAGAGCGGTCGGATGGGCGATCTCGGCCATGGCGTAAGCCGGGTCGAACGAGCTCCCATGGGCCCCGTCGTGGCACGGCACGCAGGTCTGCTCCGTCACCTCGAGCAGCGTCGTCCTGTGCGATCCCTGTGGCTCGTCCACGCTCTCGGCAGCGTGCACGCTTCCGGCACCATGACAGCTCTCGCACTGAACGCCGTCCGTTCGATCGAACCCCTCCAGGTGACGATCCTCGGGGAATCCGGCACCGGTGACGTGGCAACGCAGGCAACGATCGCTCTTCTGCGGGTCACCCTCGACCCCTTCCGCTCGGGCGATTTCATAGCCGGCCGGGGTGGCGAGGGAGCCGAAGGCACGAGCGTGCCGGGTCAAGCGCCAGCGGCTGAACTGATAGCCCGCCTCGTGGCCCGAGTGGCAGGTGGCGCACGCCATCACGCCGACAAAGCGGGGTGGCTCATCGTTGCTCGCATCCTGCGCCGACTTCTCGACCCTCAGGTCCGTTCGGGCCTCCACCCGCGTCTGACCCTCGGCCGGGACGCTGTGGGAGATCCGAGCTTTCCACGTCTCGAGGTCGAAAGGCGACCAGCCCAGGTGCTCGTGCGATCCCTTGGGTTTGTGGCACATCACACAGTCGCGAAGGTCGGGTTTCTTCAGGCCGTGCCTGGCAGCCTCTTCGGGATCGATCATGATGTCGATGTCGATGTAGTCGCTGCCCGGACCGTGACAACGCTCGCACTGCACGCCATCCTCGAACAGGAAGGTGTCGAGGCGCTGCCAGGGCTCGGTATCCCACGCCGTTGCGTGACAGCCCAGACAAGCACTCGCTTTCTGGGGCTCCTCGGTGACGCCGCTCAGCTCGGCGATCCTCTTGGCGTCGTCGCTCCACAGCACGGCATAGGCCTGGGCGTGCTTGCTGGTTCGCCACTGGCTGAACTGATGACCGGTGGCCGCGCCGGAATGACAGCGGGCACAGACCCGGGCCCCCACGTAGACCGGATTGCGCTCGGCCTGATAGGCGTCCTGTGATAAGGCCGTCCCGGCAAGACCGAAGCCGACCATCAACAGGAGCGCGGCTGCTGTCGACCTACCCACCCGGACCCCTCGTTCGCCGGGGAGCGGCTACAATCGGAGGTGCCAGCCCTGCGGAGGGATCATGTTCAACCCGAATCGCCCACTCCACGCCTGCCACAGAATATCCTGCATTTTAGCCGGACTGTCCACGTGTTTCTCGATGTGGGTGAGCTTGATGCTCATCGCCGGTGGAGTCGCCGGTTTCACGCCGCTTGCCCGGGCCGGGTCCTCCTGTCTCGATTCGGAGATCACGCTGCAATCCTCGGCGCTGGAGCGTTTGGTCGAGGACCCGCAGAGCGTCCTGGCCCAGGAGACACGGTTCTGGGAGGAAGAACCTGCCCAGCGCTTCACCGACGCCTGGGCCGAATCCAATGGCTTCACCATCTCTCGCACGAAGTGGCGCAAGCGAGTGCAACCCTTCCTGGAGCTGAACGCACAGGCACGCCAGGACAGCGACTTGAATCGCACCGCCCGCAGGCTCATCGACGGTCACTCGGACTTCCTTCCCGTCGCCCTGGAGCACGTCTGCTTGTTCCTCCCGGAAGACGTCGATACCGACGTCACCCTCTACCTCACGGCGTTCATCCCTCCACGAGCGTTCGTCACGGGCGGGATCGTGATCAACGTATCCGCGCCCTACTGGCACCACGACGCGTCCCATATCCGCAACAGCCTGATCCACGAGATCTGGCATGTGGGCTATTCGCACCTTCGGCCTCGGCGCGAAGAGGCGCCCCTGGACGACGGCCAGCTCTATTCCATGCTCGAGCAGCTCCAGAACGAGGGCACCGCAACCTATGTGGGCTACCAGGCTCGTGACTCTTTCCCGGCAGCAGGGGAGGAGGACTACCGGATGCTGGAGTCGGAATCCACACGTCGAGAGAAGCTCGAGGCGGTCCAGGGTCTGCTCGTCCGGGCGACCTCCGTGTCGGCCAAGAAGCTGCAACGGTTGTCCTGGGAGATCGGGGTGGAGCGGCGTGCCTACTACATCGCGGGTGCCCACATGGCCGAGACCATCGACCGCGAGCTCGGACGGCAGGAGCTGATCCGCACCCTTCGCGAGGGGCCACGGTCTTTCGTTGCAGCCTATGACACCCTCGTCCCGGCAAACGAGCAGCTGACCTTCCAGGAGGCGCCTGACCGACCTGCGGGCTCGACCCGCTTATCAGGGTGGGCCTGGCTCATCGGTCTGGCCCTGGGAGTCTTGGCCGCGATAGTTTTCTTGCGTCTGCGCCGTCGCGCGCGCGGCTGAAAACGTCTGTCCCACGCCCAGCGGACGGCTGGACCGCAGAACGACGCCAACTACCGTCCCGTGTTCGAGTTGCGCATTGTCGACGAACTGTGAACGGCGTACGCTCCTGACAAGCACGACCTGAGAGTGAGGCCTGTGTTTTCACCAGGAGAAGCCCATGTGTGATCGGGTCCTCAGGGTCTTTCGGGGTCTGTTCCTTTTCCTGGCCGTGGTGAGCCTCGTCAGCCTGGCCCCGGGCGAGCTCGCGGAAGAACCCGCGACGGCCGAGAGCGCCGAAGCGTCCAGCGAGCAGGCTGCCGACACGGATGCCGAGACCGACAACGGACCGGAGATGCGCTTCGGGACCCTGGAGGACGTCTACGGCGACTCCGGAAACAGCTTCCAGGGCGCGATAGGCTTCTACAACGTCCAGGGGACCCCGGCCCAGGCGGTTCCCGCCAACGGCTACGGCATCGGACTAGACGACATGGTCGTCCAGTGGAAGGAGTTCCAGCCGCGCAAGGACACGACCTCGTGCACGCCGATCGCCGACGCCAGCGGCGGCAGTTGCGCCGCGGTCGAGATCGACACCAGCAACCTCTACGAGGGCGGCGTCGCGCTCGGCGTGAGCATCGTCGAGGAGTACCCCTACGACCCCGTCAACTTCAAGAACGACTGCAACGACGACGGCGACTACACCGACCCCGGCGACGACACCGACTGCAACGACAACGGCATTCTCGACATCGTCGCAATCGGGACCTCCGAGTCGCTGGACCGAGAGATCGTCGTCTGCGACCAGGATGCCGACCACCCCACAGTCTATCGGGGCACCATCACGATCTCGGTGACCTACGACGTTCCCGGCGTGCTCTTCCTGTCGACCAGCGGCACGGCGCTGCCTTCGGCCAATATCCAGTACCTGGACCGGGACGACGGCACCGGCAGCGCTTGTCCGAGCTCCGTCGATCCCTCACTCGAGGGCGTGATCTCGGAGTTCACCACGGTGTTCATCCCTCGGGGCAACATCGTGATGGCCGGCTACCACATCGAGGACCACTCCGATCCGGCTTGTTCCGGCGGGGCCGGAGCCAATGGCTGCACCGCCAACTGCTGCGGTGACGGCGATGAGTTCCCCGACACCAACGAGATCATCGATCTCTACATGAGCGTCCAGAACAAGACCGACCGCGCCCTGTCGGACGTCGTGGTCCGTGTCTCGACCAACAGTGACAACGTCGACTGCATCCTCCAGCCGTTCTTCTCGGTCGGCTCCCTGACCGAGCTGGGAACGGCGGGCGACACCGCACTGGCGGGACCGTTCACCTTCAAGGTGGCCAATGTCAGCCGCTCCTCCCTCGGAGAGGCCTTCGGCGCCTCCTTTAACGTCACGATCGCATCGGCGACCTTCGACGCCGTGACGCACCCGCAAGAGCTTCCCCTCGAGATGGACCTCGATTCCAGCGGCGGCGGTTCCACCGAGGCCTGGACGGCAGGATTCGAATCGGGCGGCGGCCAGAACCCGCTGGGCGGCAAGTTCATCCAGCAGGACCTGGATGCGGGCAAGCAGACCCTGGAGCTGTCCGACGGCTGGCGCTGCCAGTACAACGACCCGGACTTCGCCAACGGCAATTCGTACCGGGAAGACCAGTGTTTCCTCGGCTTCACGGCCACCGCCAACAACACCAACGACTGGCACAAGCACACCAAGTCGGACCCCGACGACGGGCGAGCCCGCAGCGGTTCCAGCTCGCTGCACTACGGCTACCACTCCGGCTCCGCCCCCAATGACGACACGATGAAGATGAAGCAGCTCGACGGCGCCGTCGTCGAGGACGACGAGATCATCAACGTCGGCACGGTCGGCGCACCGAAGCTCGAGTTCTGGCACCAGATCTCGTTCATGGATAGCCGGGGATCCAGCACCCCGGCCGGCGAGGCGGCCGACCGGGCCGTCGTTCACCTCCAGCTTCACGACGCCGCCAACAGCTCGATAGGCGACTGGATCAAGATCTATCCCTTCGAGAATGTCTACGACGTTCAGGGAACCGATCAGTTCAGCAACTGCCTCTTCGATCCCACCGACGACGGGAACGACGAGGACTCGTTCTTCTCCGACGATCCGACCGAGACCACCGGCCCGTCGTCGACCTGCTTCCCGGAGTTCGTCTTCGGGTTCCAGGGCGACACCGACTGGCAGAAGTTCTACAGCCAGGAACGCGTCGGCCGTGCGACGGATGCGGCAGCCGATCCCACCCTGTCCACCGGACTGGGCGATGCCGGCTTCGCCGGCACCGGCCCGGGCACGTGGGTCAAGACGAGCTTCGACCTGTCCCGGTTCCGCGGCCGCCGCATCAAGCTGCGGTTCGTGGCCACGACGATCGAGCTCGGGACCACGGTCGACTACCTCGCCGCCGGCTTTCCCGGCAACAGCTCGTTCGAGGACGGCTGGTACATCGATGACGTCGAGATCGCCGAGGCCATCACCAGCCCGGCGACGCTGTCGGTCGACACCAAGACCAACGCCACGATCCCGGGTTGTGGTGCCCCTTGCGGGTACATCACGCCGGTCCTCGAGGTCGACCCGACGTCCCTCGACGGACCAGGGCAGGTCGTCGAGCTTTCTGCGGTGAGTTCCACCGCCGACAGGTGCACCGACGGCACCCTGCAGTTCCAGTTCTGGAACAACTCCGGCGCCAGCACCACCGTGCTCTCCCTGGCGGACGGCGACGTCCTGATGAAAGACTGGAGCGACAACCCTGTCTTCATCGACTCACCGATCGTCGACACCACCTACGGTGTCAACATCCGGTGCAGCTCCGATCCGACGTGCACCACCCAGACCGACGAGGCGGTGCTATCCCGGCTGGTAACCGTGGCCTGTCCGGACAACTCCGTGACGGTGACGGGCGCCACCGCGTTCGGTCTGAACCTGACGTGGAACACCAAGAACCAGATCACCTGGGAGAACACCATCCTGACCGTCGACCTCCTGCGAGGCGATCTCCTGAACCTGAGGTCGACCGGCAACTACACGACATCCGTGCTCAGCTGCCCGGCCGACTCTCAGCTCGCTTCCTCCTGGAATGTCGGTTCGCCGACCGCGGGTCAGGCGTGGTTCTTCCTGGTTCGACGCGAGGACACGTTCTGCAACGAGGACGCCGGATCGTACAGCACCAAGGCGGCCTCCGAGCAAGGATCGACTCCGTTCTCCGGCTCGGCTCGCGACGTGGGCCTCAACGCCGCGTCGACTCCTCCCGCCTGCGGGGTAACGCCGTAGCAGCGAATCGCGGATGCGATTTCGGGGGTTCCGGGCCGGCGGACAAGAGCGACACGAGGGAATGACCCGGAAGCGTCTCCATCGCCCCGTCACGCCGACCCGGCTCATGGTCGGAATTCAAGGGTAGTCCTTTCGCAACAAGAGAATCCCCACCCTTTTTGGGGAACGGCCAGGGCCGGAACGGCAGGCCTGATACGGCCGGAAGCCTCCACAGACCCGGCACTTTTGGCGATCTCCCGGCGCTTCCTTGACCCTGGCCCCGGCGGACCTAGATTGACCGCGTGGGGGTCCGGTCCCCCCCTGGGGCGATGCCGGCGAGGTGTGCCGGGCCGGTGCCCGAGAGGAGCCCACATGGCTGAACAGGCCGAGGCCGGCGTGCGCCAGGCGCTATACGACCTGCAGCGCTATCTCTCCGATCAGCTCGCGCCCATGATGGTGGCCGACGCCGTCGAGCTCCTTCTAAGGTGTCCTCCCGAACTGGTCGCCAACGAGATCCAGGGGTGGGTCGACGCGCAGTTCCGCGCTCCCGACCCCGGGCTGACCGTCTCCGATTGTGTCTACCACGCCATGAAGAAGCTCCACTTGATGGCCGAGTTCGACCTGATCGAGAAGCAGATGCTCGAGGTCTATATGGAGGGACTGGGCGAGATCGTCGTCGGTCTCTGTCCCGAGGGGGACCGCGAGTTCCTGCGAGAGAACCTGCACCGTCTCGGTCAGATCGAGGATGCCACGGCCTCGCGCGTCGCGGTCCTCCATCGCCAGGGGGGCGGACGCGAAGCCGCACCGCCGCCAAGGGACTCGGATCCTACGGAGCTGTCCCGAGGGATGCGTCAGTTCTCGATCCTGATCGAGCGCCTGGCTCGAAACGTCGAGCAGGGCGACGGCTCCGGACCGAGCGACGATCTGGCGAGGCACGCCTTCGCCTCGGCGGCGGTCAACTCCAAAAACGAACAAGACTTTCAAAGAAACGTCCAGCAGTTGAGCCGCCTCGGCATCGACTCCCGCATGGATCAAGTCTTCCGCTCGCTCGGCGCCGGACTTCCCGGCTGGACCCTGCCGGTACCGGCGGGCGGTGAGCCGGACGCCTCGGCCCTGCCACCGAGCCGCTCGGCCGTAGCCATGCGTCGGATTCTCGAGATGACGGAAGACCCCGAGGAAGGCGCCCGACGATTCAACGAGATGATGCAGGCCGCCATCGAGCAGTTCAACGAAGGCCGGCTCGTTCAGGCGATGACGATGCTCGAGCTGGCGGAGCGGATCGTTTCCGAGAAAAAGCTCGACGCCGAGGTCGTCAAGAGCATGCGCGGCCGTGCCCACGAGACGCTCTCGCCCGAGAAGCTGCGGGAATTCTCCGATCGGCCCGAGAAACACAACGCGCTTCGATCCGTTCTCGGTTTCTTCCCGGCACTGACCCCGAAGGGTCTGCTCCGCGACCTTCACGACGAAGAGCGTCGCGAGCGACGGAAGCTGCTCCTGGCGTTGCTCGAGGTCCACGGCATCCCGGTGCGTGTCCTGGCGCTGGAGCTGCTCGAGGCCACCCTCGACGGTGCGGGGTCCGATCCGGACGGGTTCTTCCGTCGGAATCTGGTCTTTCTTCTCCGGCGAATCCCGCGTCCCGCGGACGCCCCGCTCGACCGCGAGCTCGACTTGCTGATGAAGCTCTCCGGGTGGGGGCATCCTCCGCTGGTCATCAAGGAAGCGATCGCGGCACTCGGGACGATTCCGAGGCCCGAACCGGAGCGGGTCCTGATGAAACGACTGGCCGAAATGGAAGAGATGCTGGTCGAGAACGATTCCGGAAGTGACGATTCCGACGAGCTGATCGGCCTGGTGGACCGGGCGGTCGCGGCCCTGGCGCAGCTCGGCACGACCAATGCCTACCGCACGATCGTGACCCACGCCCTCAAGCGAGAGCCGAAGCTCGGCGACACGGCGGCGCGGCTGGACGAGCTGGCGGATCAAGATCTCTCTGGCGACCGTGAGCTGGTCACGCGGATCGTGAAGATCCTGCAAGACGAGCTTCCATCGAAGGTGCTCGGCTTCGTCGTCAGAAAAGGTGACGGCCGGACCGTCCATCTCATCCGGGCTCTGTCCGGAACCACCGCGCCCGTGGTGCGCCAGGTCCTCGAGGATGTCGCGGCGCGCTTCCCGGAGCAGGACATTGCCGAGGAGGCCAGGAAGGCCCTGGCCAGTATCGGCGCCACGCCGCAGGCGACGGAGGCGCCGTCGAAGACCCTGACCGGCGACGTCGAGCTGTTCGGTCTGCCCAATCTCTTCCAGACCCTTGCCGACTCGCAGGTCACCGGAGTTCTGACACTCGCCGACCGCGAGGGAGAAACCGCCGGCGTGCTGTCCTTCGAGCAGGGCAAGATCCACGGCTGCCAGGTCCACTCCCTGCGCGGCGATGCCGCGGTCTATCAGCTCTTCGAGAAGCCGGTGCCGGGAACCTTCACCTTCACCAGCCAGTCCTCGAAGACTCTTGAGTCGGATGCCGGTACACCTCCGATGGAAGTACTGCCGTCGATTCTCGAGGCCATGCGGCGACACGACGAGTTCACGCAGGCCCGGGTGCTCGTGCCCGACGACAGCAGTTTCAAGCCGGGGGCGGAGAAGCCGAGGCCCATGGAAGACGAACCCGACCTCGCGCTGACGCGAGCCGTGTGGGACAAGGCTTCAGGCGGCGTAACGCCGGATACCTGCGAGTCGGTACTCCCGTACGATTCCTACCGCATCCGGCGCCTCTACGCTCACTGGGTCGAGAGCGCGGCGCTGGAGACGCGCTAGTCGACGACCCTCGCGGGTAGCCTGAAACCGGTAGCACACGGCCCGGTCAGAGTCGCGGGTTGATTGTGGACCATTTCGGTCTTGAAATACATCCGACGCGACGAGCGCCCCCCGCTCTCGTATCTATACTGCTACTGAAACCGGCCAGTGTCCGGGGCATTTCGCTTCGGCAACGCGGTTTCGCTTCAGGAGAGATCGTCGCGACTCGAGCTACTCGAGACGCCCATCGGGGTCGAACTCCATGTCACAAGTCGAAGAGAGTCAGAAGTCGGGCAAGGCCCGAGCGTCCGGATCGTCAAAAGAGAAGAGCCCTCCCGAGATCCTCGTCAAGGTCTCGTGGTGCAAGGGTTGCGGGCTGTGCGTCGAGTACTGCAAGCGCGGTGTTCTCGAGATGGAGGGGGTGCTTCCCATCATCACGGACGCCGAGAAGTGCAATCGCTGTCTGCAGTGCGAGGTGATCTGCCCCGATTTCGCCATCGAGGTTCGAGACGGCGAAGTCGAGCTCGTCAACGGGAAAGAAGGGGACAAGTCATGAGCACGGGGCTGGTCACCCCCGTAAGGGTGATGTCCGGAAACGAGGCCTGTGCCTTGGGCGCGATCGCCGCCGGAATCCGGTTCTTCGCCGGGTACCCCATCACGCCGTCGTCCGAGATCGCCGAGGAGCTTGCAGAGCGTCTGCCTCTCCAAGGTGGCGTCTTCATTCAGATGGAAGACGAGATCGCTGCCATGGGGGCGATCATCGGAGCCTCCCTGACCGGCGCGAAGGTCATGACGGCAACCAGCGGGCCGGGGTTCTCGCTCAAGCAAGAGAACATCGGCTTTGCCTGCATGGCCGAGGTGCCGTGCGTGGTAGTCAACGTCCAGCGGGGCGGCCCGAGCACCGGGCTGCCGACCATGCCTGCCCAGGGTGACGTGATGCAGGCGCGGTGGGGAACTCACGGGGATCACGACATCATCGCCGTGGCGCCGTTCTCGGTGGCCGAGAGCTTCGACCTGACGGTTCGCGCCTTCAATCTCGCCGAGAAGTACCGCACTCCGGTGATCGTGCTGCTCGACGAGACCGTCGGGCACACCACCGAGAAGGTCCGGCTGCCCGAGACGGTCGAGACGGTGGACCGTATCGGTCCCGACGCGCCGCCGGACAAGTACCTGCCTTACCGCCATGCCGAAAGCGGCGTGCCGCCCATGGCGAGCTTCGGCACCGGGGGCTACCGGTTCCACGTGACCGGCCTGGCTCACGACGAGACCGGCTTCCCGACCAACAATCCCGTCGAGATCGACAAGCTCAACCGGCGGATCAACGCCAAGACCACCCTTCATCGCGACGACATCGTGGACTTCGACGCGATTCACTGCGACGACGCCGAGCTCGCGGTGTTCGCCTACGGCTCCACCGCCCGGTCCGCCCGGCAGGCGGTCCTCGAGGCGCGGGGCAAGGGAATCCCGGTGGGGTTGTTCCGGCCGAAGACCCTGTGGCCGTTCCCGGATCGCGAGGTTCGCGAGCTGGGTGAGCGTGTCGAGGTGATTATCGTCCCGGAGATGAACCTCGGCCAGATGGCTCACGAGGTCGAATGGGCCGCGCGCGGAGGCTGCAGGACGGTACCGTTCGGTCGGGTGGACGGGCAGCAGATACGGCCTACTCAGATACTGGAGCTCATCGAGAAGGAGGCCCGCTCTCGATAGGGCGGGAAACCGAATGGAAAGAACCGACTACGACAAGTACCTCAGGCTGGAGAAGTTCCCCCTGATCTGGTGCCCCGGCTGCGGAGACGGGATCGTCCTGAAGGCGATCCTGCGTGCCGTCGACCGGCTCGGTATCGATCAGAACGACGTCTGCATGGTCTCGGGGATCGGGTGCTCGAGCCGGACGCCGGGCTACGTCGACTTCAACACCCTGCACACCACCCACGGCCGCGCCCTGACGTTCGCGACCGGTGTGAAGATGGTTCGCCCCGACCTGCACGTCATCGTCGTCACCGGCGACGGCGACGCCACCGCCATCGGCGGCAACCACTTCATTCACGCCGCCCGGCGGAACATCGACATCACGGTGCTGCTGTACAACAACTGGATCTACGGGATGACCGGGGGCCAGGCCTCCCCGGCGACGCCCATGGGCAAGAAAGCCTCCACGGCGCCGTTCGGCACCATGGAGCACGGCTTCGATATCGTCGCCCTCGCCGCCGGGGCGGGCGCCTCGTTCGTGGCGAGGGAAACGGTCGCCAAGCCGATCCTCCTCGACCGCCTCATCGAGCGCGCGATCCTCAAGAAAGGGTTCTCGCTGGTAGAGGTGATGACGCCGTGCCCGACGACCTACGGGCGCCGCAACAAAGAGGGGGACGGGGCCGCAATGACGGAGTACCTCAAGGTCCACTCCGTGCCGATGGCCAGGGCCGACAAGATACCCGAAGAAGAAATGGAATCAGCCATCGTTACCGGGGTGTTCGTGGATGACGACAAGCCCGAGTACACCGCAGAGTACGCCCGCATGGTAGAGAGACTCAGGGAGTCGAAAGTCGCCGGTTGACACCGCACCGGTCCGGGAGAGCTGTCATGGCGTCGCGCTACGAGATCCGCTTGAGTGGTGAGGGCGGCCAGGGCCTGGTCCTGGCAGGCAAGATCCTCGCCGAGGCTGCTGCAATTTACGACGATCGCAATGCCACCCAGAGCCAGTCCTACGGCCCCGAGGCTCGCGGGGGCGCGAGCAAGTCCGAGGTCATCATCTCGGATGGCGAGATCGACTATCCCAAGGCCGAGAACCTCGACATGCTCCTGGCGCTGACCCAGGAGGCCTTGGACAAGTACCACCAGGAGCTCAGGCCCGGAGGCCTGCTGGTCGTCGATTCCGATGCCATCTCGCGCATGCCGGAAGGGGACTGGCGAGTGGTGCGGGTGCCCCTGGCGCGCCTGGCCCGCGAGAAGCTGGGCAAGGCGGTCGTGGCCAACATCATCGCTCTCGGTCTGATCGTCCGGCTGTCGAAGGTGGTCACCGAGGAGGCCGCCGAGCAGGCCATCCTCGCCCGGGTTCCGCGCGGCACGGAGGAGCTCAACCGCCAGGCGTACCGGCTCGGCCTCGAGTCCGCCGAACAGGTCGCCGTGACGTCAAGCTCCTGATCCGGTAGTTCCCGGGAGGCCGCCATGGACCGCGCCTTCCAGCGTCTCGTCGTTCGGTCCCGCCCGCTGGGGAATCACGCCCGCAAATACCTCCGCACGGTCGAGAAGCACGGCGAGCGTCTCCTGACCTGCCTGGACCGCGCCGGTGAGCTCAGCCGCGTTCACACCGATCGTTGCGCGCCGTCGCTCGCCGACGATTTTGACCGCGTGGCCGCCGCCGCAGCCGACGAAGACGAAGCGCTCCGGCTGCTGGGCACGTTCTACGGGATCCAGTTCCTCCACCAGAACGCCCGCTCCCTCGAGCGTCTCGCCCTCGACCTCACCGAAGAGCCCGACCGGCTGCCGTCCTACCGTGCCTTTCTCCGGAGGGTCGAGGACGATTTCTTCCGGCTGGTCTCGGCCTACGTGATCCGAGTGCTCCGCGTGCTCGTTCCGTCCTCTCCGCCCGGTCCCTATCTCATCTGCGCCGTCGGGACGCGTGGACATCAGGACGACATCGACGTCGCGGTCATCGACGAGGGGGGGGACGCCCGCCCGGCCCTGGAGCACATCTTCGCGCGCCTCTCGGGACAGATGCTCCGCTATGCGAGCACACTCGACTACTATCTCTCGGGCTCGGTCGGAGTCGAAGGCTACTGTGTGAGTCTCAAGGAGATGCGGAGGGCGCTCCGGTCGGAGCGCCCCGATTTCGTGGTCGTGACGGAGCTGCTCAGGGCCGAGCCCCTCACCGGCAGCCGGGCTCTCTACCGCGGTCTCCGCCGCGACGTGATCGCCGACTACTTTCACCGTCCGGGAAGTGACAACACGCGCCACGAGCTCTACCTCCGTGGGATCCTGGGCGAGATCCGAGCCCTGCTTCTTCGTCCCGCCCCGTCGGATTCGGTCCACCCCAAGGACGACGGTCTCCGGCTCGTCATCGGCTTGACTTCGGCGATGAAGGTGATCGAGGGACTTCGGGCGACCCAGTCCCGCGACCTGTTGATCCAGCTGAGACAGCACCGACCCGACCTGGCTCGACACCTGGCCCCTCTGGAAGAGAGCCTCGTCTTCCTCGACACCTTTCGCCACCTGAGCCAGACCCTCATCGCCGAGGAAGAGGAGATTCAGGTCGAGGGCGAAAGCGCGGGCGAGAACCTCGAAAGTATCGCCGCCGCCATGGGGTATATCGATCGAGGTCCGGTTCGAGCGGCCGACCAGCTTCTCGTCAACTACCACGAGGCGGTCGAGGTCGTGCACAAGGTGGCGGAGCCGCTGATGGTGCAGGTCGCCCACCACCTGGCCGAGGTCAGCCGGTTCTCTCGCTGGACCCGCAAGCGCCAGCCCGAAGAGGCGCCCCCGGACCTCGCGCGGCAGTTCGTCCGGGTGATGCGGCACTTCAGGGGCGTCAGGTTCTGGGACGATCTCCTCGACGCGCTCTGCGCCCCGGACGGCCGGCTCCTCCGGGCATTCGTCGAGAGCTTTGCGGGACTCTCCGATAAGGATCGGCGGTCCGTGGCGCGCAGTTACGCCGACTGGGGGATCGAGGTTCCCTACACCTTTCTGACCATTCAGACGCTCGTGGCCCAGGCCGGCGGCAACCGGGAGGGTGGCGCCGGAGTCGAGATCAGCTCGGCCTTTCTCGAGCGGCTCGCCGGACGCAACGAGAACATTCGAGCCCTCGCCAGGGTATTCAGCTTCTATCCCGACCTCATGAACCGGTTCCTCTTGACCCTCGACAAGGATGCTCTCGGGCGTCTGCAGGCGATCCTGCAAGCGGCGATCGGAAACCCCGAGGTTGCCGCCGCAAGAGATCGCCTGCTGTCGTTGATCGAGGTGCATCAGGGCACGAGCCGGTACGTCAAGCGCGTCCTGGCCCGTGTGACCGTTCGGCATCCGTCGACGGTGCTGGCGCTGTCCGACAACGCCGCCCTGCAAACGATGGCCCAGGGGCGTCTGGCGGCGGGAGAGCGCCACCCCAGAGCCGCAGAGCAAAAGGGTCTGCTTGGCGACTTCTACGACATGGAGTTCCTCCGGGTGGCCATGGGGACCCTCCGGGGCGCCTCACGGTCCGACACTTGCGCGGCCTTCGCCGAGCTGACGACGAACTACCTGACCGCCCTGTTCGACGTCTGCCTCCGGGAAGCCGAGCGGGAGGCGGGCCGGCGGCTCACCGATCGGGCCCTACCGGCCCTCTACCTCACCGGGGGCAATTCGCGAGGACGCCCCTACGATGAAGACTACGACCTGGCGGTGCTGACCGCGGCCGAGGACACCGAGTCTCGTGAGCTCGCGGAGCGGACCATCGTCCTGATGAATCGACAGATCGCCCGCCGGGGCGTCATCGCGCAGTACCACTTCGGCAACCGGCTCGGCAGGTTCGTCACCGGTCTCGACGAGCTGATCGAGTGGCTGTCGGGGCCCGACGAGGACCTGTTCGTCGACCACTGCCAGCTTCTCGGCTCGAGGCTGATCGTGGGAAGCCAGAAGGTGGAGCAGGAGCTGGTCGAGCGAATCCTCCGCCCGCAGGTCTTCGAGCGCTGGGAAGAGTTCACCGAGAGCCTCCGCCGAGAGATTCACGCCCGCCGCGAGCGGTACCACGACATCAAGGAAGGCGTCATCCACCTCAAGGAGATGCCGGGGGGGCTGCGCGAGCTGGACCTCGCCCTCATGGCCACCGGCGCGCGCCTGGGACTTCGCGATCTCACCGGCGAAGGGCTCTACGACCGGCTCACCATCCGCGACCCGGACAACGCAGAGAGCTACGTGGTCCTCAGCGAGGCCTGTCACTTCCTGGTTCAGCTCCGCTCGGTCTACCGGGTCGGCGTCGCGGCCTCCGACGTCATGGAGCGCGAATACCTGACTCCGACCGCCAGGATTCTCGGCTACGACGGTGGGACGGGACAGGAGCCCGCCGAGCAGCTCTTCCGGGAGATCCGCGAGCGGGCAGCAGAGGCCTCCGGCGCCGTCGATCGACTCCTCGCGAGCGAGAGCGTCGGCCGCGGGCGATAGGGGACTCCCGACGTGCGGTGCTCGAACACCGGCTCCGACACGATCCTCGTGGGCCTCCACCGCGTGGGGCTCGTCGGGCTCCGTGCCGCGCTCGAAAAGGCCGATGGGGCCGGACTCGAGGATCGAGATGCGATCCTGGATCTGCTGATCGAGACCCTCGCGGCCGACAACTACATTCCCGAGTCGCAGCTCGAGCCGTTCCGCGTCGCGATCTGGCGAGAGTATCTGCGCCGCAAGGGGGAGGACATCCGCCCGTTCTATTCCGAGATCGAGGTGACCGTCGCCGGGCCGCCCGGTGGAGACCGCGACCAGTTCGTGGGGATGATGCGCTCGGTCTTCGGCGACTTCGAGCTGAAACCCGTGATCGCATTCGCGCAGGGCGGCGAGGGCGGCGCGGATCCCCGACTCGTCATCGACGACGAGACCATTGTCCGAGGCCTTCAGAGCCGCCGGAGCTTCAAGTCGGCGGTGCACAAGAGCATTTCGGACTGGTGACCCGGCTGAAAGGGTTAGGAGGCGCGGGTCGTCTCCGAGATCGAACTACAACGTCGGGCCTCGTCAGTTGCCCCGTGCGTCGCCCCGTCTGAGATTCAACACCTGCCCCGGAGGGGGCTCCGCCGTCACCACGATCGTCCGGGTGGTCGTGTCGGACTCTTCCCGGTCGTCCACGACGGTCAGCGTGGCGGTGTAGGTTCCGACCGAGGTGTAAACGTGCGTGGGGTTGACGCCGTTGCCGGTCCCACCGTCTCCGAAATTCCAGGTCCAGGAAACGATCGAGCCGTCGGGGTCGCTCGAGCCCGAGGCGTCGAAGTTGACCGTCAACGGTACGACACCCGACGCCGCATCGACGGTGAAGCTCGCGATCGGAGCCTCGTTGTCGGGTGGCGGGGGCGCCGCGGCGTAGGGGCCCGCATCCCGATTCTGGTCGATCTCCGCCGGGTCGAGAGCTCGGTCGTAGATCGCCACCAGGTTGAGATCCCCGAGCCAGGGGCGGTCGTCGCCGCCGGCCTCGTTGGCCACCAGAAGGTGATAGAGGTCGTTCCAGCCGGTGAGATCACCCCCGGCCGTCAGGGCCGCGGTCTCGACGCCGTCGATGAAGATCTTCTGGGCTCCCGAGACGTTGTGGGTGAAGACGACGTGAAAGACGCGGATGTCCAGAGATCCCGACGGGGATTGAAGGGACGGGATGCCGTTGTCGGTCGTCGTGGTCGAGCGAAGGCGCACGTCCCAGGTGTCGGCACGCTGCCCGAGCGTGAAGTTGCGAGCCGAGGCATTCGCGGAGAGGCTCACGATGCCCGCCGGGCCGTCCTGCAAAGTGTCGGCCGGCCGCACCCATGCCTCGACGGAGATCTCGCCGCTCGCCTGAGCGGCATCGACGACCTTGGTGGCGGCGACGCCGGAATCCAGGATCGTGGAGCTGTCGAGGGTCAAGCCGCTCTCGATCCAGGTTGCCGCGGCTGCGTCCGCGAGGGTGAGGTCCAGCGGCGCGCCGACACCGGAGCGGTCGGTCACGGTCGCGCCCTGTCCCTCTTCGAACGTATAGAGGACGATCAGGCCGTCGGTGACGCGAGTGCCGGAGGGATTGACGCGCAGTAGCGCCGGGTCGGTCTCGGTGCTACCCGCCGCGTTGGAGACGACGCACGAAAATGAGGTACCGTCATCCTGGAGCGCAGCGCGATCGAGAGTGTGGCGATCGCCGGTGGCGCCGGAGATGTCCGTTCCGTTTCTCTTCCATTGATAAGACAGCGGAGCGGTTCCGTCGGCCGCGACCGAGAAGACGACGCTCTGCCCTTCGGTGACGGTCCGGCCCTGGGGTTGCGTCAAGACGGCGGGCGGCGTCGGCGCGATGTCGACGGTGAAGACCCCGGTGCCCGAACCGAAGACCTGATCCGGGTTGATGACGTCGATGTCGATGGGTCCGGTCGCCGCACCGCTGCCGAGGGTCACGTCCGCCACCAGCTCGGAGCAGGAGCTGACCGTGACCGAGTGCACCTGCACGTCCGGGCTGGAGAGCTCGACGGTGGCGCCGGGCTGAAAGTTCGTGCCCGTGACGAGGATGTCGAGTCGCTGCCCCTGCTCTCCACGGGAGGGGGTGGCATTCACGACGGTCGGCCTCGCCCAGCCCGATACCTCGTTCGAGAAGGCGTCGCTCTCCTGGTTCGATGTGTCGAAGGCCTTGACCGACACGAACCACGTCGTGCAGTCGGCCAGGCCCGTCAGCGTGTGCTGGGTCACCGTGGCGAGATCGATCTGAGCGGTGTAGTTGCCGGCAGAGGTGCCGTAGTAGATTCGGTAGCCGTCCAGGTCGGTGTCGGAGACCGGATCCCACGCGAGGCCGATCGTTCCCGCTGCGACGGGAGAAGAGGCGACAACGCAGACGAACGACAGCAGCAGGGTGACTCGGGGACGGTGCCGAACCGACATGCGGCTCTCCTTGCGCTTGACCCCGAATACACGCGACCCTTGATTGCTGATTCCGTGCCAGCCGAACCGGGCCACGCCTGACGCGGCCGGAAAGCCGGGCTCTGACCGTTTTTGTGGGGAAGATCCGCGCGACGATCGGCCGCGTCGCTGCCGGAATCACGAAACCGTCTTACCGTTTCGTCTCAGCGGGATACGCAGGTGAATGCTGCCCGGGCGAGGACGCGGTCTTCGCGGTCGCGCACCTCCACGGTCCACGACCCGAGGCCCCACAGCGTCTTGTTGCTCTGGGTGCGCCAGTGCGAGCCGCCGATTACCAGATCGATCGACTGCACCGCCGCTCCTTCGTGGAGCCAGACGTGACGGATGCGCTCTCCCCGTCGCCCGCCCAGCACCCGCGTCAGGAACCAGACGACCTCACCCTCCCGGAACTGGTCATCCCGGTCGACAAGCCGGTGGTTGACGACCTTACGGCCGACCCCGAACTCGTCGACAACCAGTCCGCCGTGGTCGGCGCCGGCATCGATCGGGGAGGGTTCGGCGTCCGTCTCGGCGGCGGGTTCGGCCGGCCGATCGGTGGCCTCGGGCTGCGCTTCGGGGGTGGCCGGGTCTCCGCTCGGCGCGGGCGGGGGAGCGGCGGACGTGGAGGGCGTCGCGGTGTTCGTGAGGTCGTCGAGGGTTGCCGCGGACGAGGCGGCGGGCTCGGTTTCCTCATGATCTCCGCCGAGGACTCCGAAGAGGACCCACACGATCGCGATTAGAAGGGGAATCCCGATCAGGGCCGCGACGAGGGCAAATCGCCTGCGGTCCGGTCTTTCCTCCGGAGTTCTCAGGAGCTCCGTAAACGCGGCCGCACGGACGTCGCTTCTCCTCGGCGGCTCGACATGGGCAGAAGAAGCCGGCTTCATTTCCTGAGGGGGCTCCGGCTCCTTCAAGGTCGGCTCCTCCACGGGCGATCCTGTGGGTTCCGGGACGGGAACCTCGGCGGTCTCCTCTTGCAGGACCTCCGACGGCGCTTCATCGGCCTCTTCGGTGGGCGCGTCCTCGATGGGCATCGCGTGCGGGAGGTCGTCGGGTTCGTCTTGCAGGGCCTCGGCGGGAATCTCCTCGTGCGGAGTCTCGTCGGGCTCGTCCTCGACAGGCTCGGCCTGCGGGGGCTGCGCCGGCATCTCCGGGCGGACCATGATGGGTTTCGTCGGGTGGCCCCCGGGCGGCTCGTTCATCTTCCGGGCCTGTTGCTCGCGGTCGTAGTCGGCCAGCAGCGGCCGGGGATCGAACTTGAGCACCTCGGCGTAGGCCCGGATATAGAGCTTGCCGAACGCGCGACCCGGCAGGGACTCGAACTCGTTGCGCTCGAGCGCCTCGAGGTACGAGAGTCCGATCCCGGTCGCGGTCGAGATCTCCTCGATCGCCATATCGTGGCTCTCGCGTTCCCGCCTGAGCTTCTCGCCGAAGCTGGACATCCGAAAACCTCGCGCCGATTCAGGCCGTGGGATGCCAGGAGCTTCCGAGCTCGCCCACGACATCCTCCACGGCGTCGAGCAGGGCACACTCCCGAACCGCCGCGGCCATGTTGTTGTGGTCGACGAACAGCGGACGATCCACGTCAAGATGCTCGACGACGTTTCTCACCGCCGCGTGCGCCGCCCGGGTGCCCACGCCGGGCGTGTAGTCTCGGAAGTCGAGGGCCTGGGCGGCGGCGATCGCCTCGATCCCGAGGATCCCATGAGCGTTGTCGAGGATCTGGCGGGCCTTCAGCGCTCCGTTCATGCCCATGCTGACGAAGTCTTCCTGGTCGGCCGCCGCGGGGATGGACTGGATGCACGACGGAGTGCTCAGGATCCTCTGCTCGACGATCATCATGTCGGCCGTGTACTGGCTGAGCATCAGGCCGGAGTAGATCCCGGCGCCCTTGGTCAGAAACGCGGGTAGATCGGCGCTCAGGGCCGGGTTCAGCAGGCGATTCAGGCGCCGTTCCGACAGCACGGAGATCATGGTGATTCCGGCGGCCAGCATGTCCAGCGGCATGCTGACCGGCGTGCCCTGGAAGTTCGCGCCGGTGAGGACCAGGTCCTCTTCGGTCACGAAGACCGGATTGTCCGCGACGCCGTTGAGCTCGATCTCCACCTGCTTCCGGGCGTAGTCCATCGAGTCTCTCAGGGCGCCGATGACCTGGGGCGTCGAGCGCATCGAATAGGCGTCCTGCACCCGGACCTTCACCTTGCCGCTGATCAGGTCCGAGCCTTTCATCACCTGGATGAGATTCCGTGCGCTGGTCACCGCACCTCGGAAGCCGCGCAGCTCGTGGAGCTTGCTGGTGTACGGCTTCATGTTCGCCTTGAGCGCTTCGAGGGTCATGGCGGCGGTGATCTCGGCCTGCTTGATCCAGCGCTCGGCGTCGTACAGCAGCAGCGCCCCGATTCCGGTGATGACGTTCGAACCGTTGATCGCCGAGAGGCCGTCGCGGGCCTCCAGGCCGGGGACGGGGATCCCGGCTTGGGACAGGGCGCTCGCGGTCGGCATCCGCTTGCCGCGGTAGAAGCACTCACCCTCTCCCATCAGGCTCAGCGCGACCTGGCTCATGGGCGCCAGATCGCCACAGGCTCCGACGCTTCCCTTCTCGCAGACCACGGGGGTGATTCCCTCGTTCAGCATGGCCAGATAGGTCTGGGGGATCTCCAGGCGGCAACCGGAGTAGCCCTTGGAGTGCAGGTTGACCCGCCCGAGCATCGCTGCGCGCACGACGTCGGTCGAAAAAGGCTCCCCGATGCCTGCCGCATGGTTGTAGATCAGATACCGTTGAAAGAGCTTGACCTGCTCGTCGTCGAGCGCCACTTCCGACAGCTCGCCGATGCCGGTGTTGATGCCGTACATCACCTCGTGGGAGGCGAGCTTGCGCTCCAGCATCTCGCGGCACCGCCGGATCGCCTCGACCGCTTCAGGGGCGAGCTCGACCGTTTCCCCGTGCCTGGCCACGGCGACGACGTCCTCGACGGTCAGACCCTGCCCATTCAGGATGATTCCCATGTTTTGGAGCTCCCTATGAGGGGACCTCGGGCGGCCGGCGGCGGCCGGAACCCGCGGTGGAACAAAGCATCATAGATCAAGCGGCGGGTTCTGGAAATGCCCCGAGACGGAGATGCCTTTGGGGGCCGGGGGACCTGCAATTCCGTCGCGAGAGGTGCTAGAGTGTGTCCTCTTTGCCGCCGCCGGGTGTTGGCCTCGGCGGCGCCGACCCGAAAGACGCCGTCCCCGGGCCGACCGGGGGCAACCTCCACGATTCGTGATCGTACCGACGGAGAGAAGACATGACGAACAGCACCAGGAAGACAGTGAGCACGGAAGCTACCCAGGGAAAGGTCGGCACCACGACCAAGCCGAGGGCGCGGAAATCCACAGCAAGAAAGCCTGCCGCGAAGAGGGTTGCGACCCGGAAGGCGTCGGCGAGGAAGCCACTCGCGGAGTCGGAGCGCCTGCACATGATCGCCGAGGCGGCCTATTACCTCGCCCAGAAGCGCGGCTTCTCCGGCGGGGATCCGGTGAGCGATTGGATCGCCGCCGAGTCCGAAATCAATACCCGGCTGGGTCAGGAACGAACCCAATAGCCGAGGTCGTCTCGGGGTGATCCCGACCGGGCTCCACGCTCCGGGATGGGGTATTCTGTCCTGACGGGACCGCGGCCCGTGGCGGCTCCCGACGGCACCCTCAGCCGGGGGAATACCGCGTGCGGATCGAGGCGGGCCAGAACCTGCTGCACTATCGCCTCCTCGAGAAGATCGGCGAGGGCGGCATGGGTGTGGTCTGGAAGGCGACCGACACCCGGCTCAACCGCGAGGTGGCACTCAAGCTCCTGTCGGCGGATCTCGGAAAGGACTCCGAGAGGGTCCAGCGGCTCGATCGAGAAGCCCGGGCCGTCGCTGCGCTGAATCATCCGAACATCGTCACCATCCATTCCATCGACGAGTGCGACGGCCGGCGCTTCCTCGTCATGGAGCTCGCCCGCGGTGCGACTCTGGACAAGGTGGTCCCCGACGGCGGTCTGCCGCTGCCGCGGTTCTTCGAGCTGGCCGTCGCCATGGCCGACGCGGTGAACGCCGCACATGAGCGCGGCGTGACACACCGCGATCTCAAGCCCCGCAACATCATGGTCAACGAGCAGAGCCGGTTGAAGATCCTCGACTTCGGAATGGCCAAGTCTCCCGAGCCCCCCGTCGCGTCGGACGCGTCGGACGCGACCACGGCGTCGCTCTCGCGGGAGGGGCGCCTCGAGGGCACGATTCCCTACATGTCTCCCGAGCAGGTCAACGGCCTCACCATCGATCACCGCTCCGACCTGTTCTCGGTCGGGGTGGTGCTATACGAGATGGCGACCGGCCGTCGCCCGTTCCTCGGCGAGACGGCGGCCCAGCTCATCGCGGCGATCCTGCGCGACGAGCCCCGACCGGTGACGGAGCTCCGGCCGGAAGTGCCGCGCCAGCTCGAACGCATCATCCGGCACGCGCTGGATAAGGATCCCGACCGCCGTTTCCAGACGGCTCTCGATCTGCGCAACGAGCTGCAGCAGCTCGAGGAAGAGTACGAACGCGGCGATCCTTCGGCGCTCCGGGTCCGGTCGGTCGCGGTGCTACCGCTCGAGGATCTCTCCGGGGATCTCGAACAAGCGTGGTTCGCCGACGGCATGACGGACGCGCTGATCAACAGTCTGGCCCGGATCGGAGCCCTGAAGGTTATCTCGCGATCATCGATCATGCGGTACCGGGGAGCCAGGAAGCCACTGACGGACGTGGCCCGAGAGCTGGGCGTCGATGCCGTGGTCGAGGGTTCGGTTCTGCGGGCCGGAGATCGGGTGCGGATCACGGCCCAGCTGAACGATCCGGCCAGGAACCGGGTGCTGTGGTCCAGGAGCTACGAGCACGATCTCGACGACGTGCTCTCACTTCAGGGCAGCGTCGCGCAGGCGATCGCCGAGCGCATCGAGGTCGAGCTCACGCCCCAGGAACACGCCCATCTCGCGCGAACCCACCGGGTGGACCCCGCGGTCCACGAGGCGTGTCTGAAAGGCCGTCACTTCTGGTACAAGCGCACGAACGAAAGCGTCACGAAGGGCCTCGCGTACTTCGAGGAGGCGGTCCGACTCGACCCGTCCTGCGCTCCCGCGCACGCCGGCATCGCCGACTCGTACATCGTGGACGGAGGGCGATACCTGGGAGTATCGCCCGAGGTCGCCTACTCCCGAGCTCGGGCCGCCGCGTTGAAGGCGGTCGAGCTGGATGACAGCCTCGCGGAGGCTCACACCTCGCTGGCCGCGGTGATGACGGACTACGACTGGGATTGGTCCGGGGCGGATCGCGAGTACCGCCGCGCGATCGAGCTCAACCCCAACTACGTTACCGCCCACAGCTGGTACGCCGAGCAACTGAGCCGGATGGCGCGTCACGACGAGGCGGTGGCCGAAGCGCGCCTGGCCAGGGAGCTGGACCCCCTGGCGCTCGTCGGCGGCATGATCGTGGCGTGGATCCTGTACTTCGCTAGACGTTACGACGAGGCCATCGAGCAGGCTCGCCAAACACTGGAGCTCGAGCCGGATTACGCCACCGCCTTGCGCATTCTCGGCTGGGCTTACGAGGAGACGGGTCGACCCGACGAGGCGATCCGCGCGCATCGGCGCGCCGGCGAGCTCACCGATCGGCAACCGAATTTTTACGGACAGCTCGGCAGGGCCTATGCGTTGGCCGGCAGGCCCGACGAGGCGCGAGCCGTTCTCGACGATCTTCTCGAGGCCTCCAAGCAGGCGTACGTCTCTTCCCTGGATATCGCCATCATCTACACGGCGCTAGGGGACAACGAGACAGCCCTCGACTGGCTCGACCGCGCCCACGAAGAACGAGCCGACCACCTGGCTTACATCAAGGTCAACCCGCGACTCGATCCTCTCCGCTCCGAGGTCCGTTTTGCGAGCGTGCTCGAACGGATGGGGCTGGCCTCCGATTAGACGAGTTGCCTTCCGGTTCCTCGGGACGCATCATATTCGAGTGCGAACCAGCTCATGGATGGAGAACGTGCGGAGAATGCTCCACGCCCGACGGATTCCTGGAACTGCCCGCTTGCTTCCGCTCGCGGTGGTGGCCGTGATCGTGTCGGCGACGGTCGGCCACCCCGGCGACGTGAGGCAGGAAGTCTCCAGGCCCATCGAGACCGAGCACGACCGGGCATCTCGAGCCGTCGTTGTCGACGGCGGAGAGGCGATCCGCATGCAGTGGAAGCTCGGCGGCTTCCTCGGCACCCTGATCGGACTGTTCATTCCCAGCACCGGTGAGGCGCTTATCAGCTTCGCTCCGCGGGCGGACGACCGGACGGAATTCGGCTTCCTGGTCACATCGGTGAAGCGCGAAGGGGAGTACTTTCTCTACGGCGCGGAGATCGACGAGCGCTCCAGGTCCACGGAGGTCGTCTGGAGCAGCCAGATGTTCCGGGGGGAGCTCAAGCAGCGCGAGCAGGAGATCGACGATCCCGACGTCGTCGACTACGCCGCCGGCTTTTACCGGCTGCGCTGGGACCCGCCGACCACCAAGACCAGGATGACCCTCTGGAGCGAGGGGAAGACATATCCCGTCGACGTCGTCCCGCTCGAGGAAGATGTCCGGAAGATCGCCGGCAAGAAGATCAAGACCCGCGGCTACCGGGTCCGCGGGGCCAAGGTCGATGGCGAGCGCACCTACGACAACGAACTGTGGGTTTATTTCTCACTGGACGAGCGGGCGACCCTGGTCGAGTTCGTGGCCAAGCGAGGCATGGTCAAGGCCCGGGTTCGCATGGTCGCCACCCAGGGTGCCGTTCGGGAGCCTCGTCGTTCGGGGCCGCAATAGGGACGTCAGCGATCGCGGTTTCCACGACGTACCGGACGCGCGCCGGTCAGTCGTCCCCGTCGGTCTCGTATTCCGACTCCGATCCGGGCCAGTTCCAGCCATCGGTGCCGGAGTTCAACGGTGGCACGGTCTGCGCCAGCCCGCCGTGCCACAGAAGCAAGGAAGCTCGCATATCCAGGAGCTTCTGCTGAACCACCGTATCGGGCGATTGCGAGAGCTCCGATCGCTCTCCGGGGTCGTCCACGACATTGAAGAACTCCACGCGATGACCGTCCGGATTCATGAGCAGCTTCCAGGGGCCGTCTCGGTTCGCGAGAACCGGACTTTTGTCCTGGGGCGGGCCGATGCCCGGTGTGTAGCTGGACTCCCACAGCAGCGAACCGTGACGAATCCTCGTCGCGCCCTGCAGAGCCCGGGAGACGTCCTCACCGTCGAGGATCAGAGGAGCGGGGAGTGGTTTCCCGACCAGCTCGGCAATCGTGGGAAGGAAATCCACCGAAGCCACTACCGAGTCGTTCACCGAGCCGGGCGGTGTCAACCCGGGCAGTCGCACGATCAGGGGCATTCGGAGCCCACCCTCATACAGGCTCCTCTTCCTTCCCCGAAACGGACCGGTCGATCCTATGCCGCTATGGGTCGCCTCCCTGACGTAGATGTCCTCGGGTCCGTTGTCACTCGTGAAGATCACCATCGTCGTGTCAGAGAGGCCCAGCTCGTCCAGTTTCTCGAGTAGTCGTCCCAGTTGCCTGTCCACTTCGCTGATCGCCGCGTAGTACACGGTCTTGCTGCCTCGATCGGGGATGTTCGGAGGCAAGAGGTGGTTGTACTGCGCCATCTGGTCTGCGGTCGGATCCAGGACCGTGTGGGGTAGAACCATCCAGACAGAGAGGAAGAACCTCTCCGACTGGTGCCGGTCCAGAAAGGCCAGAGCCTCATCCACGGCACCGTTGGTGTGGCCGAAGACGGCGGAGAGGTTGCTGCCGGTCCTGGAAAGCACCGGGCCCGTGGACGTAATGGTGAGATGCTCGTCGATGCCGTACTCGCCGGGATCGGGAGCGTCCGTCGTGTGCCCGAGGTGCCATTTCCCGTAGAGGCCGGTGACGTACCCGGCACTCTTCAGATGATCGGGCAGGGTGTAGAGGTCGGGATCGAGGAAATTGGCCTGACCCTTGGCGGCGTTCCCCGCGGAAGTGGAGGCAAGTCCTGCACGAATGTTCAGTTCGGCAGGGAACCTGCCGGTCAGGAGACTGGCCCGGCTCGGAGAGCACACGGGGCTCATCGCGTAGTACTGCGTGAAGAGCACGCCCTGAGATGCGAGCCCGTCGATCTCCGGGGTCTTGATCTGGGGGTGGCCGTAGACGCCCGGGTCGCCCCAGCCCATGTCATCGGCCAAGATGAAGAGAAAGCTCGGCCCGGAATTGCTGGCGCCCTCGACGGGTTGCCCGACGGCCAGGCGCGGAGGCCTACGGCCCGGATCCGATTCCTCTCGCGTGGGGTGCGATGCGGCGATCACGGTCGAGCACAGGATCGCGCCGAGGCACAGACGACCGGCACCGACGGCGAATCTCATGAATAGACCCCATTCCCGACCACCACTAGCAGTTTTCTACGCCCTCCAAGGGGGGCGCGTCAAGTCCAGGACGGCTCGGTGCCGCTCGGGTTGGGCTCCGAGGGGGGACGTCGGAGGTATTTGGCGCCTTACTGGCGAGTTTCCACGGGAATCAGCGCGCTCAGCTTGTCCGCGAGGACCTGTTTCGGCTGCGCGCCGACCACGGCGTCCACCACCTTGCCGTCCCGGAAGAACAGCAGGGTCGGGATTGACTGAATCCCGAGGCCACCGGCGAGCTCCGGCTCGGCGTCCACGTCTACCTTGGCGACCTTGGCCAAGCCGTCGAATTCCTCGGCCAGCTCTTCGACGATCGGTCCGACCATGCGGCACGGTCCGCACCAGCCGGCCCAGAAGTCGACCAGCACGGGCCCGGAGCTCTCCATCACCTCGGACTTGAAATTCTCGGTCGTCAGGGTCAGGTACTTCTTGTCTTGCGTCATGATCCGATCACTCCTCGCTGAGAGACGTGGTGATTCTCCGTTCTCACCTTCATGGATGCAGCCGGCGGAGAAAGGTCACAACCCCTACGCTCTCATGCTCCCATCTGGGCCTTGTGCTCGACCGACCGCCGAATCAGCTCCTCGAGGGTCGGCAGGTGGACATCCTCGAGCTTCTTGATGTACAGGCAGGCCTTGCCGGTCTTGAACTTGCCGAGCTTCTTCAGCAGCGCGTCGTACTTCGAGAACCCGGACATGATGTAGAGCGTCAGGGCTTGCTTGCGAGGCGAGAAGCCCGTCAGGAACCAGTCGCCCTCGCGCCCGCTCGCGTACGTGTAGTGATAGCTGCCGAAGCCGATGATGGCAGGGCCCCACATCTTCGGCTTGTCCCCGGTGATCTCCTTCATCATCTTCAGGACAACGCGGCTATCCTTACGCCTTTTCTCGTCTTCAATCGAGGCCAGGAACTTCGCCACGCTCGCACGGGTCTTCTGGGTCTTGAGCTCTGCCATGGAACGATTCCTCCAAATGTGCGGGACAGCCTACCGCATGTCGCCGGAGCCGGGGATTCGACAGGGCATCCCGCCCCTGTCTCGACGGTCGCGTGCGGGTTATCATCCCGGACGGGAGCACGGCATGGAACCGTGGTCGGAGGGCTCTGACGAAAGGTGGGTCTCACGATGTTCTTACGTACGATGGTCTGTGCGCTCTGCGGGGTCTTGGTCTCCTGTGCGCCCGTGGACGAAGCTCCGGGCGCTCCCGAGCTTCGCGGTCCCTACCTCGGCCAGGAGCCTCCCGGGACGGAGCCCCGGATGTTCGCGCCCGGAGTGGTGTCCACCGGACTTTCAACCCGCGACGTGGCCATGATGCCCGACGGGAGCGAGCTGTACTTCAGCGCCACCCTCGGGGGCCGCACCGCGATTCTGGTGACCGAGCAGCAGGAGGCCGGAGTCTGGACCGAGCCTGTGGTGGCGCCGTTCTCGGGTCGCTACCTGGACATCGAGCCCGCCATCTCTCCCGACGGCCAGAAGTTCTTCTTCCTCTCGACCCGGCCGCAATCGGGGCAGGAGGAGCTCCCGGGATGGGTCTATCAGGACATCTGGGTCATGGATCGCGAGAGCGACGGCTGGGGCGAGCCCTACAACCTCGGCCCACCGGTCAACTCCGATTCCCCGGAGTACTTCCCCTCGGTCACCGCCGACGGCACTCTCTACTTCACGCGAGAAGGCGCCGACCGCGTGTCGAGCATCTACCGCTCGCGTTTTGTCGATGGCGTCTACACCGAGCCCGAGCGGCTCGGGCCCGAGGTCAACTGCGGCACCAATCGGTTCAATGCCTTCGTGGCGCCCGACGAGAGCTACGTGATCGTGCCGGCGCTGGGCCGCGACGACAGTCTCGGGGGCGTTGACTATTACGTGGTCTTTCGCTCCGACGACGATACGTGGTCCGAGCCCGTCAACCTCGGTGACGCCATCAACCAGAGCGAGGGGCGCGAGTGGTCGGCGTCGCTCTCTCCGGACAGCAAGTACCTGTTCTTCATGTCGTCGCGCACCACGGAAACGACGGAAGCGCCCCTCACCGGAACATCGATCTCCGAACTCCTGGCCGCGTCGACCCAGCCGGGGCAGGGCAGCTCGGATATCTGGTGGGTGAGCGCCGAGGTCGTCGAGCAGCTTCGCCCCTAGTCAAGGGCAGGGGTGATCGTTGGGTCGCTGGACGCCGCTGCTGTCGACGCCGAGCGAACTCTCGGCCGGGTCGTTCCCCGTTGTCAAATAGAAGACGCCCTCGCCTGCGGGCGGCGCGTAGCCGTCGGTGGCGGAACTGCCCAGCAGACCGCAGAATTTCTCGACGATCGCCGGCGTCGTGTCCTGCGTGTACTCGCCGGTCGCTCTCAGTACCGTCAAATCACCGCGGTAGAGGTTAAAGGTCGAGTAGACGATCTCGTCCTGCCAGTCCTGGGATGTCCGGTTCATCCCGGTGAAGTGCAACAAACCGTCGTTCAGGTCGCAGAGGTCCCCCTGGCCGTCGAGGTCGTAATCGACCTGCGCAGGGTTGCTAACCGCGGGGCAGTTGTCACACGCGTCGCCGGGACCGTCGGAATCGCCGTCTGCCTGGTTGACGTCGGAGTCGAACGGACAGATGTCGATGTCGTCGCGCACGGAATCGCCGTCGGTGTCCATGTCCCGAGGGTCGGAGCCGATGGCTGCCTCCTCGATGTTGAGCAGGGTGTCGCCGTCGGTGTCCACGTAGGGGAGCAGCCCGTCCACGTCGACAATGGTGAACGTCATGGCGCCGACGGGAGTCACGACGCCGCCCGGCGCCAGAGGTGGCGCCATGATCAGAAAGATCGGTTCGTGCGGGACGGTCGGCTCATCGGGGGCCTCGTAGGTTGTCCCGCTATCGGTCCCGGCGTCGTAGGCCAGGAGGGTGTGTGCCACATTGTCTCTCCAGGCGCCATCGGCCAGGAGGTCGAGACCATTCGAGCCGGTGATCCAGTCGGGGCTACAGGCGATCATCGCCACGATCGTGGCCTTCGGGAAGCTGCGCGATAGGGTGAGATCGAAGTTCACCGCGCCCGGCGAAAAGAAACCCTGCCCTTCAGCGATATCGGGAGAGGCGTTCCCGGAGGCGGCTTCGGCGAGGATCTCGGTCCTGAAGACGGCGTTGGCACCTTGTTCGGCGACGTCTTGGATTCCCTGCGTGGCCAGTTCTCCGACCTGCCAGAACACCGTGAGATGGTTGTGGCCTGTGCCGATCGGCGGTGAGTAGTGCGGCTCGGTCGGCCAGTCGTCGGGGTGGGTTTCCTCGCTCCACGTGGAGTCGAACTCGACGTTGTAGCGGACCGGAACCTCGATCGCGAACGCCGAGGCCGCCAGCCCGCTCATGAGAAACGCATGAATCAACCATCGAACCGTAGACCGGATCATCATCACGCCGTCCCCCTGCTGCAGCAAAATTGCAGAACAGTATTCCCCACGGATTCCGGATCGCCAATAGCACCCTGGGAGAAGAGGGGTATTTCGTCATTCCTGCCGAGCGTCCGAGCAGGCCCCGGGAGGTTTTCCCCCCGAGGCCTGCCGAAGTCCTCTAGCGGCTGCGTCGGAGCGGACACACGAAGTAGGTAGACGTCGGGTAGATCACAATATGACCGAGGTCAACGTGAGTCTGCACTTCATCGGCGCTGGTCAGCTCGAAGTTGACCACGCCGTCGCCGTCCGGATCGTGGACGAGGCGGCCGGCGTCCGTGAACACCACCATCTGCACCCACCATCGGCCCCCGTTGTAGTCGCGGTCGCCGGGGACGTTACTGGACACCCCTCGCTGTCCCGACAGGCCGCTCATCCCGAAGTTGTAGAGCAGATCCACGGAATGGCTCGGGGGTTGCGTGAAGCTGGTGTCCGTGAGAACCGTGTCCCAGGTGACACCGTCGCCCCACAGGGCGTCCTCGACCCGGGTGGCAGGGTCGGCAAGCGTGTTCAAGGGGGCGGCAACGCCGATCGCGAGCGCCACGATGAGAACGAGTCCGCGAAATCTCATATCGAATCCTCCATGGTTGAGAGTCTTCACAGCCGGCTGCATGGAGGCAGACTACGGGGCACCCTTCCGGAATCGCTCCCGAAAGAGTCACAAGTTGGTCACGATGTGGGACCGCGAAGCTGCTCGATCAGGCGGCGTTGGCGGGCAGCTCGAAGCTGAACGTCGTGCCCTTGCCGAGCGCGCTGCGGACCTCGATCCTGCTGCCGTGGAGATCCAGGATCTTCTTGCTGATGGCCAGCCCCAGCCCGGAGCCACCATCGGGAACGTCGGGGCCGCTCTTGCTTCGATAAAAGCGGTCGAAGACGTGGGGAAGCTCATCGGAGGCGATACCGCGACCGGTGTCCTTGACCTCGACCGCCACGGCGCTCCCGCTGGGGTTGAGCGAGATGGCCACCTCGCCTTGCGCGGGGGTGTATCTCAGGGCGTTATCGATCAGGTTCTCCAGAACCCGCTCGATGAGTCCGATGTCGGCGTGGACGAACGGGAGATCTTTCCCGAATTCGCCGTGCAGCCTGATGTGCTTCTTCTCGGCTTCCAGCTGGTGCTTCTGGATCACGTCCTGAACGAGCTCGGCCAGGGCAAAGGGCTCGGGCTGGGGGCGTGTCTCCGACGACTCCAGCTTGGCAAGCTCGAAAAGCTCGGAGACGAGCTTGCCAAGGCTCTCGCTGTGCCGCAGCGCGGCCTCGAGATAACGCTGTTGCTCATCGGGCGAGAGAGCGTCTTTCTTGAGCATCAGCGTTTCCAGGTAGCCTCGCAGGGAGGCGAGCGGGGTCCGGAGGTCGTGCGAGACATTGGCGACGAGCTCTCGCCGTAGATTGTCCGCCCGCTTCAGCTCGCCAAGCTGCTCCACCATCCGGTCCGCCATCTCGTCGAAGGTCGTGCGGAGCCGGTCGATTTCGTCTCCCCGGCCCGCCGGGGTCGGAACGCCAAAGTCCATCCGCTTCGTGAAACCGCTGCGCTGGAAGACCTCCATCTCGGCGGCGAGCTTGCGCAACCTCCGGGTCAACAGGTTGAAGAGAAGCAGCCCGGCGATGAGGGCGAAAAGTAGTCCGCCGAGCAACACGGTCACTCCCAGACGAAGAACGTAACTGCCCTGGAGGAGTTGGACCGCCGAGTCGTACTGCTCCCCTCCGAGCACGACGTACAGATAGCCCTCCAGTCGCTCGTCGCGGGTGATGGGAGCGGCGGAGAACGCCTTCTTCAATCGCGGATTGCGTGGGTCGTCCCCGGTGACCGGAAGGTCGCCGGGACCCTCCAGGAAGCGTTTGACGGGTTCGAGGCGAACGGCATGCAGCTTCACCTTGCCTGGCGGGGCGGAGTACGCGAGGATCGTGCCCTCCGGATCCAGGAGGTAGATCTCGATACTGGGGTTGACCACCATCATCATGTGGAAGACGTCCTTCAGGGCGTCCTGCCGGACCTCACCGTCTTCGAGGAGGATCACCTCCGAGACGAGGTGCTCGGCCACATCGCGGTCGAGATTCTGGTTGACCTCCTGGAGGAAGACGCGGGTGGTGACCAGGGTCACCAGGAGGTAGAGCGCGCCGAGGATGGCCAGCAGGACCAGGAGCGCCAGGGAGAGCTTGCCGTAGATCGATCTGAACACGGTCCTACCCCTCTCGCTGATTTCGCGGATCGAAGAACTTGTAGCCCACACCCCACACCGTCAGGATGAACCGAGGCTGGGAGAGATCGTCCTCGATCTTGCCGCGAAGTCGGTTGATGTGGGTGTTCACGGTGTGCTCGTAGCCATCGTGGCCGTAGCCCCACACGAGATCCAGGAGCTCGGCCCGGGTGTATGCTCTGCCCGGGTTCCTCGCGAACTGCAGCAGCAGGTCGAACTCCCTGACCGTGAGATCCACCCGGCGACCGTCCACCGTTACCACGCGCTTCGCGACGTCGATCTCCAGGGGGCCGACCCGGATCGGTTTCTCGTCCGCGACGGCTTTCGGTCCCGTCATCGCGTCGATCCGACGGAACAGGGCCTTCACCCTGGCGAGCAGCTCACGAATGCTGAACGGCTTTGTCAGGTAATCGTCCGCGCCGACCTCGAGACCGAGTACCCGGTCCAGCTCGCCCGACTTGGCGGTCAGCATCAGGATGGGTGTGTAGTCGGGTTTCGACCTCAGTCGCCGGCAGATCTCGAGCCCATCGACCTCGGGCAGCATGAGATCGAGGATCACCAGGTCGTGCTTTCCCGAGAGCGCGCTCCGCGATCCCGAGGCTCCGTCGTAGTCGACGTCGACCTCGCAGCCCAGATCCCTCAGGTGCAGGGCGACGAGATCCGCGATCTCTCGGTTGTCCTCGACGACCAGGATTCTGCGCGCCACGCCTCAGCCTCCTGGCATCAGGATATCGTCCAAGGATCACAAAACGATAACGGATCCGGCAGAAGGGGCAGGGGCGCCCCGCGGTGGGCGGTCGCGGGCTGTGGAAGAGGGTGTCTACTCGTCCTTGCCGACGAACGCTCGCCGAGCGTCCTGCACCGTCGGGTAGATCGGGAGCATCGTCCCGAGGCCCGTCGCGTCGATGACCTTTCCGACCACGTCCGTTACCGACGCGAGCTTGATTTCGCCCCCCTTGTCGGCGAGGCGGCCGTGGAACAGCGTGAGGGTTCCGAGGCCGTAGCTCGAAATGCGCGTCAGCTCCGTGCAGTCGACGATCAGCTTCCGGGCGCCGAGACCGATGTACCCGTCGAGGTCCTGGACGAAGCCTTGCTGGCTCTCGAACAGCAGCCGCGCGTCCGCGGACAGGATCACGACGTCCTTTTCCGTGTCGTCCTGACGAAACACCATCCTGCCCTCACCGCGCGGCCGCAAGACCCGCATCAAAGACGGAGATGGCATTCTAGCGTGATTCCCGTCGGCGGTCAGGAGTGCCCGGACAGCGCCAAATGATGGGTGGAAATGTCGTCGAGCGCGACGGGCGCTTCGCCCGGGTGTGGCTCAGAAGCCGGATGACGCGATGAGCGATGGTTCTCGAATGTCATGCAGGCGCCGTCGCATGGTACGATCACCCTCGGCTAGGCGTTTCTGCGCCGTCGGCCACCAGGAGATTGCGACGATGAAACCATTTGTGAAGCTCGGGGTTCTGATTCTCGCTGGCCTGCTGGTTGCGTCAGGCGCGGGAACGCTCGCCACCGAGAAGATCGCCCAGAAAGAGGACGTCGAGTGCACCGTCTGCCACAAGAAGGCCGGTGCAAAAAAGCTCACCGACAAGGGCAAGTACTACGAGACTCTCCGCACGTTCAACGGGTATGACAAGCTGACGGAAAAGTTCGGCAATTGCCTGTACTGCCACAAGCACAAGCCCGGCTCCAAGAAACTGACGAAAGAGGGCAAGCGGCTGGCCGAGGTCGTCAGGGACATGGACGGGCTCTTCGAGTGGCTGCAGGAGGGTCACACGGGCCCTCTGGAATAGTGCGGCTACGGGTTGACATTCCTCGAACAATCTCTACAATGCGTCGTTACTCAAGGAGTAGCTCGTCATGCGGATGTCAACGTCGCTTATGAATCATGACCGGCCAGCGATCGCGGGACTGTGCCCGTGCGTCGTGGAGGGGATGACCCGCTAGGGACAAGCTTTCTTGCGTCACTGCAAAAGCCTTCCGGGGGTAGCCCCCGGGAGGCTTTTTTCATTTCAGGAGCTGATTCACCGGGCCGGCGGCGCACGCGCCTCACGCATTGGTGATCGGTGGCGTGCGTTCCGTGAACGGGATCGAAGGAAGGTGGGTCAGGTGGCTAGCTCAAGGGTAGAGCACCGGGCCGTAGACTCGGGTGTCGCAGGTTCGAATCCTGCGCCAGCAGTAGCCCGCCAGGGCAAGAGAGCGGCCGGAAGGGGGAGGCTCGCGGTGACCACCGGCGGGGAGCGGTCCTCGAGATCGCTTGTCGCAGCATGGGAGGGTGCCCTGTAGCGCGCGGATACCGGTCGGGCCAAAACGCCCACCCCGCCTCGCTTTCAGCGGGTCGTGACCGCGGCACGCTCGCGGTGAGCGGGCCGGGTGGCGGAGTCGGCCGGACCTCAAGCGCGCTCCGCAACCGAGCATGCGGTGGGAGTCAACGGGCCTCCCCCCGATGGTTTCGGGTTCGATCCGGCGTGATCCCGTGCCGGAGGGTTCGGGTTTCGTGGAGCGGATCCTTCAGGATCCGATGAAGGGAGGTGATCGCCATGATTCGGTCGATCAAGATCGGTAAGTACGAACGCGGCCTGATGTTCAGCGATCAGGAGTTCCGCAAGGTGCTCCG
>Ga0316191_10000183_pt1 | contig 36399 bp, 37 predicted proteins | sample Eddworburr2cm_MG_FD_204928 | JGI IMG/M metagenome (GOLD analysis project Ga0316191, IMG submission 204928) | Coastal sediment microbial communities from Maine, United States - Eddy worm burrow 2 cm | ecosystem: Environmental > Aquatic > Marine > Coastal > Sediment | place: USA: Maine...
ATCAGATTTTCCATGCGTGACAGGTTCATGCCGAAGACACCCAGAATGGTCATGATCAGCAGAAAGATCAATGCCATAAAAAGTGCGGCCCCGCGCTGGCGACGGCTGATTAATGATGTCGTATGGTTCATGGTGTCTATCCTCATCACCGCATGATGACTAGATGTTGCGGAGTTTCACGATTGTTTGATAAAGCTGGCGACGGAAGTTGTCGTTCGGTGTGTATGCCAGGTCGCCCATGGTGTAGGTGTTGCTGTTGGTGTAACCGGTTTCGGGACATTCGGCACGCGTCAGCAGCCAGTAACGCACGGCAATCACCTGCTCCCATTCACTGTCCTCATTGAGTCCGCTGCTGCCTGCATCGAGGTAGACATCAACCGAACCATCTCCAGTACAGGTAGCTGAATTTTTTACCACACATGAAGCTCCTGTAATACTATGCTGTCCGATACTATCCAGGCCGTAGCGTACCTGCAGATTATCAACGCCGTAGGCAACTTCTTCGGCGACCGGTCGGCCATTGGTGTCCAGTTCCTCGCGGTACAGCGAAGGAACCGCAATACCATTGCAGGTCTGACCCGACGGACCAATGTAATAGGCACGGGTAATCAGCTCGGAGGTACGCTCTGATGGGGGTGCTGCTGCGCCGCCATTCATGTCGTTATCCGAACTGGCTTTATCTGAACCCTTGAAAATGCGTCCGGCTTCATCTGAAATGGTCAGGGAGGAGCGAATATACAGGCGGCTGTTGTTCTCGATCGGTCGTTGATTGGTGACGGGTGTTGGGAACACCAGCCAGGGAGATGCAAAGCGCATCACCAGTACATCACGCGATAAATGCCCGTTACCGTCATTGATGCAGGCGTAGGCTCCCAGTGCGGCGGTTTCCGTATGGTTGAGGCCGAATATGCGTCGGTCAATCATGCGTGCCCAGGTGTTGTCGCCGGTATTGCAGGTGGCGGCGGGGGCGATGGGGGGTTCTGTACCGGTCACGCCGGAGACATCGGCATTGCCGCCCCAGTAACCGGTCCTGCGCAGGTCCTGGGAAAGCACGTTAGAGGCATAGCGACCGTTTTCCTGTTGCCGACCAAGCGTATTCTGGATGGTAAAACTCTGCTTGGAACTCATAAAGATTTGCGCAATACCGGCCAGCAGGATCAGTGAAATCACCATGGCGACCATCATTTCGACGATGCTGAAGCCCTCGCTGTATCGAGGGCGTTGGCTGGTTGTGCTGTTAAAATGATTCATGTGTGCCTCGTTACAGTGTCAGCGCTATGCAACGCAGATCGACTTTGGGGTCGGGTCCGCAGGCTGTGCCTGTTACACCCTGACGGTATTCATCCCAGTAGACGGTGATGGTGTGCGTAACGACACTACCGGTGTCTGTTCTTGCTATTGCACTGGTGCCACCGGGCAGTGATCTGACTGCACCGCGCCACTGGGCAAGATCATAGGTGGCCATTTGTGCGGACGTGCAGGTCACTCCTTCGCAATTCTCGCCACCAGGTATCACCGGGTCTGCAACGTTGACGGCAATCACATAATCCAGTGCATCAACACCCGCGGGATTGGCACGCATGCGGTCAGCAATGTCATAGGCCAGTTGCGTGGCTGTTGTGCGCATGCTGGCCATCTGGTTTGAACGCAGACCATTGGTCTGCAGTGAGGCCAGGCCCAGTAGCCCGATAGACAGTATCAGTAGTGCGATAAGCACCTCCAGCAATGTGAAGCCGCGCTGCTTTCCGGGTAACTGATTTGATTTGCGAACCATGATGTACGATTTCCTGGTTAAGGTGTGCAAGCCTGTTGGCCAATGGTTGTATGGCCTTGCAAGGTGACGATGATGGAGCGCTCCTGTTCATAATCACAGTCATCCGCCTTGAGCGTGAATGTGACGGGGCCATTATCTGTTAAGCCGGTCGGAAGGAAGTGTATGGCGCTGTCGCTGCCTGTCAGGGTACTGTTGTTTACGCCATCCAATGACCTCATCAGGCAGTCTTCAGTTTCGAGGCAGGCATCTGTACCGGTGTCCGCACTCAGGTCATTATCCAGGTTGGAAAATACTATCCAGCCACCGGACCAGTCGCTACTGCCGGAACAATTATCCAGGCTCGTATTGGCTGCACAGATAGTTGAGCGGCTGCCGCGTTTCACGGCTTCATTGCGGGCCAGTTGTATGGCCATGACCAGCTTGTTTGCCTGTGTGGTTACCCGGTTGTTCTTTACCATTTGCATGATGCTGGGTACCGCTGTGGCTAACAATATGCTGACAACAACGATCGTGATCAGCAACTCAACCAGCGTAAATCCCTTTTCTCTTTCCATATTCATAGTTGTACAAACCTCGCTCATCTGTGTCATCCGCTATAAGATAAGCGGTTAAAATTACCCGACAGGAGGGTGAGTTCATCCGGGATCATGCCTGTCAGGTCGTTTTTTGTGATGTGCAAGTATAAGTCGGTGGAATATAAAGGCTACAGATCCAATCCATTACTATCGGCAGCGATACTGATTTCTGGACGGTGACTTTATGAATTATTGTGCAAGCCGGTTGGGTAACACGGGGCAGAATTATGAGCGTTGATTGTATCGTGGTGGGTAGTGGCATGCTCGGTATGCTGACTGCGCGTGCCCTGCACAATGAAGGGTTGTCGGTGACCATACTGGAACGGGGCGAGGCCGGAAGGGAAGCATCCTGGGCCGGTGGTGGCATACTTTCGCCCCTGATTCCCTGGCAATACCCGGATTCCGTATCTGAACTGGTGGTATGGAGTCAGCGTTACTACCCGTCATTGGTAGAGGAGCTGCGCACGCAAACGGGAATCAATCCCGAGTGGGTACGGTCCGGCCTGTTGTTCCTGAATACACGTCTGGATTCAGATATCAGTCAATGGGCTGACAGGTTCAGCTGCATCGTCCGGTCTCTGGACCCTGTGCAGGTTCGTCAACATGAGCCGGAACTGGTAGCGGCGGATGGCGACAGCGTGTTGCTCCCGGATGTTGCCCAGATCCGCAACCCGTTATTTTGCACGGCGCTGTCCCGGTCGATCCGGATGCAGGGTATTAATGTGCTCGAGCAAACCGAGGTCACGGGTCTCACGGTGCAGTCGGGCAGGATTCAGGGAGTACAAACAAACCGTGGTGATTTCCCGGCTGCGCGCGTCGTGATCGCAAGCGGTGCCTGGAGTCCTCTGTTAATGCAGTATGCCGGTCTGGCGCTTGAGATAGAGCCGGTACGGGGTCAGATGATCATGTTCGAGACAATGCCTGGCCTGTTGCGTCATATCACCATGTCTGGCGATCATTACCTGATACCGCGCCAGAACGGGCTGGTGCTGGCTGGCAGCACCCTTGAATACGAGGGGTATAACAAGGTAACCACTGAAAGTGCACGGAAGATGCTGATTGAAAAGGCAGTGGATCTGGTACCCGCACTTGCTGCTTACCCCGTGATCAAACACTGGGCAGGTCTCCGCCCCGGTACTGCTACAGGTGTCCCGTATATCGGAGAGCACCCACAAATCACCGGGTTATATGTGAATAGTGGTCATTTTCGCAATGGTGTGGTCATGGCGCCGGCGTCAGCACAGTTGTTGGTGGATGGCCTGCTGAAACGGGACAGTTTTACCCGGTTTGAGCCTTATGCGCTGTAAATCTGTTCTGCCAGGGGCAGCATAAAGCCGTTGTCAGTGACTGACAGGCATGGACGATTGCCTGCTGGCGCGCCTATAATTCCGCTTATGGATGAAATCTAGGGGTGGAAACCGGCCTTGTGGGAAAATATCTATGGAAAGTCTGACAAATAAACACATGACGCAGAAACCGGACGTGGCCGGTATGTTGCGCGATCATGGGATATTGCCGACACAGCAACGCTTGATGATTGCACGTGTCCTGTTTTCCCGGCGCCACCATTACTCTGCGGACCAGGTCATGAATTTCGTGAATGAGGGGCGTGACCGCGTATCAAAGGCGACTGTTTACAATACCCTCGGCCTGTTTGCCCGAAATGGCCTGGTGCGAGAGGTGATCGTCGATCCGACACGGGTATTTTACGATCCCAATACCAGTGAGCATCATCATTTTTATAATATCGATACCGGTGAATTGCTCGATATTGATACTTCGGAACTGCGTATCTCAGATCTGCCGGAACTTCCGCAAGGCACGGTAGCTGCCGGTGTTGATGTCATTATCCGGGTTCGTGGTGATGCAGCTGCGAACTGAGTTTCGTGGAATTATTTCTTTTGCTGCTTTATAGTCACTCTCCGCATCGCCGGAGTAGCTCAGTCGGTAGAGCAGCTCACTCGTAATGAGAAGGTCGGGGGTTCAATTCCTCTCTCCGGCACCAGAATAAAAAAAGCCCGCAATGATTTGCGGGCTTTTTTTATAGCCAGATGCTCAGGGATAACAGTTGGCTATGTTATCCGCGTACATTCTGGGTACACCATTTGCGGCGACCTGGATCATGCGGCCGTTGGTAGTGCCGCGGTCGTCACAAAGTGCCATTACAGCGGTTGACCCGCCTTCGTTGGTTGTTCCGTCAGGGTTGAATTCCAGGTTGTTATTCCAGGTCCAGTTGGTACGCATTTTTATTCCTGACGTTGCAGGTTGTCCACGTAGTAACAGGGTATCTGTGCCGGCGTTGTATACGCTGTTGCTGTTGTTACCGTCATCAGCGAACACAATATAGCCACCCTCCCATATTCTGGTATCACCACCGCATGAGGGTGTCGGTGCATCGGTTGTTGCACTCCTGCAGAGAATGACACGTACATCACGTTTAACTGCCTCGGCGCGCGCGTAGTGGATGTTGGTGACGAGCGTATTCAGCTGGTTGGCAAGTGCGTTGTTTTTTATCATTGAACTGACGCCCGGGACTGCGGTCGACAGCGCGATCGCAATAACCCCCAGCGTAATCATGATCTCTGGAAGCGTGAATCCCCTGGTGTTTTTATAAAGTTTCATACCCATGGCCTGGCAGTGACTGTGCACCGTGTAAGTAATCTCCGCTGAGAATGTATCGACTGCAGCGGGTGTTTCTAAATACGGCAGGCGCCACCTGTTTTCGATGTTGCTGTCTGTCAGCCGGCTGTCGGGTGTGGGGCAGGTAATTAACTGAATATCATTGATAAATCAACGGCTTTTATATCTTTTGTCAGGCTCCCCGTGGAAATGTAATCAACACCTGTGAGGGCAATTTCGCGGAGGTTGTTGAGGGTGACGCCACCGGAGGCTTCGAGCTCGGCTCGACTGGCCACTGTTCTTACAGCATGGTTCAGTTCAGGGACAGAGTGGTTATCAAGCAGCAGTCGATCCGCAGCGGCATCCAGTGCTTGCAGTAGCTGTGATTCATTTTCGACTTCCACTTCTACCGGCATGCCCGGATTTTCAGCGCGTGCCTGTGTAACCGCGCGCTTGATTGAGCCCGCGGCTGCAATGTGGTTTTCCTTGATGAGAATGCCGTCATACAGGCCGCTGCGGTGATTATCGCAGCCGCCGATGCGGACGGCGTATTTCTGTGCATTACGCAAGCCGGGGATTGTTTTGCGTGTATCCAGTATCCTGACAGGCAGATCCGCCACGGTGTCGGCATAGCGATGTGAGAGCGTTGCAGTGGCCGATAATGTCTGCAGGAAATTCAGGGCCGTGCGTTCGCCACTTAGGAGTGCCCTGGCAGGACCCGACAGCCTGCAGAGTGTTTGATTAGCGTCAACAGTATCACCGTCTCGTACCAGCCAGTCAGTTTCAACACGGCTGTCCAGCTCTTCGAAGACGGCATTGAACCAGGCCATGCCGCACACGATGGCAGGTTCACGGCTGATGACCGTGGCCTGCGCGGTCTGATGTTCCGGAATCAGTGCTGCGGTAATGTCACCCTTGCCGATGTCCTCCGCCAGAGCGATGTGCACCGTGTGCAGCAGTTCTTCATCAAGAACGTCAAGTAACATTCAGGTTGAAATTTCCAGCAGCTCGATTTCAAATACCAGGGTCGCATTCGGTGGAATGACGCCACCGGCACCTTGTGCGCCATAGCCCAGCTCGGCAGGGACCACGAGGCGCCGGATGCCACCGACCTGCATGCCCTTGACCCCTTCATCCCAGCCACGAATGACATAGCCACAGTCAATCGGGAAACTGAAAGGTTCATTGCGGTCATGGCTGGAATCAAACTTGGTGTTGTCCTCCAGCCAGCCGGTGTAGTGCACTATGGCGGTCTGACCCTTACCAGTAGCGGTTTCACCGCTGCCTGTCTGGATGTCGGTGTAGCGCAGACCGGAGTCTGTAGTGGTCTCTGTCATGGTTATTTCCTGTATCGATGGTTTGCGTATCTGCGCATTTTACGCAGGTCAGGCAAAGGAGTGTAGCGATTCACTCATCCTGCAGATGGTTATTCAGGTTTTACACGTGGTCGTGAGAAATACTCGTTCTTCATCCGTTTAACCAGCCCTGCAAGCAATATGAGTCCCAGCAGGTTGGGCAGGGCCATCAGGATGTTGGTGACATCGGCTACATTCCATACCAGTTTCAACGGAACGGCGGCACCGACGACAACCAGCAAGGTGTAGACAACCCGGTAGGGAAGGACGGCCTGCTCTCCAAACAGGTAGTAGGCAGAGCGATCACCGTAGTATGACCAGGCGATGATGGTTGAATAGGCGAACAGTGTCAGGCCGATGCCGACAACCATGGCACCGGCATCGCCGATGGTATTGCTGAAGGCATGTGCGGTTAATGCAGCCCCCATCAACGAGTCGCTGCTTTCCTGCCAGGCACCCGTGACCACGATAACGAGACCGGTCAGGGTACAGATCACCAGTGTATCGATGAAGGGTTCCATCATGGCAACCAGTCCTTCGCGTACCGGTTCATTGGTGCGTGCGGCGGCATGCGCCATGGGTGAAGAACCGAGCCCCGCCTCATTGGAAAACAGGCCACGGGCAACACCCCAGCGAATGGCCTCGCCGACCGCTGCGCCACCCACGGACCACGGGTTCAGTGCCATGTCAAAGATCAGCGCAAAGGCCGATGGAATTTCACTGGCATGATTGAACAGGACTATGAGTGCAGCAGAAATATAGATGATGGCCATGAAGGGTACGATCGCGCTTGCAACACGCGCGATACGCTTGACGCCACCGAGGATGACCATGCCGACCAGTGTTGCCAGGATGACTCCTCCCAGCCATTTGTATGCACCCAGTTCAGGGAAAATATAACCGAGACCATCCATGACCGAGTTGGCCTGTACCATATTGCCAATACCAAAAGAGGCCATCAGTGCGAAGATGGCAAACAGGGCGGCGGTACGTTTCATGTTCAGGCCATGCAACAGGGTGTACATGGGGCCACCGGCCACCTCGCCGTCGGGTGAGATTTCACGAAACTTCAGTGACAGAGTGCATTCCGTGAACTTGGTGGCCATGCCGAAGAAAGCCGTGACCCACATCCAGAACAGCGCACCTGGCCCGCCGAGGGTAATGGCAGTCGCGACACCGGCAATGTTGCCGGTACCAATGGTGGCTGACAGGGCCGTAGACAACGCCTGGAAATGGGAGACTTCACCGTTGTCACTGCGACAGCTGTATTTTCCCGAGATGAGGCCAATGGCATGACTGAAACCGCGCACCTGTATCAGGCCCATGCGTATCGTCAGGTAGAGACCGGTACCCAGTAATGCAATCAGGGTCAGTGGGCTGCCCCACAGCAGACCGGAAAGCTGGCCGCTCCACTCCGTCAGTCGTGCGAAAAGGTCCATCAGTCCATCTCCCTGGTTGGGTATTTGAGCGTGAGGGTATTGCCCTGCTGACTAAAATCCAGGTGCCGGAGAAAACTCATACCCAGCAACACGGCGCCGCTGCTGTCGTTGGGATTGATGCTGGCGCGTATGGGACCCAGTTGCAGTGCTCCGAGCTGGATGACATCGACCGTGGTCTGCCATGCGGTGATTGCGCCGTTGGCTGTTTGGTAGGTCATGGCACGACCGCGTTGCAGCCCCAGTTTTTCAGCAATTGAGGCGGGTATGGAGACATCGGTGGCACCGGTGTCGAGCATGAACTCAACGGCCTGGCCGTTAATTGAACCGCTGGCGACGTAATGACCGTGACGGTTGCGTTGCAGTCGAACTTCCGGGATATCCCCGGTCGTTACCGTGGCCAGCTGGCGGTTGGGGTTGTTTTGCTTGTCCAGATGGTCATTGAAAAAAACAGTCAGCAGCACCAGTAATAGGATCCAGGCGGCAATGACCATACCCCTGCCAATGGTTTTCGTTGATGCCGCTGCCTGATCCGGGTCGTTCATGTAGTGATTCAATATACCAGTCGTAGTCCCGCGAAAATATGCCGTTTGCCGGGCTCATGAAAATTTCTGAAACTGGCTCGCTTGATGGCGGGGCGTGAATGAAGGCTGCCGCCACGCAGGGTGTAGTGGCTGTTGTCGAAGGAGGGCAGTGAGTAGCCATCATAGGGAAATGCCTTGAAACCCTCGTAGGGATAAAACGGATTCAGGCACCATTCCCACGCACGCCCTGTCTGCTCGAGGAAGTGCAGGCGGCAGGCGACTTCCCACTGGTGTTCATGCGGCAAGCGACCACCAGCCCAGCTGGCATAGGCGCTTGCCTCGTGGTGCGAGATCCCGTGTACAACATCCGTCCCGTCCAGTTCATAGGCACCGCGAACACCGGTGCCGTACCAGTGGCCAGCGACGTCACGGCGCCAGTGATCAGGGCAGTCCGGCATCAGCTGTGTGCGCCACTGCCAGCCAGCATTGCTCCACAGTGATCGCGTGCTGTAACCGGCGGCCTCCATAAACGCCAGGTACTCGGCATTGCTGACCGGCTTGCGCGCAATCCTGTAGGGCCCCAGCGTCGCTTCCTGTGCGGGTAACTCGTTGTCATAGGCGATTGGCGCCCTGCCGCCGACCCGGTAGTGGCCGGGCTGCATGGTGATGGTGTCCGTGACCGGTGCACTCGCAGTGAACGGTGTTGTCACCCGGAATGAACCTGTGTCTTCACGTAAGGCGCGCTGCGTGAGTGCGGACAGCATGGTTTCATAGTGCTGGCTGTAATGCTGGATCAGGAAATGCAGCAGATAATTATCCTGCATCAGCGGGTGCTCCCGCAGTAGCGCCGGGGACGTGTCTAACAGATCCCGGTTCATGGTTTGCATAGTGAGTACCCACTGTAACAGGGCGTCCAGTGGCGGCAGTTGCCTGCCGCGCTCCGGTTTTAATGTCTTGCCGGGCGTGTAGAGCGCCTCTACCGGTGCCGTGTAGCGACTGTCCTGCAGCACCACCTGCTGCAGCCAGTAGCACTCGGTATAGGTGCAATGACCCAGGTGCCAGCCGAGCGGGCTTAATTCGTCGTGGTACTGCTGTCGCTGGCTGTCATCATCCAGTGATTCGAGTAGCGCCGTGACCAGATCCTGTGCCAGTTGCAGCTCATTCAGGAGTGCCGCTGAACTCACAAGGGCAGCAACTCGGGCGGGTTCTGGCGGTCTAGAATCAGCAGGTGGTGTTCAGGCACCGGTTGCCAGAAACTGTCCTCAGAGAAACGTTCGGAGGCGATCAGCTGCCCGCCGGGAAACTGTTCGTCATCCGTTGTGTAATAGAGTGACGCGCATTCATGGTTATATCCATGACGGCTTGCATACAGGCGGTCACCGTCGCTGATAATTATATTCAACAGTGCTTCCTTTTTTGTCAGCCGTGCAGCCAGCCATTCAAACAAGCGCAACAGGGCGCCGGCCAGGTCGAGGTCATTATTGTCCAGCAGGATCTGGCGCAGGCAGGCAAAAAGATACTCCGAGTCCGTGTTGCCGTGGATTTCAGAAGTGATTGCCGGTGCCAGCAGGGTGGTGATTTCCGGCAGCAGCTGCGCATGAAAATCCCGTATGAATCCATTGTGAACAAATACCCGTTCTTCATCACAGAACGGCGCCGTGTTGTACTGATGGACCGGGTTGCCCACCGTGGCACTGCGTACCTCGGCAAGCCAGAGGGCATTCGTTAAGGTGCGTGCGAGCGCCGGCAGGTTCCTGTCGGACCAGATGGGCAGGATGCTGGTATACGTTGAAGGTGTGCCGTCCTGGCTGTACCAGCCAAAACCGTAACCATCGGCATTAAACTTTGCATACTTCAGTTCCCGTGGCTCCCATGACTGTTTATAGAGGCTGTGATCGGGGTCAAGCAGAAACTGCTGCAGGGTGATGTCAGGTCCAATGTAGGCGGCGAGTCGGCACATGGTCCTCTGTACAAATCCGTTACGTTAGTGAAGCAGATATTCAAGCAAGGCCTTCTGGGCATGCAGGCGGTTCTCCGCTTCATCCCAGACGACACTTTGTGGCCCGTCAATGACCCCGGCAGTCACTTCCTCGCCGCGGTGTGCCGGCAGACAGTGCATGAACAGGGCGTCACCGGCAGCCGCCTGCATGATGCGACTATCCACCTGGTAGCCGTCAAAGGCACGTTCGCGCTTTGCCTGCTCCTCTTCCTGTCCCATGCTGGCCCAGACATCGGTAACCACCAGGTCAGCATTGCGGGCGGCATCGAGAGGTTCGCGAATGATGACCGCGCTGGCGCCGGCGGCCTGCAGGATGCTGGCTTCCGGATCGTATCCCTCCGGGCAGGCGATGTTCAGTGTAAAGCCGTACTGACGTGCCGCGTTGATGTAGGAATGACACATATTATTACCATCACCAATCCAGGTGACGGTTTTACCGCGGATGTCACCGCGCTGTTCAAAATAGGTCTGCATGTCGGCGAGTAATTGGCAGGGGTGATACAGATCCGTCAGCGCATTGATGACGGGTACTTGAGAGTAGGCGGAAAAACGCTCGATTTTCTCGTGTTCAAAGGTCCTGATCATGATGACATCGGCCATCCGTGAGAGCACGCGCGCAGAGTCCTCGACGGTCTCGCCGCGCCCCAGCTGGGTATCGCGCGGCGACAGGAAGATGGCATGACCGCCCAGTTGTGCCATGCCGGCCTCGAATGACATGCGCGTCCGGGTCGAGGATTTCTCAAACACCATGGCCAGTATTTTGTGCTTCAGTGTTTCATGCAAGGCCCCGGCTTTTTGCAGCGCCTTGAGTTCGATCGCACGCGTAATCAGGCCCCGGAGTGTTTCCGGTTCCAGGTCAAGCAGTGTAAGAAAATTCTGGTGGCTCATAACTTACCCGGCGAGGAATTCGCCTATCAGGTCACTGACCTGTTCAATAATTATATCAGCCTGCTTGACCGTGGTGATCAGCGGCGGCAGCAGGCGTATGACACGTTCTGCAGTAACATTGATCAACAGGCCCTGTTCTATGGCCGTGGCCACCAGTTCTGCACAGGGGCGATCCAGTTCGATACCGATCATCAGTCCGCGTCCACGGATAGCGGTAACGCCCTCAAGGCCAGACAGGGCAGCAGTAAAGCCGGCGAGCAAATGCGTGCCGAGTGCGGCGGCGTGCTCGACGAGTTGTTCCTGTTTCAGGACCTCCAGCACGGTGATCGCTGCACGGCAAGCCAGCGGGTTGCCGCCGAAGGTGCTGCCATGGGTACCCGGTTGCATCATTTCCGCGGCCCGACCCCGGGCGAGGCATGCCCCGATGGGGACACCGTTACCCAGTGCCTTGGCGAGTGTGGCGACATCGGGCAGCACATCACTGTGCTGCCAGGCGAACCACTTTCCGGTGCGCCCCATGCCCGACTGGATTTCATCCAGCATCATAAGCCAGTGGTTGACGTCACACAGATTGCGGATGCCCTGCAGGTAATCATCATCCGGAATATTGATGCCGCCTTCACCCTGGATCGGTTCAACCAGTACTGCAACCACGTTGCTGCTGTTGGCAGCCACGGTGCGGATGGCGTCCAGATCATTGTAGGGTACGCGAATAAATCCCTGTACCAGTGGTTCGAACCCGGCCTGCACCTTGCGATTGCCGGTGGCTGTCAGGGTTGCCAGTGTGCGGCCATGGAAGCTTTTTTCCATGACGATAATGGCCGGGTTATTGATACCACGGCTATGACCATAGAGGCGCGCGATCTTGATGGCCGCTTCATTGGCTTCTGCGCCCGAGTTGGAAAAAAACACCCGCTCCATCGCGGAAAGCTCACACAGTGCGTCAGCCAGTTGTTCCTGCAACGCAATGCCGTAGAGGTTGGAGGTGTGCACCAGCAAGCCGGCCTGCTCCGAAATCGCCCGGGTGACGGCAGGGTGCGCATGACCGAGGCCGCACACGGCGATGCCACTCAGTGCATCGAGGTATTGTCTGTTCTCGCTGTCCCACAACCAGATACCTTCACCCCGTTCGAACTGGATCGGAAGACGGTTGTAGGTCGACATGATGTGATCTGCCATTCTTACATTGTCCAAAATAGAAAAGGCAGTCCGTTACAGACTGCCAGTATTCATTCATCCTGATTTTATAGCCAGTTGCCCGAAAAGCGCAAACCCGGCCAGTGACCGGGTTTGCGCTTCATGACGGCTGTCAATCAGACCTGCCTGTACAGAGTTGCTCCTGTATCGCTTAAGAGTGCCCCTGTTTAAAAGGGAAGGCCATGACCGTGGCCAATCATGCACATCAGCATGGGAATGGACAGCAGGGTGTTGGTACGCGAGGCCATCAGGGCAACCTTCTTGGCCGCTGCGATCTGGTCTGCGCTGGCATCGACGATACCGAGGATCTTCTTCTGGTTCGGCCAGATCAGGACCCAGACGTTGAACAACATGATGGTACCCAGCCAGGCTCCTATGCCGATGACCGCGGCACCTTCCTGCAGGGTGAAGGCATTGACGAGACCAATACCCATGGTTTCCAGTGCAGCGGCACCGGTCACCCAGGTGGCAACGGCGCCCCAGCGGAACCACAGCAATGCACGCGGGGCAACATACTTGTTGATTGCAGCAGGCCCCGGGCCACCTTCATCGCCCAGTGCCTCGCCCACGGCGGGTACCTGTACGAAGTTGAAGTAGTACAGCAGGCCGATCCAGACGACGCCTGACAGAACGTGGAACCAGACTTCCAGCGCCCACAGGTTGAGGCCTGACATGCCAAGGCCCATGACGATCAGAATGGCCAGCACAAAGCCTGAAAGAATAGTGCCCAGTACAGATGTTAACGGATTCATTACTTACTCCTTGTTGTCCGCAGCGCTTGGCTCCGCGGGAAATGAAATAGGTGACTAAATTACTCGGGAATGGGAGGATACGGCAGCCATGATGACAATGCAATATGCCATATTGTACTTGCGCTATATGGTAACTATTTGATGTATATCATATTATTAAAATATTCGTATGGCTGTACGGAGCCTGGCCCGGCCTGAAACATGACATTGAATTCGATTGAACTGAGCCTGTTTTCCAGTCGCCTGACAGCCGTGTGTGACGAGATGGGTGCCGTGCTGCGGCGCGCGGCCTTTTCCACCAACATCAAGGACCGGCTGGATTTCTCCTGTGCCGTATTTGATAACGATGGTCAGTTGTGTGCCCAGGCAGCGCACATCCCGGTCCACCTTGGCAGCATGGCGTTTGCCATGCAGGGGCTGGTCGCGGGGACTGTGTGGTCAGCGGGCGATGTGCTGATTGTGAATGACCCTTACCTGGGCGGGACACATCTGCCAGATATCACCCTGATTGCCCCGGTGTTCCTGGACGGCACCTGTCTCGGCTTCGTCGCCAATCGTGCACACCACGCCGATATTGGTGCAGAGTCACCGGGTTCCATGCCCATATCAACGTGCCTCGATGAGGAGGGGCTGGTTATATCGCCGGCTCTTCTGGTGCGCGCTGGCGTACTGCACGGCGACACGCTACGGGGAATTGTCGCTGCCACGGCCAACCCGTTGCAGATGGAGGGTGACCTGGCTGCACAGTTGAGCGCCAACCGGGCGGGCACAGAACGCCTGCTGGGTCTGGCCCGCAGCATGGGGATCGACAGCTATTGCACCGGTCTGGCGGCCGTGAATGACTACGCTGAACGACTGGCGGCCAGTGAGTTGCGTGCCATACCCGATGGCTGTTATCGCTTTCGGGATGTCATGGATGATGACGGGCTTGGTAGCACGGACATTCCCATTGAAGTGACACTGCGGGTCAATCACGGCGATATCAACGTCGATTTTACCGGTACGGCGGCTCAGGTGGCCGGTAATATCAATTGTCCGCTGTCCGTTGCCGCGGCCGCCGTCTTTTATGTGTTTCGTTGCCTTATGCCGGCACATACACCCGCCTGTGCCGGCAGTTTTCGCGCCATCCAGCTGTCGGCCCCGCAGGGTTGCCTGGTGAATGCACAACATCCTGCCGCGGTGGCGGCCGGTAATGTAGAAACCAGCAGCCGCATCGTGGACGTGGTCATGGGCGCGCTGGCGCAGGCGCTGCCGGAGCGTATTCCCGCCGCCAGCCAGGGGACCATGAATAACCTGGCCATGGGTACGCGTGCGAGAGAGCACAGCTGGGACTATTACGAAACCATGGGCGGCGGCACGGGTGCTGGCAGCCGCGAGGCGGGGCTTGACGCGACCCAGTCACACATGACCAATACACTGAATACACCGATCGAGGTGCTGGAGATGGAATTCCCGCTACGGGTTCATCGCTACCAGATACGCAGCGGATCGGGAGGCGCCGGCAAACACCGCGGTGGTGACGGATTGCTGAGAGAGTTCGAATTCCTGGCGCCCGCCACGGTCACCCTGTTGACGGAGCGGCGCCGTCATTCACCCTGGGGTCTGCAGGCAGGTGCCCCAGGTCAGTGCGGCGAGAACCATCGCAATGAGGTGCGGTTGCCCGGTAAGATCAGTGCCGAATTTTCCACGGGTGAGCGCCTCACAGTAGCGACCCCGGGTGGTGGTGGCTGGGGCGCTGTGCCTGGCGAATCGGCCACTGGCAAACTAAAACAGGATTAACAACACATGTGTGGAATATGTGGTGAACTTCGTTTCGATGGTACGGCACCTGATAAATCGACGTTAAGGCGTATGGTCGGGACGCTGGCGCGTCGTGGGCCGGATGCCAGCGGAGAATATTTTTCCGGACCCCTTGCGTTTGGCCATCGGCGCCTCGCCGTAATTGACCTGTCCGAACGTTCCAGCCAGCCAATGGTCGATGATGCGCTGGGGCTGGTGCTGGTGTTCAACGGCACGATTTATAATTATCCGGAACTGCGTGAACAGCTGCGGCACAAGGGCTACCGTTTTCTTTCAGATGGCGACACTGAAGTCATCCTCAAGGCCTATGCGGAATGGGGGGAGGACTGTACAAAACACCTGCAGGGGATGTTTGCCTTCGCCATCTGGAACAGCAATACGCAGCAACTGTTCATGGCGCGTGATCGCTTTGGCATCAAGCCGCTCTATTACAGTATCAGCCGGCAGGGTGTGCGCTTTGCCTCCAGCAGCCAGGCATTGCTTGCAGGAGGTGACATTGATACCGCTATCGACCCGGTTGCCCTGCATCACCATTTCACCCTGCATGCGGTGGTGCCGGCGCCGCGAACCCTGCTGCAAGGGCTGCGCAAGTTGCGTCCCGGGCATAGCCTGACATTCAACCTGCGCGGCGAGCGCAGCCTGCGGCGCTACTGGCAGCTTGACACGGCGCCGTTAGTCAGCGCCATGAGTGAGTGGGAGTGGATCGATGCAATCCATGAAGCCTTGAGGAAGGCTGTTGCAAAACGCCGTGCAATTGCGGATGTGCCGGTCGGCATCCTGTTGTCGGGCGGGCTGGATTCCAGCCTGCTGGTTGCCTTGCTGGCCGAAGCCGGCGGCGGTGAGCTGTTGACCTTCTCTGTCGGTTTTGAAGATGAGCCTGAAGAGAAGGGTAACGAGTTTGAATGCTCCGACCTGGTTGCTGATCTGTACGGCACGCAACATCACCGTTTTACCGTGCCCAACGAGGAGGTGCTCGCGCGTCTGCCAGAGGCCATCGACAATATGGCCGAGCCCATGGTTGGACAGGATGCTGTGGCCTTTTACCTGCTTGGCGAGCGTGTCTCAAAACAGGTAAAGGTAGTGCAGAGTGGGCAGGGGGCGGATGAGGTGTTCGGTGGTTATTTCTGGTATCAGCAGATGCAGGCAGCGAGCGGTACTGACATTGAGCGCTTTCGGCCACTGTATTTCGATCGCACCCATGAGGAATACCGGCAGACTGTCAGCGCCGCTTACCATGGCATTGACTACACGTCGGCACGCGTCGCACACGGTCTTTCCCGCTTTGAGTCAAAAGAGTTTTTAAACCGCGTACTGGCCTATGATGTCACGACGCTGATCGTGGATGACCCGGTGAAACGCGTCGATAACATGACCATGGCATGGGGGCTGGAGTCTCGCGTGCCGTTTCTGGACCAGGAGCTGGTGCAGCTGGCTGCCAGTATGCCGACTGCAATAAAACTTAAATCCGGTGGCAAGTATCCACTGAAGATGATCGCACGTGACCTGCTGCCTGACCGGATCATCGATCGTCCCAAGGGGTATTTCCCGGTGCCGTCGCTGAAGTTTGTACGTGGCAAGGTGCTGGAATTCATGCGCGAGGTGCTGGAGTCGCGGGCTTGCAGGGAACGTGGACTGTTTCAACGTCCGTATGTGCGGGCGTTGCTGGATTATCCCGAACAGGCGCATACGCCACTACTGGGCAGCAAGGTATGGCACCTGGCCCTGCTTGAATTCTGGTTGCAGCGCAACGTTGATAAATCCCCTTGAATGGTTGCTTTTTATCGTGTCAGGTCAGGGCTACAATTGCCCGTAATACTCAATAGTGTGTTAACGAAATTAACCGAGGATAGATGAATGGATGTAATGGAAAAGATCGATACTACCGTGAAGGAAAATCCGGTCGTTATTTTTATGAAGGGTACCCCGCAACTGCCGCAATGTGGCTATTCAAGTCGTACCGCACAGGCGCTTGCTGCCTGTGGCCAGGAGTTTGCACATGTGAATGTACTGGCGGATCCTGACGTTTTCCAGAATCTGCCACGTTACGCCAATTGGCCAACCTTTCCGCAGGTATATATCAATGGTGAGCTGATTGGTGGTTGTGATATCACTCTGGAGCTGTACCAGAAAGGTGAGTTGCAAAAGATGGTTAAAGAGGCCGTCGAAAAGACGTAGTTTCTATGAAAACGGTTTAGGAGCGGATCGCATCCGCGATGGGACTTTGATGATAAAGCCGTCGCGGATGCGATCCGCTCCTGCGGGTAATATCAATCAGTTTTAATTCGCTTCCAGCTTCAGCAGTTCTTCAATAATTTCCAGCATCAGCTTCTGGCCCTTGTCGCTCATCTTTTCTGTGAGCTTGTCAGCGTCGCGTTCACCCTCGACCAGCGGACGGATGCGGCCTGCCAGGATACCCATGTCACCGCCGGCCTCCAGCATTTGTGATGCCATGCCGCCGATGATCTGCAGGGCCTGGGCATTACCATTGCGCGATGCATGTATCAGGCCGGCGATACCGGGTGCGGCCATGCTGGAATCAATGTCGGTATCCAGGTTGGGCAGGGTGCTCGGGTCCTGCAGACCGCGCAGGATCGATTCGACAATCACGCGGTCTTCGTCATCCAGTAACAGCAGCATGGACTCATCGCGGTTGCCTGACATGATGTCGCGGATGGCGGTGACGAGGGCTGTCCAGTCATTATCTGCCGCCATTTGCAGTACCTGCTCCATGTCCGGAACGGAACCGGGATTGTTGCAATGCATGACGACACGATGAATAAGGCCTGCATGAGTTTGCAGGATCTGCTCTTGTAGCTGAGGTTGTGACATGGTGTTAGATACCTTCTGTGGCTTTCATTGGTGTTATGTTTTCAGGTTGCTGCAGGTTGAACTCATTCCAGCGGTTAATAACCGCGCAAAACAGATCAGCGGTGCGTTCAGTATCATAAACCGCGGAATGCGCTTTTTCACTATCCCAGTCAAAACCGGCGGCTTTTACCGCGCGTGCCAGCACCGTTTGCCCGTAGGCGAGGGCGGCGAGGCTGACGGTGTCAAAGGTGCTGAAGGGATGGAACGGGTTGCGTTTGATGCCGGTTCGGCTCGCCGCGGCATTCAGGAATGACAGGTCAAAAGCGGCGTTGTGGCCAACCAGTATCGCGCGGTTGCAGCCGCTGTCCTTGATGGCGCGGCGTACCGGCTTGAAGATGTGCTCCAGTGCCTCGTGCTCCGGTTTGGCCATGCGAAACGGGTGGTAGGGGTCAATGCCGGTAAATTCCAGTGACTCCTGGTCGAGGTTGGCGCCGGGGAAGGGTTCTACATGGCAGGCAATGGTTTCCCCGCGACGTATGCTTCCGCCATCGCCCATTTCCAGCAACACCGCGGCGATTTCCAGCAGGGCGTCGCGTTTGGCATTGAAACCTGCTGTTTCAACATCAATAACGACGGGCAGGAAGCCGCGGAAGCGCCGCGCGATGGACGTTTTATCTTCTGCAGTAGTCATCGATCAAGCATACCGAATCGCCCCGGCTTTGGCGATGTTGATAATGTTAAGCTTGTTCAGGCGCGATTGCCTGAACGGTGTGTGATGGCAAATACTGTGAACTGACAGAGGGAGTCCGGGATATGCACAACCAGGATGCAGTGAGGCTTCGTCGATTTGTCGCGGCGGTATGGCTTGCCGGGGTAGTGTTTTTTTTACTGGCCGCCATTGCCCGGGCTGACACCGACCTCAGTCATGGCCTGTTGTGGGAAATCAGCAAGCCGGGCCAGCAACCCTCCTGGCTGTTCGGCACAATTCATTCGGAAGACCCTGACGTAGTGAAGCTGCCGGCAGCAGTCAGGCAGGCATTCGATGCCTCGAACAGCGTCGTGCTTGAAATACTGATGGATGCTGATGCCATGAAGTATTCAAGTACTGCCATGCTGATGCTGGATGGCCGTAGCCTGGCGGATATTATCGGCACGCCGCTGTACACAAAAGTCGCTGCGCTGATTGCCACACGGGGTATACCCGAGCTGGTGCTGAACCACATGAAGCCGTGGGCGGCAGCGGTCACCCTGTCGACGCCGGCACTCGAAACGGGTGAGGTGCTGGACCGGGTGCTGTACCAGGACGCCGTTAAACAGGGCAAGACGGTGTACGGGCTGGAAACCATGCAGGAACAGCTGGATCTGTTTGACAGCATGCCCGAGGCCGACCAGATTGTCCTGCTGAAGGACGCGGTTGACAATCTTGAGGTACTGGATGCCATGCAGGCAGAGTTACTGGCAGCCTACAAGCAACGTGACCTGGGCCGTTTGCTGGCGATCAATGAAGCGTCGATGCAGACAGGTGATCAGCGGATTGCCGAAGACTTCCAGCGGCGTCTCATTGATGATCGAAACCAGCACATGGCCGAGCGCATGCAGCCGTATCTGCAGCAGGGCAAGGCCTTTGTGGCGGTCGGTGCCTTGCATCTGCCGGGAAAGACGGGCCTGCTGGAACGTCTGCAGCAGCAGGGTTATACCGTCAGGCGGGTTTATTAACCGGGGCAGCCGCAGCCAATAATCGCATGCGCGATTTGGGCGGGGAGCCGCCGTGATAATTTCAGGCCTGGTCTTTTATCCGCCAGTGCAGCGTCTCACCGGCAAACATCGGCACCACGGCTGAATCGCCCAGCGGGTAGCTTGCCGGCACCTGCCAGTCGTGTTTTTCCAGGGTGATGGTGCCTGTATTGCGTGGCAGGCCGTAGAAGTCCGCACCGAAATGACTGGCGAAACCTTCCAACCTGTCGAGAGCGCCAGCCTCCTCAAATGCCTGTGCATAGAGTTCCAGTGCGGCGTGCGCCGTGTAGATGCCGGCGCAGCCACAGGCGCTTTCCTTGCGTTCCTTTGCGTGTGGTGCACTGTCGGTGCCGAGGAAAAACTTGCGGTTGCCACTGATGGCGGCCTCGATCAGTGCGCTACGGTGTGTTTCCCGTTTCAGTACCGGCAGGCAGTAACTGTGTGGCTGCAGGCCGCCCCTGAACATTGCATTACGGTTCAACAGCAGGTGATGCGCGGTGATGGTGGCCGCAACGCTGTCGGCGGAATTGACCACAAAATCCACGCCTTCACGTGTGGTCACATGTTCCAGCACCACCTTGAGCGCCGGGTAGCGCACGCTTAGCGGTTCCAGGATGCTGTCGATAAAGGCCTTCTCGCGATCAAAGATGTCAACGCTGGCGTCTGTCACTTCTGCATGTACCAGCAGCGGCATGCCCAGTTTTTCCATGACATCGAGCGCCGCATAGGTGTTGCTGATAGCGGTGACGCCGGCATCGGAGTGTGTGGTGGCGCCGGCCGGATACAATTTTACCGCGTTCACCAGCTGGCTGGCATGCGCCTCGATAATATCGTCCGGCGTGGTGTTGTCAGTCAGGTACAGGGTCATCAGGGGGTTGAAGTCAGCATCAACCGGCAGGGCCGAGAGGATACGCTTGCGGTAGGCAAGGGCTTGCGCCATCGTGGTCACAGGCGGCTGCAGGTTCGGCATGATGATGGCGCGCCCAAACTGGCTGGCGGTGTGTGGCAGCACCGACGCCAGTGCATCACCATCGCGTACATGCAGGTGCCAGTCATCCGGTCGGGTCAGTGTCAGTTCCATGTCTGCTCCATCAGCGACTGTTGCTGCAGCAGGTTCAGTGTGTAGCGTACCCCGAACCCGGTCGTATCGGTCGGGATGTGGGCCAGTCCGCCCTTGTGGTTGCTGGCGGCCAGGTCAATATGTACCCAGTGGATATCATCATTGATAAAACGCTGCAGAAAGCGCGCGGCCAGTATGTGGTCGGCATCGCCTTCCAGCGTGCATTGCAGCGTGTCGGCAATGGTTGATTTCAGTGATTCGTCAAAGTCCTTGTCCAGCGGGAAGGGCCACACCCGTTCGCCACTGTCGCGCCCGGCCGTTGTCAGGGTGTTGTTTAAGGTGTCCCGGTTGCTGAACACGCCGCTGTAGCGTGAGGACAGTGAATAGATGCAGGCACCGGTCAGCGTCGCGTAGTCGATCAGCAGATAGGGTTTGGCCTTGCTGGCGAGGGCCAGTGTGTCGGCCAGTACCATGCGGCCCTCGGCGTCGGTATGCTTGACCTCGATGCTGGTGCCATTGCTGGCGATCACGACATCGTTGGGTTTGTAGGCCTTGTTGCCGACGTGGTTTTCGGCGAGCGCCAGCCAGCAGTCAACCCGGTAGTCGACCTGCAGGCGTGATAATGCCAGTAGCGTCCCCAGGGCCACGGCGCTGCCCTGCATATCCTCGTGCATGCCGTTCATGTACTTGGCCGGCTTGAGGTTGACACCGCCGGTATCGAAGCAAATGCCCTTGCCGACCAGTGCCAGCTTGCGCGTGTTGCCCTTGCCCGTGCGGCGTTTCCCGGGGGTGTAGGTGAGGTGTACGATACCGGCATCAGCGGTCGGGCTGCCCTGGCAAACGGCGAGAAAGGCTCCCGCCTTTTTGCGTGCCAGTGTGCGTGTATCCAGGAACTCCATTTTCCAGCCCTCGGCTGCCGCCAGCTTGCTGACAAACTTCCGGTAACGGCCGGGCGTGAGTTCATTGGACGGCAGCGCCGCCAACCAGCGTGCCAGGTGGTTGCCGGTGATTTCCGCGCGCAACTGTGACAGGTCGACCTTTTCTGCCAGGCCATAAACATCGATACGTACGAGTGCCGCAGTTTTATCCTTGTCGGATTTAAAGCTCGGCATCGGACACACCGAGGCCAGCAGGGCGGCGGTCAGCGTTTCCAGCATGCGCGCCCCTGTCGCCTGATCAAAGCCTGCCAGTTGCAACAGCAATGCCGCCGGGTCCAGGCGATGGATGATCGCCGCCAGTTCACGAGCCGTGGTCAGCAACTCAAAGGTACTGGCATTCGCATCCAGCACTTGCAGGATCACATGCGTGCCGTTCTTGTTCGGCAGATCCGTGCACAGGCGCCTGTCATCCTTGTGCCGGCGCCGGTGTCGCAGGTAGCGCGGCTTCAGGGTACCGGCGTGGGCGACTTGCTCCCAGACGGCCTTGTCCGGCTGCTCCGGGATAATGATCAGGGCGACCCGGCTACCATCCAGTTGCCGACTCTCGGGTCGGGTTGTATGTTGATTTAACTTGACTTTTTCACTGTGATCGTAGGGTATCTGCATGCTTTTTGCCTTGACCTGTTCGCGCAAAACGCTGATCATATCGCGCTTGCTGTGATTCGGATACCGCTGATCCCCTAAACTATGAAAAACATTGATAAAAAACGCGTGCTGCGGGAAATGTTATTCGCGCGCCGCTTTGAAGAACGCTGCTACGAGGCCTACGTGGAACGCAGCATTGGTGGTTTCCTGCACCTCTATCCCGGTGAAGAGGCCTGTGCCTTCGGCGTGCTGGAAGCAGCGCAACCCGGCCATGACTATGTGATCACCAGTTACCGTGACCATGTGCATGCCATCAAGGCAGGTTCCGATCCCCGTCATATCATGGCGGAGCTGTTTGCCAAAGAGACCGGGGTCAGCAAGGGCCGTGGCGGCTCGATGCACATCTTCGATGTGGCGCACCGTTTCATGGGCGGCTATGCACTGGTCGGCGGGCCGTTCCCGCTGGCCGCCGGTATTGCCAAGGGTATCCAGATGCAGGGTGGCGATGAAATCTGTATCTGTTTTCTCGGTGACGCCGCCAACAACCAGGGTACCTTCCATGAGTCGCTCAACATGGCTGCGCTGTGGAACCTGCCGGTGCTGTACGTGTGCGAGAACAATCTTTACGGTATCGGTACGCGCATAGACCGTTCCACCGCCGTGCTTGACCAGTACCAGCGCGTATCGGCCTACAATATCCCCTCGGCCCAGGAAGATGGCCAGGACTTTGACCTGGTGTACAAGGCCGCGACCACGGCCGTCGAGCATGTGCGCTCCGGCAAGGGCCCGTACTTTCTCGAGCTGATGACCTATCGCTATCGCGGGCATTCCATGTCCGACTCCAATGCCTACCGGGCGAAGACGGAGGAACGCATGTGGAGTGGCAGGGATCCACTTATTATCTTGCGTGACCGCCTGGTCGAGGCGGGTGATCTGACGCTGGACGAATTCACTGATATGGATACCGCCGTCCTCGACGAGATCGAAGATGAGGTGATTCGTTATGCCATCGAGTCACCCGAACCAAAGGTGTCGGACGTTGAAAAATACGTTCTCGCCGAAAATGACCCCTGGGTCAATGGCGGGGTGCAATCATGACCGAGATTATGTACTGGGAAGCGATCAGGCGCGCCCATGATGAAGAGATGGCCAATGACCCGATGGTGATTTGCATGGGCGAGGACATCGGTGTCGTCGGTGGCACCTACAAGGCCACCACCGGCCTGTACGAAAAGTACGGCGAAAAGAGGGTGATTGATACACCGATCTCGGAGAACGGCTATACCGGTCTGGGTATCGGGGCATCATTCCTGGGGGTACGCCCCATCATCGAGATCATGTCGGTTAATTTTGCCTGGCTTGCCATGGATCAGATCTTCAATACCGCTGCCAAGGTACGCTACATGTCAGGCGGCCAGCTGCAAGCACCGGTGGTGGTTCGTTCCCCGGGTGGTACCGCGCACCAGCTCGGTTCACAGCATTCCGCACGCATGGAAAAGGTCTTTATGGGTATCGCCGGCCTGCGTGTAGTGACCCCGTCTAACCCGCGCCAGGCCTATGGCCTGCTGAAATCCGCGGTGCGTTGTAATGATCCCGTGTTCATCAACGAGCACGAACTCATGTACAACATGAAGGGCGAAGTGCCTGATGACGAATATTTCCATCCGCTGGTCGGGTCCGAGATCGCCCGCGAGGGCCGCGACGTCACCCTGTTTGCCTATAACATTTCTGTGCACTGGTGCCTGCAGGCTGCTGAACAGCTATCGAAACATCACGGCATCGAGGCAGAGGTCGTTGACCTGTTTGCACTGAGTCCGCTGGACCGGGACGGCATACGCAACTCGGTCAGCAAGACCCACCGTGCCGTCATAGTCGAGGAGGCGGAACCGGCAGTCGGTGTCGGCGCAGAAGTGATGGCTGTCATCAATGAAGAATGTTTTTTCGAGCTGGATGCTGCCCCGGTGCGCGTGTCGGCGCTGAATGTACCGATCCCCTACAACCATGCACTGGAAAAGGCGGCCTTGCCGAATGCCGGTGACGTGGTTGCAGCCGTACGCGGGATTTTTGGTGTGTGAAGATAATGATGCTTACTTAAGTGACCTCTTTGTAAGATATTCAAATGGCCACGGAAGCACACGGAAAACACAGAAGAATAAATTGCATTACAGAAATATTCCCGTGTTTTTCCGTGTGCTTCCGTGGCAAGTTTCTTAAGAGTAAGAATCATTCGAATATGAGCATAAAGTGTTTGCTTGCCCACTAACAGGACAATTACTGAATGTCTGAACCCTATGTAATAAAAATGCCGCAACTTTCCGACACCATGACCGAAGGTGTCGTGGTCAGTTGGGAAAAGAATATCGGTGATGAAATCAAGCGTGGTGATATTGTCGCCACGGTGGAAACCGACAAGGCCGTCATGGACGTGGAAGTTTTTCGTGACGGTTTTCTCTCCGGTCCGATTGCCGCCATTGACTCCGTGGTTGCCGTGACCCACCCGATTGCCTACCTGGTGGACTCCAGGGACGACGTTGACGACAGCCAGGCCGAACAGGCGGCTGCGCCCGCAGCGGGCGCCGCAGCCGTGGCTGCCACGCCGGCTGCTACTGTCCCTGCAGCGCCACAAGGCGCGCCGGGGGTAGCACCGACGCCTCGTCCACAGGGTACCAAGGCCTCGCCACTGGCACGCAAGCTGGCGGCACAGCAGGGTACCGATATCGATCGTATCAGTGGTTCTGGCCCCGGTGGCGTAGTGACCGCGAGTGATATTCAGCGTGCGCCGGCACCGTTCGAGGTCGCAGTACCCGGTAATGGCCGACCGATGAAGTCCATGGAGAAGGCCATCTCAAAGGCTATGGCCTCGTCGATCTCCATGCCAACCTTTCGGGCGACCACACACATTCATCTCGAGTCGCTTATGAGCGCGGCCAAGTCAGCCGGCGTCTCGGTCACCGTGGCGGTTGCCAAGGCCTGTGGCCTGGCCATGCGCGAACACCCGAAGATGAACTGGTGCTACCAGCCGGATGACAAGTTGGTTGAACGTGCTCAGGTGGATATCGGCATGGCCGTGGCCGCCGATGACGGCGGGCTGGTGGTGCCCATATTGCGTGCCTGTGAATCACGCGAGTTGTCCGAACTGAATACTGACTGGAAAGACCTGGTGGCGCGTGCGCGCAGTCGCCATCTGAATCCGGAAGAATTTACTGGTGCTACCTTCCAGATATCCAACATGGGCATGTTCGATATCAGTTACTTCGATGCCATCGCGACCCCGGGACTGGCGGCAATCCTTGCGATTTCATCAAACACCGAGAAAGGCAGTGCCTTTACCGTTACCGCCGACCATCGCGTCATCAATGGCGCGGATGTGGCGCTGTTCCTGAAGACGCTCAAGGACCTGATCCAGCAGCCCGTGGAATGGATGGGTCCGGGCGGCTCGGCTGTTCCCGAAGGCGACTGGGATTACGATGTGGTCGTGATCGGTGGCGGTCCGGGTGGTGAAGACTGTGCCCGTGACCTGGTGTCGCACAAGCTGAAAGTTGCGCTGGTCAATGATTCACCGTTTCCCGGTGGCGAGTGCCTGTGGCGTGGTTGTATCCCGTCGAAGGCCTGGCGTGCCGCGGCCGACCGTATGCGCGACCGTGCCGAGGATGCCCATCTCGGCGTCACCGGTACCCGCAAGACTAAACTGGTGTGGAAAGACCTCGAGGCACACCGTCGCAAGGTGCTGGAAACCCGCGGCGAGATGGCGCTGAAGACCGACAAGGGCGTGCGTATTGATTACCTGCAGGGGTTTGGCCAGTTTGTCGATGGTCATACGCTGGCGGTGCATACCGCGACCAATCAGGACGATCCACACAGCCGTGCAGCAATACCGGCCGGTATCGTCGATAAAACGATTACCTTTGGGTGTGCCGTGGTGGCTACCGGCGCACCGCCCTTTATTCCACCTATTCGCGGTGCTGCTGAAGGACTCGATAGCGGTGGTGTGTTGACGTCAGACACGGTGTGGTCGTTGCCGGCACCGCCGAAAAAGCTGGCGGTGATCGGTGCCGGTGCCATTGGCGTGGAGATGGCACAGATTTTCCAGGACTTTGGCAGCAAGGTGACATTGCTGGAGGCACAGGAGCGCATCCTGGCCGAGGTCGAGCCTGAAATAGCCAAAACGTTATCGGCCATCCTGGCGGATGAACCGCGGCTGGATGTGCATACCTCGGCGGCGGCCAATAAGATCAGTGGCGAGCCGGGAGCCATGAAACTGGCCTATACGGATAGCGAGGGCAAGAAGCACAACCTCACGGTGGACTACATCATCATGGCCACGGGTAAACGCCCACAGCTGGACAGCCTGAGCCTGGATGCTGCCGCTGTTGCCAGCGAGCGCAGTGTGATTAGCGCGGACAGTCGCTGTCGTACCAGTGTGCCGCACATTTTTGCCGTCGGTGATGTCATCGGTGGCCTGATGCTGGCGCACACTGCGGCCCAGCAGGGGCGGGTGGCTGCTGCCACCATCCTTGGTGAAAACATGCAGTATGATCAGGACCGGGACTGCGGCGTGATATTTTCGCGGCCGCAGGCAGCCTTTGTCGGACTCTCCGTGGAGCAGGCCAGGGCGAAGGGCATGGATGTGGCCGAAGTGAAGGTCCCCATGAATATCGATGCCAAGGCAATGATCAATAACGAGACCCACGGCATGATCAAGATCGTTGCCGACAAGGCAACGCACCGCATTGTCGGCGTGCATTTTCTCGCTGATCATGCGGACACGCTTATCGGTGAGGCCGTGATGATGGTGTCAGGTAACATGACGCTGGAACAGGTCGCCGGGGCGATCCATCCACACCCGACCCAGACAGAACTGTTTGGTGATATGGCGCGGCGTTTGCTTTCTCGCTTGCGGCGCAGCAGAAAAACTACCAGGGCGTAATTATGTCAGAAATCAAAAAAGTCGTATTGGCCTATTCCGGCGGGCTCGATACCTCCGTCATTCTCAAGTGGCTGGAAGAAGTTTATGCTTGCGAGGTTGTCACCTTTACCGCGGATGTAGGTCAGGGCGGGGAAATCGAGCCGGCCCGTGAAAAGGCCTATGCCATGGGCGTAAAGGAAGTCTATGTCGAGTCACTGAAAGAGGAATTTGCACGCGACTTCGTGTTTCCGATGCTGCGGGCCAATGCCATCTACGAGGGTGAATACCTGCTGGGTACATCGATCGCACGCCCCCTGATAGCCAAACGCCTGGTAGAAATCGCCAAAGAGACCGGTGCGGATGCAATTGCGCACGGTGCGACGGGCAAGGGTAATGATCAGGTCCGGTTCGAACTGGGTGCGTATGCGCTGAACCCGGATATCAGGGTCATTGCACCCTGGCGCGAATGGGACCTGACCTCACGCGAGACCCTGATGGCCTATGCGGACAAGCACGGTATCCCGGTCGATAAAATGAAAGGCAACAAGTCGCCGTATTCCATGGACGCAAATTCTCTGCATATTTCCTATGAAGGGGATGTGCTTGAAGATCCCTGGAATGAGCCGGAAGAGGAGATGTGGTTGTGGACAGTATCTCCGGAAAAGGCACCGGATACGCCCCGCTATATTGAATTGACCTTTGAGCAGGGTGATGCGGTGGCGATCGACGGCAAGTCGCACAGCCCCGGACAGATTATGGAAACACTGAACAGGATCGGTGGCGAGAACGGTATCGGGCGTTCCGATATTGTCGAGAACCGCTATGTCGGTATGAAATCACGCGGCTGTTATGAAACGCCCGCAGGCACTATCCTGCTGAAGGCACATCGCGCCATGGAATCGCTGACACTGGACCGTGAGGCCGCACATCTGAAAGATGAACTCATGCCGCGCTACGCGACCCTGATCTATAATGGTTACTGGTGGAGTCCGGAGCGGCGCATGCTGCAGCAACTGATCGATTCTTCCCAGGAACACGTTAATGGCACGGTGCGTCTGAAGCTCTACAAGGGCAATGTTATCCTGGTGGGCAGAAAGTCCGAGTCAGACAGTCTCTTTGACGAGCGCATTGCCACTTTCGAGGATGATGCCGGCGCCTATAATCAGAAGGATGCCGAAGGTTTTATAAAACTGAATGCCCTGCGCATGCGTGTTGCCGGACGGCAGAAAACAACGGACCGCCGGAAAAAGTAATTTCTCACGGGCCTGCGCTTCCTCCACGAGTACCCTCAGGGTATAAAGGGGTCGGGGATCGGGGTAACAACGGTTTCTATCTCTTGTAACTAAAAAGGGACGACTATCATGCGACTACTCCATACCATGCTGCGCGTCGGTGACCTCGACAGGTCTATCAAGTTCTATACCCATGTCCTTGGTATGAAACTGCTGCGTAGCAGGGAATACCCGGAAGGCGAGTTTACCCTCGCCTTCGTTGGTTACGGCGATGAAGCGGAGCATACCGTCATCGAGCTGACGCATAACTGGGGTACGGATCACTATGATCTGGGCGATGGTTATGGCCACATCGCGATAGAGGTCGATGATGTCTACACGGCGACGTCAGAAGTGAAACACCGCGGCGGCAAGATTATCCGGGAGGCCGGCCCGATGAATGCAGGTACCACCATTATCGCGTTCATCGAAGACCCCGACGGTTATCAAATCGAGTTGCTGGGCAAGAAGCAGTAACCCTGCCGCACGCGGCTTGATAACGTCCGTTTCTCCTGGCGGTTCGCACAGCCGTACTGCTTCCAGCCGTATCTATCAGGCGGTTTCGCTGATCGCTTCAATGGCACGCTGATAGGCGGGGCGTGCGGTTAAGCGCCGGGTGTAGGCCAGTAACGGCGGATGGTCTTCGAGTAATTCCGGCAGCCAGGTCAGCGTGGTTGCCATCATGATGTCGGCACAGGTGAATTGCTTGCCCAGCAGGTAGCCGTCGTGATCCAGTTCCCTTGAGAGCATTCGCAATACACGGTGATAGCCGCTGGTCGCAAACGGCACAATTTCCTCGATACGTTTTTTCTCCGGCAGGATCTGTGTGTGCAGCAGGATCTCGAAGGCGGGAGGTTCCAGTGTCCCCGGGACAAAGAACATCCATTGTTCATAGCGCGCACGCCGCGGATCGGTGGTGGCCGGTGCCAGGCCTTTCTCCGGGAAACAGTCGGCCAGCCAGTGACAGATGGCGCCCGATTCGATCATGCTTTCCCCATCGATGCTGACAGCGGGGACGCTGCCGAGCGGGTGTAGCGGGTTACGTTGCCCCCCGAACAGGTCGACCGGTTGCAGTTGGTAGGGTACCTCGAGTTCCTCCAGTAGCCAGCGCGGCCGGCTGGAGCGGGTATGGGGGGTGTAATAAAGCTCTATTTCCATGTGCCTGTCTCCCTGGTTATCGGGTTTCCAGTGACTTGCAATTAACAAGTGACTAGATTTTAGCCAAGTAACTTTAAATATACAAGTGACTTGTTCGGTGCTATGTTAAGCACATGATTGATAGAGAGAATCCCGGGAAGTCAGTGTGTGCGGACAGCCGCTCGGCGTGCCCGGTAGCCTGCAGTCTCGACCTGTTGGGCGACAAATGGACCTTGTTGGTAGTGCGTGACCTGTTGCTGGGCAAAGCGACCTATAGCGAGTTCCAGAATTCGCCCGAGGGGATCCCGACCAATATCCTTGCCGAACGCCTGAAGCGACTGCTGGCAGCCGGCATTATCGAGAAGTCCCGTTACCAGGAGCGACCGGTGCGCTATGCGTATCATTTGACGAAGAAGGGTGGCGATCTGCGGCCGGTGCTGCTGGCGATGATCGACTGGGGTAATCAATATATTGCCGGTACCCTGTCGCGACAGCAGATTGAGGCCATGGTGAAACAGCGGCCGGAAAAAAATCGTTAGTCTATACCCGGTTTACCCGTCCTTTCTTCAGCTTGCTGCGAACCAGGTCGATGTGCAGGCGCAGGTTATAAAGCTCGTCCGAGTAGGACAGGGGAACGGTGACCTTGCGGGCCTCTTCTTCTATTTGATCCAGCATGCGTATCGAGCTGTTCAGCGTGTCTGCGGGTAGCTGTTCAGGGTGTTCAACATCGAGGGTTTTCAATTCCCGGTACCAGCGATAGACCTTCTTGCGTGCCTGCCAGCGATAGGTGGGTGGCATGATCTTGAATAGTGGTATCAACAGCGTCAGCAGCGGAATCAGCATAATCTTCATGCGATCAAGCAGGTTAGCGGTCCAGAAGGGCAGGTAGCGCTGCAAAAAGGGTGGTCCGTGTTTGAAATATTGACGCGCGCCATCCTTGAGTGGAAATTCCAGGTTCTTGTCATTGGGAAAGTAGCCTGGTGGGTCAAACAGGCTGCCGCCGCCGTGAACTTCTTCTGCGGCCTGCAGTAACAGCCCGACCAGTGCAGGATGAAAGTCATCGCTTACCACGAGATTGGCCGTGGCAGCCAGCAGCTGGGTGTCGCGTGGCGGTATATTCTCTTGCAGGTCAATGGTGCCCTCGGGCAGGGTAATGAGGGACAGGGAATGGTGCAGGCGCGTATAGGCGTCGGCACGCGCAAGTGACATCAGTTGTATGTCCTGTGTGCGTAACAGTTTCTGTACCAGCGGTGAGTGCACCGAGGCAACGAAAAAGGCGGCATCTACTTTACCACTGATCAGTGCCTCCGCGGCTTGCTGTCCACCCACTGGCAGGATGTCCTCGCTGTTGAGGCGGTTATCCTCGAGCAGGGTTATGGCCAGGGCATGCGTACCACTGCCGGGTTCACCGGCTGCGATGCGTCTGGCCTGTAATTCAGTGAGACGGGTCAGCGTCTCGGTTCCCCGATAGAAAACCCACAATGGCTCATAATAGAGGCTTGCGAGAGACAAAAGATCAGGATTACCTGCTGTGCTCGCGATGCCTCCCTGAACAAAGGCGATATCGACGCTGTCACCATCAGTTTCAAGCAGTTTCAGGTTCTCGACAGAGCCCGCCGTTTCCAGGATATTCAGCGTGATCTGTTCTTTCGCGAGTAGTGTCTGGTAACGCTCTGCAAACAGCAGGTAGGCACCGCCCTGCTGGCCTGTGGCGATGGTGATGGTGTCGGGTGGTGCAGGATTGACGAATTGCCAGGCAACAAAGCAGCCGGCAAGCGCAAGAATGATGGCGGGCCCAAGTGTTTTAACGTGCATGCGGAACATCCCGTGAATGCGAGTTGCCGGGATAGTCCCGGGTGTAAAGCAGAGCTATTCTTTCAGTAACAGGGTGACGCTGCCATCCTCGATTTGAATATTATCAACGCCGTCAGCAAAGGCTTTCCAGAATCCCGACTCGTTGCCGTAGTACTCGACCAGGTCGATGTTCTTCATGCCACCCAGCCAGGCATTGGGGATGGGGACACCCATGATGCTGATACCTTTCAGTATCACGATGGGCCGGTTGTCTCGATAGGCGAGTTCCATGCCAGCACGCACCTTGAGGATTTGTCCTCCCATCACAGGAAAGTCTTCATCAACCGGGACCAGTAATTTTGCGCTCATCAGGTTTTCGGACAAATCGATGGCCAGTTTTTTCGCCAGGTCGGTGTTTTTGGCCAGCATGCCATTCAATTCACGTTCAGTCAGCGAGATGCTGCGACTGGCCCCTTCTTCACTGTAGGCCTCGGGCTCCAGGTCATCGGCGGCGGCGTCTTGTGCGCGTTGTTTCGCCTTGGCGGTCCCGCGGGTGCGGTGAGACTGGATGCTGTCAATACGTTCCAGCTTCTGCTCCAGTACCTGCTCTTCGCTGGCGGAGAGTTGCACCGGTTTGAATTCAGCAGGGAAAATATAGGTACGTATGACCCAGAAGGTCAGTGCCGCGGTCACGATGACAGTGACCAGCAGGATCAGGAATAATTTCATTCCGCTGCTGCCATTGTCCGTTTCATTTGGTGTGATGTAGGTATTCATGCCTGAATAGTGACTGAAAAGGTCAGGACAGTAAACTATCAGCAGGATTCCCGCTGCGCCAGCTTCTGGAAGGCCGTGATTTTGCACTATACTGTGGCCGCTGCAGTCATACTGGAGGTCGTTATGAGATGGAAAAGCGGACGCAGAAGTTCACACATTGAAGATCGTCGCGGAACCCGGGTGGGCGGAGGACTGTTCAAGGGGGGAATCGGTACCATAGTGATTGCCCTCGGGCTTGCCTATTTCCTGGGGATTGATCCCAGTATCCTGCTGCAGCTGCAGCAGGCCGGTACACCCTCCAGCACCGAGACTGACTATCAACCAACGGCAAAAGAACAGCAGCAGGCCGATTTCGTCTCCGTGGTGCTGGCCGATACCGAAGACACCTGGTCCGCAATTTTCGAACAGGCCGGGCGCCGCTACGAGGAACCGTCACTGGTGCTGTTTAGCGGCCGTGTGAATTCCGCCTGCGGACTGGCGAGTGCCGCCATGGGTCCATTCTATTGTCCGGCCGATAAAAAGGTCTATATCGACCTGTCATTTTTTGATGATCTGCAAAGCCGTCACGGTGCCTCCGGTGACTTCGCACAGGCCTACGTGATTGCACATGAAGTCGGTCATCACGTGCAGAACCTGCTTGGCACCAGTACCCAGGTCAGAAAGGCACAGCAGGGACTTGGTAAGGCGGGCGCCAATGAACTGTCTGTACAGCTTGAATTGCAGGCCGATTGCTTTGCAGGTCTCTGGGGTAACCATGCCGATCGCAGCCGCGACATACTGGAGCAGGGTGACATCGAAGAGGCGCTTAATGCAGCCTCTGCCATCGGTGATGATCGCCTGCAGAAACAGACGCAGGGGCATGTGGTGCCGGAATCCTTTACGCATGGTAGCTCCGCGCAACGGGTTCACTGGTTCAGGCAGGGCATCACATCAGGTAATGTCGCTGACTGTGATACGTTTGGATCATGAACGCTTCGATGATGTCTAGCGACCGGCCGCTGCGCACATGAAGTTCCTGACGCTTGAAGACGGCCGGCCAGGCGCGTTGCTGGATGCGACCGTGGTAGATATCGGTGCCGCGGCCAGTGAGCTGTTGACGGACGTCGGGGTCGATACGCTGGAAGCGCTGGTACATGCCGGCGACGCAGTGGCGGCAGCGGTCTGGACGCTGGCGCAGCAGGCACTGGCCGCGGGCGTTGCCTGTCGCCCCTTTGCCGAAGTCAGGCCGATGGCGCCGATCCCGGTACCGCGGCGCAATATCCTTTGCCTGGGCAAGAACTACCTGGAGCATGCGCAGGAGATTGCCGCCAAGATGAAGCACTCGAGCGAGGCACCCCGCGAGCCCATTTTTTTCACCAAGGCCACCACGGCGGTGATTGCACCCGGTGCCCCGATTCCCGCCTACCAGGGCTATACCCGCAAGCTGGATTACGAGGCTGAGCTGGCGCTGGTGATCGGCAAGGGCGGACGGGATATCGCACCGGGACAAGCCTGGGAGCACGTGTTCGGTTATACCGCAATTAATGATATTTCCGCGCGTGACCTGCAGAAGGACCATCATCAGTGGTTTCGTGCCAAGAGCCTGGACGGATTTGCCCCCATGGGCCCGCTGCTTGTGCACCGCAGTGTGATGCCGGAGCCGGCAAACATCGAGGTCAAATGTTTTGTAAACGGCGAACTGCGCCAGAGCGATACCTTCGACAGGCTGATTTACGATGTGCCGACAATGATATCCGTGTTGTCTGCGGGCATGACTCTGTTGCCCGGTGACATTATTGCAACCGGTACACCGGCCGGCGTCGGCATGGGATTTACGCCGCCCAAATATCTGCAGCCCGGTGATGAGGTAGTGGTGGATGTCACCGGTGTGGGCGAACTGCGTAATCCGGTAATCGCGTAAGCGCGCTAGCGGACGTTGGCAAAGAATTTCAGTGCGGGCGTGGGCAGTTTCAGTTCGTGGCTGAGCTGGATGAGGATAACGCGCACCAGACTCAGCCAGATGCCTGCCTGCTCGAACTTGCGCGAGTCTGTAATGACGTAACTGTCGATCGTGACGGGTGTGGTGACCCTGGCGATTTGTTCGCTGAACAGCAGGTCCTCCAGTACCGGTTCTTCGGGAAAACCGCCCAGTTCGGTAAACAGCGACTTGCGAATGAACATCGCCTGGTCACCGTAAAAGACCCGCGTACATCGGCAGCGAAAATTATGCAGCCAGGAAATCAGCCGCAGTCCCCGCTGGCTACCTGAGAATCGATGCCGGAAGCCACCGGCAAGGGTCGTCTCGGGTAACTGTTGTATTGCACCCAGGGCATTCTCGGGGAGCAGCGTGTCGGCATGCAGGAACAGCAGCCATTCCCCTTGCGCGTGCCGGGCACCGCAGTTCATTTGACTGGCGCGTCCGGTATTGCTGCTGTGCAGCTGAATACGGCTGTCCGCATTGATCAGTGCAAGGGTGTTGTCACTACTGCCGCCATCGATTGCCAGCACTTCAAAATCACCGCACTGCAAGAACAGCCGCTGCAGTGTTGCCGGTAGTGCTTTTTCTTCATTCAGAACGGGAATGATTACGGAGATCACGGTCAGGATCCGCGAATCCAGTCAGGCAGGTTGCCCAGCAGGTCGGTACAGTACTCCCCTGGATCTTCATCCAGCGAGATAAATACATCGGACATTTCATCAATGATGCCGTGTACCTGCTGCAGGTAATCGGCAGCCAGCGCCTGAATCCGCCCGCTAATGGCAGGTTCCGAGACTGTTTGTTGCTGCAGCATACGCAGTCCAAATGCGTAATGGCTGTGCTCCTGGCACAGTAATATCCGTCTCAGTCGCCTGAAACCGATGCCGTGATTATCCATGCCACGATTCAGCCGGGAGATGATCTGTTCACCAAACCCTTCCAGCACAACCTGTGACCCCGTCAGCGAGTCACAGAGGTCATTGTTATCCAGAGCTCGCTGTAAATGTCTGCCATACTGCTGCAACGTCGCGGGTGCCTTGTAGCAATGTCCGGGCATCAGCCACTCTGCTGCACGACGATAAAAGGCTGCATGTGAGGCTTCCTGGCGAGCCTGCGTATTCAGAAAACGCTGTGCACGGGCATCGCCGATCCAGCGAGCCTGTTGCCGGGCGCAATCGTGTGCCAGTTGTTCTCCGTATTCAAGGGCAGTGAACAGGCGCGTCGTCTGGCGCCGGGTCTCAGGGTGCATCATTCAGTGACCAGTTATAGCGATAACCTGCAATCTGCGTGGTGTCGGCAAGCGTGTCTTTCAGTGGTGCCGCGGCATAGCGTTGCAGGTGATCGATGACTGCGCTATCCGATTTTCCGAAGTCATTCCTGAACCAGCTGTAGATGCTGGAGAGGGACAGTTTGCCGTCCGTGTATGACACGCCACGCGGGTCATTGACGAAGTCCGTTGCTGCCTGGTCCAGCTGCAGTTCAATGGTGTCGGCGTTATAGGCGCTGGTCGACAGATTTGGGCAGCCGAGTGACGCGCAGTTCAGGGCGTAATGCAGTCGCGGGTCCTGCCATATGGGCCGCAGGATACGGTGCTCAATGTCATTCAACGACACCTGCTGGTCCTCGATGGACAGCAGTTTCTTCCCCCACGGGCCATCCGCAAAGAATCCCGGACTGATGTCGATGTCGCGAATACTGGCAACCGGGTAATGCTGCAGGACGACGTCGATTGTCGCCGCGTTATAAAGGTTTATCCAGTACACAAGCTGTTGATCCGCGTTGTAACGGCGGATCGGCAATTGTTCGAGTGCAGCGATATACAGTTTCAGTTGTTGCCGGTCGGCGTCACTGACCCGTGAGTACTGGACACGATTAATGCCATCTTTACCCTGCAGTACGTATTGCCCCAGGAATGTGTTCCACCCGGAATGATCGATTAACTGTGTGGCTTCTGGGTCCCGGGAATCCCAGTAGGTCCAGCGCTCGGCTTTTGGCGCAAACAACCGTTCAATCGCGTTTGCCTGCGCCATACTGGATAGCAGTGGCAGCAGCAGTACGACGATCAGCGTGCTCAATCGTGGTAAGGGGCGGGGATCGCTGTGCATGATGGCCATGTGGGCATCGTTCCTGTGTGGGGGTTAGGTCGTCGCTACTGTCTGAGCGTTTAAGACTTCCCGCAGGCAGGAATGTTCAATTCAGGCGGGCATTATATGGTGGCAGCACCAGTCAGGTGGGTGTAATCACCTGTAGTAATACTGCGGGTAGGCCGGTCGGCGCTGTTGCGGATAATAACCCTGTGCGGGCGCGCGCCTGTGAGGCTGTGCGGGCACTGCCGGTTGTGCCGGTTGTGGCGCCTGTCCCGCTCCTACCGGTACTGACTCCACTGGCGCTGGTTCCGGTTCAGCCGCCACAATCGGTGCTGACTCCACTGGCGCTGGTTCCGGTTCAGCTGCCACTACCGGTGCTGACTCCACTGGCGCTGGTTCCGGTTCAGCTGCCACTACCGGTGGTGA